>Ga0210040_10006482_pt1 | contig 14553 bp, 11 predicted proteins | sample CryGeyCG12114_NA_FD_185462 | JGI IMG/M metagenome (GOLD analysis project Ga0210040, IMG submission 185462) | Groundwater microbial communities from aquifer - Crystal Geyser CG19_WC_8/21/14_NA (SPAdes) (version 2) | ecosystem: Environmental > Aquatic > Deep subsurface > Groundwater | place: USA... | reverse complement strand
TGCTGCACTTTTTAAAATTATTTATTTGATCCGGTATTGATCATGGCACAACGGAAACCAATAGTAGCAGTTGCCGAATCCTGGGTCATGAAGCGACGGGTACCGGGAGATAACCAATAAGCTACATCTTTCCAGGAACCACCTTTAAATACGCGTACTGAATCGCTTATTAAAGACTGATACTGGCCTTCTGCTCCCGAAGCATAATTTTCAGCCGGGTCACTGATACCGCCACTGCGGCGTACCGGGTTCAGGTCTTCTACATCCTGGAAAGATAGCGGGCGGTAAACATCTTGTACCCACTCGTTTACGTTACCAGCCATATTATATAAACCAAAATCATTGGGCGGGTAGCTGTAAATATAATCCGTAATCATGGCGCCGTCATTTAAAGAACCGGCAATACCGGCGTAGTCACCGCGACCGCGTTTAAAGTTAGCTAAAAACTGGCCCTGGCGTTTGCCGTAAGGGTTCCGCAACTGATGGCCGTCCCATGGATAAATACGTCGGTTGTTCTGATTTTCGTCTTCGTCTAACTGGGTACCAATCATGGCCTGAGCCGCATATTCCCATTCTGCTTCAGTTGGTAAACGGTAGTTAGGTAAGCGCAAACCTGATTCGATAGTAGGACCTGAACTTCCTTCCGCCGGGGCTTCAGTTGCAGCTCTCTTTTTACCCAAGCCTAAAAAGCCTTTACCACCAGTTGTTCCCCCCTTAGCCATTACTTCGTTAACTTTAACGGTACGCCAGGCACAATAATCGTTGGCTTGCTCCCAGCTTACACCCACCACCGGGTAATAACGGAAGCCCGGATAACGCAGATAATATTGTTCGTAAGGATCGTTAAAAGAAAGTTCTCTTTTCCAAACCGATGTATCCGGTAAAGCAGAACGATAAAATTCTTCGGAAGAGTCTGCTTTAATGCTTTGCAGGTATTCTAGCCAGTGAATATTGGCAACTTCCGTTTCGTCCATAAAAAAAGAAGCAACGGTTACTGTCCGTTCAATGTTATCGCGGGTCATAGCCACATCTTCTTCCCCGGAACCTAAGGTAGTACGACCACCTTCAATAAAAATCAGGCCCGGACCTTCTTCTAAAGCTTCAAAATCAGCAACCTGAAAACCTTCTTCTTGATTGTACTCAGATCCGGTTTTGGTGCTGTATTTACCTGGATTACTGGCATCAGGGTTACCGGATTTGTTACAGGAAGTCATGAACATAACTCCTGCCGCTGCGTACGTTACATACTTTAAAATATTCATAAAATTTAATTCATTACCCGTTAGTGGAATTATTAAAGCAATACGGAAGTTCTTGCAATATTATCAAAATTCAGAATGCCGGACAAGCAATTCTTTTATAATTTTTTCCGGAAACCCGCTTTTTAAATATTTTATTATAGTCTATCTTTTCAAAAGATAGTGATATTTCGTGAGCTCCTCCGGTTCTGGCTCCCAGCGGCGATACCGGCACATCGTAACTATAACCTATTTTAATGGGGTCCAGCACGATACCCACTATCAACACCACTGCATGATCATAACCATACTCCGTAAAAATTGGTAATCCGCGGTATAAAACTCCTAACGTAATTGGGGTAATAGTAGTATACAATCCGGCATCCAATTTTTTAAAATTTCCCTGATGCATATACGTCAGGCTAGGAGTTATGCTCCGCTCGTATGGCTTGTTCAGGTAATAATATTTATTTAATACAAATTTATACCCGCCGTTCAGAAGATACTTTGCCTTTAATTTAGAGGTAAAGTTAAACCCAATATCCGGCTGGTTTAAATGATAAGCCGATAAACTTACCCAGAAATTATTATTGTACAAAATACCGCCAGCTTCGGCACTTACGTAACGGGCCGGCTCGTACCTATACGGTTCCAATGAGTTGGGGTTGGTAGTACCGTTTTCCTGTAACTGATCGCCAAAAGTAAGTTCGCTGTAATCTACACTTTGCGATCCGTAAGATAGCTGCATGCCCGCACTAAACGCCAGTTTTTCGTTTATAACGGCTTGATAAGCATAAATACCCCCCAGTTGAAAATTAGATAATCCGGCGGCTCCGGCTTTATCCAGGGCCATAACCAGACCAACCGAAGTACTTTCGTTTTTAAGGCGGTAGTAACCTGCAAACTGGTTCGTGATAAAGGCGCCATTTAAGCTGGGCCATTGATTCCGGTAAGTAAGAATAGCGCTGTAATCGGCGTGTATACCGGCATAAGCCGGGTTCAGGTGCAACCGGGTGGCATATTGCTGCGAAAAGTGCATATCCTGAGCCTGTCCCGGTTGGAGTACGCCCAATAGCAGGCACAGTATTTGAAGTATGCGAACTAACATTAATTTTTATTCCGGAAATATTTTCCCGCCAAGACCTTTGATTTAAGTCTTTACTTGTTTAACCAAACGTACCGTCCGCTAATTTTATATAGATCAGCGCAGATTTTATTTTAACCGGTAAAAACAACAGCACAATAAAAATTTAGTTTATTTCGCTTTTTAATTATAGTACAATTTCTAAATCATGAAGAAAGTATTTATTGGGTTCGTCATTTTTATTGTAGTGTTGCTTGCTGCCGCGGCACTGGTGCCTTACTTGTTTAAAGATAAGGTAAAAGAAGTGTTGGACAAGCAGATTGCCGAAAACGTAAATGCCAAAGTAATTTATAAAGCCGACGATGTTAATTTAAGTATTTTCCGCCACTTTCCTAACCTGTCTTTAAAGGTAAATAACCTCACCGTAGTTGGTCTGGATTCTTTTCAGCGCGATACCCTGGCCTCTCTCCCCACTTTTAGCATGGGCCTGGACCTGATGAGTGTTATAACCGGCGATGAGCTTGAAATAAAATCGGTTCTGCTGCAAGCCCCTAAAATAAAATTAGTAGTACTTAAAAGTGGCCGGGCTAACTGGGACATTTTTAAAACTGATACCACCGCCGCCCCGCCTGCCAATGCCGATACCAGTAATTTTAAAATGGCCATTAATAAATGGGAAATTAAAAACGGTAACCTGGTTTACGAAGATCTTAGCATTCCGATGGGAATAGCGGCTACCAATGTGAACCATACCGGCAGCGGCGATTTTGCCGAAAGTGTGTTCGATATGGTTTCCAAAACTACGTCGGATGCTTTTACTGTAACCTACGGCGGCATTAGTTACCTGGAAAATGCGAGATTAAATGCCGATTTAACCCTGGGTATGGACCTGAATAAATCGCAGTTTACTTTTAAAGAAAATAAAATCCAGGTAAATGAGTTTCCGTTTGGCTTTAACGGCTCTATTCTGATGCCCACCGATGATATTGACCTGGACTTAACTTTTCAAGCGGCCGAAACCGGGTTTAAAAATATTTTGTCTATTGTGCCGGGAATGTTTACCGAAAAGTTCAAGGACATAAATACCGATGGCAAAATGGCATTTAAAGGTTATGTAAAAGGTCGTTTGAACGAAACGTCGCTGCCGGGTTTTGGTACCGAACTGCAGGTAACGAACGGGCGCTTTAAATACCCCGACTTGCCGCAGGCGGCCACCAACATAAACGTAGATATGAAAGTGGATAACGCCGATGGTATTGTAAATAACACCCAAATACAAATTAATAAATTTCATCTGGATTTAGGCAAAAACCCGGTAGATGCGCGAGCCATAATTAACGGACTGGAGCCGATGCAGGTGGATGGCAATATAAAAGCAAATATCAATCTGGCCGAAATAACCAAAGTATTTCCGGTAGAAGGTATGACTTTGCGGGGTTTACTAAACGTAGATGGTAATGCCAAAGGTACTTACAGCAAAACCCAAATGCCCGTGGTAAACGCGCGCCTTAACCTGAGCAACGGTTACGTGAAATCTAAAGATTTTCCGGCCCCGATTGAAAGGTTAAATATGGCCTCTACCGTAACGAATACGACCGGCAATACCGACGATACCCGCATCCAGGTAGACCAATTTAACATGTTGCTGGACGGAGAGCCGCTGGAAGGGCGCGTAACCATTCAGGATATTGACAAACCAGCTTTTGATGCCCGTATAAAAGGGATACTGGACCTGACTAAAATCACGAAAATATTTCCGTTGGAAGACATGACCTTGTCCGGGCGCATCCAGGCCGATGTGGCTACTAAAGGTAAAATGACCGATATAGATGCCGGTAAATATGCCAATATTATTTCCAGCGGTAACATGCAGGTAAATAACCTTAGTTATGTAAGCAAAGATTTGCCGCAGGGCATGAAGATTACCAACGCCAGCACCGTTTTTAACAACGACAAAATACAGGTACAGCAAATGAAAGGACTTTTGGGTAAAAGCGATTTCCAGGTAAACGGCACCATCTCCAATTACATGGGCTACCTGTTTGCGGAAAATCAACCTTTGCGGGGTACCATGGATTTAAGTTCTAACCACTTCGATGTAAACGAATGGATGGTAGATGAATATAGCGGGCAACCTACGCAATCGGCTTCGGAAGGAGTAGTAGCCGTGCCGGAAAATATAGATTTTGTTTTAAATACTTCGGCCGGGCAGGTAGTATACAGCAATCTAAAATTAGATAATGTACGGGGCTCCATTATTATAAAAGATAAAGTAGCCCGCCTGGAAAAGGTTTTGTTTAATACCTTAGGCGGCTCTTTTGTAACTTCCGGTACTTATAATACCAAGGACCTGCAGCACCCGCTCTTTTCCTTAGGTTTAAATATCAAGAATCTGGATTTTAAATCGGCTTATAATGCTTTTAATACCGTAAAAACCCTGGCTCCTATTGCGCGCCTGCTGGACGGCCAGTTTTCTACAGATTTCAACTTTAGCGGCGAGTTAGGTCAGGATATGATACCGGTTTACAATACTTTAACTGGTAGAGGATTAGTAGAAGTAGTACGGGCCGTGGTAACGAACGTGCAAGTGCTGGATAAAATAAGTCAGTTGACCAACTTAACGGAAGTAAAAAATCTAATTGTGGAAAACAAGGATTTTGCGGCCGAACTGGTAGGCGGTAACCTGGTGGTTAAACCTTTTGATATAAATGTAAAAGATATTAAAATGACCGTAGGCGGTACGAATAACGTTGATGGCAATATTGCTTATGTAACTGCCTTAGATGTGCCCACCGGAAAAATTGGGAATGCCCTAAATGCCAAACTTACCTCCCTTACCGGGCTGCAGGATATAAAAGGAACGGATCGGGTTACCATGAATTTAAATATTGGCGGTACCCTTACCAATCCGAAAGTTTCCTTAGCAGGCGGCAGCGCCAAAGCCCAGGCCAAAGATCTGGTTAAAAATGTGGTGCAAAGTAAGCTAGAAGTAGCTAAAGCAAATTTAGAAGAGAAAAAGCAAGCAGCCCAGGATAGCATTAAAAGTATTTTGGCAGCCAAACGCGTAGAAACCGAAACCAAATTAAAAACCGAACTGGAAGCCAAGCGCAAACAGGCTGAGGATAACCTGAAGAAGCAAGCTTCGGAGAAGTTAAATAACTTATTTAAAAAGCCAAAACCAGCCGCTACGCAGCCAGCCACCCAAGCTGATACCACCAAGGAAAATTAACCTAAGAGCCAGTGCCTATTAGATAAAGTACCTGCGTAAAAGCCCTGGTTAATTAATCAGGGCTTTTGTACGTTTGAGAAAAATTTATAAGGTTAAAGTTTAGTTAACATTCGTTAAGCAGAGAATACATTATTGCCGTATAATTATAAATCCTGCATATTAATCGAAATCGATACAAATATGCGGCAGTAGTAAATATAAGCTACCCTGCCCCTACACAAACAGATATGGAACCAAAAAGATTAAATAAATTAATAAGTGATTCGGGATTTTGTTCCAGGAGAGAAGCCGATAAACTAATTGAGCAAGGCCGGGTAACTGTAAACGGGAAAATACCGGAAGCCGGCATGAAGGTAACCGATAAAGATAAAGTTCGGATCGATGATGAAACGTTATCCATCCGGCACGAAGAACCAGTTTTTCTGTTGTTTAATAAGCCGGTAGGCATTGCTACCACCACCGATTTGGCGGTAAAAAATAATATTATCCGGGCAATTAATTATCCGGCATCTATCCTGCCCATCGGATTTCTGGACCGGGAAGCAGAAGGCCTGATGTTTTTAAGTAATAATACCGAACTGGTAAGAAAAATGACCAAGGCGGATACCAAATTCGAAAAGGAATATGTAGTTACGCTGGATAAAATGATTTCTCCGGAATTTTTAAGTAAAGTAAGTGATACTAACACTTTCGGCCATAATAACCCTGATAAAAAGAAAAACTTTGTCGTTAAAGAAGGCCCTTATAAATTCCGGATAGTGTTGGAGCCTCATACTAACCACTATGTTAAAAAATTATGTGAAGATCATGGTTATAAGGTAATGCATTTACAAAGAACCCGGATAGCTCATTTTACATCCGCCAAATTAGCCGTAGGTTTATGGCGGGTCCTGACCGAAGCAGAAGTTGATAACCTTAAAAGTATAGTATCGGGTAAAACTGCAAATAATAGCACTAACCGGAGTAAAGTAACAGAGAATTTCTATGATGTGGATGAACAACCTAGCCGAAGCCGGGCACCTAAACAACGCAGTAGTTTTAAACAGGCTGGTAAAACAAATACCTTATCTCGCCGTGGAGGAGGTATAGGTAACTTTGATAATCCAAAAAGTGCCGCCAAAAGATCTTTAGGCAAAAAGCAAACTAAAACCACCCATGGCCCATATAAAAACACTATCAAGGGCACAACCGAAAACAAGCAGGAACCTAAAAAGTCTTCGAAGAAATAATGTGAATAACATTAACCTACCGGATTTATTTGCCCTTCAGATAAGCTGATTTATAAACATGTAAAATGGAAAGATAAGATACCTAAGTGTTATTTTATTAGCTTCTTAAGGAGATTTAATAAACAGTGTGAGAGCTGCTTTTATGTTTAAACTTTTAACTCCGGTATTGACTTTTTACGTAATAGCAAATGTAAAACGACCGGTATGATTCCTTTTAAACCATCCTCTGAAAAGACATTAGCGCATCAGTTATTAACTTTTGTAAAACTGATTTCTGTTTTAAAAAACGAACAAAATAATTTGCAGACTTTAAAAAACAACCGTCCAAAAGCAAAAACAGATTACATTAGATGGGAAGAATTGAATACGGCCTTGCATCACGAATCGGAAATTGTCCGCACCGAACAACGCATAAGTAAACTGCACCGCAAAACTGAAGAATACGAGAAAGAACTTATTCAGTACATCCCTTCTTATTTATATCATAAAAATATTGAAATAAACTTATATGGTGAGGATAACAACAAACGCTTTACTTTTTTATTAAAGGTTATTTCCAAAAACGAAGTGTTTGTAAGCTTGATTAAAGATTAAAGAGGATCGGATATCTTGCTACTTAATATCACATTTATATAAGCTAATAATTCTTTCATTACAATATCCGCGTGTACAAACTGTACAAATCAGTAAGCACCAATTCTGTTGTGTATAAAAATAAATTAAAGGCTGCAGTATTTAGCTATTAACCTAATTATCATTAGTATATTATTAATTGTTTAATGATAGCTTTTGATACTTTTGCATAAACCCATGCTATCCAGTTAGAAATGAGAGTATAGTTTTCCACATTTTTAATTGTGCATATCAAGAAGACTAAAAAATTATAGTAATAGCAATACTCCTGAAGTATACTTGCCTTATTGTACTTTATAACATTGTACAGCTCCATTGCTTTATTAAATCAGGTTAACTTTTCAGTTCGAATTAGTTGTTGATAACTACCACAGTTATTGGCTTACACGTAAAAAAAAGTGGAATAGCTGCTTGCTATATAGTTGATTAAAAGCTGAAAATCAGGTTACTTTGTAGCAACATGCAACTGTATATTTCATCATTAAATTCCGGGAGTAATGGTAACTGCTATTATATTGGAAATGAGCAGGAAGCTATTTTAGTCGATGTTGGTATCTCTTGCCGTGAAGTCGAGAAACGGATGCTGCGGTTGGGATTAACAATGGAGAAAGTAAAAGCAATCTTTATCTCACACGAACATACCGATCATATTAGTGGGGTTCCGGTACTGGCCAAGAAATATAACTTACCGGTTTATATTACTGCTGGCACTCGTCAGAATATTAAGCTAAGTTGGGAAAACGTTTTAGTAAAGCCCTTTCAAGCTTACAAGCCTATTCAAATTGGCGAACTTTCTATTACGGGTTTTCCTAAGTTTCACGATGCCGCCGATCCACATAGTTTTTTGGTGGATTACCAGGCTATTAAAGTGGGAATATTTACCGATATTGGTACGCCATGCGATCATGTTATCCGGCATTTTGCGCAATGCCATGCGGCCTTTCTGGAGACCAATTATGATGAGGATCTGTTAGAACAAGGATATTATCCTCAACAATTAAAGCGGCGCATCCGCGGAGATAAAGGCCATTTATCTAATAAGCAGGCTTTGGATTTATTTAAATCTTATAAGCCTTCCTTTATGAACCATATCTTGTTGTCGCACTTATCAAAAGACAATAACTGCCCCAAACTGGTAAAAGAATTATTTACTACGTATGCCGATAGTACCGAAATAATAGTAGCTTCCCGCTTTGAAGAGTCGCTGGTTTATAGCGTTGGTAATGCCGGAGCAAATGCAGATAAAATAAAAAGGGAAGTACCGGTTAAGGTTAATAAAAAAGGCCAATATACCTTGCTCTTTTAAATGTAAGCTTTTCGGATTTATACAGCATCATAAGTTACTTGACGCAAGTATTAAAACACATGTAGTAAGATATATGTCGGGTTATACAAGCGTGCAAGCTATAGATTAGAATAGGTCTTTGGGCCCAAATTTGTCATCCCAGAATAATTAGAAGAGTTTCACAGATATCTAATCAGTTACCTACTTTATAGATGCCTCCAGTATGAAAGGAGTGAACGTCAAAACAGCATATATGCTTTGTTGGGTAGATGCATTTAACTGCAATACTAAAGCACCCAGCTTGTTTGAAATTTTATACAGCTCTTTTTAAATTTTTGTAAACAATATAGATACTTATACGTTTTCATAGGCATGTACACCTTTTAAAATTTAAAACTATGGACGCACAAGAATTAAAAAACAAAGCAGATAGTGTAAACCCGGAGCATAAAGAAGGACCAGTAGCAGCCGCTATTGAGAAGTATACTTCTAAGTTACCTTCCGATCTATTTTTATGGGCAGCATTGGGCTCAATGGCTGTTTCTGCAACTTTAAAAATTATGAAAAAAGATGAAGAAGCATTATTTGTAGGGCAATGGGCTCCTTCCTTCTTGCTTTTAGGTAATTATAACAAAATGATTAAATTAGCTGGTTACGAAGCTGATAAATAAGGTTAAATAAATCTTAATTTGTAATCATATTAAATTTAAGAGGAAGCAATAGCTTCCTTTTTTATTTGTATGGCCCCGTTATTAAGCCTGCCTAGCCAGCTTATGACAAAATTTTAAGGTAAAGGTCTTCTACTTTTTTGCGGGCCCATGGCGTTTTGCGGAGAAATTGTAAACTCGATTTTATGCTTGGATTATCATTAAAACAATTAATATTGATTTTATAACCTAATTGGTCCCAGCCATAATAATTTACTAATTCAATCAATATGGTCTCCAGGGTTTTGCCGTGCAGCGGATTATTCTTTTGTTCTTCCATAATTTTTAAACAATACACCTATCAGGTCAAAACAGCCATAGCCTTGACTTGATGTTTAGAGCTTACCGGAAATTCTTATACCGGATCATTGCTTCTACAAAATAATAATCGCCGTAGGTAAGCGGAACATCTACTTCCGAATTTTGTGGAAGATGACCAACCCCATGCTCCAGAATAAAGCCGCCATTGGTGCCGGGAGCAGCTTTGTATTTAGCGGATGATAACGCTTTAATCATGTTTTCAGCGGATGTAAAATACTTATTGCCTTTTTCTTTATCCGCGTATTGGCATAACTCCAAGAGCGCGGCCGCGGTAATAGCACCAGCTGAAGCGTCTCTTAAAGCATTCGGAATGTTGGGTGCATTAAAATCCCAGTAAGGAATCTGATCAGCAGGTAGGTTAGGATGATGCAACATGAAATCTGCGATGTGCTGCGCCTGTTCCAGGTACTTTTTATCTTTTGTTTCACGGTACATAACGGTATAACCATAAAGCCCCCAGGCTTGTCCGCGTGCCCAAGCCGATTCGTCAGCAAAGCCTTGTGCTGTTTTTCTTTCTTGCACGGCGCCGGTTTCGGTGTTGTAATTTACTACATGGTAAGAACTGTAATCGGGGCGGAAATGGTTTTTTATGGTAGTATTGGCATGCGTAACCGCTATATTATAAAAGCTGGAATCGCCGGTAACCTTGGTTGCCCAGAATAGTAATTCCAGGTTCATCATATTATCAATAATTACTATAAAATCCGATGGTTTAGAATCCCAGGATTTTATGGCGCCTACTTTCGGGTTAAAGCGGCTGGACAGCGATTTGGCACTGGTTACCAATATTTCTTTATACTCGGGTTTGGGGGCAATCCGGTTGGCATTGCCAAAGCTGCAAAACATCATAAAGCCTAAATCGTGGGTAGAGGTATTGTATTTCTCTTTTTCCAGCGCTTTCAGAATGCGTTCCGTTTCCTGATACAATGCCTGCTCTTTAGTTTGTTCATAGAGATATAAAAGCGTGCCCGGGTAAAAACCACTGCACCACCAATCAGAGCCGCTAGTTACCAATTTACCTGTCATGGCATTGTAGTTCCGGGGAAACTGATCAGGAGGCAGGTTTTTCATCATTACTTTATACTGCTCTGCCCCATCCTTAAAGTTTTTATCAATGGTGGAAACAAGGCTGCTTTCCGGTTTAAAACCAGCGTTTTTTTGAATGGAACAAGCTCCTATACAAAATAGGAAGCAGGTAATTATTACGCTTTTATAAGTAGATATTTTTAGCATAAGGTTCTTTTTCTTGTGGTGTATATTGCAGGTTTAAGTTTAAGAAAATATTATCAAACTTAATAAAAATTTTAGCCTCCCTGCCAGTACTTGTACCGGCTTTGTTGGGATAGCAACCTGGCCTTAGGCATTTACCTGCCCCACTTTTTTCACGAACAGGTTTAGGGTTCTAATTTCCAGCCATAGTTCTGTAATATGTATTATAAGAAGGTTCCCATAATCCCACAGCAATTACCGTTATATAGGTCTCTTTTTAGTCCCCCGGGTAGGCACAGCCGAGAGCGGGTCATCGGGCCAGAAATGTTTGGGATAACGGCCCCGCAAATCTTTCCGGACCTCAAAGTAGCCCGTGTTCCAGAAACTGCGTAAATCTCGGGTTACCTGTACAGGCCGGGAAGCCGGCGAAAGCAGGTGAATAAGTAAAGGTACCTTACCCCCGCCAATCCGGGGCGTATCTAAAAGGCCGAATACTTCCTGTAGCCGTACGGCCAATACCGGAGAAGTTATATCAGAATAATCCAGCATTATACGGGAGCCACTGGGTACTTCCAGGTGGGTCGGTGCCAGCCGGTCCATTTCCTGCCGTTGCTTCCACGTTAAATCAGCCAGTAATACTTGGTTTAAATCCAGGCGCGACACTTGCTCCAGCGTACGCAAACCAACCAGGTGGGGCAGCAACCATTCTGTTGTAGTAGTCACCAATTGAATATCCGAAACATCCGGCCATAGGTTGGGCTCTAACCCATGCAGAAACTGTAATCGTTGCCGGGTTTGCCGGGCTTCGTCGGACCAGGGTAAACGATCAATACCTTTTTCGAGCAGGGCTTGCAGCAGTACCTCCGCTACCAAGTCCGGGTTAGGTTTGGCCATTGTAGTTTCTTCCAGTATTAGTGCTCCCAACCGGGTAATTTGCCGGGTTGTTACCCGCTCTGTTGCGGCATCCCACTTAACTTCCGGCTGCTGCTCCAACTGGTGGCCGAAATAGTTTAGTATATCGGTTTTACTAATGGGTGCCGCCAGCAAAACCCGAGGCTGATTTCCTGTTTCCAGATGCGCTACGCCGTAAAATTCTGCTTCGCCAAATAATTCGGTAGGTAAAATTGCCCGTTGGCCCGAAACCATTCGTACCCGTCCGGAAGCTTCTTTTTGGGCCAGACGGTCGGGGTAAGCTAGCGCCGTAAGTAAACCAGCCGCTTCCGGGTTTAATGAGTTATTGGTTTCACGTAAGCGCTGGCGTAAATGCCGGGCCTGTTCCTTTATGCGGCGCAGTACATTATCATCGGTTACAAAGCCGGGAGTAGGTAACCGATGACCAGATAATAATTCCAGGCGTAATTGCAGGTCGGGTAGTGTATTTTCCCGCGATATTTGCAATGATTTCAGCATATCGCGTTCGGAGAGTAAAGCAGCCAGGGCACAAGCGGTGCTGCCCAAGTTTATTTCGTGGCCCCGCATTACTAAATGGCCTAATCTGGGCGCTAAGCCTAATTTTGCTAAAGCTTTGCCGTGGGTAGTAGGCTTACCCGCTTCATCAATGGCTTCCAGGCGCAGTAAAAGATCGCGGGCCAAGGCCAGGGCTGCGGTAGGCGGCGCATCCAGCCAGGCCAAAGAAGCAACATCTTTTGCACCCCAAACTGCTAACTCCAAGGCCAAACCACTCAGATCAGCTTCGCATATTTCCGGAGCTTGCCGGGCGGGTAGTTGCAACTGATCAGCGGAGGACCACATCCGATAGCAAATACCCGGCCCCAGACGTCCGGCCCGGCCCCGACGCTGGTCGGCGGCAGCTTGCGAAACCGGTATGGTAGCTAAGGTGGTGAGACCGGTACGGGGCATAAATTTAGGTACGCGGGCAAAGCCTCCATCCACCACTATTTTTACGCCCTGAATGGTTAAGCTGGTTTCGGCAATGCTGGTAGCCAGTACTACTTTGCGCCTACCGGCCGGGGCGGGCTGAATGGCCGCCTGCTGTTGTGCTAGGCTGAGTTCCCCGTGCAGTAAATGCAATTGTACTTCGGGAGGTAGTTTTTCTTCCAGGTGCTGGGCTACCTGGCGCATTTCGCCTAAGCCCGGCAGAAATACCAATACATCGCCGGCATCATGTTTGGTTAAGGCCGTCCGGATAGCTTTGGGTACCAGTTTAACCAGCCGCTCAGATGGCCTTTGACCCGCAGCAGCCACTTCGGCCGGAGATAAATAAAAAGTTTCCACGGGGAACATGCGGCCTTCACTTTGGATAACGGGGGCTTTAAGCCATTCGCCTACGGCAGCGGCATCTAAAGTAGCGCTCATCACCAACAAGCGTAAGTCGGGGCGTAAAACCGCCTGGGCATCCAGGGCCAGGGCTAAGCCCAAATCGGCCTGCAAACTACGTTCGTGAAATTCGTCGAATACAATTGCGGCAATGCCATCTAGCGTGGGGTCGTCTTGTAAAAGCCGGGTAAGAATACCTTCGGTTACTACTTCAATTTGGGTTTTGTCTGTAATAGCCTGCTCCTGGCGTACCCGGTAACCAGCGGTTTGCCCTACCGGTTCACCAATTAAGTCGGATAAACGTTGGGCTGCGGCCCGGGCGGCCAGGCGCCGGGGTTCCAGCATAATAATTTTGCCTTCTTTTCGCCACGTAGCTTGTAGCAGGGCTAGCGGTACCAAGGTAGTTTTACCGGCCCCGGGCGGCGCTTCGAGCACGGCGCGGGAATTGGTGGCTAAAGCCTCCAGTAACCTGGGTAAGGCTTCTTTAACCGGTAAATCGGGTAAGCCTGGAAATAAATCAGCAGCTAACATGAAGGTCAAAGATCAGAAATCTTTTTGAAAGTATATGTTTTTGGACTGTTATACAAAACAAACGCTACTTACCTAGATCAGAAAAGCAATTGGTTTTCTGATCTAGGTAAGTAGCGTTAAATTAGCTCTTGGTTTTTAAATGATCTGAGGTTTTGCTGCAGAAACTGTTTTTAATTCTAATAAACTATATCTCCCAAGATCACTGCTAAATAATTATAACTTTTCCGGATCAATGGTTTCGATGGTGCCGTCGGGCCGGTAAGTAAGTTCGGTAACCTTAACACTGCGCAAATGGGTTTGCCCACCCGATAATTTACTATCGTGATAGAACAAATACCACTTTCCTTTAAATTCTACAATAGATTGGTGATTGGTCCAGCCAACTACAGGTTTCAGGATTACGCCCTGGTAAGTAAAAGGGCCGTAAGGATTATCGCCAATGGCATACGCAATATTATGTGTATCGCCGGTGGAATAAGAGAAATAGTATTTACCGTTGTATTTGTGCAGCCACGAAGCTTCAAAGAAGCGCCGGTCGTGATCTTTAGTTAACAAGGGTTTTCCTGCTTCATCCAGAATGACCACATCTTTTACGGGTTCGGCAAACGACTTCATATCGGCGCTCAGGCGGGCTACTTTGGCGGTTAAGGCCGGTTCATTTTCTTTTTTAGAATCAGTGGCGGAACCATTCGGATCGTATTTACCATTTTGCCACCGTTGCAGTTGTCCGCCCCAAATACCGCCAAAGTACATATAAGATTGGCCGTCGGTATCGGTGAAAACCGTTGGATCGATGCTGAAGCTATTGGC
>Ga0210040_10006481_pt1 | contig 14553 bp, 13 predicted proteins | sample CryGeyCG12114_NA_FD_185462 | JGI IMG/M metagenome (GOLD analysis project Ga0210040, IMG submission 185462) | Groundwater microbial communities from aquifer - Crystal Geyser CG19_WC_8/21/14_NA (SPAdes) (version 2) | ecosystem: Environmental > Aquatic > Deep subsurface > Groundwater | place: USA... | reverse complement strand
TCCGCCCGGTCCTCGCCGTCCCCGAGCCGGGGCCGCTGGTCGCGGAGGTGGAGCGGCTGGGGGTGCCGGTCGTCGTGTGCGGCAGCCCGGTGCTGCGGCGCTCGGGCCTGTCGCCCGCGGGCCTCGCCCGGCTGCTGGCCCGCGCGGTGGTGGACGGCGCCCGCGGTGCGGTCCTCCTGCGGCGCACGCGCCCGGCGGCGGTCTACGTCAGCACGGTCACCACGCCGCTGTGGGTGCTGCTCGCGCGGGCGCACCGCGTCCCGGTGCTGTGCCACGCCCACGAGGCGGAGAGCCACGTGTCGGGCCTCCTCCAGCGCGTCCTGGCGCTGCCGCTGCTCCTCGCCACGGGCGTGGTGGTCAACAGCTGGTTCACGCGGGACGTGCTCGCCCGGTCCTTCCCGTCGCTGGGGCGCCGGTCCACCGTCGTCCTCAACGGCGTCGAGGGCCCCGGGGCGCCCCAGCCGCGGCCGGCGCCCTCGCGCGGACCCGTCCGGCTGCTGTACGTCGGCCGGCTCTCCGAGCGCAAGGGGCCCCACGTCGCCCTGGAGGCCGTGGAACTGCTCGTGGCCCGGGGCGTCGACGTGCGCCTGGACCTCGTCGGCGACGCGCACGTGGAGCACGCCGCCTACGCGGAGCGCCTCCGCGGGCGGGCCGCGCGCCTGGAGCACGATGGCCGGGTGACCTTCCACGGCTTCGCCGACGACGTCTGGCCCGCCCTGGCCGGGTGCGACGTGCTCCTCGTCCCCGCCACCCAGCCGGAGTCCTTCGGCAACACCGCCGTGGAGGGCGTCCTGGCCGGGCGCCCCGTGGTCGCCAGCGACATCGGCGGCCTCCCCGAGGCGCTGGAGGGGTACGCCGGTGCGCGCGTCGTCCCGGCCGGGGACGCCGCGGCCCTGGCCGACGCCGTGCAGGCGGTGGTCGCCGACCTGCCGGCCCTGGCCGCGGCGTCCGCGCGGGACGCCGGGCTGGCGGCCGAGCGCCACCGCCTCACCACCTACCAGGAGGCCGTGGCCGGCGCCGTGCTGGAGGTGGCCCGATGACCTCCGTGGTCGTGGCGGTCCTGACCTACCGGCGCCCGGACGACCTCGCGGCCGTGCTGCCCCTGCTGGTCGAGCAGGCCGGGGCCTGCGAGCCGCCCGCGCGCGTCCTCGTGGTCGACAACGACCCCGCGGGCAGCGCCCGCGCCCACGTCGAGGGCCTCGGTCTGGACCGCGTCAGCTACGCCTGCGAGCCGCAGCCGGGCATCGCGGCGGCGCGGAACCGGGCCCTGCACGAGGCGGCCGGCGACGACGTGCTCGTCTTCATCGACGACGACGAGCGGCCGGGCCCGGGCTGGCTCCAGCACCTCCTGGACACCCGCGCGGACACCGGCAGCGCCGGCGTGGTGGGGCCCGTGGTGTCGAGCTTCGCCACGCCGCCCGACCCGTGGATCGAGGCGGGCCGGTTCTTCGACCGCCGGCGCCTGCCCACCGGCACGGTCCTCGACGTCGCCGCGACCAACAACCTGCTCCTGGACCTTCGCCAGGTGCGCGCCGCCGGCACGACCTTCGACGAGCGCTTCGGCCTCAGCGGAGGGTCGGACACGCTGTTCACGCGCGAGCTCGTCGAGGCGGGCCTGCGCCTGGTCTGGTGCGACGAGGCCGTGGTGACGGACGTCGTCCCGGCCTCGCGCGCGACGCGGAGCTGGGTCCTGCGGCGCGCGCTGCGCAGCGGCAACGGGTGGGTCCGCGTGGCGGTGGCCCTGGCCCCCTCGGCGGTGGCCCGGGGCCGAGTGCGGGCGGAGCTGACAGTGCGCGGCGGCGTGCGGACCGTCGGCGGCGGGGCGCGGCTGGCGCTCGGCGCCCTCGTCGGGCGCGCGGACCTGCGGGCCCGCGGGCTGCGGACGGCGGCGCGGGGGACCGGCATGCTGCTCGGTGCCTGCGGCTGGACCTACGTGGAGTACCGCCGGCCCCGTGCCGCCGTCGCGGGCAGCGGCTCGCGTGGCTGAGCCGTCGGCCGCGCCGTCCATCGGCGTCGTCGTCGTCAGCTACGGGGACCCGGGCCTGCTGGAGGAGAACGTCCTCGCCGCGGACCTGACCGGCGTCCCCGCCGTCCTCGTCGTGGTCGACAACTACTCCACGCCGGCGGCGCGCCGCGCCGTCGAGACCCTGTGCGAGGGGCGCGGCCTCGAGCTCGTGGCCCTGCCCACCAACGCCGGCTTCGGCGCCGGCGCCAACGCGGGCGCGCGGCGGGCGGTGGAGCTGGGCTGCACGACCCTGCTCTTCCTCAACCCCGACGCGGTGGTCGAGGGGGACGTCGTGCGTGCCCTCGACGCGCAGGTGCGCGCGCGACCGCGCTCGATGGTCGCTCCCACCGTGGTGCGCCCGGACGGCAGCACGTGGTTCGCCGGGGCGGAGCTGTCGCTGGTCACCGGCCGCACGCGGCGGCGCGGCGTGCTGCAGGGCCGCGAGCTGCAGCCATGGCTGACCGGCGCGTGCTTCGCCGTCGGCGTCGAGCTGTGGCAGGAGCTCGGGGGTTTCGACGACCGCTACTTCCTCTACTGGGAGGACGTCGACCTCAGCGCCCGCTGCCTGGCCGCCGGCGGCGAGCTGGTGGTCCGCGAGGACCTGTCGGTGGTGCACGCGGTCGGCGGCACGCAGCAGCCCGAGGGCAAGTCCGCCGTCTACTACGCCTACAACTGCCGCAACCGGCTGCTCTTCGCGGCCGCGCACCTGGGGCTGCGGCGCACGGTCCGGTGGGTCCTCACGAGCCCGTCCTACGCCCGCGAGGTCGTCTCCCGCGGCGGTCCCCACGCGTGGTCGCGCGACCGGACCCCGCTGTGGGCGGCGCTGAGCGGCACCGCGTCGGGCGCCGCCGTGGCCGCGCCGGCGCTGCTCCGCGCGGCCAGCGCGAGGCCGAGGGCGAGCAGGACGTCGGACAGGTCGGAGTAGATCGGCCCGAACGCCAGGCTCCACAGCCCCATGAGCGTGAGGAACACCACGAGCGGGACCGCCCGGCGCTCGGCGAGGGAACCGGTCAGCGAGAGCAGCAGCAGCGCGCCGACCAGCGCCGCCCAGGCGGCGCCGACCCAGCCGAACCTCGCCCACGCGTCGGCCAGGACCGAGTGCAGCTCGAACTGGCCGCCGAACATGTAGTGGTCGACGTAGCCGTTGTCCATCGCGATCCCGACGGTGCTGAGCCCGGCCTTGGCGGTCAGCACGTCGTGCGTCGTCGGCACCACGCCCACCCCGAACCCCGCCGGCGAGTCGGCCACCAGCCGCAGGGTCGCCGTCCACTCCGGGCGCCCGCCCGCCAGCAGGGACCCGCCGTCGCGCACCTGGGCCACCGACCTGGCCTGCAGCTCGCCCCCGAGGGCGCCGCTGACGAGCAGGGAGGTGGCGGTGCTGTACAGGCCGAGGACCAGGCCGCCGAGGAGGGCGAGGGTGGCCACCGTCGACGCCGGGCCGCGCCGCCGCGGGGCGCCGTCCGGCCCGCGCAGCGCCTGCCAGAGGACCGCCACGGCCGCGATCACCGCGAAGCCGGAGTAGCTGCGCGAGTCGTTGAGGACGCCGACCACCGCGAGCGCGAGCAGGGCCGCCACCGCGGCGGTCGAGCGCCGCGACCGCTGGGCGAGGGCCAGCACCAGGACGGTCACCGGGACGCTGAGCTGGTACTTCCACGGGTTGACCGACCCGGCCACGTCCAGCGCCGCGGCCGCCAGTGCGCCGACGGACCACAGGGCGGCCACGGCCTCCAGGCGCAGGCGCCGGCGGCTCCACAGCACGACGCCCAGGCCGCCGATGCCGGTGAGCAGGTGGGCGCCCATGCGCACGGCGTTCCCGAGGTCCACCGCGTGGTCGACCGCCGAGACCAGGGCCAGCCAGGAGCCGCTGAGGAGCGCCACGAGCGCCAGGACGACCACGGTCCGCCCCCAGCGGTACCCGGCCAGGGCGGCCACCCAGGCCGGTGCCGTGACGAGCGCGGCCAGCGACGCCGTGGTCAGCGGTGGGCGCAGCGGCAGGTCGGCGCCGAGCAGGACCAGCGCGACCGCGGCCACGCCGGTCCACAGCGCCGCGGCCCTGGCGGCCGCCGGGGACCCCGTGCGGGCCGGAGCCCGGGTCCGGGTCCGGGTCATCGCCGGCGAGCTGCGAAGACCTCGGGGTGCCGGGGCGCCGGGGTCGCGACCCCGGGAGGGACCGCGTCGTAGTAGGCGCTGCGCGGGGGCGCAGGGAGGCGGTTGAGGATGACGCCCAGCACCTCGGCGCGCGCCAGGTGCAGGTTCTCGAGCGCGGTCGCCAGGGTGGCCCGGTGGGTCCTGCGGGTGTCCACGACGACCAGGGCGCCGTCCACCTTGGCCGCGAGGACCGCGGCGTCCGTGACGGGGACCAGCGGGGGGCTGTCGATGACCACGACGTCGTAGGCCTCCCGGGCGGCGTCCAGGAGGCGGTCCATGGCGGCCGAGCGCACCAGCTGGGTGGGGTTCGGGGGCACCCCGCCGGAGGCCAGCACCTGCAGGGCCTGCGAGCGCCACGGCTGGGTGGCGTCGGCGAGGGCGACGCGGCCGCTGAGGACGGTCGCCAGCCCCACGGCGCCCTCGATCCCCAGCAGGCGGTCGATCGAGGGACGGCGGAGGTCGGCGTCCACGAGGAGCACGCGCGCGCCGGCGTCGGAGAGGGTGATGGCCAGGTTGGCCGCCGTGGTGCTCTTGCCCTCGGACTCCACGGCGGAGGTGACCACCAGCACGCGCGGCCGGCCGGTGAGGTCGAGGAACTCGAGGTTGGTGCGCAGCCGCTGGAAGGCCTCCGCGCGCGCTCCCCGCTCGCCGCTGGCGATGACCTGGCTGCCGTCGACCGCGGAGGCGGTGCTCAGCTGGCCGAGCACCGGGGCTTCGGTGACCTCGAGCACGTCCTCCGGGTCGCGCACCCCGGTGTCGAGCAGGGCGCGGGCGATGACGAGGGCGGCGCCCGCCGCGAGGCCCAGGACCAGGCCGGCGGCGGCGAACAGGGTGCGCCGGGGCGCGGAGGCGAACCCGGGTGCGGTGGCGGGAGCGACCGTCGTGATCGTGATGGCGGCCGAGCCGTCGGGGTCGGCGGGCGACAGCGCGCTGACCGCCGCCGGAAGGTGCGCCGCGACGGAGTTGGCGACGTCCGCCGCGCCCTGGGCGGAGCCCCGCGTCGCGGTGATGTCGATGAGGACCGTGTCCAGGGCGGCGTCGACGCTGAGGCTGCGGGCCAGGCGCCGCGGGGTCGTGTCCAGGCCGAGGTCGTCGATCACCGGCTGCAGCACCGCGGGCGTGCTGATCACCCGGACGTAGGACTGGACCAGTCCCTGCGTGTACGTCGAGCCCTGCACGAGCTCGCTGACGGACCCGCCGCGGGAGAAGCCGACGAAGACCGTCGCGGTGGCCCGGTACTGCGGAGCGGCGGGCAGCGTGACCGCGACGCCGGCCAGCAGTCCGAGGACGGTGGACACCACCAGCACGACCCAGTGCTGGCGCAGGACGGACAGGTAGCGCCCTGGCTCCACGGGACCCCCTCGTTCTCGGACCATCCCTGGCCGGTTCGGCGGCGCACCGCGGCAGCGGGCGCTCTCCTCCTTCGGCGGGCGCGCTCCCGGCCTTGAGGGCTCAAGGTCGGGCGGCGGGCGCACGATGGTGTCGGGGTGGACCAGTGCAGGCGTGCGGACCGGCACGGGCGGGCCGAGCGGTGACGGCGGGCGGCGCGGTGTCGGCGCGCGCCCCCGAGGCGCCCGCGGCAGCGCGCGTCGCCGCGGGCCCGTGGGGGGTGGTCGGGACCAGCGCCGGGGCCAAGCTCCTGGTGATGGGCGTGTCCGGCCTGGTGTCGGTCGTCTCGGTGCGGCTCGTCCTCGAGCACTTCGGCGTCGCGGCCTACGCGCAGTACGCGCTCCTGGCCTCGCTGGGCGCGCTCCTGCCCTTCGCCGACCTCGGGATGGCCGCGGCGGTGATCAACACCGTCGCCTCGTCACCGGAGCCCGCAGCGGACGAGCGCGTGCGCCGGACGCTCCTCAGCGCCCTGCGGGTGATCGCCTGCTCGATGGTCGTGATCATCGCGGTCGCGCTGCTGGTCACGGCGCTGGGGCTGTGGCCGGTGCTGCTCGGGGACGGGCTGCTGCCGGGGTCCGGGCCGGTCGCCGCGCTGGCCTGCCTCGCGGTGTTCGCCCTGACGCTGCCCCTGGCGGTGGGCCAGCGCGTGCTCACCGGCCTGGGCCGCAACCACGTCCAGATCCTCCTGCAGGGCCTCGCCTCGCCGTTCTTCGCGCTCTGCGTCGTCCTGCTCGTCGTCTCCGGAGCGCGTGCCGGAGGGCTCCTGGCGGTCTTCTCCTACGTCGGCGGCGCCGTGGTCGCGGGCATCGGCACGGTGATCGCCGTCCGGCTCCTGCCCGGGCTGGCGGGAGGGCTGCTGCGCGACCTGCCCCACGTGCGGCGCGCGCCCGGCGCGCCCGTGCTGGACGTCGCGTGGCCGGTGCTCGTGCAGATGCTGGCCCTGCCGGTGGCGATGCAGACGGACCGGCTGCTGCTGAGCCACCTGGCCCCTGCCGAGGCCCTGGCGCAGTACAGCTTCGGCTGGGCCCTGTTCGGCATCGTCCTGCAGACCATCAGCGCTGCCGGCATCGCCCTGTGGCCGGTGTTCGCCCGCGCGCGCAGCGAGCAGCGGGTCAGGTCCCCCCTGCCGATGGCCGCCGCCTTCTGCGGCGCCGGGCTGGCCCTGGCCACCGTGCTCGCCCTCCTGCTCCCGTGGGTCGCTCCGCTGATCAGCGGCGGGGCGATCGTCCTGGACGCCTGGCTGGTCTGGGGCCTCGTCGCCCTCGTGGCGGTCCAGGCGGCGAAGTACCCGCTGGGCATGTACATGACCGACGCCGCGGGCCTGCGCTTCCAGGTGCCGCCGATCCTGGCCATGGTGCCGCTGAACCTGGGGCTGTCCTGGTGGTGGGCGGGATCCCTGGGCGCGGGCGGGCCGGTCCTCGGGTCCGCGGTCTCGGTCCTGCTCTGCCAGGTGCTGCCCAGCGCCTGGTACGTGCGGCGCGACCTCGCCCGCCGCCGCGCGGCGCTCAGCCGCGCCTGAGCCAGTCGGCCGCGGCCGCCCGGCCGTCGTGCTCGGGGAGGTCCGCTAGCACGCCGGCCGCCGGGCGCGCCGCGTCCAGCGCCGCCCCCAGGGCGACTGCGGCCTCGCCGGGTCCCACCGCCGGGTCCAGCACGGTGTGGCCGTGCTCGGCGAGCCACGGCGCGATGCCGGTGTCGGCCGTGGTGACGACCGCGCACCCGTGCGCCAGCCCCTCGAGCAGGGGCAGGCCGACCTGCTCCCGCCAGCGCGGGGTCTGCCGGGACAGCAGCACGAGCACCGAGGCGTCGCCCAGCACCTCGTGCACGACCGGGCGCGGCGGGTCCACCACGAGCCTCACCCCCGGCGTGCCGGCGGCCAGCTCCCGGGCCAGCTCCTCCAGGCGGCCGCTGCCGACGACCGTGAGGGTGGCGCCGGGGTGCGAGGCCGCGACGGCCGGCCACGCCCGGGCCAGGACGTCGAACCCCTTGCGCTCCTCCAGGGCGCCCACGAAGGCGACCGACCCCGGTCGCCCGGGGCCGCGGGCGGCCGCGCAGGAGCAGGGCGCCGGTGCCGTGGTGATCAGCCGCTGCTCCGCGCGGCGCAGCGGCCGCCCCAGCAGGTCGAGGTAGAGCTCCTGGGAGCCAGGCGTGCCGTAGGCGATCCGGTCCACGCAGCGGGCCACCGCCGCGGACAGGGCCCGGGCCCGCACGACCCGCCAGCGCCCGCGAGCGCCGTCCGCCGGTGGGGCGGGGTCGCGGTTCTCGATGGCGTAGGTGACGACGCGCACGGCGCGCCCCCGCAGCGCCGCACCCAGCCGGCTCGCGGCGACGGCCAGGAGCGAGGTGGAGGCGGCGGAGAGCATCAGCGGCTCGTTGACCTCCAGCGTGCTCACCCGCGAGCGCAGCAGGAGCAGCGCGGTCCGCCAGGGGCCGGCGGCGACCAGGTGCACGCCCTCGGCGAGGGCGGGGTCGAAGTCGTAGCGCCGGGAGCGGTGGAGGATCGTGACGCCGCCCAGCGCCCGGGCCCGCTCGAGGTGGGCGCTGCGGACGGTCCGGTACACCTGCACGTGCTGCCGCAGGCCCGCTCGCGCGGTCACCGGTCGCCGCCGGCCGGACCCAGGCCGATGGCCGTGCGCAGGCGGGCGGCCAGGTGGACGTCGCGGAGCCCGTCCTCGACGGCGCGGCGGCCGCGCGCCCCGGTCTCCGCGGCGCGGGCGGGGTCGCGGAGGAGGTCGACGACGCCCTCGGCCAGCGCGCCGGCGTCCCCGCTGGGCGCGACCCGGCCGTGCTCGCCGTCGACGACGTAGTCGTCCATCCCCGGCGAGCCGGTCACGACCACGGGCCGGCCCGTGGCCATCGCCTCCAGGCTCACCGTCATGCCCGACACGTGCAGGTTCGGGCGGGTGGCGACGACGACGACGCTGGCCCGCGCGTAGAGGTCCCGCAGGGCGCGGTGGGGGACGTGGCGGACGCGCTCGACGCCGGCCGGCGGCGCCAGGTCGGAGGTCGTCTGCACCACCACGCGCGCCTGCGGCACCGCGCGGCGCACCTGCTCCAGGGCGGCGTAGAGCGTGGCCGCGTCGCGGTCGCGGTCCCCGCCGACGCTGACCACCAGCGGTTCGTCGGGGTAGGGCTGCGGGCGGTAGAAGTCCGCGTCCACGCCGAACCTCACGAAGGACACCGGGGGCCCGCCGGCGCCGAGGAGGTCGGCCAGCGGCTCCAGCTGCGCCCGGCTGAGGCACCACACGCCGTCCATGGCCCGCAGGGCCCGGACGCGCGCGCGGGTGGCGCCGTCGCGCCGCCCCCGGGCCACGGCGTCGGTCACCCAGATGGCGCCGGCGTGCATCCGCGGGCTGGGGTGCGCGACCGTCATGCGGACGGCGGCGTTCTCGTCCCAGGCCAGGCCGATCCGGCTCGCGGCGCCGGCGGGCACCGCCCTGCGGCCGAGCGCGGAGGACGCCCGGTGCAGGGCCGTCGCGGCCCGGCCGGGGGCGGTCAGGCCCGTCCACCGCACCTGGGTGCCGTCGTCCTGCAGGCGGTCCAGCCCGTAGGGCCAGCGCCCCGGCACCTCCCCGGCCGCGTGGCGCTGGGTCCAGCGGGCGACGTCGCGCTCCTGGGGGTAGCAGACGTCGACCTGGGCGCTCACGCCGTCCGCCGGCGGGAGGCGCGGACGGCGACGGCCCGGCGGTAGGCCCGGGCGTGCTCGGCCCCGGCGGCCGGCCACTCGCGAGCGGACAGGTCGGGGCGCGGGCTGCGACCGGCGGCGCGCACGGCCACCAGCGCCTCCTGCAGGTGCTGGGCGCTCACCTCCCCGTGGTGGGTCAGGACCCAGCCGGCCCCGACCTCCTCGGCGAGCGCGGTCGTCATGGAGGTCTCGGGCACCAGCACGGGGCGGTCCAGGGACAGCGCGAGCAGCAGCGCCCCGGAGTTGTGCATGGACCGGTAGGGCAGGACGACGAGCTCCGCCGCCGCGATCTCGGCCGCCAGGGCGTCGTCGGGAGCGTGCTGCAGGTCCAGCGCCACCCGGGGGTCGGCCGCGGCGGCTGCGGTGAGCTCCTCGGCCAGCGCGGGGGAGGAGGGGTGGCCGACGACGCGCAGCTGCAGGTCGCCGGGGGTCGCGGAGAAGGCGCCCAGCAGCGCGTCCACCCCCTTGTACGGGCGCAGGAGGCCGAAGTGCAGCAGCCGTCCGGGGACCGGGCGCACGTCTGCGGCGGTGTACCACTCGCGGTAGTGGCCGTGCGGGACCACGACGCCCGGCAGGCCGGGGCGCACGGCGTCCGCGGTGCTCGGGCTGAGGTGGACGGCCAGCGCGGTGCACCTGTCCAGGGCCGCCAGCAGCAGGCGCTCGACCGCGGGCCCGCGCTCGTGCGGCGCGGGGTTGTGCACCGTGCGGACCACGGCGGTGCGCGCGAGCACCAGCCTGACGAGCAGCGCGGCCACGAGGGCGCGGCGGCCGAGCGTCCGCAGGGTGCTCGTGCCGCGCAGGAGCACGTCGGGCCAGTGCAGGTGCAGCACGTCGTACCGGCCCAGCAGCGCGCGGCGCCACGAGAAGGTCAGCGCGCTGACGTCCTCGGGGAGGGAGCGCAGGAGGAGGGAGACGTAGGGGTTCGTCGTCGGCCGCGGCTGGCGGAAGGACTGGAGGACGACGAGGCGGGGCGGTGCGGGGGCCACGGCGCGGCTCACCCGTGCGCCGTGATGAGCTGGCGCAGGAGGGTGCTGGAGGTGCCGCGGGTGTAGGGGAAGTAGACGACCCGGGCGCCGACGGCGGCCATGCTGGCCTCCAGCTGGTCGCCCTTGGGGGTGTCCTTCCAGTCGTCGCCCTTGAAGAGGACGTCGAAGCGCAGGCGCTCCCACATCGGCAGCTTGTCGCTCGTGCAGTCGTCGGCCACGACGCGGTCGACGATGGCCATGCTGGAGAGGATCTCCATCCGCTCGGCCAGGGGCACGACCGGGAGCTTGCCCTTGGTGCGCTGGACGACCTCGTCGGTCACCGCGCCGACCACGAGCTCGTCGCAGCCCTCGCGGGCGCGGCGCAGGATGTTGAGGTGCCCGACGTGGAACATGTCGTACACCCCGGGGACGTAGCCCATGACGCTCATGCCGCCACCTCCTCGCGGCGGACGGCCACCGAGGCCGGCACGGCGTCCAGCCTCCCCGCCTGGCGGTACCACGCGACCATCGAGGCCGCGGTGATGAGGGCGAAGCCCGCGAAGACCAGGCCGTAGGCCCACTGGAAGGCCGCGGGCCAGCCGAGCAGGACGAAGAGCGCGCAGAGCAGGCCGTAGTCGGTGGGCGTCGAGGCCAGCGAGCGCAGCGCGGAGTGCTGGCGCGCCTCGCCGGCGGCCACGACGGCCTGGACGTCGCGGGTGCCGGCCAGGCGCCGCAGGTGGTCGTTGAGGATGATCGTGAAGAACCAGGTGCTGGCCACCACCGCGAAGGCCAGCGGGACGAGCAGCCACGCGGAGCCGCGTTCGCCGTTCCAGCGGAAGGCCGCCACGAGCACCGCCAGGTGCAGCGCGGAGGTCTTGGCGGCGTCCACGACGTGGTCGAGCCACTCGCCGGCCTTCGAGCCCCCGCCGCGCAGGCGCGCGAGCTGGCCGTCGGCGGCGTCCAGGGCGTACCCCAGCACCAGCGCGGCGGCCACGAGCAGGCCGGCCCACCACGCCGGGTCCAGCAGCGCCGTGGCGGCGATCCCCGCACCGGTGCTCAGCGCCGAGAGGGCGGTCACCTGGTTGGGGGTGAGCCCGGCGAGGAAGGCCACCGCGGCCAGGCGACGGCCCAGCGGGCGGTTGACGTAGCGCGAGTAGGCAGGGGCGCCCTGGGCGCTCTTCTGAGCCGCCGTGAGGCGCTGCAGCAGCTGCGCGTACGTCGGGCGCGCTGCGGTGCCGATCCTGGTCATGCCGTCCCCCCGTGCCCCCGTGGATGTCACGCTGGGCGACCGTTCCACGCTATTCCGGCACTGTCCTGCGCAGAAGGCGCTGAACGGGTGAGGATGGAGGGTGCCCTTCCGCGTCCTGCTCGTCTGCACCGGGAACGTCTGCCGCTCCCCGATGGCCGAGCGCCTGCTGCTCGCCGGGCTGCGCGAGCGCGCGGGGCAGGGCGCGGACGCCGTCCTCGTCTCCAGCGCCGGCACGCGGGCGCTCGCGGGGCAGCCGATGACCCCGGCGACGGCGGCGCTGGTGGCCCGCCGGGGCGGCGACTCCCAGGGGCACCGTGCGCGCCAGCTCACGCGGGAGCTGGTGGAGGAGGCCGACCTCGTCCTGGCCCTGACCCGCGAGCACCGGTCCGCCGCGGCGCAGCTGCACCCGCCGGTGCTGCGCCGGGTGCTGACCCTGCGCGAGGCCGGGCGCCTGGCGCCGCTCGTGCCGCCCGACGGCCTGCCCGAGGGGCTGGGGGAGCGCTGGCGCGCCCTGGCCCTCGGGCTCCCGGCCGCCCGCGGGGCCGCGCCCGTGCGCAGCGCCTCCGACGACGACGTGGTCGACCCCTACCGGCGCAGCCAGGACGTCTACGAGCAGTGCGCCGACCAGGTGCTGCCGGCGGTCACGGCCCTGCTCGACGCCGTCGCCCCCCGGCGCGGCTGAGCGGCCGGGCGCACCGGGACGCCGACGGGCGGGCACCCCGGAGGGTGCCCGCCCGTCGGCGGAGCAGGAGCGCTGCTCAGGCGGCGCCGACGGCGCCGCGGCGGCGGCTGCCGCGGACCAGCAGGGCGCCACCGGCGACCAGGGCCACGCCGGCCGCGCCGGCGGCACCGATCTCGGCGCCGGTGTAGGCGAGGGAGTCGGACGCGACCGAGGTGGTCGCGGCGGGTGCGGCGCTGTACTTGACGCCCAGGACCTGCGTGGTGGGCGGCGGCGTCACGTCGTTGTAGGCGGCCATCGCGCCGGGAGCGGCCACGATGGCGGCCACGCCGAGCCCAGCGACGGCGGCTGCGGTGCGGCGAGCGCGGGAGCCGAGGGTGCGAGATCCGATCACGGTCGTGCCTCCATGTCCGATGCGCCCGGTGTGGGCGCAGATGAATGGTGGCAGAGAGTGGCCGTCCGGGAAAGCCGGGGGTCCGGAATGCGCATCATGTGACGTTCGCCGACCTCGATCAGGCCGATCCGGCCACCGTCGCGCACCATCCCGTCACGGTGAGTGATCGAAACCTCAGCAACCCGGCGCGGAGACCTCCATCGGTCGCACCAGCGCCTGGTGGAAGACGTCGGTGATCGGAGCCGCGGCACCGGTCAGGCCGACGTCGACGGCCACCTCGCGGTCGCGGGGGACGTCGACGGTGAACCGGGCGACGGACCAGCCGCGCTCGGTCCCGGTGCTCAGGGCCACGGGCTGCCCGTCCACGAGCACCTGGGCGACGCCCCGCTCCGGGGGCAGGTACAGGGCCACGAGCAGGGACTCCGTGGTCGGGTCGGCGCCGGGGCGCTTGTTCGCCACGTAGCGCGGCACGCGCTCAGGAGCCGTGCTGCCCAGCCGCAGGGCCAGGGACGGGGGAGCGCCGTCGCACCCGCCGGAGGTGGTCACCGCCGAGGTGAGGTAGTAGTCGAGCTTGCTCGCGGCCACGTTGGTCAGGTAGACGCCGGCGCGCTCCACGGCCGGCTCGGGCAGGGCCCCGGCCAGCTGCGCGCGCTCCAGCGCCGCCTGCTCCTCCTCGTGGGCGCTCCAGACGAGCACGTGCCCGGCCTCGGAGGCGGACAGCAGCCCGCGCAGGGTCTGCGGCTCCAGGGCCCCGCCGCCGAGCGCCTGGGCGAACGCGGTGCCGACCAGCGTGGAGAGGTACGTCGAGCGGCCGGTGTTGTCCCCGGCGAAGTCCTCGTAGGCGACGCGCAGGATCACGTCCACCACGGTGTCGGCGCTCACGCTCGGCCCGCCCGGGACGGCGACCTCCCCGGCCCCCTCGAGCAGGGGCGCCATCCCCTGGGGGTCGACGGCGATGACGCCGTCCGGAGCGGGCCTTCCCTGCCCCACCCACAGGTCGCTGAGCAGCAGTCCGGCATCGGGGAAGTGCGGGCTGAGGTTGACGTTCTGGGAGTAGGCCACCTGCTCCGGCGGGTACAGCGCCGCGTACTCCGGGCCCAGGTCGCGGACCGCCCGCCCCGCGAGCCTCTCCAGGTCGTCGTTCGAGCCGGTCGCGTCCAGCCGGGTGCGCCCGTCCTCGGCGGTGACCATCGCCCAGGTGCCGACGATGCCTCCGGTCGGGCGCACCTCGGCGGGGTTCTGGAAGACGACCAGGTACGAGCGCGGGCCCTCGGCGCCGAGGGCCGCGGGCATCACCGACAGCCCGGCGCTCGCGCCGCTGGCCCGTGCGGCGAGCGCGCGCACGCCCTCCTGCGCCGAGCGGACGGGGTCGCGCAGCGGCCCGGGCAGGCTCTCGGCGTCGACGCCGTCGAGCCGGGCCTGGGCCTGCTCCAGCGCCGCGGCGGCGGGCCGCACCTCCTCCGCGGCCGCCTCGAGCTGGTCCAGGTCGATGCTCCCGTCCTCGCGCAGCAGCCCGCTGGGGTCCTGCACGCCGCTCACGACGCCCACCAGGGGCACGGCCCCTCGGGAGACGGCGAGGTCGGTGGCTCCGACGACCGTGCGCACGTCGGCGACGAGGTCCCCCGCGCGGCCAGGCAGCAGGGCGGCGAGCCGCAGCGGCAGGGCGTCGGCCGCGCCGGCGGCCTGCCGGGTCTCGCGGGAGGCGGCCCGGACCGCGGACCCGGTGGCGTCGAGGTCCTCCGCGTCCAGCGCGTCCTGCGCCGCACCGACGTGCTCGGCAGCCGCGCTCGCGTGGGTGCGCACCGACAGCGCGCTGAGTCCGCCCCAGACGACGAGGACCACGGCGGCCAGGCCGAGGGCGACCAGCGCCCATCCCACCAGCGCCCGGCGCGAGCGCGCGGGGCGCCGGCGGGGTGGGTGCTGGTCGTCGCGCGCAGGCGGTTCGTCGGGCAGCTCCACGTCGTTCCTCCTGGGGTCAGCAGGTGATGCTCGCACACGGCCTGGTCGATCGGTGCCGCCACGAGCAGACCTCGCGCGCCCCT
>Ga0210040_10006480_pt1 | contig 14553 bp, 11 predicted proteins | sample CryGeyCG12114_NA_FD_185462 | JGI IMG/M metagenome (GOLD analysis project Ga0210040, IMG submission 185462) | Groundwater microbial communities from aquifer - Crystal Geyser CG19_WC_8/21/14_NA (SPAdes) (version 2) | ecosystem: Environmental > Aquatic > Deep subsurface > Groundwater | place: USA... | reverse complement strand
GTACGCACTTAGCGGCTTTTAGAGAAGCGGTGGTTAAAACGGTAAAAGAATTTTTCAAGAAAGATTACGAAGCTTCGGATGTGCGTTCTTCTATTATTGGAGCTATCAGTGTGCGGGTGCAGGAACCGGTTTTTGAATCACAAACTAAAACCAAACTGGGTTCTATTCAGATGGGGCCGGACAGTCCGACCGTACGGGGCTATATTAACGATTTTGTAAAGGAACACTTGGATAACTTCCTGCACAAAAATCCGGCGGTAGCCGAAGCTATGAAAAAGCGCATTGAGCAAAGCGAGCGCGAACGCAAAGACATGGCCGGTATTAAGAAATTAGCTAATCAACGCGCCAAAAAAGCCAACCTGCACAACCGCAAACTCCGGGATTGCCGCATTCATTTTACCGATGAGCAAAACGAGAAACACTTGCTTTCTACCTTGTTTATTACCGAAGGTGATTCGGCTAGTGGTTCTATCACCAAGAGCCGGAACGTAGAATCGGAAGCCGTATTTAGTTTGCGGGGTAAACCGCTAAACTGCTTTGGCCTGAAGAAAAAAGTCGTGTACGAAAATGAGGAATTTAACCTCCTGCAACACGCTTTAAATATTGAAGAAGGCCTGGATGATTTGCGCTACAACCGCGTGGTGGTAGCTACCGATGCCGACGTAGATGGCATGCACATCCGCTTGCTGCTGTTAACTTTCTTTTTGCAGTTCTTCCCGGATCTGGTTAAAAACGGCCATTTATATATCCTGGAAACGCCTTTGTTCCGGGTGCGCAACAAGAAAGAAACCATTTATTGCTACAACGAAACGGAGAAACAAGCCGCCATCAATAAATTAGGCAAGAACCCCGAAATTACCCGGTTTAAAGGTTTAGGGGAAATATCGCCGGAAGAATTTGGTAAATTCATTGGCGATAATATCCGGTTAGAGCCAGTTATATTGAGTGCTGAAACTTCTATCCCCAAAATATTAACTTATTTCATGGGCAAGAATACGCCGGAGCGCCAGAATTTTATCATTGATAACCTCAAGGTGGAAAAAGACATCGTGGAGGACCCAGAAGTAGAAGAAGTATATGCTTAACGACATAGAAAACGAAGATATATTAGGTGCCCCTTTTGAGGGAGAAGAAAAAATACATGATATACAGCCGGTTGATGGTTTATATAAAAACTGGTTCCTGGATTATGCTTCGTACGTAATTCTGGAGCGGGCCGTACCGGCTATTGAGGACGGCTTAAAACCCGTGCAGCGGCGCATTCTGCATGCCATGAAGGAAATGGACGACGGCCGTTTTAACAAAGTGGCCAACATTATCGGGCAAACCATGCAGTACCATCCGCACGGCGATGCCTCCATTGGCGATGCAATTGTGAACCTGGGGCAGAAAGAATTACTGATTGAAACGCAGGGAAACTGGGGCGACGTACGCACCGGCGACAGTGCGGCCGCGGCACGTTACATCGAAGCCCGTTTATCTAAGTTTGCCCTGGATGTGGTTTTTAATTCCGATACTACTGTTTGGCAGGCTTCGTACGATGGTCGTAAAAACGAGCCGGTTACTTTACCGGTAAAATTCCCTTTGTTGCTGGCGCAAGGCGTGGAAGGTATTGCTGTAGGCTTGTCCACGAAAATAATGCCCCACAATTTCAAGGAACTCATTAAAGCTTCTATCGACGTACTGAAAGGTCGGAAAACCCAGATTTATCCGGATTTCCAGACCGGGGGCTTAATTGATGTGAGCGATTACAAAGGCGGAACCAGGGGCAGCCGGATACGGGTGCGCGCGACTATTGAGAAAGTAGATAAAACGTTGCTCATTATCCGGGATGTGCCTTATGGCACTACTACCACCGCGCTCATGGATTCCATTGTAAAAGCGTCGGAAAACAATAAGATCAAAATTAAGAAGGTAATCGATAACACGGCGGCCAATGTAGAAATTCACGTGCAGTTACCGCCGGGCGTTTCGCCCGACGTAACCATTGATGCCCTGTACGCCTTTACGGATTGCGAAATCTCTATTTCGCCTAATATCTGCGTAATCATCGAGGATAAGCCGGTGTTCTTAACCGCCGATGATGTACTCCAGCTTTCCACACACAAAACGCTGGCCCTGTTAAAACGGGAACTCGAAATCCGGCAGGAAGAATTAGACCAGAAATGGCACATGTCTTCGTTGGAAAAAATATTTATTGAGAACCGCATCTACCGCAAAATTGAGGAATGTGAAACCTGGGAAGCCGTAATTGAAGCTATCGATAAAGGATTAAAGCCTTTTAAAAAATTGCTGCGCCGCGAAGTAACCACTGATGATATTGTACGCCTGACAGAGATTAAAATTAAACGGATCTCCAAATACGATTCGTTTAAGGCCGACGAATACATTAAAAAGCTGGAGGACGAAATGGCCGAAGTAGCCGATAACTTAGCTAACTTGGTGCGCTTTGCCATTGCTTACTTCGAAAACCTGCTCCGGAAATACGGCGCCGGCCGCGACCGCAAAACCCAGATCCGGACCTTTGATGTGGTATCGGCGCAAAAAGTGGCTATTGCCAACCAGAAACTCTACGTAAACCGCAGAGATGGTTTTGTGGGTTATGGCCTGAAAAGAGACGAGTCTGTTGAGTTCGTAACTGATTGTTCCGACATGGACGATATTATTGCCATTACCAAAGACGGAAAATTTAGGGTAACCAAAATAGCCGAGAAAACTTTTGTGGGCAAGGACATTATATATACCGGTATTTATAGCAAGAACGACGAGCACATGGTATATAACATGATTTACGTAGACGGTTTGTCTGGTATTTCCATGGCCAAGCGTTTTTCGGTAAACGGTATTACCCGCGATAAAGAATACGACCTGACCAAAGGCAATAAAGGTTCTAAAGTGCATTACTTAACGGCCAACCCCAACAGCGAATCGGAGATTGTAACCATTACCTTAACCCCTACAGCTACCGCCCGGGTTAAAGTATTTGATTATGACTTTGCGGAGCTCATGATTAAAGGGAAAGGCTCGCAAGGCAATACGGTTACAAAGTATCCGGTGAAGAAAATAGTGCAGAAAAGTTTGGGCGATTCTACGCTGGGCGGACGGGAAATTTACTACGACGAAGTTATCGGCCGTTTAAATACCGAATCGCGCGGACGTTATCTGGGCAGCTTTAATACCGATGATACTATTCTGGTATTGTTTAAAGACGGTTCTTACGAACAAACTTCTTTTGATTTAACCAATCATTACGATGTGCCGAACATTGAAATAATTGAGAAGTTTAATCCGGAGAAAATAATTACCGCTATTCATTACGATGGGGAAAATAAAAATTACTACGTAAAGCGTTTCCGGATTGAAACCAGCTCGGTTGGCAAAAAATTCTCTTACCTGAATGAAGCTAAAGGCTCTAAATTAGTGGCGGTTTCGACCCAGGCCGAACCAATGGCGGAAATAAAATTCCAGAGAGACAAGAAAAGCGATAAGGAAACCGAAACGATTATACTCAGCGCTTTTATTGACGTAAAAGGCTGGAAAGCAACTGGTAATAAATTAAATTATTTTAAAGTACATGCCATTTCTTTGCTTGAAACCGAAGAAGATGAAAAACCAGTCGCTCCGGCTAAAGCCGTTAAGAAGGTGCCCAAACCTATTCCGGTCAGTTTGCCTCAAAAAGCGGAGGTAGCATTGGAATTAGGTGCAACTTTTACTTTGGAAGTAAGTAAAGAAAATAGTGATGTTGTTGCGGAAAATGCAGATGAAAAACCAAAAAAAGAGAAGCGACAGCTGAATTTATTTTAGATAGGGCTTATATTCTTATATTAGCGAGTAAATTAAATTTCAATTTTGAAATGAATCTGAAGGTTTATAAAATTATAATGGCAATAATGGTGTGGCTGGCTTTTGCCGGTCCTGCCTTGGCTGTTGTGCCCGATGAGGATGATGATTTATTAAAAGAAGCAAATTCTTTGTTGGAGCAGTTTAAAGACAGCGAAGCTTTAGAGAAGTTTCAGTTAATTTTACTCGACAAACCCGATCATTACGAAGCTTTATTTAAAGCCAGTTTACTGAAATCCCGTATTGGTGCCCGTTACACCGACGAGACCGAAAAGATTCAGTATTATACAGCGGCAAAAGTTTATGCGGAATCGGCTTTAAAGGTACAACCTAAAGGCGCTGATAGCCATTATGCCATGGCCCTGGCTATAAATAATTTAACTATGGTTACAGGTCCTAAAGACCGGCTCGTGAATCTCCATATCATCAAAGAACACCTCGATAAAGCTTTAAATATAAATCCGGAACATGCGGCAGCCTGGCAGTTACTTGGCCGTTGGTATTATAAAGTAGCTAATCTTAATTTTCTGGAGGCCACTGCCACTAAGTTTCTGACGGGTGCGCTACCGGTGGGGGCTAGTAATTACCGGGCTATCGAATCGCTGCAAAAATCTATTGTGCTCAATCCCCTCAACATTAGCGGATATTATGATTTGGCTATTATTTACCACGATACAAAGCAAATAACCGAAAGCATTCAGGTACTACAGGAAGCGCTTAAATTGAATTTAATTACTTCCGAAGACCTGGAAATCAGTCGGCGGTGCAAAGCTATGTTACAGCAAATCAGCGACGATATCGTAATCAAATCTACTTCTACCCGAACGGTACCAGTCCGTATTTAATTTTGAAAAATTGGGTTTAAACATCCGGTGTTTCGTAAGCAGGTCCCTTCTGTTTTAAAATAGCTTCTTTTTAAATAACTAAGTATCCAAAAGTCCAGCCTTGGTAATTTGTTTTTAAATGATTTTTAGATAGAGGGTTCATGCCTTATTTTGAAAACAGTAGCGTTTTTAGTTTCTATATATTTAAATAAGACTGCTTTAAGCGGTAAGTTTGCGATATATTATACATTTGCTTCCGCTCTAATGAAATTTAGAATTCTTTTTTGGTTAACTATATTCCCGGTACTATTTGGTGCCTGCACGTCGGAGGCGGTAAATCAAGAAAAAATGGTTAGCCTGCAACAGGTAGCGGGTATTTCGGAAATTAAGTTAAGCGATTTAAATACGGCTATTCGGCGTAACCGGAACAATGCTGCTTTATACGCCCGCCGGGCCATGTTTTATCAGGACAGACACGCAAACGTGAAAGCATTGCAGGACATAGATTTGGCCATTGATTTAGATGCGAATAAAGGAGAATATTATTTTCAGAAATCATTGATTTTAAGACAAGCTAGCAAAATAAGTGCTGCCCAAAATGCGGCGGCTGATGCCGAGAAGTTAGGCTATAAAGGATCGGAAGTATATATATTACAGGCCGAATTACTAATACGTTTAAGTAAGTTTTCGGAGGCAATAGAAAAGGTAAATATTGCATTAGCCACTATTCCTAATCATGAATACGCTTTGTTTTACCGCGGCGTAGCCCGGGCAGCCTTAGCCGATACCGCATCGGCTATTATTAATTATCGGCGGGCTATCCAAAGTTCGCCAGATTTTATAAACCCTTATTTGCAATTAGCCAGTATTTACAACGGCAGAAAAGAATTTGCCAAGGTTTATTTTTACCTTAAAAGAGCCGAAAAATTAGATAGCTTGAGTGGTTATTTATGGTATCAGAAAGGTTTACGCTTTAATGGCCTCGAACAATTAGATAGTGCCGGCTTTAGCTTTAACAAGGCTCTTCAGTTAGATCCGAAAATGTACCTGGCTCATTACCAGATGGGTTTACTGAATTACAAACAACAGAACTACCGCCAGGTGCTAAATCACCTGGAAAAAGTTAAAAACGTAAACGAGACTTTACCGCAACTGCCAGAAATATTAGCGGTAAGCTATGAAAAAACTGGCCGGTTCCGCTTAGCTTTGCAGCAATATAACAAAGTACTGCAGAAACAACCGCAGGACGTCCGGGCACAGTGGGGGGTACGGCGTTCAACCTGGGGTTTGTATAAAATAAAACGAGATAGTCTGCGCAATTTAGGTTTGCCGGTTTATTACGCTGATACTACTAAAAACACTTATTAAAGATAAGATGATAAAAATTACTTTACCGGACGGATCGGTGCGGGAATATCCGCAAGGAACTACCGGTTACGAGATAGCCGCCAGCATTAGCGAAGGTTTAGCCCGCAATGTACTGGCTGTAAAAGTAAACAACGATATTTGGGACCTGAACCGGGCCATAGAACAAGATGCAGCGGTACAATTACTAACCTGGAACGATGCCGAAGGTAAATCGACGTACTGGCATTCTTCGGCGCACTTAATGGCCGAAGCCTTGGAAGCGCTTTATCCGGGCGTTAAATTTGGTATTGGCCCAGCCATTGAAAACGGTTTTTATTATGATATTGATTTAGGCGGCAAACAATTATCGCAGGATGATTTTGCGGCTATCGAAAATAAAATGTTGGAATTGGCCCGCAACAAAAGCGACTATGTACGTCGTCCGGTACCCAAAGCCGAAGCTATTGACTACTTTACCCAGAAAGGGGATCAATATAAGTTAGATTTGCTCGAAGGCTTGGAAGATGGCTCCATTACTTTTTACTCGCAGGGCAATTTTGTGGATTTATGCCGGGGCCCGCATATACCTAATACCAGTTTTATAAAAGCAGCTAAGCTGATGAACGTGGCCGGTGCATACTGGCGCGGTGATGAAAAACGCGAACAGTTGACCCGGGTGTATGCTATTACTTTCCCTAAACAAAAAGAGCTGACCGAATACCTGGAACGCCTGGAAGAAGCCAAACGCCGCGACCATCGTAAACTGGGGAAAGAGTTAGAATTGTTTGCTTTCTCCGAAAAAGTAGGGATGGGTTTGCCTTTGTGGTTGCCTAAAGGTACCATGCTGCGCGAACGCCTGGAAAATTTTATGCGCCGGGCCCAGACCAGGGCCGGTTACCAGCAGGTGGTTACGCCCCATATCGCCAGTAAAGAATTATACGTTACCTCCGGGCACTACGAAAAATACGGTGCTGATTCTTTTCAGCCTATTCGCACCCCCAACGAAGGCGAAGAGTTCTTTCTGAAGCCCATGAACTGCCCGCACCACTGCGAAATATATAAAACCAAACCCCGGTCGTACCGGGATTTACCTTTGCGATTGGCGGAATTTGGTACCGTTTACCGTTACGAACAAAGCGGTGAATTGCACGGCTTAACCCGGGTAAGAGGTTTTACCCAGGATGATGCCCATATTTTTTGCCGACCCGACCAGGTAAAAGAAGAATTTACCAAAGTAATTGACTTGGTATTGTACGTCTTTAAAGCTTTGGGTTTCGAGGATTATACTGCCCAGATATCTTTACGGGATCAGGTTAACCGGGCCAAATACATTGGTTCCGATGAAGCCTGGGAAAAAGCCGAAACGGCAATAATCGAAGCAGCGCAGGAAAAAGGTTTGCCTACCGTAACCGAGTACGGCGAAGCCGCGTTTTATGGTCCGAAACTGGATTTTATGGTAAAAGATGCTTTGGGCCGTAAATGGCAGTTGGGCACCATTCAAGTAGATTATAATTTGCCGGAGCGTTTTCAGTTGGAGTATACCGCCCCAGACAATACCAAACAACGGCCGGTAATGCTGCACCGGGCCCCTTTTGGTTCGCTGGAGCGTTTTGTAGCGGTTTTAATTGAACATTGTGCCGGTAATTTTCCGATCTGGTTAAGTCCGGAACAATTTGCAATTTTACCTATTTCCGAAAAGTACCAGGATTATGCCCAGCAAGTTTACCAACGTTTACTAGACGAAGATATCCGGGGTTATATTGATAACCGGGACGAGAAAATCGGGCGTAAAATACGGGATGCGGAAGTCCAAAAAGTGCCGTACATGATAATAGTAGGAGAGAAGGAACAGGAAAATAACGAAATTTCAGTGCGTAAGCACGGCGAAGGTGACCAGGGAAGCGTATCGGTTGATGATTACATCCGGAACTTCAAAGCAGTACTGGCAGATATTATGAGTAAAAATTAAATTTAATTTTTAAAATAGCTTAAAAAGTGCGATATTCGCACCTTCATTGTAAAATTGCTTAATTAAGGAGGTACAATCATAAATACGACTAATAACAGACGCGGCCCGCAACGTGGAGTCGTGGAAGAACCGTACAAAATTAATAATCGGATTCTAGCCAGGCAGGTAAGATTGGTGGGGGAAAATATTGAGACTGGCGTTTATTCTTTAGATGATGCTTTGCGCATTGCCCGGGAACAAAACCTGGACCTAGTAGAGATTTCGCCCAAAGCCGAACCACCCGTTTGCCGAGTTGTAGATTATTCCAAATTTAAATACGACCTCAAGAAAAAGCAGCGGGAAATGAAGGCCAAAACCCAGAAAGTGGTACAGAAAGAAATCCGCTTTGGCCCGAATACCGACGATCATGATTTTGATTTCAAAGTTAAGCATGCGAGGGCGTTCTTAAGTGAAGGAGCCAAGGTAAAAGCTTACGTGCATTTTGTGGGCCGCACCATTGTTTTTAAAGAACGCGGGGAAGTTTTATTGCTCAAATTTGCGCAGGCCCTGGAAGATGTAGCCAAGGTAGAGCAATTACCTAAACTGGAAGGTAAACGGATGTTTTTATTTCTAACCCCCAAACCCAAAGGTGCTAAATAATGCCGGTGAACGTTTAAGACCGGAAATTGGTTGAATTATTTAAACTATACATAAAATGCCGAAAGTAAAAACTAAATCAGGTGCAAAAAAGCGGTTTTCCCTGACAGGTACGGGCAAGATAAAGCGCAAACACGCTTTTAAAAGCCATATCTTGACCAAGAAAACCACAAAGCAGAAGAGAGCATTAACCCACGTAGGACTGGTTAGCGACGCTGACATGGGCCGTGTGAAAGCCATGCTTAACATCTAAAGAATTATTTTTCACCCGGGGCCTGGTAAAAAGAATCTTTAACGGATCACCTCTCCCCAAAATTTAAAGAAATGCCAAGATCAGTAAACGTCGTAGCCGCCCGACACAAAAGAAAGCGGATTATGAAACTGGCTAAGGGTTATTTCGGACGTCGTAAAAACGTTTGGACCGTAGCTAAAAATGCCGTTGAAAAAGGCTTAGGATATGCTTACCGCGATCGGAAGCAAAAGAAAAGAGATTTCCGGGGACTTTGGATTCAAAGAATAAACGCCGGGGTTCGGGAATACGGTTTATCTTACTCCCAATTTATGGGTGCCCTGAAAAAAGCTGAAATTAACCTGAACCGTAAAGTTTTAGCCGATTTAGCAATGAACCATCCGGAAGCTTTCCGGGGCATTGTAGATAAAGTTAAATAAATATTATTCATACTGATAAAAAAGCTTAGCCCTCAGGCTAAGCTTTTTTATTTTGAATACGTGTACAGCGCCGCCGGCTTATAATTAGCAAACTACTTTTGTTAAAAGTATTTCTCCTTTCCCGTGGTTGATGTTGCACCGGTCAATTGGTTATATTGAAATTTAATTTTAGACTGGTGGGCCAACACCAAGGAGAAAGGTCAGTTATATAAACTTATTTAAAAAAAAGATTATTCATGATGGATAAATTCATGCAGATCGCCATTGAGGAAGCCCGGAAAGGGCAACAGGAAGGTGGCATTCCAATCGGATCAGTGTTGGTGAAAGATGGGCAAGTGGTAGCCCAGGGCCATAACAAAAGAGTGCAGGAAAACAATCCGATTTTACACGGCGAAATGGATTGCCTGAATAACGCCGGCCGTATTGGATCTTACCGCAATACCGTTATTTATTCTACCCTGATGCCTTGTTTTATGTGTGCCGGTACCATCGTGCAGTTTAAAATTCCCAAAGTTATAGTAGGCGAATCGCAAACGTTTAGCGGTGCCCGCGAATTTATGGAAAACCACGGCGTGGAAGTGGTAGATTTAAATTTGCCCGAGTGTGTAAACATGATGGAAGATTTTATCCGGGAAAAGCCGGAGATTTGGAATGAGGATATAATGGAATTGTAGCTTTTTTAACAGCGGAATTATACCTTTTTACCAGAATTTTAAAATAATTATTTTCTGGCTCCTGAAAAATTAAGTTTCAGCTTTATAGCTCAATATCTCATGCCCTTGTAGCACTGGTCGGGAAAGATAAACACACAACGGGGTTATTAGAATGGCAACAGCTAAATATTTGTAATAACCTATATAAATAGTAACTTGCGGCCTATTTAAAAAATTTGTATTATTGAAAGGTAGGAATTTATATAAACATAAAAGCTCCGGATACAATCCGGAGCCTGAAGTAGCGGGGAGGGGATTTGAACCCCTGACCTCAGGGTTATGAATCCTGTGCTCTAACCAACTGAGCTACCCCGCCGTGTTTGGGAGTGCAAATGTATAAATAAGAACCAGACAAACGCAAGTTTTAAGTTAAAATAATTTCTTACCCAAGGTACGCACGGTATCTTATCCTTAACTTTCATGCTATGAATAAGCATAAATTTATTAGTGAATATGCGATAAACGCTTCTGCCCGTATGATTTACCCTTATTTAACCACGCCTTCCGGATTGGAACAATGGTTTTGCGATAAGGTTTTTATAAACGAAGACAAACACTTTAATTTTATATGGGATAACCGGAATCACTACGCCGAAATGAACAGTTTACGCCCCAACAAATCGGTACGGTTTATTTTTTTAGATGAAGACCGCAAGCAAGACCCTAATCCTAGTTATTTGGATTTTACAATAGAAACGAGCGAGTTGACCCAGGAGCAATACTTACGGGTAACCGATTATTCAGAAGAACATGACATGAAAGAAATGACGGATATGTGGGATGGTCTGATTTTAAGCCTGCGGGAAATTATTGGCGGATAATGGCGTTATAGCATTATATTTGCTATAAACTTTCTCACCATAAACTAAGCAAAGCAGCAGGCTTATGTTGCTTTATTTTCATGAAGAAATTAGATAAGTTAATATTAAAATCCTTCTTAGGGCCTTTTGTATTAACGTTTGCCGTAGTAGAATTTATTCTCCTTACCCAATACATGCTCAAGTATCTCGACGATCTGGTGGGTAAAGATCTGGGTGTAACTGTTATTGCCCAGTTGCTGGGGTATTTCAGTATCAACATGGTGCCGGTAGCCATGCCTTTAGCCATCCTGATATCTTCTTTAATGACCTTTGGTAACCTGGGCGAACACCACGAACTAACCGCTATTAAGACTTCCGGCATTTCGCTGGTCCGTATTTTGCGGCCGGTGTTTTTTGTAGCCGTTCTAATAAGCATAGGCGCTTTCTTTTTCAATGAGAATATAGTACCCAAAGCCAACCTGAAAGCTTATAGTTTGTTATGGGATATTCGGCAAAAAAAGCCTTCCCTGGATATAAAAGAAAATACGTTTTATAATGGTATTCCGGGTTATAGTATAAAAATTGAAGAAAAAGATGAAGAAGGCACCAAACTGAAGGGAATAATGATCTATGACCATACCAACGGGCAAGGCAATACAAACGTGATATTAGCTGATTCGGGTAAGATGTACATGAAATACAACGAACAGTTTTTAGCTTTAGATTTGTATAACGGACAAATATTTGCGGAAGAAAACCAAAATAGTTTTACCAATAATGTTACAAAGTCCGGATTTATCCGGCAGCATTTTAAAAATAATAATTTGTTATTTAACCTGGCTTCTTTTGACCTGGACCGTACCCGCGAAGAATTGTTTAAAGGCAGCAAAATGATGCTCAACATAAAGGAACTGCAAAATGTAACCGACTCCCTGCGCAACCAGATAGAGGTCAACCGGAAATTAAACAGTTCCCTGGTTAGTTCTTATTATTCTTATTTTCCTGCCGACTCTATTCGCCGGGCCAAAGCTCCTAAACAAACCTTGGAGGCAAAAAAGCATTTGCCGGAAGTAACCAAAGAAGTTTATGCTATGGCCGCCAATAAAGCCCGTAACATCCGGAGTTTTACTACGGCCAATGCCGAAAAGTTTAAGACTAACTACCGCGAAGCAAATAACTACGAAATAGAAATCTATAAAAAATATACCCAATCTTTTGCCTGCCTCATGATGTTTCTCATTGGGGCGCCTTTGGGGGCCATTATCCGCAAAGGAGGTTTGGGTATGCCGGTAATTATATCTATTTTCTTTTTTATCATTTATTATGTACTAACTATTTTGGGAGAAAAGTACGGTAGGGAAGGTATTATGATTGTGCCGGTTGGTATGTGGGCTGCAAACGCTATTTTAATGCCCATTGGTTTATTTTTCTTGTACCAGGCCCGCAACGATTCTAATTTACTGGAGTTTGATTTAAAAAAAATATTTTCCCGGAAGCCAAAAACAATCTCTACGGAAATAAAGTAAGATAGAGATACCTTAAATTCGAACTTTGATTAAATGTTGTATGCAAAGGTTTTAACGTCAACATTATTTTGTAGAAAGTAGATGATTGATATTTAAATACCAACATTTAAGAATAATATGTATTAATAAAATTTTAATTTGAAACATAATTGTCTTATCTTTGCGGCTTATATTGAATATAGAACTGCAAAAAGACAGATAAGTATTATTACCCGATGAAATTAACAACCGAAGCGAAACAAGACATTTTTGAAAACAATAGTTTGAGCAAATCTAAAACCGATACCGGTTCTGCAGAATCTCAAATTGCTCTTTTTACCCACCGTATCAATCACCTAACGGACCATCTTAAAACGAACAAGAAAGATTTCTCTACCCGTTTAGGACTTTTAAAACTGGTAGGTAAACGCCGCCGGTTATTAAACTACTTAACCAAGACCGATATTGAAAGATACCGGGCTATTATAAACGAATTAGGTATCAGAAAATAATTTAGATATATTAGGGAATTCAGCACACGGGTTCCCTAATATATTTATAAAAGTTCCGTTTTTCTAAGTATATCCTCCACTTATCTAATCCAGGCCCTCCAGCCTGGTTTGTTAATTTAAATAAGAATGTCCTATAAAGTTATAAATAAAACCATTCGTCTGGCCGATGGTCGGGAAATTTCCCTGGAAACCGGCAAGCTGGCGAAACAAGCCGATGGTGCGGTAGTTGTTAAAATGGGTAACACCATGTTATTGGCTACGGTGGTATCAGCTAAAGATGCAAAAGAAGGCGTTGATTTTTTACCTCTTTCGGTTGATTACCAGGAAAAATTTGCTTCTTCCGGCAAAATTCCCGGTGGTTTCTTGAAAAGAGAGGCCCGGTTATCGGATTACGAAATCCTGATTAGTCGTTTGGTTGACCGGATTTTACGCCCGATGTTCCCGGATGATTATCATGCCGATACCCAAGTGCTGATTAGCTTGATATCAGCCGATGCCGAAATATTGCCGGATGCGCTTGCTGCTTTAGCTGCTTCGGCTGCTATCATGGTATCGGATATTCCTTTCAACGGGCCAATTTCGGAAGTGCGCGTTGCCCGCATCGATGGTCAGTTTATAATCAATCCTAATTCATCCGACTTAAACCGGGCGGATATTGATTTGATTGTGGGTGCTTCTATGGAGGGGGTAGCCATGGTGGAAGGCGAAATGAACGAAGTTTCGGAAGAAGAAATGCTGGCCGCCATCCAGTTTGCCCACGAAGCCATTAAAGAACAGTGTCGTATTCAGTTGGAATTTGCCGAGGAAGCGGGCACTATCACCAAGCGCGAATACTCACACGAAACCAACGATGAAGCTTTAAAAGAACAATTATATAATGCCGTTTACGATAAAGCCTACCAGGTGGCAGCTGCCGGCAATAACGTAAAAGCCGAACGCAAAAAATCTTTTGGTGCTATCAAGGATGAATTTGTAGCTTCTTTGCCGGAAGAGCAGGAAGTAAATAAAGCCCTTATCTCAAAATATTACCACGATGCGGAAAAAGCGGCCGTACGGAATGTAGTTTTAAACGAGCGTCGTCGTTTAGATGGCCGCCGCTTAGACGAAATTCGTCCGATCTGGTCGGAAATTGGCTACCTGCCTTCTACCCACGGATCGGCTATTTTTACCCGGGGCGAAACCCAATCGTTAACTACTGTTACGCTGGGTACCAAATTAGACGAGCAGATGATTGACGGAGCCATGTTCTCGGGCTACAATAAATTTATCCTGCATTATAATTTCCCAGCTTTCTCTACCGGCGAAGTAAAACCTAACCGGGGCCCTGGCCGACGGGAAGTAGGCCACGGAAATTTAGCCATGCGGGCTTTGCGGAAAGTATTACCCAACGAAGAAGAAAACCCGTATACCATCCGGATAGTATCGGATATTCTGGAGTCCAATGGTTCGTCATCAATGGCTACGGTTTGTGCCGGTAGCCTGGCCTTAATGGACGCCGGCGTAAAGATAAAAGGTCCGGTAGCAGGTATTGCCATGGGCTTAATTACCGATACCGAAACCGGAAAGTTTGCCGTATTATCTGATATCCTGGGCGATGAAGATCATTTGGGTGACATGGACTTTAAAGTAACGGGTACCAAAGATGGTATCACGGCTTGTCAGATGGATATTAAAGTACTTAGCTTAAGCAACGATGTTTTATCGCAGGCTTTGGCCCAGGCTAAGCAAGGCAGGCTGC
>Ga0210040_10006479_pt1 | contig 14554 bp, 9 predicted proteins | sample CryGeyCG12114_NA_FD_185462 | JGI IMG/M metagenome (GOLD analysis project Ga0210040, IMG submission 185462) | Groundwater microbial communities from aquifer - Crystal Geyser CG19_WC_8/21/14_NA (SPAdes) (version 2) | ecosystem: Environmental > Aquatic > Deep subsurface > Groundwater | place: USA... | reverse complement strand
AAGTTTAGTGCAACAATTTAAAAATCAGCTTTTTGGATTAAAATCGGTTAAGTTTGATTAAAGCGAGAAAAGAATATTTTCCAACTACGGATCAGAAGGTTTCAGGTTTGAATCCTGACGCGGTCACTTAATACTGGCAAGGGCTTCAAAGATTTTTGAAACTCTTGCTTTTTTTATTTCCGACACAGTTCCGACACGTTGATGTAGATATCCATTTAAAATGCATTCAAATGGACACAAGTTAATTACCGGAAGTCGCTGAAGCAGTCAGGGCTAACATTTGGAACTTTAATATTCTTATATATTTTTACATCAGTTACTACAGTTCGAAAAGATAATTACATAAAAAGCCCCTGCAAAAAGCAGGAGCTTTTTATGTAGTAGCAAAAAAGTTCCCAAAACACTTGCATTTTAGTAGCAAATCTGCTACTCTGGTTCTGTAATTATTTTTTCACCAAAATCCGAACCTATGAATGCTGCAAATCTAATACGCAGACTTAAAAAGGAGGGGCTGGAGTAAAGTCTTTCAGAGAGGGAGCCACTTGAAATTAAAACATCCTTCCAAAAAAATCCAATCATAGTACCCGTGCATTCCAAAATGGAAATAGCCATTGGTACATTGAAAAAGATTCTAAAAGATGGGGGGCTGAAATACCCCCACCTTTCCTATCAAAAAAATCATGCTGCATAACACCAATGAAACAAACCTTATGAAAAGAGCTGTCCCGTCTGCGAAAATTCCTTTAATCTATGAAAAAAGCAACAATGAACTATGGGACCGTGTTACCGTCAACGATGCTTTAATCGTTGACTCGGCCAGTCCCGTAGAATCTTTGAAAAAGAAAGTAAAGAAAATAATACTTGATTTTGAAGAAATCGAAGTTACAGATCTTGAAGTAAGCTATGATTTAACTTCATTCTTTGAGCAGTATCCATTTTTGAATATCTCGGAAATCGCTAAAAGGGCTGGTGTCAATGCAGGCTTAATGCGTCAATATACATCCGGTGTAAAATATCCCTCAGAAGAAAGAGTAAAACAAATTAAAAATCCTATCCATGAGATAGGAAGAGAGTTGTCCAAGGTAAAACTTAACAAACCGAAAAAAAAATCTGCATAAAGACCAAAAAAGCCGTCCATGCGACGGCTTTTTTGGTCTTTATGCCTTTAAGCATTTTTTACGATACTTACCGTACCACCAAAGCTATATGTGCGATTCTGTGATACATTTTTCAATGTTTTATCCAGTTACCGTAACTATGATATTTCATGATTGAGTCTACCATATTGGATGTAAGCATTGAATAATTAAAGAGTCACTTAAGTATGATATCACCAAGTTAAGGGAGTCCTCTGCATTTAAGTCCTTTAAACATTTTAGTATGAGTTTTCCAATGTCATATTTTAGCCCTTGTTTATCAGCGGCTTTCTTAACCTTAGTTTTGCCTCTGCCCGTAAGGATAAATATTAGAACATCTTTGGATGACGATAATCACCAAAGGGGTGCTTTATCGTTCTTTTTAAAGGAATCTGCATGCCGTGCGTCTGCTCCTGCCAATCATATAAATCACCCGCAAGCTTTTTAACTATTTCAGCATACTCTGCTTTATCAATTAGATTAGTTGTTTCATTTGGATCCTTTTCAAGGTCATAAAGTTCGTTTGTCTCCCAAAGGCCGTAGTAACGAGTGTATTTATACTTATCACCACGAACGCCGAACATAGTAGGAGTCATTGGAAAATCATATTCCCAGTAGTATTCATAAAAAATCTTGTCTCTCCATACTGCAGAGTCACCTTTTAGTAAGGGTAAAAATGATTTACCTGGCATGCCCGTTGGTGCTTTTAAACCGGCAGCGGCCAATACTGTAGGCGCCACGTCTATGTTCTGCACCATTTTACTAATTATTTTTCCACCACTGCTAAAGATTTCAGGGCAATAAGCTAAAAACGGAACTTTAACCGACTCTTCATAAAAATGGCGTTTGTCGATCAATCCGTGCTCCCCAAAACTGAAACCATTGTCACCCATGTAAATCACAAGCGTACTCTGATCAAGGCCTTCACTCTTCAGGTAATCCATTACTGTCCCGATGCTTTCGTCTACGCCGGCTAGGGTCTCACCGTACAGCTGTACAAGATTTTCTATACTCTGGTGAGCGTGATAAAAGTAGTCTACTCCATGCCAGCTGTAACGTTGTTGTTTCACCCACTCCGGCCAGTTAAGTTTTTTATAATCATCTGCAAGGGTTTGATAATAGGTAGAGGGCACCTGATACGGCTGATTCTTGTACATGTCTCTGTGCCTTTTTGCCGGGGCCAGTGGCATATGCACTGCCTTATGGGAGAGATATAAAAAGAAAGGTTTTGACTTGTCTCTTCCCTTTAGCCAATTAACAGCGTGCTCTGTTAATAAGTCAGTGATATAAGTGGAATCTCCATAAGATACCTGCTTTCCATCTATATTAAGTGTAGGGTTGTAATAAATACCTTGTCCTTTAAAACTCTCCCAATGGTTAAAGCCAGGCCGCGGATTGTCATCATCGTTACCCATATGCCACTTGCCAAAAAAACTTGTTTGGTAACCGGCTTTCTGCAGGTATTCAGGGAAGAAAATAAGATTAGCTGGTTCCGGAGCAACATTATCTACAATGGTATGCACATGGGAATAGGCTCCTGTCAAAATTGATGCACGGCTAGGAGAACACAGGGCTGTTGTCACAAATGCATTTTTAAACCATGCACCACCGCTATAAAGCCTGTCCATATTCGGAGTTTTTAGCCATGGTAATTTCCCGGTAAAACCCATAAAATCGTAACGATGGTCATCGGTTAAAATAAAAACAACATTTCTCGGTTTAACACCTTGTATCTTTTCAAGCTTTAGATCTTTTTTGCTCTTATTATCTTTTTGGGCATTTGTGTTAAGAAATAACAAGTGGGCGATCAGTATAATTAGACTATAGTCTATGAATTTTCGCATAAGTTGACTTTGTTGGTGAACGTTTTGCTGAGGAGTTGTTTTTACTTTAAGTTATGTGGATCTGTAAATAAGCAGGCTAAGGACTTGTTTTTGAAATTGAAAGAATTTCGCGAAAGAAATTATAATCAAATAGATGATAAATATGAACCATCTTTTATTTCTATAAGATTGGTAAATAGTCTTTTAAAATTTGAAAACGTCACCAATCCATTGAAACTAAAAGATAGAACAAGAGTGCTTAGGCATTCCTTCAACATTATCTATTGTTCTGCTCTTTTTCAACAACATTAGTTCTAAATCTTGAAGGCGCTCCTACACAACACGATTGCCTCTTATTGCGAGAACGATTGTCCATATATTCTAAGTAATGAAGGGGAGCAACTGATGAAATACGAATGAAACTAGGCGAAGCACCTTTGGTAACTTCAGTTTTTATCTTGTCTGCTTTTATTGCACCTTGCCTACAGGAAAAAATTAAAAAACCAAGAAGAAAAATATGAGCCTTATCATTTTTTTATTGATTTTTAAATGCTACAAATCGAATTATCACAATTACACCCTCCTAAATCTATTCCTGATCAATTATTAATTTAAAAACTGTCTATTACACACTGCCCCCCTTTCGTCAACTTATTATTTTTTAGTGGGAGGAGCCTTATCATCAACACGCTTAATACTGGAAGGAAATGAAGCAGCAGGAGAACCATATTCATATCTTAAATTCTGCTGCGTGCCAGCATCAGGATAAAGCGGAATATACATTCCTTTGGTACTTTTTAATTGCTCAAACAACTCCTTGTTCATTTGCTTTACGATATCCTGATGAGCAGCACTTTTAATGAGATTTTGAGTTTCCAAAGGGTCCTCCTGCAAATCGTAAAGTTCATCGGTATCCCAGATCCCGGTGTAATGAATGTACTTGTAGCGGTCTCCACGAAGAGCATGTATAGTAGGCGTTTGAGGAAAGTTTCGCTCCCAATAATACTCATATAGCAGGCCGCTTCGCCATGGCTGCTGTTCCCCTTTTAGAAATGGAAGGAAGCTCTTTCCATCCATGTAATCTGGCGCATTTAATCCAGCAACATTTAGGATAGTGGGGGCAATATCGATGTTTGCAACAACTTCTTTAACAACTGTACCTGGCTTAATAATTTCCGGGCAATAAGCTAACATGGGAACCCTCATAGATGCTTCATAAGCTGTTCGTTTGTCAATAATCCCATGTTCTCCAAATTGGAATCCATTATCACCCATGTATATAATCAAAGTGGATTCAAGCAAGCCCTGATCTTTTAAATAATCCATAATTCGTCCTACCGACTCATCTACACCGTAAAGGGTCTCTGCATAACGCTTGTAATATTCTCCTATATCCAAGCTGCTGTGATATGGAAACTCCACCCCATGCCAGGAGTTACGTTGATTTTGCAACCACATGGGCGCGCCCTGGTGCGTGCCTATTTGCATAGTTAAAGGGGGCTTAAAGGTATAGTCCTTAAATATTCCTTTGTGCCTTTCCGCCGGAAGAAAATCGGCATGTACGCCTTTATGCGATAAATACAACATGAAGGGCTTATTCTTTTTACGGTTCTTTAAAAAGCTCAAAGCATAGTCAGTCAACTCATCAGTTATGTAGCCCTTCTGCTCAACGTGTTTACCATTTACATTTAAACCATTCTTTTCAGGTAAATATGAACCTTGTCCTTTGAATGACACCCAGTAGTCAAAACCGCGCTGTGGATCATCATAATCTCCTCCCATATGCCACTTACCAATCATTGCAGTTTCATAACCGGCCTCCTGCAAGTATTGTGAATAAAATACCAGCTCTTTAGGAACAGGATTGTTATTATCTACAACGGTGTGTTTATGGGCAAACAGTCCTGTAAGAATGGAAGCGCGGGAAGGTGAACACAAAGAAGAAGTGACAAAAGCGTTTGGAAGGTAGGCTCCACCTTGTGCTAAACGGTCAAGATTAGGTGTTTTAATAAAACTTTGAGCTTTAAGAAAACCCAAAGCATCGTAACGATGATCATCAGTTAAAATAAAGATTACGTTTCTTGGCTTTTCACTCGATTTTTTTTGCAGCTTCAATGATCCACCTACTTGTTTAATAATCGCGTCTTGAGCAGAACTAGACAAAGAGTTGATAAGTATGAGAGCAATAACTTTCAATATAACCGTTATACAATTTAGGTTTTTTTTCATATATCGTCTCTAAACATTGTGACTAATAAAAACTTTTCTTCTGTATCTTTTTCAGGTTCTCCTGTGTTTTCTCACTTCATTTCAACACTCTCATCCATTAAATTTTTAGGAGATAGATATGCAATTTGTTTCAGATTATTAACAACTTCCGTAAATTGCTTTTGCAGCATATTGCTGTCCTGTATTAACGGCTCGAGTTAAAAGGGTAAAACTTGTTGCTTAGTTTTCTGGGGCATGGGAACGCACGTTTTAATAACCTGGATTCTGTGTAAGTAATTTGTTTAAATCTATCTCTCTTTGTGGAACTGGATACAATAATTGATAGTCTTTAACGTTAGACGTAATTGTTGTTTTATTTGACTCTGCTAACTGGGCTTCCAAACTACCATGTGCTTTCATTGTTTCCAGTAACTTGCCGGTCCGCACCAGATCAAACCATCGCTGTCCCTCGTTCGCAAATTCAAGCCTTCGTTCCAGATAAACAAGGTCACGAAATTCGGACTGGCTAACCGTACTATAATCGTTTGATGCATTACCGAATGCTCTTTCTCTAACCCTGTTTATTAATGTAATTGCTTTAGCCGTATTACCTATTTCATTTAGTGCTTCGGCATACATAAGAAGGGCATCAGAATACCGCAATACATAAAAATTCGCATTACTGTTTGCAGCGATCACCTGCCCCTCTTCAAAATATTTTCCAAAAAGAGGGATAGAAGAAGTATATGTTTGTCCATTTGCAGGACTTACAAAGTCACGTTTAAATGTGACGTTTTTCCTGGTATCTCCGGAAATATATTTATTATAAATGTCAAGTGTTGGAATGTCAGCCTCATTACCTACCAGACCCGGAACCCCACCTCCAGGAACCGAGTATTTTGGACCTTCGAGAACCATTTGGCCATTTGGAGTGCCGGGTGGTTGCATCATCTGTACTGAAAAAACCATTTCTTTTCCATTTTCAGTAGCAGCCCGCCAGTTATCCTTGAAGTCTGTATTCAGCCCATAGCCATACGAACCTTCGTTTTGAACCACTTCTTCCAATTTGTCAGCACTCATCTGAAATTCATGCATAGTAAGGTAAACTTTGCCGAGAAGAACTTTAGCAGCACCGGAAGTTGCTCTGCCAGCGTTTGCACTAGTGTACGTTTGGGGCAAACTACTTTCAGCAAACTGAAGATCAGCGATAATAAGTTTATATACATCTTCTTTTGGAGATCTTGGTATCAAAGCATCCTGTATACTTTCAAGTTTAGTAATCAATGGAACATCACCATAAAATCTAACAAGATTAAAATAATATAACGCCCTAAGAAAGGAAGCTTCACCCAAAAGACGTTTTTTCACGGTCTCCTCCATCGTTATTGAGCCAATGTTATTTAATGCACTATTTGCTCTTTGAATGCCAGAGTAATTAAGGGACCACATGTCTCGTACAAAAGTGTTTTCTGACGTATACCTTAGAAATTCTAAATCGATCAGAAATTGATTTGGCATTCCTAAACCGTTCTTCTCGTCATCAGTAGGCAGATCATTAAGCAAAATCATGTTTCTCTGATAAATGCTATAAAGCTGATTATAAACTGCATCAACGGCGGCCTGCGCATCTTTTTGCCCGCTGAAAAAATTGCTGGTTACAAAACGGTCTTCCGGGTTCTCCTTTAAAAAATCAGACTTTTTACAAGCTGTGACAAATAATGATAGAGCTATAACGGAATATATTTTTCTCATATTTTTTTTATTTAAAATATCAATGCAGCCCAAGACTTAACCCGAACAATATGCTTTTTGCCTGAGGATAACCTCCATAATCTTCACCAATTTCTAAATTAGAAGCGCCTCGATAACTAACTTCCGGGTCATACCCCTTATATTTTGTATATGTCAGAAGATTCTGTCCGGTCACATACACCTTCAATCCTGTCAGGCTTTTTAATTTTAGTTTGGGAAAGTAATAAGATAAGGTAAGTGTTTTAATTTTTAAATATGAGCCGTCTTCCAGAAACTGATTACTAAAAACAGCGGATCTGTTAGTTGTTGCTTTACTATAAACATTGCTAGGATTTTGTGGTGTCCAATGATTTACTAAATCAACAGAAACATTTGAATTTCCTGAAGGAAGATATGTTTCAAAAGCATTGTAGTTTAAAATATCATTTCCATGAGAGTATAGTAAAAAAACGTTCATTTCGAGCCCTTTAAAACTAAAGGTATTGGTAAGACCTCCATAATAATCCGGATTAGGGTCACCAATGATTGTTCTATCGTAGGTGGCGTCTATTGAACCATCGGGCACACCATTCGGGCCACTAAGGTCTTTGTATCTTTTTCCACCTACATAATTCGTAAATCCTTTTGGCCCGACAGCAAGTTCCTCCGCGGTTTGGAAAACTCCATCGAAGACATAACCATAAAAAATTCCTATCGGCTGACCAACAACAAGCCGATGTACGGAACCTGTTTTTAAATGGTCATCGCCGGTACCGATATCCTTGTACATTTCTCCACCCAATTCCAGCACTTTATTCCTGTTAAAAGAAATGTTGAAGGAAGTGGTCCATCTAAACCCTCCGTTAAGGTTCGTGGTTTCAAGCCCTAGTTCTAACCCTTTATTTTGAACACTTCCGATATTTTGAAGAGAAGTTCCAAAGCCAGAAACAAAAGGAATCGCAACACTATAAATTAAGTCAGTTGTTTTTTTATAATAATAGTCGGCTGTGAAGCTAATCCGATTATTAAAAATACCCATATCTAATCCAGCATCATATTGTGCAGTCCTCTCCCATCTAAGATCAGGATTAGGTATGCTATTAGGATAAAACCCCGTAACTAATGTTTGTCCTACGGCATAGTTTGCTGAAGCCAAGGTAGGTAGTGAAGTGTAAAGGCCTATCTCCTGGTTACCTGTTACACCATATCCAGCCCGTAACTTAAGGTTAGAAAACAGATCGAGATTTCTAACAAAATCTTCTTGACTTGCATTCCAAGCAATGGCTCCTGATGGGAAGAATGCGAACTTATTATTCACACCGAACCTTGAAGAACCGTCATAACGGCCACTTGCAGTAACTAAATACTTTCCTTTATAGCTATAGTTAATTCTTCCCAGGTACGACATAATGCTCCAGGCAGTAGCGCCTGATGTAGGTTGATTATAAACAGATCCGGCTCCCAGATTATTAAATCCAAGCACATTATTTACAAATCCTTGTGATGAAGCTGAAAGTCCTTCATCTCTGTTTTTTTGAAAAGTTGCACCCGCAAGAAGATTGAAGGTGTGGATGCTATTGATCGTTTTAGAATAAGTAAGGGTGTTCTCATTCAGCCAGTTGGTATACATCGCATCAGAAATAAATGCAGACGCCACCCCATTGCTTTGGTAAATAGTTGAAGGAGTATATCGACTGGATTTGTTCATAAAGTAATCTATGCCAAACAAAACCTTTGCCTTCAGATCTTTTACAATTTCATACTCCCCCGAAAAATCGCCCAACATTCTCGTGGTATTATTTAGCCTTTTCATCTCAAGGGCAGTTGCAACAGGATTTGGATATAAGTTTCCTGGAACATTTACCTGCGTATATACACCTAAATCTTTATTAGCATAGACGGGTAAAATGGGATTAAACTTAAGTGCGGCTGTAATGACCCCGCTCTCTCCCCCAGCATCTGTTTCAACTGAGTTGCTTGAATTACGACTTAGGCTTAAATGAGAGGTCATTCTAAACTTTTCTCCCATTTTTCTACTGAAATTTATTCTGCCAGAATACCTTTTTAACCAAGAGTTAATTATTATTCCTTGTTGATCTAAGTAATTTAAAGACGCGGCATAGGTAGACTTTTCGTCTCCGCCTGAAAAAGAAAGTTGATGATTTTGAATAGGAGCCGAGCGAAAGATTTCACCTTGCCAATCGGTACCTTTACCTCCATTTGAAATCTTTGAAATAAAATCGGCACTATATGGCTGGGGCAGCCCATCATTTGCATAAGCTTCATTTACTAAATTGGCATAATTAGTTGCATCCATTACAGCAATCTTTTTTACGACAGATTGCACTCCGTAATAAGCATCATATGATACAACGTCACGCCCATTTTTTCCCGATTTTGTTGTAACTAATATCACTCCGTTTGCAGCACGTGAACCATAAATAGCTGTTGCAGAAGCATCTTTTAAAATTTCTATTCGTTCTATATCATTTGGATTGATAGTTGCTAAAGCACTCATCCTGGTGTTGCCGCCTGTTTCGCCAAATCCACTTCCACTGTACACAGGTACCCCATCAATTACGTATAGCGGTTCATTACCACCTTGCAATGAACTTGCTCCGCGAATTCTGATGGAAGCTGTTGCACCAGGCATTCCTGAAGTTTGCGTCACCATCACTCCAGAGGCACGGCCAACAAGGCCTTGATCAATAGAGGATATGGGTGTTTGCTGAAGTTCAGCAGTTTTTACCGAAGTGATTGCACCGGTTAAATCCGAACGTTTCTGCTTTCCATAGCCTACTACCACAACATCCGTCAAACTGGTGTTGGTTTGTGCAAGAGCAACAGTAATGCTGGTGCGGTTGCCTACAGCAATTTCTTTGCTTTCGTATCCTACATACGAGATCATTAAGATTGCCCTTGCGTCTGTAACATTTATAGTAAAGTTGCCTTTCTCATTGGTAGTAGCGGAGTTATTGGTCCCTCGTTCTGTAACAGTGGCACCGGCCAGGGGTTCTCCTCTATCGTTGGTGATCTGCCCCTGAATGTTAACCGGCGGAATAGCAATAGCTTTTGCAGCTGCAAGCGCTGTCTCATGAGCCGGACGGTCCTTTACAACAACGATTTTGCCAATGATGGAATACGTTAGGGGTTGACCATGAAAACACGCATCCAAAGCACTGGCTAATGGAACATTATTCACGTTGATACTTACCTTTTTTGCCTTTTTCAAAAGGTCATCCTCGTACCAGAATGTATATCCGCTTTGTTTTTTTATGTGATTGAAAACCTGCTCAAGTGATGCATCGTTTTCATTCAGACTGATGTTTTGGGCGTATCCCCGGGCGCCAACTTGCAAGCAAGCAATAAATAGAAATAGAGCAATGAAGTTCATAACCAAATAAGTTTTGGTTGTTGAAAGCCGCCTGAAGGGCACGGCTTTACAGAATGCAATCGTTAACATACATTTGAATTGTTTTGGTTAATAATAACGCATTTTTCCGGCTAAAGATTAATTGAAGCGCTCCGTGTTGCGAGCCAACGGACCCTGGCTTTTTAATCTTCTGTTATCACGCTGTACGTTATACGTCAGGGCGTAACAATAACTTTGCTTCCTTCCAGTTCGAAATGAATATCACTTTCTTTGAAAATTTTAAATACATCTGTTATTGGCGCTTCGCGAGGAAGATCGCCTGAAAATTTTCGTTCGGGTATGTTTCCGTTGTACGTAACATCTACGTCATACCAGCGCCCCACCTGCCGCATAATGGTTTGAATATCGGCTTTCCGGAATGAAGTAAAGCCGTTTTTCCAAGCTACCGCTAAATCAACATCGGCTTTGGGTATCACTTCTATCTGATCGCCTTTTACCTGCGCTTGCTGTCCAGGCTCTAAAATCGTGTTCGCACCTGCCTTTTGCATTTTTATGGAACCTTCCAGAAGTGTTGTGGCCGAGGCTGTTTCGTTGCTGTATGCCATTACGTTAAAGTGCGTTCCCAGCACTTCAATCGTTCCGCCGTCCGGCAGTGTTACCATAAACGGCTGATGAGGATTCTTTGCTACTTCAAAATAAACTTCACCGGTGATTGCCACGTTTCTTGTATGTTCTGTAAAGGCTGTCGGAAAGCGAATAGACGAAGCCGCATTGAGCCACACTTTTGTTCCATCATTCAACACTAAACTATACTGTCTGCCGCGTGTCGTTGTCATCGTGTTGTACAGAAGAGCGTTAGCTGTACCCTGCTGATTGAGGTAAGCAATCTGGCCACTCCTTTTTACAATTTGTGTATTGCCTTGCTGTTGCAGCACGCCATTTTGCGCACTATCCAAAAAAAGCTGAGTACCGTCGGCAAGTGTAATAATTGCGCCTTCGTGTCCGGGTAAAACAGCTTTTGTGGTCGCAATTACTTTAGATGAAGCCATACTGTTATGCGCCGCATCTTTTTTATAAAAAAGAGCCGCACTTATAACGATAATTATCAGTGCTGCGGCTGCTACCGTTCGCAGCATCCTTACTTTGTTGAAATGCAAGCGGGAAATAGGCGTATCTTTTTCTGGTTCAAATATCTTTTGTTGCAATTGCTTTTGGACGGACTCAAAAATGGCTGGATCTTCTTCTCCTTCGTAAACGCCAGCTTGAAATTCCAGCTTCATGTGTGCACGCAGCAAATTCTGGTAATCTGGCTGCTCCAGCCATTTAAGCAGCTGCTTTTTCTCGGCAGAAGAGAGATTACCGGTTAGGTATTTTTCCAGTAAGGTCTTAAAATTAGCCTTGTTCATAATAGTTAGTGTTGGTTACGCAACGCCACCGCCGTCCCTAATTAAAGACGCATTATAAGTTGGCATAGGACTGGTGCGGTACAAAAAATTTTTTGTCTACCAATGCGGCGTGTTGAGCCATATCCCGTTTAGGGGTGTCAACTTTTTCAAAACCTCATACTGCCAAATCCATCACCGGCTTCATGCATCTGCAATTCGGCTGACAATCTATCAACTGCGCCGGTACTACATCACTAATGTGTGCTGTACCTCAGAAATTGCTGAACGTAAACACAAGACTATAACTGACGGGAGAATGCGGATAAAAAGCCTTGACATAGAGTTTACAGGCATAGTGAATGCCATAGGAACTCTTAACAAAAAAGAATCCATACGATCAGAAGAATATAGCGGTCTTCTATATATACATAGTTACGCAAAAAATTAAGCGCCAGTACAATATGGCCTTTAACAGTACTTTTTGAAAGGGCCATAGCCGTGGCGATTTCCTCGTGCGACATACCTTCCAAACGGCTCATTTTAAATACTTTCCTGCGTGTAGGCGGCAAGCCTTCAATGCCTTTTAAGATAAGAGAATACGTTTCTTTGTATTGAAACTGCTTGTCGGGGACAAGCAGTTCTTCTTCCAGAATACTCCAATCATTTGAGGTTTTTGTCTTCAGGTTTTTCCGCATACCGGATATAATCTGGTTACGGCTAAGAATAAAAAGAAAATTGCTAAAGTTTTCGATGGTATGCAGGCGATCACGATATTCCCAAACCTTTAAAAATACGTCCTGTACAATTTCTTGCGCCTGCACCGGCGACTTTGTATAGGCCAGCGCCTGGCTGTACACTTTATTCCAGAAGGCTTTTACAAGACTGGCAAAAGCCGCCTGATTAGCTTGCGAAACCAGCGTTAAAAGTTCGCTAATCTCTGTATCAGTACTTGTATGAAGCAAATTAGTAAGCAAGTCGTTATTATAAAATAAAAATAAAAATCCTTTTCTAATTTACTCTTATTTTATTTTTTTATATGCTTGCTTTGGACAGATGTTGAGAGAATTTTGATAAAGAGCCTGTTTAAAAATAAGAGTTAGAAAAGAGTAAAGGGCATGGTTAAGAGTGAAAACAGATTTTCTTTGAGTTACCAAGCTTAAAGAATTTATGTATTCAACAGACCTAACCGATGCCCAGTGGAGCAATATTAAGGGGCTAAGACAGAAACACTTTGCAGTACAGTTGAATGGAATAAGCAGAATATATGACATCACTCTTTTAGATAGTCTTAATCGTTGTACCAAGCAGTTTTGCCTTTACGTCCTCCGTTCAGTAGCTATTATGAATTTAATGAATAAGGTTTTAAAAGCGACAACAGGAAAAGTTGATAGTTCATTTATTGAAAACTTACAAAAAGGAAGCCTACCATTAAAAAACAACAATAGGTCTTTCTTTATCCGCAAACTTCAGTACCTGTGCCTTTACATCAAACGTATGTTGAATATTTAGGGCTGTTATACCAGCTGGATCGTGAATATCGTAAAGCACCGCGCCGCTTTTCATAAGCAGGAGCCGGTCGGCAAAAGATAACGCCAGGTTCATGTCGTGCAGTACGGCAATCACTGTAACTGATTTCTGGCAAAGCTCTTTTGCAACGTGTAATAATTGATGCTGGTACCTGAGGTCAAGATGCGAAACGGGTTCATCCAAAAACAAAACTTTTGGTTCTTCTTTTTCATTTGGCCATACCTGCGCCAGTACCCGGCTCATTTGCACTTTTTGCGCTTCGCCGCCCGACAACGTGTTGTAATCGCGGTCTTTTAACGCTTCTACCTGCATCCATTGCATAGCTTCGTTGCAGATAGCTAAATCGTTGCGGGAAGGATTGTTGCGATAATAAGGATACCGGCCCATCAGCACAAAATCCTTGACCAAAACCGGAAAGGCAATCGAATAATGCTGGGATAAAACGGCACGCCGCTGCGCCAGCAGCGTCTTTGTAAATGCGGCCAGTTTTGTTGCGCCCAAAAACACGTTGCCGGTATTTGCTTTTTGATTACCTGAAAGGATTTTCAGCAAGGTGGATTTGCCGGCACCATTGGCGCCCATAATCACATGAAAGCGTGCCGAATCAAAGGCAACTGTTGTTTCTGCCAATAACAAACGGTTCTTTACAGAAAATGAAATGCTTTCGGCTCTAACCATAAAAACCTCCTTCGCCATTGTTTTTTATACGCGCCAGCAACCACAGAAAAACCGGTGCGCCCACAAACGCGGTAACTATGCCAATTGGCATTTCTGCCGGTGCAATAATTATGCGGCAGATAACATCGGTAAGCAGTAAAACGATAGCCCCCAACAGGGCCGAACCAATAATCAGATAACGGTTGTCCGCTCCTTTTAACAAGCGTAATACGTGTGGAATAATCAAACCGATAAAACCAATAATGCCCACCATAGCTGTAGCAACAGAAACCAGCAACGTATTAATCAAAATAACAGAAAGCTTCAGCCGCTCGGTATGCACACCAAGATAGCCCGCTTCTGCATCGCCCAGTTGCAAGGCATTCAGCGGTTTGGCAAAGCGCAAGGCCAATAAAATGCCCATAATGGTAGCACAGCCAACAATAAACACGGCTTGCCAGCTGGCACCCGACAGCGTACCCAAACTCCAAAAGGTTATAGACCGCGCCTGTGGATCGCGGGCAATGTAAGCGAGAAAACCCGTAGCGCCATTCGCAATGGCATTGATGGCAATGCCTGCCAAAATCATCACCGAAATATTAATGCGGCTAAGCGAAGCCGAAAAATAATAAACCAATAATGTGGCGGTTAAGCCACCGGCAAACGCACAAGCCGGCATTAGCAGATCGCCCAAAAAATGAGTATTTGTAAACA
>Ga0210040_10006478_pt1 | contig 14556 bp, 13 predicted proteins | sample CryGeyCG12114_NA_FD_185462 | JGI IMG/M metagenome (GOLD analysis project Ga0210040, IMG submission 185462) | Groundwater microbial communities from aquifer - Crystal Geyser CG19_WC_8/21/14_NA (SPAdes) (version 2) | ecosystem: Environmental > Aquatic > Deep subsurface > Groundwater | place: USA... | reverse complement strand
TTCGTTCATTCTCAAATATTGTTTGCCTATCGGATTGTTATCGGATCGGATCGGATTTGAGGTGATCCGATCCGAAATCCGATAATTCCTATCGGATCGGATCGGATTTGAGGTGATCCGATCCGACAAGACTATCGGATTATCGGATCGGATCGGATTTGAGCTGATCCAATCCGATCCGATCCGTTGCCACCCTTAATTACCAATAGAGTTCACAAAAGTCAAGAAATTTTGATACCGTTTAGACTTAAACACACTGGGTGTGGTGACTAAATCCACAAACTATCAAATCCGCATTCAATGACCATGACTATGTAATGTCTCATACACGAGTATAACAACGGCATAAAAAACATGAACTCTATCTAACAAACATAATAAATATATAAATGCTCACTCACTAACACTACATTTCTCATCTACTATACAGGTATGAAGAAAGTTAATGGAAAAATTACAAGAAAAGTGCAGCTTTGTTAAATGTGAAACTATAGCTTTAATGGGTTCGCTGCATGGCTTCTTACATAAATCCAGCCGTCCAAAACACTACGACTCAACAATGCTGATGATTTTCAAATTGCAAGCATCATTACATTGATGGGAACCCACAAAATGGAGAATGCCAACTACAAACCATGCAGTGAGTGAACTTTATTATAATTAATATGTCTACCATAATGATTTGCCTGGCAATTACCAACGATCCAATAATTTTCTTCCAACTATATCAATTTGATATTGTCATTGTCAAGCACCTGTAACTATAGCAACCAAACCATCTATAATGTCAATGTGCCATCATCATGATTGACTTCTTGCTCCTTTTATATAACTCATACTGTGTGCACTCCACATAAACTTCATAAAATCAGTTATCATGTCTTTTCTGCGAATGCATAATAACATGAAGTCTTTTACAAAAACCGTGATTTTTTAACAACATGATTTTAAGCATGGAACGTACTTTAACTCAGCAAAATAGACAATCCATCCTTATATTATACATGCTCTGAATACTAACTAAGTAGGCCTTCTTTCTAACTACATGTACAATTTCTTTCTCGCGGTCACGGCTTGTAAAAAGCCTTCTGGCACTCGCACAGTTCCAATTTTGCATCACTCGCATTTGCGCAACGTGCAAGAGCCGCGAAGCTCCGTATTGTGGTGTTGCAACGTCGTGCAAAAAGCTCTCTCATAAAATTATTGAATTTTTGCTCAGTACAGTTATCAACTAGCTACATTACTGGTATATTAAACATACTAGATTTTCTATTCACACATGATTTTAATCACCAAAAGTACACTAGACGTGTAATCAGATTGGTGACAGAACCGAAAGGAATACAATGGAGATGGAAAATAGTTTTAGAATTGTAAATAAGCCTGTTTTTCGTTTATCAAAAGAGCCGATCAATAGTCTGTCAAGGCGCGGAGACTAGACAGCTTAACTGGCATTTGTTGTCTGATCTGCTGCATGCGTGTCAGCTTTCAGATCCCCAGCTTGTAGTACGCCAAGGACTGTTACACAAGGGAAGTGAAAGCAATGTTATGTAAGGTAGCCACTCCAATTCCTGTCGACAAACGGTGCTTTCCAGACTTTCCACAGTTTACACTATGACTTTTGCATACACCCAAACTTTTTTCTTTGCACATTACAATTGCTGCTACGCCCATCAAAAATGTTCCTTTGTCTCAATAATAATCAAATAAAAATTCGAATATAAAATACTGTACACTTATAATGTGAATGGAGACAAGAAATAATACTGTGGCCAATTGCCTGTTTCCCTATATGGTATATAAATTATTCAAACACAGATGTCACCGGTATTTTTGAGAAAACTCGGATTCCGTCCCCATTCATGTCTATAGTTTACGTCTTTTAATGCATATTTTTACACTAACTAACTAACCACATTACTTGTGAACTTAAGCAATCCGATATAGCATAGTAAAATAAAAAACATAAGAATTCAGGATCCATAATCCAACTACCTAAGAAACTTATTGTGGAGAAGTTTATACTCGTTGCGACCAAAAGAGATAGAATCCACCAGAAGAGGAATTTCATATGAAACTTGAGTCACCCATCATGAGTACATCAACATCCTACAAGAAAATGATGACTAGCAACAACAGCAATGAACCCTCGTTCAGAGAGGCGGCGCATTCTTGACAAAGCGAATGACTTTATGCAAACTCTCGAGTCTTTTCTGAACACTGTCCATTTGCAGAATGGCCAGTTGTGCTTTCGTATCCAATGGGAGCACTGCCAAGAGCCACCACATCCAACTGGGACCTTCTGGACAATCCATCCAGTTCTCCTCTTTGGCTGGCATCTCCCCAAAATGCGTGCTGATCCGCTGCTGGACTACATGACTCACAGATCGAAGCCAATCTTTGGCTTCAGCATACACCTCATCATATCGAACTTGAACACCTACCGACAAGCAAACAAAAAACTCAGTCCCATTCTCTCCATTTACACAACATCATTAGCATTGCATAGGTACAGAGACAAGGTAACGAAGGCCAAAAATTAGTACTTACGAGACACATCAGCGTTTGGAATAGGTTTATCATGAATAAACTCCACATGGGCTGTATTATACCCATCCTTGACCCCCTTTCGTCGAATTCTGAACCGACTAAGTCCCACCGCATCAAGAATGCTTCGTCCATCCGAGAAATACTGAACATTTTTTATCTTGAGGAGCGTGCCCACATCTGCATAGTTATTATCCCCTTGCTGCAAGTAGCAACACATTCCGAATTTCCGTTTACCACTCTCCACACATCGACGGACCATGAGTCGATACCGGGGCTCGAACACATGGAGGGGACACGAAATCGTAGGGAATGCCATGGTGCACACGAAAATAGGGATCTCCTGCTCCGGTGTGTCCGCAGTGGCTGCATTAGTGTCCGCATCAGCTACAGCCAGCTCCACTAAATGTTGCTTCTGGCGCTCAGTATGTTCATTGGGAACAAGTTGAACAAGCGCGGTCTCTAGGAATTGACATACGGCAAACTTGCGAGCTAATGACGTTTTACACAAAGGACAGAAGGGCGCGTGGTCCAAACACCGCTCTAGACATGTTCTACAAAATGTGTGCCCACAGAGTGTCGTCACAGGTTGGTACAAAAGTCGGAAACACAAGGAGCATTCCAAATCAGCAGGGGAAACAGCTGCTTCCGAACTCACAGGACGCAGCCATTTCCAAGGGATGCTTTTGGAACTGGAATTAGAGTCTAGGTTGTTGTGATTTATACAACCGTCTGTAGTGGCAGTTGACTTGGGACTCGAGTTTTTACTCCCCGTCATAGTGGCTGGGCAGACTCGAGATCGGGTGGTGAAAACTTTAGTTTGCATTTTGTTCAGTTCATGAATGATTTCCTCCAGTGTGCGCCGAAAGCGAAGGAATTTAGAAGCACGACTATGTTGGCACACTTTGTGCACCACTTTGGTCATCTCCAGTTTTACAGGGGTACAGGCCGCCTCGTCTTGGGGTTTTGCTGCTTTCACCAGGTACATACAGATGCACAGGGATTGAAAGGCTTTGTAGTAGCGGCCAAGGGTAACAAGGGTCACTGCTTCACGGAAATACCCTTTGGCCCACAAGGGACAATGCTTGATGGCCTGCTCGGCATCGCTCAGGGCCTCTTCATTTCGCCCCAGGGAGAGGAGTGCATTGGACCGATTTCCATAAGATAAGTGATCGTCAGGACCTAGAAATAAGCAAATATCAATGTGTCACGCTTATATACAATTTTTAGAAGAATTAGAATAAAAAAGTCTAGGTAACGCATTTAAGCATAAAGTAATCCTGAAGAAATGACTGCATGGGCAATCAAGCTAATTGAGAGATTCAAGTCTGTGACTTCAGTTTATCTTAAAAGTAGTAAACACATAAAAAGACCCCAGGATTACAAAGTAAGTAACACGTGAGAGTAAAATAAACTATCTATACTTACTAACTTTAACGACAGAATTATAAATCAACAAAGGAGTTCAATTAATTTAGTCTCACAGTTCTTGACTTATGCCTATAAGCTTTAGATTAATTTCTGCCGGGTTCGACTAAGGGTACATTTATCTGTCGTTTCCGTTCATTGAGGAAACTAAATAATTACAGGCTAAAGTTGTTCAAAGGTTTGCGAGAACCATGAGTTTCTTGGAATCACTCATTCAGAATGTTGATGTGAGTTAGTTTAGATTCAATTAATTCAATTAGTGAATGCAGAAAAGAGAAGCATCTAAAGCAATTTCGTTTACCCAGCGTTTATACACATGATACTTGGATTTCATTTCACTGGGGTGTAGCATATAGCACGTTACTTTTTCTTGTTTACAACGGCAAACTCAACTTTTATTTCCCTTTGTAAACCGCTGTTAACAACAATACCCACGCATATTCTGAAAGCGTTAGAATAGGACGATAACAAGTCAAATACCGGGAAAATACTCTAGGGAACGAAATGAAAGAAAACCTTTCAGTTTATGTAACTTTAAATAGCAGCCTGTGTAGTGCCTTATACAAAATATATCATAAAACCAACTATAATACAAAAAATCCGCGAAAAACCGTCGGATTTTTTGTCATACAAGCCTGTCAGGCGCAAATAAATAGCTTTTAAATTTTAAGCTTTTACCACGCTGCAGTAGCCACATTACCTTTCAGAGGCCGACAGGCCACAAATTACTAACTACGTATACACGGTACCTTTAGTTCAATATTGTAGTCTCGAGATAAGGACATCACCAATACCCAAAACAAGCTTATCATAATTCATTTCATATACACACAATGGCCATTGCCATCATACGTGTTTTCTGTCTAGTCCTTTAGAGTTAGTTTGACAATACAAGTAAATAGCACACAATAGATTTTTACACGACTCTATTCCAGCAGCTAAACCTGGAACACGAAAATTTCATAGCTTCAACATTTCATTCATAAACTATATGCTCGCAAAAAAACCAAATAATTTTAATTATTTTGCCAAGGCCAGTCAGTTAGTTACAAAAAAAAATAAAAGCTCATTTAATCTTGAAGCATATGCTATTCGATGACCTTACTTAACCACAAATCCAGCTAAAACTTTAAACTTTCCTCTCTTTTTCATTTACTACTCATTTCCTCGCCTTTCAAATATTTGCACACCAGCCAGTCCACAATGTTACATAACTTTCCGCCTGGATCTAAACATAAAAGTAAAAGTTTCAATTACTTTATGCACATGAAATAAAGTAACACTTTACCTCCCTCACTATCACTACACTATCTATCTATCTATCTATGAAAATATTGTGAATTTTTCTTTCATCTCAAAATAGTAATCAACATACTCATAAAAATGTTGTATAACCAAAAAATAGACTCTCGCATTCGAGTGGAAAATACTAGATGTGCATTGCACACAGGACATAAAAATGGATCTCAATGAGACTAACAACATCCCACCAAGTTTGAAGCTACGCTGTTCTGCACAAAAAGGACCATTCTAGTTTATATAGTTGGCAGTAGCTGGCAAATTTCTTAGCTTACATAACATGACCATTTCATATGCTGCCTCACTCACGTCAGCCTACTATATACTCTCGTGAATCTTGTGGGACGCTCCATTCCCTACTTTCCGTACTCACTCATAGTCAACTGAATACGAACTCATTGGTTCAACATGGAAGCTTTTATATGCCATGTGCATTATACAGTCACGTCCTGACGTTTATGTAACGCTCGACAAAGGAAGCGGTCGAACTTTATTTCCATGACCACGCTCACAATACTCCTTCACGGCATACAGATTACCCTACTCTACTTCACTACCTTACTAAACTAACCAAACCCACTAAACAACAATTGACAAAAATAGAGTCTAATAGAATACATTCTGTAAGTAAAAGCACCAAGGGAGTCGATTTACAGTCAAAAACATTAAGGGTACACCCGATGCCGTGTAAGTCGTACATTTCCACGCTCGTACTTCTCCCAGCCAATCAGATGAGTAGGTAGAGGTGGAAAGTCTGCTCTGATTGGTTGAGAGAAGTACGAGCGTAGAAATGTACGACTTTACACGGCATTGGGTGTACCCTTATTGATTTCTTACACTGGTGAACTGGTGATACTTAAAAAATATTTTTAATCTTTAGGCTATTTTTTTCAGTCATTAAATATTACAAGCACTAACGAGATCACCCAATTGCCACGTTTGAGCTAGGAGCAGGGAAGAAAAATCTAATGGTTATGTAAGTTAGTAAATCAATGCAGGAAAATTACATAGGATTCTTACACAAGCTACAGTAACTATTGCACTAGAGTGAGCAGAAACCGACTTCTGGAGAAGTGTTACTCAACCGTTCTCATTTCCCCCAGTAGAAATAGGAGTGAGTCGTAATAGTTCAGAGTTTCTCTAACTTCTAAAAACAAGACCTTGGGAAGATAAGTACATGCAAATGTTGCCTCTTGAAAATAATTCTACCACCAACCAACCATGAAATCCGTAACAGGCACTTGCCCGTTTGTTATAACATCAGATCAGAATAGATGCGTCAGTCATTTATTTGCAATTTTGGAATTTACAATAACGAATATAATGACGTCCGTCCATGTCCATGATATTGACTATGGGTGGAGAAAAAAACTTTGTTGGGGCTGAAGTCCTCAAAATTAATGCTTGGTAATATGCAGGAGGAAGTTTTTTTTTTGGCATTACATTTTTACGGAAGACAGTTTTAATGTCATCTTGCCGGTGGTTTATAGTAATCCATTGTGACCACAACTTTAAATAGCGATCAACTTGTTTTCTGATTACATATGTTTACAAGCTCGCAGCTTATGCAAGCTCAACTCATTCCTATTACGTATTGCATGAAGATAAATAACCTGCGGATATTCATTACGCTATGTAACATTTCACTGGCAAGCAGTGACCACACAGTGCTTCTTTGAACTCTCACAGTTTGTGAACAACTAATACTAAATAGTTGCTCTTCAAAGTGAAGGATCCTATCAAGCCCAAAGTGACTTCATTATATCACAAATCTGATACAAAGAGACTAATTGAAATATGCTATCTATATTTCCAATCCCCGCATACACACATAGGGTATTATATAGCCACCTTTTTCCTGTCACGCTTAATTAATTGCTTCCCTATTGATTTCAAACACTGGCAACTGGTTGCACAATCACTCCATCTTTTTAAACCCAGTTTATTGGTTATTTAGTTTTGAGCCTTATACAACTTCATGTGCTACATATTTTGGTAGTGGCCATTGAAATCATTTTCATAGTTTAGTGCTAGGGCACAGCTTTGTTAAATCTATTGGCTTTCAATCTCGTATGTACTTGCAATGAAAACGAGACGGGAAATTCTATTAATACACAGATTACGGATGAAACATTATCGGCACCTCATTTCATTCCAAAAAACAAAACCCATAAACAATTATAATACCTCACTTATAGACTAAACCTACAACCAACTTATCTGGAAATAAACAGAAAAAGATTTTGAATACTCTCTTATGTAACACAGTGAGAACAGCCAAAGTTCGGATCCTCCGTTGTTTGAACAATCTTAAACAAAACAAATAATGTTATATGAATAATAAAAAACACAAAGGCGTATCAACTCCCAAGTTGACTCATGTAGGAGCACTAAAATCGCATTATGTAACATGTCTCAACTCATATTTTTACTTTACAATCATAGCAGTGTTAAATAAGCAAGTCCAGACCAACTGGTTTCAACTGCATTTTCATCAGCAAGGCACAAAAGAAAGAGCAAACATCTCTTTAAAACAATTATGCAACCAAACCTAACCACCAATGAGAATATAATTAATTGGAACTACACAACTAGCTATAATTAGATCCCAAAAAATGATTATCACATAATATTTAGTCATAAAGTACAATGAAGTGACAAGCTCAAATTTTCATGTTGTTCAGTCCAAATGCGTAAAAAAATAAAAAAAATACTGAGCATACTCAATCGTTCTGTTTCACTCTCAAGTTCAGCCCAAAGCTAGGCATTCTTCAATTTAACCTGCTTCACTATCTATGCTTGTAAATCCGCATAACTCATGATCAACCTTGTTATAAAACCCAGATAATTCAATATATCAGTTAGTAGCTAAAGTTGAGTTTTTTAAATTATTATGATTGAGTAACTAAGAGAAACTACAATAGAATGAGCACGCACACATTCTTCTAATGCAATCGTGTATCATCACCATTGTTATATATACTAACTAACTAATCCATAAGTTATGACTGATATTTGGGAATCCTTATTGACCAACCGGGTCCCAAAAACTTATGAAACCATTGCTTTCTGATTAGGTTAGTCAGTTCAGTTGTAGTCCTTCGTTAGTTGCGCTACCAATGTCCATATATATTATAATTATTATTATCATTATTTTGACTTTCACTTGACTTAGTCGTTCCCTGCTGATCATCAGTCTCGGTATTAACAAGCTATAGTTGCCAAGGCCTATCTACTTTTTTCGTCCACATGACTGATTGATCAAAAGGATTCATAATTCCAATTAGTTACAATAAATACGTAGTGTAAACCTACACCCAGCTATGTATAAACACTAGCGAAACCGATTATTCTGCTAATTCAGTTCATATTCACATTCGTGGTATTCGTGGAATAGACTCTCAGCACTCCATGGTGTAGCATTACAATTATGGCGTTACTTTCTTTCCATATGACACATGTATGAGAAGAATCAAGTATCAACCAATAGGATAAACTATATAGCAAGAACAGAAAAGAAAAACGAGATTTGCTGTACATTTCCTCAGTTAGTTAGTAATTAATTAAGTTGGTTAGTTAGTATAAGTGCTCCCAGACTACAGTTGATGAATTTTCATTAGTGATATAAAAAGGGAAGATAAAGTTCGTTATAAGTCAGCAACTTACTTATTGAGTTTTGTAATGTAGTATAGTTTCCATGTCAGCTTTGAAATTCAATTGACGCCAACAAGTGACGAAGTGACCCATTAGAGCCAAACAAGTATGTAATCGTACAAACTCAACTCTTTCACAGGTTCCTGACACAAAATTTTCATGATTGACTCAAGTACCAACAATAAGTATAAAAGGACCATACTATACAGTCACTTGTCGTCCTATGTATATATCACATTATAATCCAAAAGGTTACGCGCTCTCCAGGGAGAGTCAATCCAGTGAGTTGGAAAGCCAACTCCAAACATGGAACTTTTTGAAGCAAATTATTAAATGTATTGTACAAAGGTGTAAAACCATGCTGATTGCAAAATCAAAGGGAGGAAGTAATTTGCAAAAGTTCAAACATACTGAAACTAATATAATCTTGCCACAGGATGACGAGTGAGTGAAACATCAAACATAACCCAGGCCATGTTGTAGACTTTAATCTCAATGTTAAATCATGGCTTACTATGCACAATAATTTGTTTTTGAGTAGCTAAAAAAATACTTCGCATGTAAAAACAAAAACATTTTCATTAACAAGTGTCAACCCTCAGTCAGTGAGTTTTAGTTATAAAAGTGAGCTATCGCTATCTCACTAAAAGTGCAGCCCACAGTTCGGTTGTTTTGATGCATTGAAAAATTACTGATGTTCTATCTCACTTGCACAAAAAGTTAATGAGGATTTATGTTACATGATGGCTATACAAAATACTTTTAGTTAATAAAATAGAATCAAGCCCAGAAGAATGGATAGGGAAAACATTGAGATTATGAAACGTGAACATGCTCACTTAACATACTTAATTATATAGCCTGGAATAGAAAAAATAAAAATTTCTCACATGCAACACTTCATATACATTCTTTTCAATTAGATTTTATATAAAGGTAGCTCTTTGCTTTTGGCGTGCTATAATTATTATATTTTGTTGTCCCTCGCTCTTGTGAGCATTTACAAGTATGGAAATAAATGCAAATTAGATGCTGGAACTTTATGCAATCTACGGTAATCACTTCTTCTGTTTTCATCATCTCTTGGTAATTGAATAGAAAATATGTTATGTAGTACGTGCCAACCATATGCAAAAAACTTAAACAGCAATATTTGAAATACTAAACGTATTATACTCATTCATCAAAAACTTGGGGTTTACTTTTAGAAACCATTCAGGCCCATTTCTGTCAGTTTTACAGTTTTACTTTACATATGGCATGATGGGGAACTGCAGAACTTGGTTCTAAATGAAGTCCATTGACTTTATTGAACAAGTATTGAAAAAATATAGATTTAAAAATTTCGCATAAAGCATTTCAATCTAGTATAAAACAAGGGACAAAGTTCAAAGGTAATTGAAAATGCATACATTTTTTAATCGTACCATGTTTCAATACCCTGGCACCTTGCACGATATGCATGTTCAGTTTATCACGCGGCACCATCCAATCCATTCAAACATGTTGATTAACTGATATGAATCAAACATCCACGTACTAGCTACTTAACTGTAGCTCATTATTATTATAGAAACGAACTCGTTTGTTTGTTGCCTTAAACAATTCATTATTCAACTTCCGAGTCATTTCTTCATTCATTACAGAGAACTGAAACCTTATCTGGAGCAATTCATTTCTAACTAAAAGTAGGGAGTTAACGAACATAATGATGTTTTTTATTGCAAGAAATAATTGCCTATGAACTAAACTATGAACAAAAAACAGCTACTAGTGAATACTAAACTCCTCACACCACGTCGAACCGACTGGACATGATAGTATAAAAGGTCGCATCAAAGAATACCTTGCAAAAATAGATGTTCTCTAGCACTGAAAATGACGTCTTAATTTGTTGTACACTTTATAAAAGTGAAGCAGTGTAGAGTAAGCAGAAGTTAGCAGCAAAAAAAAGCTAATAAAAAACTAGAGCTGTAAATTTGCCTGCAAAACTCACAATTTCAGCGATTAAGACTTTCTTATAATACCTGAAAACTAGCAATTCCAATCCTACACGCGAGCAACGGAGCCACAAAACGTGACTTATTTTTGCTGACGGACGAATTTTGATAATAAACTATGCTTGAACTTATGATGATGGCTCTCATCTATTTTAAAAATTTCATGCTTACATAACCTAGCTCCAGGCAACACAGCGTCCGAAAACAGCGAAGAAAATAACTAACAAGAAACAAGCTGAAAAATGGGAATTTTACTTACTTAATGATATAGCTTGAGTGTACTTGCGAATGGCCTCATCCGTCTTCCCTTCCCGAAATAATGAGTTGCCTTCGTTCCTTAAAGTCATAGTTTTCCTAAAATTGGGCCACCATTTTTCCACTAGCGTAGCCAACAACACATTGGTCTTTGTAAAATTCACATCTTGAGAAGTGACCACACTCTTGCATCGTTTGCAGCCCGCACCCACTCCCACCTTTTGAATGCATTTTCGACAATACGAGTGTCCGCACTGAATCGTGATAGGGTCACACAACGCCCCATAGCAGATTGCACAAGAAAAGGAATCGGCAAGGATGAGATTATTGGCAACAAACTTGAAACTTGCCGTACTCATGGCCAACCGTTTATCGATCTGCTCACATAGTTTATCCACAAATTCTTGGCGAAGTCTGAGACACGTTTCTTTGTTTCCCGTGCCACTCATATAAAAGTTGGTGAGTCGATTTAGCGGTTCACCCAGCAGTTCACATTCAGGAGATCCCGGAGAGATGGAAAAGCTGTAAAAATTGTTGCAATTGTCTTCCAAATCGTAGTTATCCACGCTGATCACATGACCTCCTTTGATGACCATGGGAACCTTCGAAGGGGACCCTATGAGGTTCAGATGACTGTTCGTCGACGTGGGCATGGTTCCTCCGGAGTAAGCGTCCTGACGGACCACTGGATGCTGCTGCTGAATTTGATGAAAGTTGTTATTGTTGCTACCAGAACTATCCCTGCAGTCGCCACTGCTCATCTCCTAGCAATTTATCCAAATGGAAGAGAAAGGCGACAAATTCACTGTAGTCATCGGGGCGTTCTGATTCCGATTGTTAACATTGCCTGAAAATCCTAACATGAAAAAATATCGTTGTGAGAACAACCGAGGAAAAACTAACAAGTTTAGCAGTATAATGGAAACAACTGCATTTAATCAAACAAACCTTAAAAAATCTTGCTATGAGATTCTTTAAAACTCCGAAGGATTTTATCAAGTTAAGTTAGCCGACTTATGTGACCACAACGATCAACGTTAACGTTTGCAAATCAATTGACGAAATCAAATGGTAGTATACGTCATATGTATCGCTGTTGAGGTAGGTTATATAATTTTACTTACCTGATTACGACCACAGGATATTGTATATTAGATGTTGTGCACGACTGGTATAATTAGTAAGCAATACTTGGTTCAGCTTCACATTCAGCTAGTTAGTTGGCACTTCGTTAGTTAAAACCGTCCCTAACTAACTAACTGTGTTGTTCGGAACGGGTCGAAGCCAAATAACACATATACAGAAAACAGTCAGGTTGCGATTTTGTCTTTATTTTTCACAACAGAGACGTTGCTACGGGAAGCAAATCTGATGGTTGTACACACAAATGCTAGGAGAAACCAGTATGGAAAAATAATTTGAAATTGTGAACTGGATTCGTTTAGCTTGTTTAACAAAATTCGTAGACAGAAAGAACAGCCATGTTGTACAATTTGTTTATGTAAGCGAAAACCATCTGATTTTGTTTGAAACTATTACGTGCGGAGATGGATTGCGGTAGTTACACTCACTGGCAATATGAGTTTCACGCTGTCAAGTCTGCAGGAACCATTTGGAGTAGAGGTGTGCGTCGATTGAGAATCAGCAACGGCGGCGTAGAGAGTGATTTATAACCGACGGCGGCGACGCCGTCGTCGACGTCGAACACTTTCGACGGCGGCAGAAAACCATAGATTTTACTATAAACCATAGAATTTTTCAAACTAGAGCGCGAAATTTTTTAGAAAAAATTTGAAGCTCAAAAATAAAACTGTCCACAATTTAGCAAAAAATTTTGGCCGAGAAAATTTTGAAATTATTACTTTGAAAAGTTTCATTTCCTGGCCGATATTTACAAATTTTAAACAGTTTTTTGTAAATTTTTTATTTGAAAATTCCACGGCGGTGGTTTCTTATCGACGGCGCATCGACGCGTCGGCGCGTCGACGCGTCGATGAAAATTATCGACGGCGACGGCGTGAAATTTTGACCAAAAAACCGCGTCGACGACGGCGTGATTCGACGGCGCACACCTCTAATTTGGAGCACACAGCACAGTACTATACGTTCTGTCTGACGAGGTCCTAAAACGTGAATGCAAGTTTTTGTGCGAAAAGTTCACCCCTATGTACTTTACCTTGGTTCGTTCCTGTTTTTCATATGCATATACTCCACTCAGTCAGCTCACTAACAGAATGCCTATAGGAAAGCCTTTTTCCTCTGGTTGTGTAACTAACTGTAAAGGTTATGAGAGCCAAAAGGAAGGACTAGAAGATACAGACGTGGGCAAATTTTGCAAAAATAGACAGCACCATCGAAAAGGTTGTTGTGTAAATTTTCTCTGACTTGTAAATAATGTTTTTCCTGTGCATTATTAAGTTAGAATTAGAAATGTTTTGATTGGTAAATATGTTAAAATGGTTGAAAAAAAATGTTAAAATCAATGAATGGTTACTAAACTGTAGAAACTCTGACATTATACCGTGTAAACTATAATTTTTTGCTCCTTCTTATGCTATCGTGTCTTATATTGTTCTGTATATATACTATGGGTTAAATACAGCATGTAAGTTGTTTTTAGTAGAAACAATTTTCTACGTAAGAGCAAGAAAGGCCCAAAGCTAGGTTCAAGTTGAAATAATAGTATTCTGTGAAACAGGTTTTTGAGAAACAACCACCAATGTTAAAAGAATCTGAAATTATTTTGCTAAACAGAGTACGTATTCCAATCTAATGAATATTTTTATTTGTTATTGTGTGTTTTTTAATATCCTTGGTTTGGGTGAACAGTTTTGTGGAATTGTTTTGTTTACTGCTGCCAAGCCAATTACGAGATTGAACATAAATTTTGTTTCCAGTCACACTGGACTGAAGATAAAATTTTGTGATTGTCATGCAGATTGAATTTTTGAGTTATTATTTATGGAAATTTTGCATTTTAACCGCTACAGAAAAGCTCACTACGGGCTAAGGTTTTTTTTTTTGAATGAACAAACTATAATATAATTTTTCCAAAATATTTAGCAGTAAACGTCAGCCCCATTATATGACCTTTACGCGCCTACATGTTCCCATGAACATACGAACAAAGGCAGTAACTTCGGAGCGGATCTTGCATCCTAAATAGCTAGGAATCTCTTGGGCTCTTTATTGCACATGATGAAAGTGTACGGCGTACGCGCGTACGGCCCTAAACTCGTGTACACTCTATCAGGGAATACGTCGAAGAACATGTTCTACGGGAAGCACACAAAATATGCATAGCAATGTCTGTGACGTTGGGTATAGCAGCTGTGCAGAAAAGTGCAGAAGACACACTCATTGGTGCAGAGCT
>Ga0210040_10006477_pt1 | contig 14557 bp, 14 predicted proteins | sample CryGeyCG12114_NA_FD_185462 | JGI IMG/M metagenome (GOLD analysis project Ga0210040, IMG submission 185462) | Groundwater microbial communities from aquifer - Crystal Geyser CG19_WC_8/21/14_NA (SPAdes) (version 2) | ecosystem: Environmental > Aquatic > Deep subsurface > Groundwater | place: USA... | reverse complement strand
TGCGCGACTACCTGGACTGAGTCCTCCGGCTGGAGGACACCGGGGCGGCGGCGGACGCAGGGAAACCTGCCACCGCCGCCGTTCTGCGTCTGCGGACGAGGCGGCCGTCTGGACGGCACGAGCGCCGTCAGCGGCTGGTCGGGCTGCCCATCTCCAGCCACGCCTCGGGGGTGACCTCCGGGTGGTCGAGCCAGTAGTCCGCGTAGTAGCCCGTCAGCGGCGCGAACTCGTCGAAGATCCGGCGGAGCTCGACGATCGAGTCGCCGTCCACGGGAGCGACGTCCACCCGCAGGTCCAGCAGCGGCCGCGGTGACCGCGGGCCGGCGACGACGATGGTGGAGGAGAGGTGCTGGACACCCTCCCCGCCCGCGGCGAGCCCGGCCTCCACGGCGAGCAGGAGCCGCTCGGCGAAGGCGTGCTCGCCGCTGCCCTCGTAGCTGGCGTGCATGGCGTCGAGGACCTGCGGACCGACCAGGAGGTTGCCCATCACGACGAACCCGTCCCCGGTACGGTCGGCGGCGAAGGGGCCGCAGCGCGGTCCGGTGTGCGCGGCGACGCGGCCGTCGACGGTGACGATGCCGACCTGCCGGTAGTCGAAGTGGGCGTCCGTGGTGCGCAGCGCGCGGATGGTCGCGGCCGGGTCGAGCCCGCTCTCGACCAGGTCGAGCGCGCGCATGCCGATCCGCCAGTCGCTGTGGCTCTGCGAGCCGATGGCGGCGACGCCGGCGCGGACGTGGGTGCAGCGCGACGCCACGCCCATGGCGCTCGTGCCCTGGCACAGCCCGACGGTGCCGGTCGTCGGGTCGAGGGCGACGATGGTGAAGGTCATGGGGCCGAGCGTTCCAGACATCGAAGCCCTGGTCACGTGCGTCCACGACCCGTCGTCAGGAGGTGCCGTCGTCAGGAGGTGCTGCGGATCAGGAGGTGCTGCGGGTCAGGAGGTGCCGCGGGTCAGGAGGACCGGACGACGGACCGACCGCTGTAGGAGGTCGGGACGAACTGCACCGGCTTGGCGTCTGCGTAGCCCGGCCACGCCTCGAGCCCGCGGTCGAGCTCCTCGTACGCGGTGGTGCCGGGCTGGTCCAGCCGGCTCAGGGTGCCGCGCATCAGCACGCTCCAGCCGGCGCCGACGGTGTCGCCGTGGTGGTCCACCTCGACGCTGCACCGCGCTCCGCGCTCCGCCAGCTGCCCGAGGATCCCCCAGGGCTGCGTCATCATGAACAACCGCGGCCCGGCGCCGAGCCGGTAGCCGACGGGGATGATCTCGACGCCGTCGTTGGAGACGTAGCCGACCCGGGCGACGGCAGCGGCTGCCAGGAGCTCCAGGCACTGGGGCTGGGACAGGAGCCGGATGGCCCCGTGCGGGTCTAGGCCGAGCGTGGTCATGTTCGTCTCCTTCTCGTGCGCGTCCACCCAGGGTCGTCGACCCCGCTCGTCCCCACCAGAGCCGAAGGTCCCGACGTCGACGGCCGCACAAGCCGACGCACCGACCCTGCTCGATCCGCGGTCGGCGTCAGCCCTGCGGCACGAGGTCGTGGTCGAGGAGGATCCCGTCGGCCACGTCCCACCACTGCTGCTCGAGCGCGTGGTAGCGGCTCTCGGGGTCGAGCGCGGACTCCCACGGCTTGTCGATGATGAAGTGGATGTTCTTCACCGCCGCGTCGTCCCACAGCGTCGGGTGCTGGAAGGGCAGGGTCTTCAGCGCGTTGTAGACGTACGGCAGCGTCACCCAGCGCCCGTGGAAGTGCTCGTTGAGGAAGTCCTGCTCGGCGAAGACGTAGCGGCTGAGGTCCTCGACCCCGGCCAGCTCCGCCATCAGGTCCGCGAAGATCTCCTCGTCGGGCCGCAGCACGAGGGTGCCGCCGTTGAAGTAGGGGTCGCCGACCTCCTGCGCGGCGTCCCCGGACGCGGCGACGGCCGTGTAGGCGCAGCCCGCCGGTGTCCAGCTCGCCGGATAGGTGGGGATGCGGTTCGGGTTGCAGCGGCAGGCGTGGCAGGCCGCGATCTCGTCGTCGTCCAGCGCGAGGTCGAACAGCTCGTCCATGTCCTGCGTCACGAGCATGTCGGCGTCGAGGACGACGAGGCGCTCGAACTCGGTCAGGCGCCAGACGTTGAGCTTGGTCCAGACCTCCGCGAACCGGGCGTTGGCGTAGCTGTCGCGCAGCCCGCTCGGCGGCCGGATCGGCTCGACCTCCCGCAGCAGGCACCCGTCCGCCTCCAGCGCGGCGCGGTCCTGGGCCCCGATGGTCGCGGTCACGACCACGACGAGCGGGTATGCGCTGCCGGCACGTTCCAGGGATGCTCGCAGCGCCCGGACGCCCACGAGGTAGCTCGGCTGCGTCAGCAGGGTGGCCCAGGCCTTCATGCGAACAGCGCCGCGGTGAAGGCGTTCTCGAAGCGGTGCTGCGGGTCGAGCGCGTTGCGCACCCCGCGGAACGCGGCCCAGCGCGGGTAGAGCGCCGACCAGTCGTACAGCGACTCGTCGTAGTACTTGCCCCAGTGCGGCCGCCCGCCCTCGTCGGCCAGGACCCGCTCGACGGCGCGCAGGAAGTCCACGCCCTCCGGCGCCAGGGACCCGTCCTCGGCGTAGTAGACGACGAAGCCGAAGAAGCAGGTCTCCTGGGAGTACGAGGGGCTGAGCCACGAGTCCGAGGCCCCGGTCGCGCGCAGGATGACCGGGTAGTGCATGTGCGGCCGGGTCTCGGCGTGCCACTGCTTGATAGCGGCGACGACCGCACCGGCCCGGGCCAGCGGGACGCCGATCTCGACGTTGATCTGCGGCGTCGCGATCCCGCGGCAGAAGACCTGGTAGACGTCGCCGGTCACGTCGGAGAAGTCCTTGAAGCGGTTGACCGTCTGGAAGGGCTTGCCGTTCTCGTCCAGGATCTTGGTGTCGCCTCGCATGTGCTCGAGGGTCTTCTCGACCGTGGAGTTGAGCACCGAGCTCCTCGCCTGCTGCTCCAGCAGCACGCTGCCACCCGCGAGGTAGTTGCTGCCCGTGACCGCGTCGGCCTCCTGCGCGGTCCAGACGTGCACCTGGTCGGAGTCGGGGAACCACCACGCCTTGCTCATGGCGTTCTCCCGGTTCCACGTCAGCAGGTCCGACTCCAGGGTGTCGGCGCTGGTGACGGCCTTCTGGCAGACGTACACGGGGGAGGGGACCGTGCGCAGGGTCACCTGGGTGACCACGCCGAGCAGGCCCAGCCCGAGCTTCACCGCGCCGAACCACGGGTGCTCGGTGTCGAACTCGCGCATGGAGCCGTCGGCGAGCACCATCCGTACGGTCAGGGCCGCGTCGGCGATGCAGCTCTGGCCCAGACCCTGGCCGTGGGTGCCGGTCGCCAGCGCGCCGGCCAACGTCTGGCTGGCGATGACGCCGGGCGCGGCGGGCAGCATCCGGCCGTGGCCGCTGAGGCAGGCGTAGATCTCGCCGAGCGTCGTGGCCGCGCGGAAGGTCGCCCGGTCCTCGCCCAGCTCGACCAGGCCGCGGAGGTGGCTGAGGTCCAGGAGCATGTCGCGCTGGGCGGCCAGGGAGAGCATCCGTCCGGGAGACATCCGGCTCCCGATCACCCGGACACCGCCCTGGCTGGCGGCGAGCACCGACCTGAGCTCGTCCTCGGTCCGTGGGGCGCTGATCGAGCTCGAGGGGGCCAGGGTGGCGTTGCGCGCCCAGTTGCGGACACGCACGTCCTCTCCGGCCTGGAGGGGTTCACGTCGGGGGTAGCTGAGGTCGTTGCGCGCCATCGTGTTGCTCCTGCGGTCGTCGGGTTAGCTCCCCGTGGTTCGGCTTGGCGCCTCGAGCGCCACTGTCCGCTCCAGAGTGCGCCCTTCCGCGCGGTTCCGCTCACCCTTTGGGGTGTGCTTATCGCGACCCCCGCCGGTGCATCCAAGGACGTCCGCCCGACCGACGTGAGAGCCTGGCCAGGTGGTGGAGGGGACGGCCGAGGTGAGCGTGGACGGTCGCTACCGCTACGCGCTGCAGCGGACCTGGGCCCCGGCGCTCCCGAGGATGCTGTGGGTGCTGGCCAACCCGTCGACCGCCGACGCCGCGGACGACGACCCCACGCTCCGGCGCTGCGTCCGCTTCGCCCACGACCACGGGTGCGGCGGGCTCGCCGTGGTGAACCTCTGGGCCTGGCGCTCGACCAGCCCGGGCGAGCTCGCCCGCGTCGACGATCCGGTCGGGCCGGACAACGACGGCTGGATCTCGACGTCGAGCCGCGAGACCGACGGACCGGTCGTGCTCGGCTGGGGAGTCCAGGCCGCAGGGACGCGCGTGGCGTCGGTGCTGCGGCTGCTCGGCGACCGCCCGAAGCACTGCCTGGGCCGCACCCGCGACGGCCACCCGAGACACCCCCTCTACGTCCGCGCCGACACGAGGCTGCGCCCGTGGTGACGACCCGGCGAGCCCTCCTCGTCGCCTGGAACGGGACCCGGGCGGTCGGCGCGGTCCTGGTCATGGTCGGTCTGCTGGTGCTGGCCCGGCTGCTGGGGGTGGTCGCGATGGGCCGCGGGCTGACGTCGGCCCGGCTCGACGGACGCGTCCTCGTGCTGGCGGCACTCCTCGTCGTCGGCGGTCTGGTCGCCTTCGTCTTCCTGGGCCGGATCGACCGGAGCGAGGCGACCGTCTCGATCTCCAAGCTCCGGCCCGGCTGGCACGACGTCGGTGCGTCGACGGTCTGGACGCGTAACCAGGCCGCTGCCGCCCTCGTCGTCGCGACCGGGCTGGTCCTCGCCGCCGCGGGGACGGGCCTCCGGACGCGTCGGACGAGGGGCACTGTTCGCTGAGCTGCACGGTCCTGAGCTGAACCCGATCCCTGAACCTGACGAAGGGCGACACCGTCCCCTGAGCCTGTCGAAGGGCCCGGAACGGGTAGGCACCACCCCATGAGAAGTGGTCAGACGTCGACCTCTTCGAGGCCCTTCGACAGGCTCAGGGGACGTTCGTGCGCTCGCTCGGGCGGACGTTCTCGTGCCCGCTCAGGGAACGCGCTGCGGGCCGCCGAAGACGGTGCGGACGCCGGCCGAGAAGAGGGCGGAGTCGGGCGCGCGGTGGGTGAGTCCGGGGAGGCCGGCGGCCGCGACGAGCTGGTCGTCGACGTCGAGCACCCGGACCCGGCGCAGCGGCCACGGGGCGTGCTCGTTGGGCAGGAACCAGGTCCGCCCGAGGTGCCGGGTGTACAGGCCCCACCGTGCGGTGAGGAAGTCGGCGAGCGGGTCGTCGGCCACCTCGTCGGGCTGGAGCTCCACCTCGACGCGCGAGCGCAGCCCGCGGGGTCCGGGCCAGCGACGCCGGCTCTCGTAGGTGTAGCGCTCGCCCTCGTGCGTCGCCCGCATCCTGGCCCACGTGTACGGGATGTTGAGCGCGACGCGGGAGCCGAGGACGAAGGCCAGCCGCTGCGCCTCGAGCGAGGCGAACACCACGCCCCGCCGGCCCGAGGCGTCCACCCCGTACAGGCGGACGTTCGTCTCGGCGAACGAGCCCACGTACGGCAGCGCCGGTCCGCTGCCGAAGCGGGCGTCGGTGAGCCGGAAGGGGATGAGGCCGACCCAGGAGGTGCCGTCGTGCTCGTCCGGGAAGACGCCCGGCGGCAGCAGCGGCGCGACCCGGTCGGCGTCGACCCGCCAGTGCAGGAAGGTCAGGTCGCGCCAGTACTGGTCGAGCAGCGCCGGTCCGCGCAGGGCGGGCGCGTGGCGCGACACGGGCTCCGGGACGCTGACCGTCATCGGGACGTGCACACGCGAGGTTCGGCCGCCAGGATCATCCTCGCAGGCTAGGTGACGGGTCGGCCCCGACCCGGCGGTGCGAGACCGCCGTCAGCCCCGGCGCGGCCGGGAACGACGCAGCCCCCCGCTCCACCAGGGGAGCGAGGGGCTGTCATGCGTCGTTCAGCGGGTCAGGAGATCCGCTCGGACTCGTCGTGGATCTCGAGCGCGACCTGACGTAGCCGGTCGGCGTGCTCCTTGCTGTGGTGCGCGCAGAAGAGGAGGTCGAACCCGCTGTTCAGGGTGACGCGGACGTACGCCTGGGCTCCGCAGCGATCGCAGCGATCGGCAGCGTTGAGCGCGGCGCCTTCGATGACGGATGTGCTCACGGTCGGCCTCGCTTCCTTGAAGTCTTGCTGTGGGTGAAGCTCACGGTGCCCGTCGTCGGTCCGACCTCTTCCGCGTCCTGCGTCTAGTCAACATCCAACCAGGCCCAAATGCTTCCCGTACGGGGTACCAGTGCCGTGTCTTCTGTGTAACGGTTTTGAAGGCCTTCGCCGGGGTATTTTGCGCCGCTCGCGACCTTGTGGACCGCTCGCGACACCGGTTGTCCGTAGCCCCGACACCTTCGGACTGCCACGGTACGTGCCGGGCTCAAGGGGGGTCGGGGCGGTAGCCTCGCGCCCGTGCCAGCCCCCGCCAACCCAGCCCCCAGCCCGCGACGCGGGGCGGGCCGCAGCGCCGGCCCCGAGCTGGAGAGCCGGGACTACGAGGCCCGCCACCTGCTGGTCCTCGAGGGCCTGGAGGCGGTGCGCAAGCGCCCGGCGATGTACATCGGCTCCACCGACACCCGAGGCCTCATGCACTGCCTCTGGGAGATCATCGACAACTCCGTCGACGAGGCGCTCGGTGGCTACGGCCGCGAGATCGACGTCACGCTGCGGGCGGACGGCGGGATCACCGTGACCGACGTCGGCCGCGGGATCCCCGTCGACAAGGAGCCCCGCACCGGTCTCTCCGGCGTCGAGGTCGTCTTCACCAAGCTGCACGCCGGCGGCAAGTTCGGCGCCGGCTCGTACAACGCGACGGGCGGCCTGCACGGCGTCGGCTCGTCCGTGGTCAACGCCCTGTCCGCCCGGCTCGACGTCGAGGTCGACCGGGACGGGGCGACCTGGGCGATGTCGTTCCGGCGCGGCGTGCCGGGGACGTTCGACGGGCCGGGCCCGACGGCGCCCTTCACCCCAGGTGCGCCGCTGGCCAAGGTCGGCCGGGTCGCGAAGGGCCGTTCGGGCACCCGCGTCACCTACTGGCCGGACCGGCAGATCTTCCTGGTCGACGCCGCGCTGTCGATCTCCGACCTCCACGACCGCGCGCGTCAGACGAGCTTCCTCATCCCGGGGCTGGCCCTCAAGGTCGCCGACGCCCGCGCAGCGGAGACGGAGGGGCTCAAGGAGGAGCTGTTCCGCCACGACGGCGGGATCGGCGAGTTCTGCGAGTACCTCGCGCCCGACGCGGCCGTCACCGAGGTCGTCCGGCTGCAGGGCACCGGGTCGTTCACCGAGACCGTGCCGATGCTCGACGACGCCGGCCACATGGAGCCGACCGACGTCGACCGCGAGCTCGAGGTCGACGTGGCCGTGCGGTGGGGCACCGGCTACGACACGACCGTGCGCTCGTACGTCAACATCATCGCCACGCCCAAGGGCGGCACCCACGTCGTCGGGTTCGAGCGGGCGCTGACCCGGTCGGTCACCACCGCGCTGGCCCCGACCCGGCTGCTCAAGACCGGCGAGGAGGTCGTCAAGGACGACGTGCTCGAGGGCCTGACCGCTGTCGTGACCGTCCGGCTGGCCGAGCCCCAGTTCGAGGGGCAGACGAAGGAGGTGCTCGGCACCCCGGCCGTCGCCAAGATCGTGACCAAGGTCGTCGAGACCGAGCTGGGCGCGTTCCTCGAGTCCAAGACCGGGGTCGCCAAGCAGCAGGCCCGTGCGGTGCTCGAGAAGATCGTCGGCGCCTCCCGGGCCCGCGTCGCCGCCCGGCAGCAGCGGGAGAACCAGCGCCGCAAGACCGCGCTCGAGTCGTCGTCGCTGCCGGCCAAGCTCGTCGACTGCCGGAGCAACGACGACCGCTCCGAGCTGTTCATCGTCGAGGGCGACTCGGCGCTGGGCACGGCCAAGGTCGCGCGCAGCTCGGAGTTCCAGGCGCTGCTGCCGATCCGCGGCAAGATCTTGAACACGCAGAAGGCGTCGACCGGCGACATGCTCAAGAACGCCGAGTGCGCCTCGATCATCCAGGTCGTGGGGGCCGGCTCGGGGCGGACCTTCGACCTCGACTCCGCGCGCTACGGCCGGGTGATCTTCATGGCCGACGCCGACTCCGACGGTGCCCACATCCGCTGCCTGCTGGCGACGCTGTTCTTCCGCTACATGCGCCCGCTGGTCGACGCCGGCCGGGTCTTCACCGCCGTGCCGCCGCTGCACCGCTTCGAGCTGACGAACCCGAAGAAGGGCCAGGAGCGCTTCATCTACACCTACTCCGACGCGGAGTACCAGCGCACGGCCGCCGAGCTCACCAAGCGCAACCAGCGCTTCAAGGAGCCTCAGCGCTACAAGGGCCTCGGCGAGATGGACGCCGACCAGCTCGCGGAGACGACGATGAGCCCGCGGCACCGCACCCTGCGCCGGATGACGGTCGACGACGGCCTGATCGCGGAGACCACCTTCGAGATGCTGATGGGCAACGACGTCGCCCCCCGCAAGAGCTTCATCATCGACGGGGCGTACGCGCTGGACGCCGCGGCCATCGACGTCTGAGCCGTCCAGAACGCCCCCTGAGCCTGTCGAAGGGCCCGGAACGGGTTGGCTCACGGGACGGCGAGGGAGAGAAGCCGACCTCTTCGAGGCCCTTCGACAGGCTCAGGGAGCGTTCTCCGCGCTCGAGCCACCCTCCGGGAACCCTCAGACCCGCGTGCGACGCTGATCGGGTGAACGTCGCAGAGCACATCGTCGAGCGGTTGCACGCCTGGGGCGTGGGTCGGGTCTACGGCTATCCCGGGGACGGGATCGGCGGGGTCCTCGCGGCCCTGGCACCCCGCCACGAGGACCAGGGCGAGGGTCACATCGACTTCGTCCAGGTGCGTCACGAGGAGACCGCGGGCTTCGCCGCCACGGCCGACGTCAAGTACGGCGGCAACCCGATCGGGTGCTGCGTGGTCACCAGCGGGCCTGGGGCGCTGCACGCGCTCAACGGCATCTACGACGCGCTGATGGACCGGGTGCCGGTCGTCGCGGTGCTCGGGCAGACCGCCGAGACGGCGATGGGCTCGGGCTACTACCAGGAGGTGGACCTGGCCAGCGTCTACAAGGACGTGGGGCGGGCCTACCTCGAGACCATCACCGACGCGTCGCAGGTCAACCACATGGTCGACCGCGCCTGCCGGACGGCGCTGGCCGAGCGTCGTCCCGTCGTCCTGATCGTCCCGAGCGACGTGCAGGAGCGGCCCGCCGTGGTCGAGCCGCCGGACAAGCACGCGTTCTTCCACACCAGCACGGTGCCCAGCACCCCGGTGCAGGGCGCCGCGCCGGCCGACGTGGCGCGGGCGGCCGAGCTGCTCAACGCCGGTCGGAAGGTCGCGCTGCTCGTGGGTGTGGGAGCGCACGGGTACAGCGAGCTGGTCGAGCAGGTGGCCGACCGGCTCGGCGCTGGTGCCGCCAAGGCGCTGCTCGGCAAGACGGTCCTCGACGACCGGCTGCCGTGGGTGACCGGGGCGATCGGGCTGCTCGGCACCACCGCCAGCTGGCACCTGATGCGGCACTGCGACACGCTGCTGATCATCGGCTCGAACATGCCCTACTCCGAGTACTACCCCGAGCCGGGGCAGGCCCGTGCGGTGCAGATCGACATCGACGGTGCCCGGATGGGCCTGCGCTACCCGACCGAGGTGAACCTCGCCGGAGACGCCGGCGCGACCCTGGCCGCGCTGCTGCCGCTGCTCGAGCAGCACGACGACGCGTGGCGCACGGAGGTCGCGAAGCACAAGCAGCACTGGGACGACTACTCCGCGGCCCGGGCCGCGGCGAAGGCGGACCCGGTCAACCCCGAGGCCGTCGTCCGTGGCATCTCGGCGCGGCTGGCGAAGGACGCCGTGGTGGCCGTCGACTGCGGCACGGCGACCAGCTGGTACGCCCGCGACCTCGACCTGGGGCCGACCCACCGCGGGAGCCTCGCCGGCCTGCTGCTGTCGATGGGCGGCGGGATGCCGTACGCGATCGCCGGCAAGATGGCCAACCCCGACCGGCCCGTGCTCGCGATGATCGGCGACGGGGCGATGCAGATGAACGGCGTCAACGAGCTCATCACGGTCAGCCGTTACGCCAAGCGCTGGGGCAACGGCTCCTTCGTCGTCCTCGTGCTCAACAACCGCGACTTGTCGTACGTGTCGTGGGAGACCCGCGGCACCCTCGGTGCACCGCCGGACCCGGAGCAGTCGAGCCTGCCCGACGTCCCGTACGCCGACTGGGCCAGGCTGCTCGGCCTCGACGGCGCGCGCATCGAGCGCCCTGACCAGATCGACTCCGTCCTCGACGCCGCGTTCGCCGCTGACCGGCCCTTCGTCATCGACGCGGTCGTCGACGCGAACGTCCCGCTCATCCCGCCGCACCTGACCGCCAGCCAGGTGCTGCTGACCGCCAAGGCCGAGTTCTCCGGCGACCCCGCCTTCTTCGGCATCGTCGCGGAGGGCCTGCGCGAGACCGTGGTGAGCAAGGCGAAGGCGGTGCTCGGGCACCACGGGTCCGGCGACCGAGGCTGAGACGGGCTCCCCGGCGACCTCAGTCCGGACGACGCAGGTCGAAGCGTTCGCCCAGCTCGTAGTAGGCGCTCGGGCCGCCGCCGCGCAGGACCGGGTGGGCGAGCTCGGTCTGGTAGACGCCGTCGACCAGCAGGTGCTCCGCGATGTGGATCCCGACCACCTCGCCGGTGCACCACCAGCTGCCCGTGCCCGCGCCGTCGGCGCCGAGCAGCTGGACCACCAGCGCGGTCCGGCACTCGAAGCTGACCGGGGCCTCGGCCACGTACGGGGCGGCGACGTCCTCGGACTCGACGCCCGTCAGCCCGGCCTGCTCGAACTCGTCGACCCCCGCCTGGGTCGAGGTCGCGTTCATCTGCTCCGCGAGCGGGCGGGTGACCAGGTTCCAGGTGAAGGCGCCGGTCTCCTCGGCGTTGCGGACGCTGTCCTTGTAGCCGACGCTGCTGAATCCGACCAGCGGCGGCGTGTAGGACAGGGCGTTGAAGAAGCTGTAGGGGGCGAGGTTGCGGACGCCGTCGCGCGACCGCGTGCCGATCCAGCCGATCGGGCGCGGCGCCACGATCGCGTTGAAGGGGTCGTGCGCCAGCCCGTGCCCGTCGGCCGGGCGGTAAAAGTGCTCGCTCATCCGACCAGCCAAGCACGGTCCGGGCCGACGGCCCTGAGGTCGGACCGCCCTGAGATCAGGCGCTGAACGGGTCACGCGGCGAGGTCGGGCAACCCCGGCGCGTGGCCGCTCCGGGCCGCGAGGCGCCCGATGACCGCGACGGCCGGGCGGGTCTGGACCAGCCGGTAGACGGCGGCCGCGGCGCGGATCCCCAGCGCGGTGCGGGGGGCGTACGAGGGGACGCGTCCGGGCAGGAGCCGCTGGGCGGCGACCGTCCGAGGTCGCATGAGCTCTTCGTAGCGGGCGAGGCTGGTCTCCACCGGCGTCCCGGCCGCCTCTCCGGCCACGAGCAGCCCGGAGAGCACGTACGCCCCCTCCAGCGCCAGCGCCGTCCCCAGCCCGCTCAGCGGGCTGGAGCACCAGGCGCTGTCGCCGAGCAGCACGACCCGCCCGTCGTGCCAGCGGTCGGCGTGGATCTGGTCGTACGTGTCCAGCGCGAAGTCGTCCGCGCCGGCGACGCCGTCGAGCAGCTCGGCAGCCCGCCAGCCGACCCCGGCGAAGGTGCTGCGGAGCAGCGCCTCCTGCGCCGCGCGGTCGCGACGGTCGGGCAGGACGTCCGCCGCGAACGAGAGGCCCACCTCCTGCTCTCCCGGGTGGCCGGGGCGTGCGGCGACGACCCGGCTGCCGGGAGCGTTGTGCACGAGGGCCCAGCCGTCCAGCGCCGGCGTCGAGGGCTGCTCGGGCAGCGTGAACCAGGCGTGAGCGAGCCCGAGCGGGCGGCGGAAGCGTTCCTCCGGGCCCAGCACCAGCGACCGCACCCGCGAGTGCGTGCCGTCGGCCCCCACGACCAGGTCGAACGTCTCCGGCGCGTGGTGGCGGAACTCGACGCGGACGCCGTCCGCGACGGGCTCGAGCCGCTCGGCGGTCTCGGAGAACCGGTGCTCGACCTGCGGACCCGTCGCGTCGTGCAGCACCCGGGCCAGGTCCGTCCGCAGCAGCTCGTCGACCGAGATGAAGCCCTGGCCCCCGAAGGCCTCGACGCCCATCTCGGCGAGGCGCCTCCCGCGCGCGTCCACCCAGGCGATCCCGCGCTGCGGGACGAGGTGGCGGCGACACTCCTCGAGCAGGCCCAGCCGGTCCAGCACCTCGGCTGACGGGCCCCGCAGGTCGACCGTCTGGCCACCGGCCCGCAGCTCCGGGGCGATCTCGACGACGACGACCTCCCAGCCCGCTCGCCCTAGAGACACCGCGAGCGTGTCCCCGCCGATGCCTGCGCCTACGACCAACACCCGTCGAACCATGGTCTGCCTCTCCTAAAGCAACTCGTCTTGCTTTAGACCCTAGTCCGGTCCTTGCTCTTGATGCAACTGCAGTTGCGTTAAAGTTGCCCCATGACGCAGCGGTCCGGGAACCTCCGACCTGGTGGCCGGACCGCGCGGACGACGGCGGCCGTCCACGACGCCGTCCGCGCGCTCGTCCTCGAGGGCGCCGAGCCGGTGACCGTCGCGGAGGTCGCCGCCCGGGCGGGGGTGAACGCGGCGACGGTCTACCGCCGCTGGGGGTCGCGCGAGGCGCTCCTGCTCGAGGTCGCGGTCGACGCGTTGAACGAGCGCTCCGCGCTGACCTCCACCGGCGACCTGCGCACCGATCTCGAGACCTACGGCCGGGACGTCCTGCGCGGCATCGGGGCTCCGGGCGGGATGCCGTTCCTCAGCGCGATCATGGCTGCGGCGGCCAGCCCGGACGTCGGGCTCGTGCCGACCCTGGCCCTGGTGGGTCGTCGCCTCGAGCTGGTGCGGGCGATGCTCGCGGTGTCCGACCCCGACGGCACGCTGACCCCGGTGGACGTGGTCGACGGGCTGATCGGGCCCCTCTACTTCCGGGCGCTCGTCGTCGGGCCGGCCGGGGCCACCGACGCCGACGTCACCCGGCTCGCGGACAACCTGGTCGCGGTGGCCGAGCACCGTCGGCGGACGGGTGTCCGCTTCCCGGTGGTCTGGCCGGGTGCCGGCGCCGAGGCCTGAGCGTCAGAACAGCTGCTCGAGCGCGCCCGAGTCGACGTCGTAGAGGAAGCCGCCGACCGTGGCCCGCTCGCCGACGTGCGGGTGCGTGCGCAGCAGGTCGACGTCCTCGATGAGGCGGGCGCGCTGGTCGGTCGACGCGCCGAGGGTCATGTCGGAGAGGTCCTCACCGGTCTCCTCGGCGATGCGGGCGACCACGTCGGCGTCCTCGCCGCTGGCCATCGCGCAGCGCGTGTGCGGGACGACCAGGATGCGGGTGACCCCGAGCAGGTGCACGCCGAGCACGCAGCCGACCAGCGCGTCGGGGGTCACCCGACCGCCGGGCGTCCGGATGATCTTGGCGTCACCGGTGGTCAGGCCGATCATCTCGAGGGGCTCGATCCGCGAGTCCATGCAGGTGATCATGGCGACGCCGGCGCGGGCGACGCCGTCGAACCCCTCGAGGGCGAACCCCGCCCGGTAGCGGTCGTTGGCCTCGAGCAGGTCGGCGAAGTCGGGGGTGCTCACACGGGCGAGCGTACGAGTCCCGTGTGACACGAGTGTGAAGTGTTCGTCGGGTGCACCGCGTCGAGCTGTGCACCGAAGACGGTGCACAGGTGGCCTCGCTGTCGGCTCAGAAGCGGCCGGCCCGTCGCAGCCCGGCCGGGCGTCCGTCCGGGTCGTGCACGAAGCGGGCGACCGGGCGGGCCCAGAGGCGGGTCAGGGGTCCCAGCCGCGGGGGGTCCAGGCGCCGGAGCCGCCCGGGTGGTCGTGGTCCGACCGCACCGCCCGCGTGCCAGGCGTCCAGCCGGTCCGCGGCGGCCGCGTACACGTCGAACATCCCGTGCTCGTCGACGCAGTCGGCCATGACCTCGTGCAGCGCGTCGTCGTCCACGTCCACCGGCTGGTCGGGCGCGAGCAGGAGCCCGGTGTCGCCCGGGAACCGGGCCGCCCCGACCTCGCGGTCGAGGTGCTCCGCGGCGAGCACCAGCCGCAGACGCCGCGCGTACGCCGACACGTCGGGCGCGCCGGGCGGGGCCGCCTCGTCCACGACCACGGCCGACAGCTCGGAGTCGTGGGTCCAGGAGCGGCGGTTGAAGTTGTCAGAGCCGACCGTGGCCCAGACGTCGTCCATCACGCAGACCTTGGCGTGGACGTAGACGGGACGGCCGGCGTGGTTCTCGAGGCTGTAGAACGCGACCCGGTCCCCACCCACGCGCCGGAGCAGGTCGAGCGTCTCCTGGCGGGCGAGCTCCTGGGGCACGCGCGAGAGCGCACCCGCCTGGTCGGGCACCGGCGGGAGCACGGCCAGCACCCGCAGGTCTGGGCTCGAGCCGAGCGCCTCCTCGAAGGCGCGTGCGACGTCGAGCGACCACAGGTACTGGTCCTCGATGGAGACGAGCCGGCGCGCGAGGCTCAGCGCCTTGCCGTAGCCGCGGG
>Ga0210040_10006476_pt1 | contig 14559 bp, 15 predicted proteins | sample CryGeyCG12114_NA_FD_185462 | JGI IMG/M metagenome (GOLD analysis project Ga0210040, IMG submission 185462) | Groundwater microbial communities from aquifer - Crystal Geyser CG19_WC_8/21/14_NA (SPAdes) (version 2) | ecosystem: Environmental > Aquatic > Deep subsurface > Groundwater | place: USA... | reverse complement strand
CCGCCAGGTCATGAGCCGGGAGGCGTCGAGCAGGCAGGCGGTGTCGGCGATGAGCTCCTGCACGAGCTGGTGGCCCGCGATCTTCTTGCCGAACTGCTCGCGCTGGGTCGTGTACTCGATCATCGAATCCAGGCAGGCCTGGATGATGCCGGTGCAGCTGGCGGCGATCGACATGCGGCCGTCGCCCAGCGCGGACAGCGCCGCCTTGATGCCGGTGCCCTCGACCCCGCCGAGCAGCGCCTCCGGCCCGACGACCACGTCGTCGAGCACCAGCTCGGCCGTGTCGCAGGAGCGCAGGCCGAGCTTGCCGTGGATCGCCTTGGCGCTGAAGCCGGGGGTGTCGGTCGGCACCAGGAAGGCGCTGACGCCCTTGCCGCCGGGTCCGCCCGTGCGCGCCATGATCAGCGCCACCCCGGCGATGGTGCCGTTCGTGATGAAGATCTTGCGGGAGTTGATGCGGTAGCTGCCGTCGTCCTGCCTGCTCGCCGTGCAGTTGAGGTTGCCGGCGTCGCTGCCGTGGTCGGGCTCGGTGAGCCCGAAGCACGCCAGCACCTCGCCGGTCGCCATCTGGGGCAGCCAGCGTTGCTTCTGCTCCTCGGTCCCCATGCGGGCGATCACCCCGGCCACCAGGCCGAGGTGGACCGAGACGATGGAGCGCACGTTCGCGTCCCCGCGCCCGAGCTCCTCGATCATGAGCACGTACGAGACCGGGTCCCCCCCGCCGCCGCCGTACTCCTCCGGGATCGTCATGCCGATGAAGCCGGTCTGCTTGAGGCCGTCGAGGGCCTCCTGCGGGAAGCGCTCCTTGCGGTCGTTCTCCAGAGCGCGCGGGACGACGACGTCGTCCACCCACTCCTTGACGGCCTTGCGGACGGCGTCCTGGTCCGGCGTCAGCGTCAGGTCCACGGATCCTCCTCAGATGGCGGGCGGGCCCGCGTCAGGTGCTCTTCTTGCGGGTCGCCCCGCCGCGGCCGCGCAGCGTCGCGCCGGACTCGGTGAGGATCCGGTGCACGAAGCCGTAGGACCGGCCGGAGGACTCGGCCAGCAGCCGGATGCTCTGCCCGCCCTCGTACTTCTCCTTCAGCTCGGCCGCGAGCTTCCCGCGGTCGTCGCCGGTCACCCGGCTGCCCTTCTTGAGCTCTGCCACGTCGTCGTCGCCTCTCGCCGCTCGGGACCGTCCCCGCGATGATCACTCACTACCGCGGAGCGCGCCCGCCGAACCCTCCGTGAGCGCCTAGTCGCAGCCGCACACGCCGGAGGCCGCCCGCAGCTGGAAGCAGTGGGGGCAGGTGGCGGACTTCAGGGCGACCGACTCGGCCTTGGCCTCGGCGGCCAGCGTGGCGGCCCGGGTCGCGGCGGCGCGCTGCGAGCGCTGCCTGGACTTCTGCAGCAGCGCGTCGCGCTCGGCGGACTGCGCCGCCGACCGCGCGAAGGACTCCGCGTGCTCGGTCTCGAAGACCCGGGCGCGCACCGTGTCGGGCACGAACTGCATGGTCTGCTCGCACAGCTCGACGGCGGCCTCGACGGGCAGCGTCGCCGCCACGGACTCCACCGCGTCGCCGTGCACCAGCTCGGGGTCCGCGGCCACCATCGCCTCGACGCGCTGCACGGCCTCGTCCACCGCGGCCTGCACGGCCGCGGGCACGTCTTCCTTGACGTCGCCGTTCTGCTCCACGAGTGCCTCGTCTCCTGTTGCGGGGATGTTCCAGCCGTACGTCGTGCCAGTCTCGCAGGTCGGGCGCTCAGCGGTCGGCGCCGCCGCGCCCGGCGGAGCTCAGCAGCGCCCGCAGCGCCGCCCGGTCGACCTTGCCGTTGCGGTTGCGCGGCAGGTCCGCGACCACCCGCAGCGGCCGCGGCACGGCGTGCGCGCCCAGCCGGTCCCGCACCGCGCGCTGCAGGGCGCCGACGTCCGGCTCGGTCCCGGGCAGGGCCACCACGGCGGCGGCCACGTTCTCCCCGGACAGGGCCGAGGGGACCCCCACCACCGCCGCGTCGCTGAGCCCGCCTGCCGCCAGCAGTGCCCGCTCCACCTCGGCCGGGTAGACGTTCACGCCGCCGCGGATGATGAGGTCGACGGCGCGGCCGCCGACGTGCAGGTAGCCCTCCTCGTCGAGCCGGCCGACGTCCCCGGTCCGCAGCCAGCCGTCCGACGTCAGGGGCGAGGGTTCGTCGCCCCAGTAGCCGGGCGTCACCGCGGGCGAGCGGACGTGCACCTCGCCGGGCTCCCCCCGGCCGACCTCGTCGCCGGAGGGCCCGACCAGGCGCAGCTCGCAGTACGGCGCCGGCCGGCCCACGCTGCCCGACTTGCGGCGCGCCTCCGGATCGGGCAGCCAGGTCACCGGCGCGCAGGTCTCGGACAGCGCGTACACGTCGACCATCCGCAGCTGCGGCAGCCGCTCGCGCACCCGGTCCAGCGTCCCCGGCGGGGCGGGCGCGCCGCCGAACACCGCGAGGCGCACCCCGGCCAGGCCGGGCAGGGCGAACTCCGGGGTGCGCAGCAGCATCTCGAAGATGCTCGGCACCACGTCCAGCCAGCTCACGCCGTGCTCGACGGCGGTGCGCACCAGCGCGGGAGCCGAGAAGGCGGCCATCGTCACGGCCGAGCCGCCGGTCAGCATCGCGGGGGCCAGCTGCGTGACGTGCCCGGAGACCCAGGCGAACGGCAGGTGGATCGCCGTGCGGTCGCTCGGCAGCAGCCCGAGAGTGCGGCTGTAGAACGCGGCGGCGTGCCCGGTCATGCGGCCGGTCACCCGCACCGCCTTGGGCCGTCCGGTGGTCCCGCTCGTCGCGATCAGGCAGTACGTCTCGTCCTGGTCCGGCAGCGCGCGGCCGGCCTGCCAGGGCGCCGGGTCCGCGAGCAGCACCGCCGCGTCCTCGACGGGCACGCTCCCCGAGGCCTCCCGCGCTCCCGCGACCAGGTCGGGCGCCGCGAGGACCAGCGCCGCGCCGGTGAGCTCCAGCAGCGCGCCGAGCCGGTCGGCGGGGGCGTCGGCGGGCAGGCCGACGTGGACCAGTCCGGCGCGGGCGCACGCCCAGATGGCGACGGCCGCCTCCAGGCCGTTGCGCACCAGCAGCGCCACGCGGTCACCGGGCCGCAGGCCCCGGGCGAGCAGCCCCGCTGCGGCGCCCTCCACCAGGTCGGCGAACTGCCCGTACGTGGTGGTGCTGCCGCGCGCCGGGTCCACGAGCAGCACGTCGTCCGCGGAGCGCGGCAGCGCCTGTTCCAGCACCTCCACGACGCTGCCCGGCCGGCTGGCGTAGCAGGTCAGCGGGACCCCGCGCACGACCTCCTCGACCAGGGCGTCGGGGCCGCGCTGGCGCGCCGTCATGCGGTGAGGGCGTCCAGGGTGGCCGCCCGCACGTGCGCCGCCTGGCTGTGGACCAGCTGGAACGCGGCGGCCCGCAGCAGCCGCTGGGCCGGGTCGGCCAGCCCCATGCCCTGCCCGCCCCTGGCGGCCAGCAGCGCGGTGCAGCACTCCACGGCCAGCACCAGGGCCTGCGCCCGCACGGCCAGCCGGCGGTCGAGCTGCTCCTCCCCGGGCACCTCGTCCAGCAGCCGGTAGGCCTGCGCGCGCGAGTCCAGGACCCGCGGCCGCAGCCGCGCCGCCGCCTCGGGTGCGCGCTGCTCGAGCAGGTCCAGCGCGGCCAGCGCGATCCCGTACGTGCTCGGCTGCACGTTGGCGTTCAGCGCCGTGTCGTACGCCGCGAACTCCGCGCGGTCCCAGGTCAGCAGCACCGCCTCGTCCGGCACGGACAGGCCCTCGAAGGCGAGCCCGTGCGTGCCGGTGCCGCCCATCGCGGCCAGCGCGAGCTCGCCGGTGCTGTGCAGCTCCGGGCGGTCCCCGGCGGGCACGAGCGCGAACACGACCCGGTCCCCCTCGCGGTCCAGGGCACCGGCGAGCACCAGGTCGACGAGCGGCCAGCCGGTGCACCACGGCTGGGTGCCGGTGAAGCGCCAGCCGCCGGCGACCTGCTCGGCGAACACGCTCGGCCGCGCCGTCCGCAGGTGGCTGTACGCCACCCCGCCCTGCGTGCGGCCGGCGCACAGGTCGGCCAGGTGGCGCTCCACGAGCGCGGCGTTGCCGCTGCGGCCCAGCATCCGCACGACGGGCCCGTGCTGGAACCAGACGAACCAGGCGTCCGGGCTCGCGCCCGCCAGCTGCTCGGCCAGCTCCCGCTGCGCGTCGTCCGGCAGCCCCCCGAGCTCGGCGGGGCCGTACGCGGCGAGCAGCCCGGCCCCGGCGAGGCGCTGCACGTCGGCCCTCGTGACGCCGTCCTGCTCGAGGCGCTGCGCCTCGGCCGCGAGCTCGGCGACGAGGGCGGTGGTGCCGGGGTCCAGGGTCACGGGCCGCGACGCTAGCGGCTGGGCCGCGAGCGGGCCCGCGGGCGTCCGTCACCCGGAGGGGGGAAGCGCACCGGGCAGTGCCGCGTTCGCCGGGGAACGGACGCCGGGGCGCGTACGGTTGCCTGAGGCAACGAGGGCGGGCGGGGAGGCAGGGCCGTGGAGATGGGACGACCCGCGGCTCCGCAGGTGCCCGCTCCCCGGACGCGGCCGCCTTACGCCTACGCGAGCTACGTCGCGCTCGGCGACAGCTTCACCGAGGGTCTGGACGACCGGCGTGCGGACGGCAGCTTCCGCGGCTGGGCCGACCGGGTCGCGGACGAGCTCGCCGCGCTGACGCCGGGGTTCCGCTACGCCAACCTCGCCGTGCGCGGCCGCCGGCTGGCCCACGTGCGCGACCAGCAGCTCCCCTCGGCCGAGCAGATGCGCCCGGCGCTGGTGACCGTCTCGGCCGGGGGCAACGACCTGCTCGGGTTCTCCTGCGACGTGCCGGAGGTGACCCGCGGGGTCCACGACCTGCTCGCCCGGCTGGTCGCGACCGGTGCCACGGTCGTCGCCTTCACGGCGTTCAACCCGGCGGGACGCCTCCCGCTCGGCCGGCGGCTGGCCGTCCGGGCCGCCGCCTACAACGCGGCCCTGCTCGCCAGCGCGGTCGAGCTGGGGGTCCTCGTCGTGGACCTGTGGGACCTGCCGGGGCTCTACGACGACCGCATGTGGGCCCTCGACCGCCTGCACCTGAGCCCCGAGGGGCACGCCCTCGTGGCGCGCGCGGTCCTGCGGATGCTCGGCGCGGCAGACGCCGGCCCGCTGGCCGGGCCGGCCGCCGGTGACGTCCGGCGGCCCTGGCTGTCGGCCCGCCGCGCCGACGTGCACTGGACCCGGACCTACCTCGCCCCGTGGCTGAGCCGGCAGCTGCGCGGCCGCTCCGCCGGCGACCTGCTCGACCCCAAGCTGCCCCAGCTCACCGTGGTGCCACCGCCGACGACAGACCGGGCTCCGCACGCCCGGGCAGGAGGCGTGCTGCCCGGACCGGTGCGGCCATGACCGTGCCCCGGCCGTGTGCGCTCGCGCGACCTGCTCCGCAGCCGCAGGCCCTCGCCGCACCGCCCGTCCGCGGCCGGCTGCGCGACGCCCTCACCCAGGTCGTCCTGCTGGCGGGCCTGTTCCTGCTCTACCGCCTCGCGCGCCTGCTGGTCGCCGGGCACGTGGAGAGCGCCTTCTCCGACGCGCTCGCGCTGCTCGAGGTGGAGCGCCGCCTGCACCTGCCGAGCGAGCTGGGCCTGCAGCACCTGCTGGTGCACGATCGCGGCCTCGCGCGCGCGGCCGACCTCTACTACGTCAGCGCGCACTTCCCGATCACGGCTGCCGTGCTGGCGTGGTCCTGGCTGCGCCGCCCCGGCGTCTACGTCCGCCTGCGCGACACGCTGGTGCTCCTGACGGCCCTCGGCCTGGCCGTCCAGATCGCCGTGCCCGTGGCGCCCCCGCGGATGCTCCCCCAGCTCGGCTTCGTCGACGTGGCCGCGACCGTCGGTCCCTCCGCGTACGGCTCGCCCGCCACCGACCACCTCACCAACCAGTACGCGGCCCTTCCGTCCCTGCACGTGGGGTGGGCGCTGCTCGTCGCGCTGGCCCTGGTCGGCGCCCTGCACAGCCGCTGGCGGCTCCTGTGGCTGCTCCACCCGCTGGTCACGCTGCTCGTCGTGGTCGGCACCAGCAACCACTACTGGATCGACTGCCTCGCGGCCGTCCTGCTGCTCGGCCTGGCCACGGCCGTCGTCACGGCCCGGGAGGCGGCCGGAAGCCCTGTCGAGCTGCGCGTCCAGGACGCCGTCGCACCCGGCTGAGGCTCAGCCCCGGACGTGGGCCCCGCCGTCGACGTGCACGACCTCGCCGGTGGTCGCCGGGAACCAGTCCGACAGCAGCGCGACCGCGGCCCGCGCCACAGCGGTCGCGTCGCGGGAGTCCCAGCCGAGCGGCGCGCGCTGCGCCCACTGCGCGGTCAGCTCCTCGTGCCCGGGCAGCGCCCGCGACAGCAGGGTGCGCTGGGGCCCGGCCGCCACGAGGTTGACGCGCACGCCCTCCGGGCCGAGGTCGCAGGCCAGCTGCCGGCTGGCGGCCTCCAGCGCGCCGCGGGCGACGCCGAGCCACTGCTGGCCCACGTGCACCCGGCCGGGGTCGAGCTCGAGTCCGACGACCGCGCTGCCGGGGACGAGCAGCGGCCGCAGCGCCCCGACCAGGCCCGGCAGCGACCAGGCGGCGCTCTGGAAGGTCTCCGCGACGGCGGACCAGGGGGTGGTGGCGAAGTCCCCCGGCGGCTCCGGCAGGTAGGCGATCGCGTGCAGCACCGCGTCGACGCCGTCCCACCCGGCGTCCCTCACGGCCCCCGGGAGGGCCTGCAGGTCTGCGGGCAGCGTCACGTCCAGCTCGAGCACCTCGCGGGTGACGCCCAGCCGGGGCGCGACCCGGCTGGTGACCCGGTGCCCGCGGCAGACCGGGGAGGTCAGCAGCACGTCCGCGCCCTGCTCGACGGCGAGCCGCACCACGGCGCTGGCCAGCGAGGCCTCGGTGAGCACCCCGGTGGCGAGCAGCCGGCGGCCCTCGAGCAGCCCGGGCACGGTCAGCCCCGCGGGGACGAGCCGGTCACGCCAGCGCCACGAGGTCCGCGAGCTCGTCGGACCACTGGTCCTCCACGCCGTCGGGGAGCATCAGCACCTTCTCGGGCTGCAGCGCGAGGACCGCGCCCTCGTCGTGCGTGACCATCACGACGGCCCCCTTGTACGTCGCGAGCGCGCCCAGCACCTCCTCGCGGCTGGCCGGGTCGAGGTTGTTGGTCGGCTCGTCCAGCAGCAGCACGTTGGCGCCGCTCACCACGAGGGTCGCGAGCGCCAGCCGGGTCTTCTCCCCGCCGGACAGCGTGCCGGCCTGCTGGTGCACCACGTCCCCGCTGAACAGGAACGAGCCCAGCACCCGCCGCGCCTCCGGCTCGGGCAGGTCGGGGCTCGAGGACCGCATGTTCTCCAGCACCGTGCGGTCGGTGTCCAGCGTGTCGTGCTCCTGCGCGTAGTAGCCCAGGCGCAGGCCGTGCCCGGGCAGCACCTGGCCGGTGTCCGGGGTCTCGACGCCGGACAGCACCCGCAGCAGCGTGGTCTTGCCGGCGCCGTTGAGCCCCAGCACGACGACCCGGGCGCCGCGGTCGATCGCGAGGTCGACGTCGGTGAAGATCTCCAGCGAGCCGTACGACTTGGACAGCTCCCGGGCCGTCAGCGGCGTCCTGCCGCACGGCGCGGGCTCCGGGAAGCGCAGCTTGGCGACCCGGTCCTGCACGCGCACGCCCTCGGCGCCGGCCAGCAGCTTCTCCGCGCGCTTGAGCATCCCCTGCGCGGCCTTGGCCTTGGTGGCCTTGGCGCGCATCTTCTCCGCCTGGGCGGTGAGGGCGCCCGCCGTCTTCTCGGCGTTGGCCCGCTCGCGCTTGCGGCGCTTCTCGTCGGTCTCGCGCTGCTTGAGGTAGCTCTTCCAGCCCACGTTGTACTGGTCGATCTCGGCGCGGTTGGCGTCGAGGTGGAAGACCTTGTTGACCACCGCGTCGAGCAGCTCGACGTCGTGGCTGATGACGACCAGGCCGCCGGTGTGGCGCTGCAGGTACCCGCGCAGCCACACGATCGAGTCGGCGTCCAGGTGGTTGGTGGGCTCGTCGAGCAGCAGCGTGGTCGCGTCGGAGAACAGGATCCGGGCCAGCTCGATGCGCCGCCGCTGCCCGCCGGACAGCGTCCCGATGCGCTGCTCGAGCGCGCGCTCCGGCAGTCCCAGGCTGGAGCAGATGCGGGCGGCCTCGGACTCCGCCGAGTAGCCGCCGAGCGCGGCGAAGCGCTCCTCCAGGTTGCCGTAGCGCCGCAGCAGGTCCTCGTCGTCGGGCCGTTCGGCGAGCTCCACCTGCATCTTCTCGACGCCGCGCAGCACCTCGTCCAGCCCGCGTGCGGACAGCACCCGGTCGCGGGCGAGCACGTCGAGGTCGCCCGTGCGCGGGTCCTGCGGCAGGTAGCCGATCTCCCCGGTCCGCGCGACCGACCCGGCGGCCGGGAGCGTCTCCCCCGCCAAGGTCCTGGTGAGCGTGGTCTTGCCGGCCCCGTTGCGACCCACCAGCCCGATGCGGTCTCCCGCCTGGACGCGGAACGTGGCGGAGGTGACCAGGGCGCGCGCTCCGGCACGCAGCTCGAGGTCGGTGACGGTGATCATGCGGGGCTCTCCGGGGACGGCGGGGCGGGCAGGGGGCGGGTCCTGCGGCTCACGGCGTCGTCAGGGGCACACCCACCAGACTACGCGGCGGAGGTCGCGCGAGCAGGCGGCGCGACCGGGTGATGCGCGCAGGCCCCGGCGTGCGGCCGAGCTGCCGGGGTAGCAGGGCGGCGTGGACTTCAACGACTCGGCCCGACTCGACGCCTCGCAGGTGCAGGACGCCCGCGGGGCCGGCGGCGGCTTCGGAGGCGGCGGCTTCGGGGGCGGCGGGCTCGGCGGAGGCGGCTACCGGCCGGGCCGCGGCGCGGCGATCGGCGGGGGCGGCGGCCTGATCGGCGTCATCGTCCTGGTGATCAGCCTGCTCGCCGGCGGCGGCGACGGCGGGGACGGCAGCGGGTCCTCGCTGTCGAGCGGCACGGGCCAGACGGGCACCGTCACCAGCACCCGGTCGGACCTGGCGCAGCGCTGCCGGACGGGAGCGGACGCCGACCGCGACGAGGACTGCCGGGTCGTCGGGGTCGTGAACAGCCTGCAGAGCTTCTGGTCGTCGACCTTCCAGAGCAGCCAGCGGACCTACACGCCCGCCGACACCCAGCTGTTCACCGGCCGGACCACGACCGGCTGCGGCAGCGCGACCTCGGCCGTCGGCCCGTTCTACTGCCCGGCCGACGACACGGTCTACATCGACCTCGGCTTCTTCGACGAGCTGCGCACCACGTACGGGGCCAGCGGCGGCGACTTCGCCCAGGCGTACGTGCTGGCGCACGAGTACGGGCACCACGTGCAGGACCTGCTCGGCACCAGCGCGCGGGCCCAGCAGTCGGGCCAGCAGCAGGGCCCGCAGGGCTCCTCCGTGCGGCTGGAGCTGCAGGCGGACTGCTACGCCGGTGTGTGGACCGCGTCCGCCCGCACCAGCGGCTTCATCACCATCGACGAGGCGGACATCCGGGACGGGCTGTCGGCCGCGGCCGCGGTCGGCGACGACCGCATCCAGCAGAAGTCCAGCGGCCGCATCGACCCGGAGAGCTGGACGCACGGCTCGGCCGCGCAGCGCCAGAAGTGGTTCCGCGCCGGCCTCGCCAACGGCGACCCGGGCGACTGCGACACGTTCTCCGGCAGCGTCTGACCCGCTCGCCAGGAGGCCCCCCGACGCCGTGCGCTGGGGGGCCTCCTGGCGTGCGACTGCGCTCAGACGTTGAAGCCGAGCGCCCGCAGCTGGTCGCGGCCGTCGTCGGTGATCTTGTCCGGACCCCACGGCGGCATCCAGACCCAGTTGATCCGCACGTCGTCGGTGTAGACGCCGAGCGCCGAGCGGGTCTGGTCCTCGATGACGTCGGTCAGCGGGCAGGCCGCGCTGGTGAGCGTCATGTCCAGGGTCACGGTGCCGTCGTCGTGGACCTGCTGGCCGTAGAGCAGGCCCAGGTCGACGACGTTGATCCCCAGCTCGGGGTCCACGACGTCCTTCATGGCCTCGACGACCTCGTCCTCGGTCGCCGCCTGCGGCGCGCGGTCGGCGGCGGTCGGGGTCTCCAGGACGACGGGGGCGCCGGTCTCGGGCGCCTGCGTGGTCAGCTCGGTCACGGGTTCTCCTCCGGGTCCTGCGCGACCGCCTGTGCGGTCGCGTCCTTCCACGCCATCCAGCCCAGCAGCGCGCACTTCACGCGTGCCGGGTAGCGGGACACCCCGGCGAACGCGATGCCGTCCTCCAGCACGTCCTCGTCGGGCTCCAGCGCGCCGCGGCTCTGCATGAGCTCGAGGAACGCGTCCGCCTTGACCAGCGCGGCGTCGACGCGCTGGCCGATGACCAGGTCGGTCATGACCGAGGTGCTGGCCTGGCTGATCGAGCAGCCCTGCCCGTCGTACGACACGTCCTGCACCGTGCCGTCCGCGACCTGCACGCGCAGCGTCACCTCGTCGCCGCACGTCGGGTTCACGTGGTGCACCTCGACGTCGTACGGGTCGCGCAGCCCGCGGTGGTGCGGGTTGCGGTAGTGGTCCAGGATGATCTCCTGGTACAGGGACTCCGGGCCGGTCTGCGCGCTGGTCACACTCATGCCTTCCAGAACGCCTGGACCTGCTCCAGCCCTTCCAGCAGCCGGTCGATCTCGCCCTCGGTGTTGTAGAGGTACGACGACGCGCGGGCGGTCGCCGGCACGCCGTAGCGGCGGCAGACCGGTGCGGCGCAGTGGTGCCCCACCCGCACGGCGATGCCGAGCTCGTCCAGCGACTGGCCGACGTCGTGCGGGTGCACGCCCTCGACCGTGAAGCTGACCGCGGACCCGCGGGACACCGTCGAGTCCGGGCCGACCACCCGCACGCCGGGCAGGCGGCGCAGCCCCTCGAGCAGCCGGGCGGTCAGGACGGCCTCGTGGGCCTGCACCCGCTCCAGGCCGAGCGCGCTCAGGTAGTCGCAGGCCGCGGCCAGGGCCACGGCCTGGCTGATGACGGGGGTGCCCGCCTCGAAGCGCTCCGGCGCCGGCGCGTACGTCGACCCGGACATCTGCACGACCTCGATCATGGAGCCGCCGCCCATGAACGGCGGCATGGCGTCCAGCAGCTCCTTGCGGCCCCACAGCATGCCGATGCCGGACGGGGCGAGCATCTTGTGGCCGGTGGCGACGTAGAAGTCGACGCCGAGCGCGGCGACGTCGACGGGCATGTGCGGCGCGGACTGCGCGCCGTCCAGCAGCACGAGCGCCCCGACCTCGCGGGCCCGGCGCACCAGCACGTCGACCGGGTTCACGGTCCCGAGCAGGTTGCTCTGGTGCACGAACGAGAGCACCTTGGTGCGCTCGTTCACCAGGCCGTCGAGGTCGGACAGGTCGAGCCGGCCGTCGTCGGTCAGCGGGAACCAGCGCAGCGTGGCCCCGGTGCGCTCGCAGAGCATCTGCCACGGCACCAGGTTGGAGTGGTGCTCCATCTCGGTGACGCAGACCTCGTCGCCGGGACCGAGGGCGAACCGGCTGCCGGCGGGGGCGTTGCCGAAGGAGTAGGCGACCAGGTTGTACGCCTCGGTCGCGTTCTTGGTGAACACGATCTCGTCGTGCTGGCCGCCGAGGAAGGCCGCGACGGTGCTGCGGGCCTGCTCGTAGCCGTCCGTGGCCTCCTGGCTCAGCGTGTGCACGCCGCGGTGCACGTTGCTGTAGTGCTGGCTGACGAACGCGCGCTCGGCGTCGAGCACCTGCACGGGCTTGTGGGAGGACGACGCGTTGTCCAGGTAGACCAGCGGGTGCCCGTTGACGACGCGGGACAGCACGGGGAAGTCGCGGCGCACGGCCTCGACGTCGTACGTCGTCGCGCGCTCCGGCAGCAGCGCGGTCATGACGGCGTGATCACACCGGGCAGCACCGGGCCGCTCGGCAACGGGCGGGCGTCCTCGGGGACGGCGCCGCCCTCGGCCTTCACGTACTTCTCGTAGCCGTGCGCCTCGAGCTGGTCGGCGAGCTCGGGACCGCCCTGCTCGACGATGCGGCCCTTGACGAAGACGTGCACGAAGTCGGGGCGGATGTAGTTCAGGATCCGCGTGTAGTGGGTGATGAGCAGCACGCCGGTCTGGCCGCCGGCCCGCACCCGGTTGACGCCCTCGGAGACCACCCGCAGCGCGTCGACGTCCAGGCCCGAGTCGGTCTCGTCGAGGATCGCGATGCTCGGGCGCAGCAGCTCGAGCTGCAGGATCTCGTGGCGCTTCTTCTCGCCGCCGGAGAAGCCCTCGTTGACGCTGCGCTCGGAGAAGGCCGGGTCCATGTCCAGCCGGGACATGGCCTCCTTCTGCTCCTTCACCCAGGTCCGCAGCTTGGGGGCCTCGCCGCGCACGGCGGTGGCGGCCGAGCGCAGGAAGTTGCTCACGCTCACCCCGGGCACCTCGACGGGGTACTGCATCGCGAGGAACATGCCGGCCCGGGCCCGCTCGTCCACGCTCATGGCGAGCACGTCCTCGCCGTCCAGCGTGACGGTCCCGCCGGTGATCGTGTACTTCGGGTGGCCGGCGAGGGCGTACGCCAGCGTCGACTTGCCGGAGCCGTTGGGCCCCATGATCGCGTGCGTCTCACCCGGGCGGATCGTCAGGTCGACGCCGGTGAGGATCTCGCGCGGCGCGCCGTCGGCCTCGACCGAGACGTGCAGGTCGCGGACCTCGAGGACGGCGCCGGCCCGCGCAGCGGTGGTGGCAGGGGTGCCAGGGGTGGCAGTGGTGCCAGGGGTGGCAGTGGTGGCAGGGGTGGCAGTGGTCATGCAGGAGGCTCCAGGTCCACGAGGACGTCGTCGCCCTCGACGGTGACGGGGTAGGTGGGGACGGGGCGCGTCGCGGGCAGCCCCTCCGGCTCGCCGGTGCGCAGGTCGAACAGCGACCCGTGCAGCCAGCACTCGATCTTGTAGTCCTCGACGTCGCCCTCGGACAGCGGCACGTCGGCGTGCGAGCAGACGTCGCGCAGGGCGAACACCTGGCCGCCGGAGCGCGCGACGCACACCGGGCCGGCCGACAGGTCGACGCGGATCGCGCCCTCCTCGGGGAGGTCGGACAGCGCGCAGACGCGGGTGCTCATGCCGGGGACCCGGTCGAGAACGCCCGCTCGAGCTCGGCCTCGATGGTCGCCATCAGGCGCTGCTCGAGGGCCGGCACGCCGATCGCCTCGACGACCTCGGCGAAGAAGCCGCGCACGACCATGCGGCGGGCGGCGTCTGCGGGGATGCCGCGGGCCATCAGGTAGAACAGCTGCTCGTCGTCGAAGCGGCCGGTGGCGCTGGCGTGGCCGGCTCCGGCGATCTCCCCGGTCTCGATCTCCAGGTTGGGCACCGAGTCGGCGCGCGCCTCGGGCGTGAGCAGCAGGTTGCGGTTGAGCTCGTAGGTGTCGGTGCCGTCCGCCGCGGCGCGGATCAGGACGTCGCCGATCCACACGGTGTGCGCGGCGGCTCCCTGCAGCGCGGACTTGTAGGTCACGCGGCTGCGGCAGTGCGGGACGCCGTGGTCGACGAGCAGCCGGTGCTCGAGGTGCTGGCCGCCGTCGGCGAAGGACACCCCGCGCAGCTCGACGTCGCCGCCGGGCGCCGCGAAGTCGACGGTCTCGCTGACGCGGACCAGGTCGCCGCCGAGCGTGACCTGGGTCGAGAGCAGCTTGGCGTCGCGGCCGAGCCGGGTGCCGACCGCGCCGGAGTGCACGGTGTCCGCGCTCCAGTCCTGCACCTGCACGAGCTGCAGCTCGGCGCCGTCGCCGACCAGCACCGACACGCAGGCGGCGTACGACGCGCTGCCGGTGTGCTCCAGCACGACGGTCGCGCGGGCCTGCTCGGCGACGTCGAGCACGACGTGCCCCCACACCACCTCGCCGGTCCCCTGACCGGTCAGCCGCAGGACGACGGGTCCCTCGGCCTCCAGGCCCTTGGGCACCCGGACCACGAGCGCGCCGCCGGAGCGGGCGAGCGCGAGGGCGCCGAGCCGGTCCATGGGCAGCGGCACGCCGGCCACCACCGGGTCGTCGGCGGGCAGCTCGAGCAGCTCCACGCCGTCCGGCAGCTCGCTGCCGAGGTCGAGGCGCGCGTCCGACGGCGCGCCGTCCAGCAGCACGCGCAGCCGGTCCAGCGGCGTGAAGCGCCACTCCTCCTCGCGACCCGTGGGACGCCCGAAGGCGTCGGGGTCGGCGGAGCGGACGCGCTCGGGGCGCACGTCGGCGGGGCTGCGCGGCGTGGAGGGGGTCACGTTGGCGGCCAGGCTGCCGTCCATGACGCCGCCGGTCTCCTTGAGCGCCTCGCGCTCGGTCGCGAGGGCCTCGGACATGGCGCCCGCGGTGCCGCTAGCCAACGGAACCCTCCATCTGCAGCTCGATGAGCCGGTTGAGCTCGAGCGCGTACTCCATGGGCAGCTCGCGGGCGATCGGCTCGACGAAGCCGCGCACGACCATCGCCATGGCCTCCTGCTCGGTCATGCCGCGGCTCATCAGGTAGAAGAGCTGGTCGTCGCCGACCTTGCTCACGGTCGCCTCGTGGCCGAG
>Ga0210040_10006475_pt1 | contig 14559 bp, 8 predicted proteins | sample CryGeyCG12114_NA_FD_185462 | JGI IMG/M metagenome (GOLD analysis project Ga0210040, IMG submission 185462) | Groundwater microbial communities from aquifer - Crystal Geyser CG19_WC_8/21/14_NA (SPAdes) (version 2) | ecosystem: Environmental > Aquatic > Deep subsurface > Groundwater | place: USA... | reverse complement strand
ACATACTAGTCCGCTCTCGCTTTTTAATTAATGGGATATAGTCAAGCCTAGAGTGCCTAGTCCTATCTTAAGCAAGTTGCTTTACGTTAAGGCTCCGGTCTATCGTATCAAGCTACGTTAGCCTCCTAGTCCGCCTCTAACCCATATATATACAACTATAACTACTTAACCCCTTGTTTTAACTATACTAGGAAGTATCCGAAGAATCAGATTCGCTTCTTCGTAGACCCGCAAGGGGAGTTTCTTACCGATAACATTAATGATTACGTGTTTAACGCTGTAGTACTTTTCTAGCTAAAGCAATTACTAGAGTAGTTCGCCGTTTAGATTATTCGGTGGGTTGAGGCTCTTAGAAATCGGGTAGAAGTAATTAAGGTGCACTTTTCGAGAATATAACGATGCTTAGTTTAGATACTATGCGCTACACGTTTAAGCTGCAGTATAGAGACGCACGTGTAGAAGCGTTAGCTATAGAGTACAATTATAAATCTCTCGTACATGCATTATATAGCGACTATAAAGCTATATTCGCTAACTTTTCGATCCTTACTTTAGTCGTATTAGCGAGACAATTGTATCTAGAATTATCCCTAATTAACTCTAGAGTAGATATAGCTAGTATACCTTTATCGAAGTTATATAACGAAGCTATTAGTTCGGCTTAGGGTAGTAGGTAATAGGCGCCGACGGCTAGTATTATTAAATCTATATATAAAGAAGTAATATTAACTAGTTCGGTAATTACTCTACTACTACGAGTAAGATCCTATAGGTAACTTAGATTTATAGCTATTACCGCGTTTCTTATATATTTATATAAGGTATTAAAGTGTTTTCTACTAAGCTTCCGCTTACTAGAGCTATATAAAATCGCGATACTCTTCTTAAAGGTTGCTTTAAGTGCGTTAGAAAGGAACGTAGACTTTAGGTATAATATACGAGCGATTAATAACTGCCTCGTTATAAGGTATATGTTATTTTCGTAAAAGAAACTACCAATCTTATAAAACTTAAAAATATTCCTAATAATTAGATAACGAGGCTTACTTCCGTTAGTAGCGAAAGTAAGAGGCTCGAAAATATCCCGAAGCCATTCTAGTCGATATTACTTATTAAAGCGTCTATTACCCCGGCTCTAGTAGCGCTAGCTAGAGCTAGAGCTCGTGTTAATACTATTGGTATAAGTTGTTTTTAGCTAGATAATTGTTGGCGGCAGTGTAACCCCTTTACTATTCGTGTATTCTATAGCCGTGATTATTTACAAAGCTCGATGAGCTCCTCTCGTTGTAGGAATACTCGCCTTATTATACAGACAATCGATATCTATCGGCGGAACTAATAATACCGCTACTATAGTTATTAAATAGACGTTTTCGACCGATAGCCTGTTCGGGTCGCTCCGAAGCTCCTCGGTTACTATACGCAATATAAGGTCTTCATTTATTACGAATACCTTAGGCTCCTAGTCTCTTAGCCTCGGCGCTCCGAAAATATCATTAAGGTCGGGTTGCCGTTTTCTGAATTTAGCTGCCCACTTTACCGAGAATGCTGTACCCGATGAGGCAGCGCGAGTGCAATACAGCTTGCAGGCGACCGTCGCTAAGAAACTGTTAGTTGGTCGGCATCATTTCGCGACACAGCGATTAAGGCATTTACCGGGGCATTCACCAGGCATTATCCCTCATCTTCTAGAAGGTGCCTCTAATCACTAGCTTTATCTTCGGTCGATCCTGTACCTCTTCGCCTTTTCTATTGATTGATTAGAGCCAATTGTCTCCCAGCTAGTGCGACCTCAGTCTGGCAAGTGACTTTGCGAATAGCTAGCATTGCTTCTTTCGACGCGTGAGTTAGTACTCTAAAGGTTGGTGACTGTGGTTTACTCTAGCTCATTTGTAAGCTGCTTAAAAATATGTCTAGTACATAATAGTGCCGTAGGCAGCTATAGGAAGCTTGCACAACCTTATCGGTGTCGCAATTAGGCGCATAGACACCCATACCCCTGCCAGCCTAGCTTTAAAGCACGCCTGCTAGCAACATACAACCTGTGTATCAATAGCCCATCTCACCTCTCCAATGGCTCGCTTGTCACTTCACTGCCACTGCTTCAATTCTTGTTCTCGACATTGCCGCCGATTGCATTCGCTCAATCAACTCCTCAATGACCTGCAACGCAATATAGCAGCGAGTATGATCAAGCGGCCACCTCCATGCTACTATCTGTTCGTATTGCTATTGGCTCAGCCTTATCGAGCGGTCTTTCGACGCTGCTTAGTAGAATTCGTGCGATATGAGAGAGGACCTACCCGTTGTAGCTTTCTGATTATACCGATGAGCTCGTTTACGACTCGTATAAGATGTACTATCAGATGGACTAAGTGGGTAACAGGTTCTAAGCTCAAACTAATATCCTTATTATTCTACATCGACTGTAAATGGCCATTATCTACCTCCGTATCGCCGCTAATAATGCCAATCTCGTTGCCGACACCGGACGAGTCTCTTTCATATCTCTTAAACACGGATTTTTAACGTGTCTTTAGCAGAGTGTCGTTTTATATTCTGGCTGCCGCAAGCTTGAGGTCAGGCTCGGGTGAAGAGGAGCTGATAAAGTGGAAAACATGGTTAAGATCTGCTTTAGTGTCTGCTAAGCGTGCTTTTGACCTTCTAACACATGTCTAAGACTGAAAGTGAGTTTATGCCCACATAGATACGAGTACTAAGACACCATGCACGGAGTCACTTAGTATCGCTGGTAGTACGGTATTGTAGACTGGACCGGCTGAGAATATAGTGTCACGAAAGGATAAGGGCCGGTGTCACACATCCTTTGCTGACAGTCCTGTGTGGCTAAAAGTGGTACCCCCTTTTCCTCTCACATCATTTCGCATTCTGACGGCGATGCTATCGTATGTGACGTTCTTGCTGTAGGTATAAAAGCCGCAGAGTTGATATAACAAATGCCTCCGTACTATACTAAAGCGCTGGTGCTGAGTGGTAGACAGTGGGCGGCGAAACACACAAATTTGCCCTCTACTGCACTGCATGGTGTTCTAGAGCCTTCCATCGAGCACACGAAAGCATGTTTTATCTACGACCAGTGACTTTATCACACCTCTGCTGGGATGCGGTGTACTTGTGCGTTGAAGGAGAAAAGTCGAGCAGAGGTGGGAACGCGAATGACTGAGAACAAGCCAGACGATTAGGCAACGTATCTTTTTGCGCACCGGGGATAATGGCGGTGAAGTGAGGGGCGCTGAAACAGGGATAGAGGCCACATAGCCTGAGGCTGTCAGGATGCGGGCAAAGGTAGTGCGTCGATCCCTTGAGAGACAGATGCAAACACCTACCAGCATCACAACCGTTTGTGGTGTGCTATAGGCATCGATAGAGCTCTCGAGCTATTGCTTCGTGGCAGACCCTTAAAGCGTTGTGTAGTGCTGTTCTACCGCCTCGATTGGTCGAGTTTATGTGGGCGCCTTTGTCGATTAACAATTGAGCTATTGCTTTATAGCTGTCGACTGATGCCTAAAACAACGGCCTCTGACCTAGGTTATCCCTCTTATCATCAGGGAAGCCTTTCTCAAATAATACCACAGCAACTGCTAGGTGTATTGAGCTCCCAAGTGCCACCGGGATCGCGAGAGTACCGATCAAATGGCGAATAGCTTGAATCGTTAAGTTAACGCGACCGTTCTTCTCGATAAAGTTGGGACCTGCACATTGAAGTCTAAGAGATGCTCTGCTGACGTGGTCACCCCGCTATTGCGCAGTGTAATCCAGGTGGGCGTTTTATTCGAGCCTCTTCTCGATTAAGCGGTGATTTGCACAGCTACCTTGGATGGAAAGTGTCGAACGAAAGGTAGGTAGTGCAGGTGTCTGCGAGATACGTTTCTGGGTTGGGTGATATCTCTGTGTTGTGCACATACAAGCTGTGCAACGCATCAGGGTGTTTGTAGAAGTATTCCTGTGTTGTTCCGTGGACTAGTCCTCCAACTTGGGACTCTGCAGTAATCGTGAGCAAGCCCTAGCAAACCGCGGTAAGAAGTCCGACAGCAGGACGATTACTGTTATCAAGCGTGGTTGCATTGGCGGTGACGGCAAGACCACATCTGAGCTCGGTGCTGGTGAGTGGCCGGCTTCTTCCTAAGCTCTTCTAAAGCTTTCTTGATCTTCGCTCCGGTTGTTTTTTTCTGGAGCAACCCAAAATAAAGTCGTGCTAGGAGAAATCTATGCGTAGTCAGTTGAACGTTTAGATGAATGAGGAGAAATCGTGATTACGTACATGCCTTTTAACGCCTTGCGAGTACCTTCTACTATCTCATCCCGTAAGCTGTTCGATGCGGACACTTTCAATTCACAGATCCGGCTCTTTAGATAAGCTTTCACATCTTCGTCGGTAGCATAAAATTCGAGTGAGTCATGAGAAGGGCATTCTCTGAATTCTTCCTCAACGCCCAGGATTGGTCGAGAAGTGACAAGAATGTTCATATTGGTCTCTGCCCACATTTCGAAGAGCGCGGGCAGGACCTGAGACCGGCAACCATCGGACAATTCGTCCAAGGCATGGAGCATGACGAAGGTCTTTGAGGACGAGGTAGCCACAGAAGGTAAAGCTTCGACGAGTTCTTTCCGTGAAGGGCGCGTCAGTTTTGGGTAGTATGCCTTGCATGAAACCCTGACTGCTGCGGGTGAAGACAAATAGCTTCGTGCAAGCTGTTTCAGCAGACTGAGGAGTAGGTCATTGGTTTTCTGACTTCCTTGCGGTCCTCGCTTGCTATAGCTGCAGTGAAAGTACGCGAATACGATGGCTTCTTCTGTGCTGTATCTCCTGTGACCATCATCAACAACAATGGATGTAAGCATTCTTTCCCCTGCTCCAGGAACACCGTGATAGAACAAGGTTTGTCTTGTTGCAGTCTACCAACCTTGAAACTCCTCCGAGTCCAGTAGCTATTAGCCTGTGCCTGGCTGGCGGCCGCTGTCGAAGCCGTGTTGCTGTGCCTGATAGTCGACTGGCGGCAGCCACGGCAACATATTATCCTCGTTTCGACTGCGCTGGTTTTGCAGGACTACTTTGCGCTCATCTTGAATTCCTGTAACGTCTCTACGAACCTCTAAGATGAACATGACAAAGTCAGGTCTGTGTTTCGACAGCAACGCTAGAAATGTCAGGACTTGACTAACCATAAAGCAATTCAGCAATCGGTGCCTCCACTTCAATCTTGTTTGGTGCAGTTTGGTAGAGAAGATCTTTCGCGTACGCCGCGGCGGTTATGGCCGCATATCCTTGTCACTCTTTGTTCTTGTGGGAGTCCGAATAATCATATATCTCGCGAAGGATCAGGCAAGGGAAGTGGTCTATCAACCCTGCTGCTTCCATCTTAAAAGCCAGGATGTTTCGTTGTGCTGCAATATCTCGTATTATAGCACGCTTTATCACCCGGTCTGCCGAGACGATCAGTCTATAATGAGTAGTAGGATCTTCATCGTCCTCCGTTCGAGGTGTACTTAGGACCAATCGGGAGTCTCATCGCGACTACAGGCTCCGACACAACTCCTTTCGTCGCTCAGAGGATGAACGATAGTCGACTCTCGAACATGTCATTCCGCGAGTCTAGCTGTGGTGGCGGCCGTTGTGTGCCAGAAATTCCCCTCTGCTATTCGTTGACCCTAGAGAGGTCGACCTGCGGCTGATTCGATATCGGGTCCACATATTATTAGAAGCCCGCAGACGACTACTCCCTCGGCGGAGTCAGAGGTCTAGAAGTACCCCTCTGTAAGTGATTAGCAGGACAGACCGCTCACACTGCTTGACGCTCACAACGCTATCCGGACTGTGTGCACCCGCGTAGCACTTGAAAAAGAGCCTAGCCCAAATAAGGTAAGCTCAGATTTAAGAAGGAGGAGTTGTCGGTGGTTAAGAAGCAGGCATTCATAATCTCTTTGAGGAACTCTCTAATAAGCTTCTCGTGTCCGGGTCTTATGCTTCCAGGCTGGCAGTGTGTCAATGCGGAAGCGATTGCTGAGGCGCTGTTACGTCTGTGGAAAGAGGTCTCGTTGGCCAGTTTAGATCGCGCCATCACCGCAGACCAGAAGCTCTGTCTGAAATGGATCAGCCTATGCGGACGCAAACCGTCAGTCCGACAACTCAATTGACACCTTGCAGCAAGAGAAAGGATTCGCTGACGAGGACTGTGTACCTTTGTACCAAAATAACCTCCAGGACTTGAAAATAGTAAAGAGGTAGGCGATGATGACCAATTGACGCTTTCGAGATCCTTCCCAGTCTTGATCGTGTCCGTCAGTGAGTTGACGTATGGTTGTAGGGGGTCCACGAGTTTGACCAGTCCCGTATGCTCTAGGACTGGCAGCGAACCCTTCTGTGCGCGCGTCCCCTTGTTGTGGATATTAGTCAGAAGTCTTGAGCAAAGGATAGTACGCTTATCGAGATCCGTACGAAGGAACCCCACAAGAGAGTTAATAGGATCGGGGATTGGAGGTCGAGCAGGTGGTTGGTACTCGATCAAGGCGTTAAAGAAGTTAGTGTAGTCACATGGCGCCGCTGGATCGTAACTAAGCCGAATATTGGAAGCACAACTTTGATCCTTGGCTGCCAAGCGTGGTCCACAGCTTGCGCATGTGTCCCTTCTTTTCCTCGGCGAAAGTCGGTGCGATAAAGCCGGTCTCTAGTTGGAGAAGGTTAGCAAAGAGGTTGGTAATCACATCGTAATTCCTCCGCAATGATCTTCTTAAGCGGGCGAGTTGACCATGGCGTAGAGCTAGAAGACCTGGTTAGCGGATTTGCAGAGTTGCGAGCTATCATGCCAGATTCCTTCACCTGGCGAGAAGAAGAAACACCAGCATGGCCGGTTTCCGTCAGTTTCGGTCCCCGTTTTCTTTTTCTTGCTCCAACTTTTTGCTCTTCCATTGCCCTTCTTGCCCTTCTTATTGTCATCCTCGTCATATCGCTATCCGTACGCGCTGTGGTTCCGAGGCCAGCCATCCATGACGGAGACCGGGCTGTTCTGGTGATACTCCGGCTCGAACTCGGGGTAGAGCGAGTCGGCGTGGGCGGCGTGGGCGGCGTGGGCGGCATGGGCGGCGTGGGCGGCGTACACAACGTGCAGGTTAGGTAGCGGTCAAGCCATCTTGAGTGGCCCGGACATGATTGGTGTCGTGGCCTAGATGTCTCCGTTGTCTTCTAGGATATTGATACCGCCATTGTACCTGGGTGAGCGTGGTCTATGTCCTGCTCTCGAGCGCCACCTGAGGGGCCGTGCGGTGCAAATGTCCATATCCTGGTCCACGTCAAAATCGTCTCGATGGTGATGATGATCTACTTCGTGGTTTCTGTCGGATTTCGCTTCTGTCTCGAACGCACACAGAAGCACAGAACCATTCATGGTGAGCTCTCACGGCAATGTGGGCCTGCGAAGAAGCTTCACCAAGAGAGAGACCCTTTCCCCATCATCACGAAGGAGGTTGAGGTAGGTGAAAAAAGCAAGCGCATTCGCATCGAAAGATCCAGGGCCGAGGCCAGAGTGGGATAGGTGGATACTATATGCTCTCCGGTATAGCCAGAGGTGCCGTGTCTCGACAATAACTATCGATTCTATCGCTTAGCAGGTAAGTCTTGGCATTGCCGAGAGCTGCACCCGGCATAAGGACGCGCAATCTATGCCCAATGCGGCCGGAGGGATTTTGCGCCAAGGCCGGGCTAGACCCGTTTAGCGAATGCTCCATCGTGTATGCAGTTACCTAACTTACCTTATTGGTCATCTACATCTGCAGCTCACCACACCGCCTTGGGGTGTGTGCATCTGCTCATGGCCCAGACTCTACGACCACTCCAGTGGCGTTGATTACGGACCTGTCCGATGTCCCTAAAAGCAACCACACCCTGCAAAAGGCTATTTTGACGAATGGGAGGCTCATATGGCTTGTACTGCGCTCAAGCCATCTGTCCACGTAGACTCAGCTCGCTTATAGTTCGAGGCCAGAACTTTGCGCTACTAGTAGCGCGTAAGCTTCGGGCCGTTACTGTGGCAAAACCAAGTATCAAATGCAACAGTGCACAGAATAGCGTAAAGTGACCAAATTGTCCTCGTTGTTCAAGTTGGGCAAGTGCGGCCCAGTCATTACATCTACTTCCAACTTGGCCCCACCAGTCTTACCGACCTACATACCACTTACCACCATACTATACCAGCCATATCAGTACTAGCCTTTCATCGTGGCTACACTGGTACGATACAGGTTGCCACAGTGGGGCACTAGTACAAAGTGCTGGCCCCAAACTGTAAATCGACTGCGTCGAAAGCAGCTGGTTATCTCGGCTCTCACCACTTACCTGTTTATCTTGAATATAAAACGGGACGATGCGTCTGACAAGATCGAATTCGCAGCGATCCGAGGAGCTAAAGCCATCACGAAACTTCCTCAATTGCAGTTAACATGGCGCAAGCAGTACTAGCTCTTAGTCTACAACTCGTAGTTGTAGAGTTGGGAAAAGCTATACCCGGTGCCGCGGCTGGCTGGCTCTGGCAGAAAGGCATCGATGTCATCAACCCGAACGACGATATTGACAAAGTACGCGGCGACATCAAGGCTCTCTCAGATCAAGTCAAGCGCGTCCAAGAATCTGTCGACCAGCTTGCGAAACAGCTCAATAACGTCTTGCTGGAACTGCGCAAGGATCATCTCAACACATACGCTAACAAAATCGTCGCTCGCTACGATGCCATCAATTTCGCCCTGCAGGAGCTCCTGAACATGCCCAAAGATTGGACGGAAGAACAGAAACTGCAAAAGCTAGAGGACGTTCGAAAGCAGATCGAGTCTGTATTGCACGCCTGCGTCAACGAGCTTCCTGTCTGTCTCGAAGAGATGCACTCATTGTTGAACGCCGAGGATAGCGATGCGATTTTGCATTTAGCCAAAGCCAGGTCATTGGACAACTCTACCGACTTCCTCTCATATTTCTGCCAAATGAAAGCATTTGTCATTCCTTTCTGGGTTGCGGAGGCGAAGGCGCTGTCGCTCCTACAGATGGCTGTGGACGCTCCTTCAGTCCAGTATGCGGGCGGTGCTGCTGCGATTGCCAAATACAAGGGGTACGTAGAGAAGCAAGAAGCCGTCTTTGAGAAGATTCTCGGCTTGCCTGTTCTTCGTGCTGCTCAGGCTGTACTTGGTGGTCCAGCTAATATTCCGGTCGATGGGAATTCAAACCGCTCGATCCCAATCAACTTCAAGACGGACAACAACAAGTGGGTCAAGCCTGTAGACGTCCCAGGCGTCATGCACATGGGTCAGAGCGATGACTCTCATCCGTGGGTTCTCAAGCCTACATTCTCCCTGCAAACCGTGGTTCCATCCGGGTCTTACTCTTTCGAACTGATCACTCCCAAGCCACTCGATTCGAGGTGGGCCACGACGGAGTGCTCTTGGGGTGGCTATGGTGCATGCATGGGTTGGAATGATCACCATCCCAGCTGGTATATCAAGCCGGGACTCGGCGACAGGTTTACATTTGCCTTCACTAATTCAGCCATGCCAGGGGATCAGCAAAACAACTACAAGGAATACAATGGCAAATATCTCTCGCGGCAGGAGGGCTGGTGGGCGCTCAAATCAACCGATAAACTTGACAACAGTAACACACGACAGCAATTCTCTGTAGAAATTGTCTGATAACCATTTTGGCACGAGTTGTTAGGTAAAGCTAGTGCCTCAGGTAACTTTTGGAATCATTGAGTCGTGAAATGTCTCAGACTATTGTTCCTTTTATATCTATCTTTGCTATCTACAGTCGTTCTCGAAGTAACGAACCTCGATGCACGATTCCGTTGGGATACATCACTGAAGGTCCAAGGACTTAATCGAGGGTGATGCTCTGACCACGCATTCGCAACCTTTCCCGACTCTCGCTTGCACCATTCGTCACTAACAGCGAGATGGGTTTGAGTTCATGGATCCCACCAAAAGACGTGGTTCAGTCAACCACGACCTCATTCCGCATGCAAATCTTCTTAGTCCTACTCACATTATCTCAACCCACAGTAGGGAAAGGGTCTTTTTCGACATTCCCGACCATAACCAGATGTCAGTATACCAGGTGCGCAGGGATTGAAGATCGCAATGTCGACCAGGGGACTCACACATCGACGGATCCTGAGGAAGAGCGGAATACACCTCCGAAAGATGCCCCTTTCTCCAGATTAGTGGGAACTCTGAAAGAAGCTGATTAGCGCTAGTGCTGCCGACAACAGACAATAATAACAACGAAAGCGACTCTCGAATCCTCCGTCGAGTAGAAGGTCTCTGAGATCCTTGCACCACGTAAAGCTAACGATGCTCCGCCATCAGCGGCACTCCAGCAAACCGAAACGGAGCGTGAGCAGGCAATCTCAGCCGAAGTACAAGCCCGCCTTGGCACTATCGAAACAAGACCCGAAGGACAAGAAGGCAAACGAGCTGAAGGGCTGAGTCACTTTTTATGGCGATACTGCCGGCTTACATAGGCATAAAGTATTTAAGCCGCATATGCTTACGCTAATAGCGTGCAGTACATGGAATTAGGCTAAGGGCCGAGCTCAGCAACGTCGGAATTATTCCGTATACTAATCATTTCTACGATTAGAGGTACGATACCTTATAGTAGATAAGATACTAAGTTAAGGCTCTAGAGGATACCTAATCGGTAAACGATATTAATCTCGTCTATCTTCGTTACTACCTCGACTCCCTTCTTAATATCTATAACGTTAGCGTCGTCGCTAGAGGTAACATAGTCTCTAAGCGCTAACGAAAAAAAAGTGCTGATCGCTATTCAGGCTATGTAAAAGCTCTTTCGCAAGCGTAGAACAAGCTTCATGGCAGTGAGGTTACTAGCGTGTGGGACCGCATCATGGAAAACCTCGTTCTCTCGAGTCCTACCATGACAATCTAGTACGATAGGGCGAGAATGCACCTCAACCATTACACCAGCCTGACCGGAGGACGAGCCGCGATGAAGAAGAGCGGGAAGAGGAGAAGGCTGCAAAGCCCACGGTACATCTAGCATCAATGCCGTTTATGCAAGTGCGTCGACGCGCTTCACTACATTCTACTCCGTAATAGCAACAGTCGGATATATACGGGTATAGGAGTTCTTCATAAAATAACTAGAGCACTCGTCTAGTAAAGCACCTAGAGAGTATCGAGGGCTATTTACTTATATAGGTAGCGCTAGTATTTTAGTATAGGTTTCTTAAAGCGACTATAGCATGCGTTTATTAATACTAATATCTACGCCTCGCTTACCGGTAACGTAATTACTATAACTTCGATAATAAAGTTAGTACTCGCTAAAAAGGCTTATTTATTTCGTAAGCGTCTCCGCGAAAACGATATAAATACGTCTCTAGAGCTAGTTTAAGATATAAGCTCCGCTTTTAGAGTAGCTACTAGTAGGAGCTAAGGTATATTACTACTATCCGTAAATACCTCGTAGGTATAGATAAGTATTTCGTCCTTATACTTCTTTTATATACGTAGACTAACTAAGCCTAGCTTATATCCTATCTTAAAAAGAAGTCTAATAATTACGATTAGTAAGATATTATACTTAAGACTATATAGTATCTACTCGAAACGAGCTAGTAAGTTATAAGCGGTAGATCTAGTAGCTAAAATAAACGCTAGAATATAAGAATATATAAGAATATCCTCGGTCGAAGACGTTAGACTAGTATAAGTACAACTAATAGGTAACTAGATTAGGTCTTTAGAATATATAATAATAGTCTCGTAGTCTAGTAAACTAAGTAGTATTAAATCCTTAAATACGTAAAGTACGATAAACTAATTTTATTATAGCTATTATAGGTGCGAGGAGGTAAGAATAGCACGATATAACGTAAGGCGTAAACCGGAATCTATCTTTCCGTTAGCGGCGAGATCGACTAGCTAGTAGATATAAGTCTCTAGATAAATACTAGGGAATAATACTTCGGAATTCCTACTAGTTCTTACTAGTCTTTAACGGAGTCTTTTAATAAGTTTAAAGTAGAGTTTTATTTTATCGTTCGCGTTCCTACTTCTCGCCGTATCTTATCCTACTAGAACTTACCGAATCGTTTTATAACTAATTACTACGTCTAAATAGAACTCTAGATTCTAGAAAGCTACTTAGACTATATACTAACGAAGGAAGCTAGGAGGGACTTTATTATAATACGTACGTAGCCTAGCTACTATTATAATAGGCTAGCTATATAATTATAAACTATCTACCTTTATATAGAATATCGGTAGATTACCTACCTTAGATAGTTATTTATTTACTTTACTTACGTTATTATCTTAAATTAGTAGTAACGACCTAGCTATAATCTTTAGCTATAGATTCTTCTAGTTATATAAACTATACGAACACTCGAGTACGCGATTAACTCGTACGATAAACGTTAAGGCACTATATAACTTCGAAGAACCCTAGATTACCTACTAATACACTCGTAGAATAGGTATACTAACTAAAGTTATATCTAGAGTATAAGGCCTTAAAGAAATTTAGTAAAACTAAAGATACTAGTCGTCTTCGCTTAAAACTCGACTAGTTCGCAGCTAACTACCTTCGCTAAACTAACTCGGAACTACTAGGTTTTAATAAATAGTAGCTTATCTAAAATAAGCTACTAAAAAGGCTACTCTTATATATTATAAAGGATCTTAAGGAATATAAGACTCTAATATAATATATAATTAAGTAAGATCGATAAAGAGGTAGTAACTCGAGAAATTTAAGTCGAAATATATAAAATCTTAAACCTCCTATAAATCCCTCTAAATAATTTATATTTCTCTTAAAATAGTTTATATATCCCTTAAGTTCTATTATAAACTCGCGAAGAGTCTTACTTATAGATAATCGTTCTTTACTAGAGGCGCTAAACGAGATTAACTAAAAAAGAAACGAACTACTAGCCTTCTAGTAGGAAGCTAACGTAACTATTAATAATCTAATAACTAGTACTTAACTAGATATAAAGGCTAGTCGATTAGTAGTACTTATATAACTACTATATTAAGTACGTTTAGAACTTAAATACCTAAGATCTTAACTACTAAGTACTCTACGTATTTTAAGCTATTATACTTCTATCTTTAATAGAACTATAATACTATAAATACTATTTCGTTTAGTAGCGTTATAATAATAACTAGCTACTCTAAAAAGCCGCCGCTTAAGGTCGATAAACGAAACGGAACTTAAATATATAGAAAATCTAAAGCTCCTAAAGAGACTAAATAAAGGCTATAGTAATTACTAATTACTAGGTATTAAGAACTCTAACGATATAAAAGCTATAAGATTACTACTACTTAAATACGAATAAAGGTTAAAACCTTCTTTAGAGATTATAAGGTCGTTATATAAAACGACTAGATATATAGAAAATATTAATAAACTATATTTTAAACTAAGAAATCTATTTATTAATAAACGACTAAACGCCGTTATAAATAATCGAGTTAGAGCTTTAAAGTAGGAGCTTCGTATAGTAAGAGATAGCTAAGAGGTAGTTATAGCCCTATTAAGATAAATTTAGGTAAACTAGAGAGAACCTAAAGCTAGTAGAGCTAGGGACTCGAATAATAATAGGAATAGTAATAATATTAACTATAACTACTAATAAAGAGAAGACGACGATAATCGTTACTTTAACTTAGGCTATATCGGTTTCTTCTACCTAGATTTAAATAAAGACGCGAGTATATAATAATTAAGTAAGAATACTATATTTAAAGATATTTACTTATTCTACTAACGACTTAAATAATAGGCTAATATAAAGAGACTAGTTTTTATTTAATATAATATATAAGAGTATCTTTAAGAAGACGCCTTATAATAGTAGTATAGCGAGTTATTAAAAGTCGAATAGGAGTTAATTATAACTAGCTTATAAGGTATATTAAAATAGGAGTAATACCTAATTAAACGATTTATATAAGTACTATATAAGGTACTTAAGAAGGTAAAGGATTATAAATATACTATAGAGGATACTATAAGAAAGAGAGACCCTTAATCTTTTATATTATAGGTACTACGAGATATATAAGATACTAAGATAAGGAGTACCTATAATATACTAAATATAGTATACTTATAACTTAATATAAAATTATAACGAGATATTAACCTACTAAGAGAAAATAATTCGATTAATAAATTCCTTAGTTAGCTAAATATAAAACGAGATCTTTAGTATAAAATAGCCGCCTAAAAGAGATAAGATTAGTATAATCGCGGTAGATTTTAGTACTAAGGCTTAGGTTAAAAGAACTAGAGCTATAGTAATAGATACTTATAAAATCGCTTCCTCCTTTATACCTACTCGAACTAGATATACTTATAAAATTAGGTATATTACTCTTTCTTATTCTATTTATAATATATACTATATCCTCGTTATATATTAAATATACCTAACGCTCTATACTATCTCTAATACCCCTCTTCTTAAAATATACTCCTATATTAATATTATAAAATAAGAGTTAATAATCGAG
>Ga0210040_10006474_pt1 | contig 14561 bp, 5 predicted proteins | sample CryGeyCG12114_NA_FD_185462 | JGI IMG/M metagenome (GOLD analysis project Ga0210040, IMG submission 185462) | Groundwater microbial communities from aquifer - Crystal Geyser CG19_WC_8/21/14_NA (SPAdes) (version 2) | ecosystem: Environmental > Aquatic > Deep subsurface > Groundwater | place: USA... | reverse complement strand
CATTTTTTTGATCGGGTATCACGTAGTCTACTTAATCAGATGAACTTGAAAAGGTTAGTGAATTTAAATAGGAACTTGAGCAATTTGTATTCCCATATCTGATAAACAAGGAAATCACCCGGCATTAACCGAGAACACAATGATTACTTCGGTTTTTGAGAATAAGCCACTAACTGCAAGCAACTTTTTAATCCTGAAGCAAATCGCCTTTCAGTTCTGTGAAGAAAATTGAGAAGAATCTCCTTGCTACACTTTCGATTCCAAATTCATGGAAAACATCGCCTTAAGAATAAATTATTGTCTGAATCGATCGACTAAGATGATTGAAGATTGACGAGGAGGGGAAATCGAGAAAACCAAACAAACAAGTGTTCCGCAGCAAGGTTAGACAGATTAAACTTGTATTTTGATGCTGTATGAGTGAATATTTTGTCATGTCTAAATGCAACGTTTGGTTGATGCGTACAGGAACTATGGTAGTTATTTTGTTTGTGTAACCCTTTTTGACAGTTAGTTTGAAACTTGAGTAGGGTGTTAAGTTATTAATCTAACAAGGAGTAATCAAGTGTTTTTCAATGTCGGTGAGATTTGGGGGAATTGACTGACTAGTTTGAAATACACAGTAACTAAACACTAATTCATGAGATTTAAGTAAGTCAATAAGTGTAAGTTAAGTAAGTTAGTCAGCATTTCCAATAGCGGAGAAAATATTGACAGTCAAACTAATGGAATGCCCAATTAGGTTTTCTCTAGTTAAGTAGAGCATTTTCACTTGTTAAAACTGTTAGGTGGGAGAATATTATGGCGTACAGCAAACTTTTAGTTAGTTAGTAGGACACATAACAATAAGCATTTAAGAAGGGGCTTCATAGAGGCAATTGAAGTTGAACTTTCTTTGGAATTTGCCAGAAGTGAGTCTTCTTTAGAAACTCAGGAAACTAATGGTGAATGGGAGAAACAACTGTGGTCCACAAACCTGACACAAGTTGATCTTACTCTCTATTGTGTATGTGGTCTATTGAGACAGTTTAATTTGATTTCAAGACACTGTACTCTCTTCGAACCGAATGTCAGCTCAACTTTACTTATTACTAACAAAGTCAGGTACTAAAATTAGAAAATTGAGTCACCTTAAAGTTACTGTAGTCATTCATTCTTCACCAATACGGTTGAGTGGAAATCTGCGCACAAAATATTTGTGTTTGTAAATAAAGGTTATTATGACTCAGCTTGACTAGCTTGCTTATTTTGTATGCCTTATTAAATTAAAGTACCTTTATCTTTGTCAATAAGGAATGCAGGAGGAGTATTAGAGTTTAGAGCACGATTGAATTGTATGTATGCTGAAACAAGTAACGAAAAATACCTTTCAAATAAATTAATAATAATGTGAGAATCTGAAGTCTGAAGTGCTGTTTGAATCTAGTACAGATAGTTTCTAGAAGCTAAAAGTTTAAATATTTAAACATTCATAAAAAGCTAAAGTGCACTTAGAGAAAAATTTTCAGATTGCTTTTTTTGGTGATCAGTCTCTCAGATTTTTTTACATCATCGACGAAGCTGTACAAATAAATTGGTTGCGAATTTCATCTTTGCCAATACAATACACGTTATAAATTAAACAATTTGATTAAACTTTCTATCCCTGAAATTCGGCTCCGTCAGCAACTTTCCAATCCAATCCAAAAATGGTTTTTTATTTACATATCACCATATCACATCCCACTTGTAACCCACACAGAGCTATAATAAGAATCCCCTGGAATAAAAAATTAATCGCATAAGAATTGAAAACTTGTGCTACTTCTCTATCATTCATGAAAAATGGAATCCCGTGAAAGAAGCCTTTCCAGAATACTTACTCCCAAATCATCTTATCAACTTAATAAATAAGTTGAGAGAATATCAAATAGCGTAACAAAAAGATGCGACTTTTTTCTCTTCGTTCACGTGGCTTTCTTCACATGTAGCAAATAGTTTAGAAAGTGTCTTCTGTATTCATCCATAAGTAGCTTAAATGGACTTATATGATTCTAATATGAATTTGTCTAGTCTCAAAGTTTCCAGTCTCTTTTCGTTTTTTAAAGGTAAATGAACAGTACTAACTAACTAACAAACTAAACCAGCGCTACTTCTTTTATTTCCTCTTTATATCAATAAGCCAAGGCGCTCAAGAAGTTAAAAGTAGTGCCATTGTGTGCACATATTAAATCGGCTATGTAGTTATAAAAGCTAAGGATTGTGTGAAGAAACTTTCACCACCAAGAAAGCTTTTCTTCCAAGTATGTGCACACACAAAACAGTGCAAGAGGAATCATACCACAAACTTGTGTATACAGACACACACCACGTTTAGAGATTCACATGGTATGCATAGTTGAGTCCGGAGTTAAGAGGATTTTTGTCTCTTAATGGAAAATGAAGAGAAATGCAAATATCTGAGCACCAGATCTATATCGATTGATGACTTTTGTGCTCCCAACTTGTGCTCATATTACAAGTTAGGAAAAGTAGGGCCCATTATGACCTTAGCACAATCCATTTGTGTGCGTTTTCAAATATTAAGAACCTCTCTGTTCATCTTCTTCGGTTTTTGGAATCAGATACTACCTTCACAAAGCTCTATGTGGCTTCTTATTATTCCCAGAAACTATAGATATTGGATTATTAAAGCATCTGACTTGTTCATCCAGATGTGTCGCCTAAAAAATCTCCATTTTCATATCCAAATCAAATCAATGGCTTCTCACTCACTCAAATCTTGTGTTCTGTTCCCAATTCCTTTTTTCAACGCCCATCCACCCATTTCACTCAGGAGAAAAATTGCTCAAGGTTCGCTTGAAAAATATTATATTCCTCTTTCAGATTTCTCCATGCTGTCATATTTAGACCAGAGTCTTGCATTCACGTGACCAGACCACAGACTCGACATGACAAAGTTTACGTCTTTATATGGTAGCAGCATATTGCTCTCATTTTATAACATCATAGCTTGTCATAGCACATATTTGTTCATGTTCCTACTGCTTTTTTTCTTGTCCATATCTGTAAAGCTTCAAAACAAGAAGTTGGCCAACACACCATTGTGGATCTTCAACCGAGCAAAAGGTTGACAATTGGTATAATCTTGTTCTCTTTTGCTCCCCATGTTCCGCTCAATGGTACTCGGAACTATGGACAATAAAGTTGGTCTCATATTTATCGCATGTATGTAGTCTCGTCAAGAGTGAAATTGCTCGAGAAATAACAACAGGGGAGAAAACATGCCGGACTCGGTTTTCTTCTCGCTAGCTACGGAGCAACAGCATGGACACAAAATATTGTCCAATTCAATGATACAATAGACAACTCGGTTTAGTTTTTCGGCTTATTGTGCCTCGTTTGGTCTTATGTGCTGTACTGGAGATTAAGCTCCATGTTGTGCATTCATTCACAGACATTTTATTCAATTTGAATAACAAAGAAATTTAATCAGTTTGGGCTACAGTTACAGTTGGAGAATTTAATTTTGCTAGCACAAATATTTAGCCTAGGTTTAGAAAGTTTAATGTTTTGAGTCTAAAGTCCAAAAACTCATTCATAACTATTCGCAAAATGATTTATTTGTTAGTATTAATGTTGAGATTTTTAATTGTTGATACCGCTTTTTCCTCGGATGACTTTGAACAATAGAAATGCCTATAAAACGTTTTTTCTAAAAGCTCGCAAAGAAAAGTCAGTATTTGTTGCAGTATTTATGCCTACTTGTGAACCAAGACTATTTACTTTTACTACTGTTGTGTTTATAATCCATGACCATGTATCCTGCTGTTTTTTCCTGATGTTTGCTATAAGTATTATTTTTTCGAGATCGTCGTATTTGATTGCCAAAATGAATTCTTGCCATGTTGGATACTGAAAAAAGGACTTGTGAACTAACTGCTTACTGTTATAGTATTTGCACATTTCTGACTCACCGAAATCATTCATGATACTATGAATACAAAATCTGTGTACCCTTCTGCTTTAATTTTCACTGATTTCAATGGCTTTCCTCCCTTTCCATCATTGCTTTGTCCCAATCGTAAGTCATATAATAATGACAGCGTTTCCCTCATACATAGTGTAGTTAGTCATTTTGATGACTCGAGTAGGGAAAGCCAAAAGAAATTGATTCTTATTTGATACAAGAGAAATTTTTGGACTCCAATGTGTAGTAAGTAAAAAAACCCTAATAGTGATTTCATGGAAGAATTGCAGTGGAACACACAGTTTTTCAAATCAAGTGCGCTACACGAACTGTACTAATAATGCATGGGGGTTGGAAGATTTTTTTCCTGATTCCCTTCTGTCTTGTGTGACCAACATAATAAGATAGTTAGAAGTTTGCTATAGGGGACTTGGTTTCACTCACTGAACCACCATGATAAATACTTATGGCTTCCGTTTTTTCTCCGTACAGGAATCTGTGGTCTATGCTTAAACTTTTTCGGAACACTGAAGATACCGAGGTTGAATACAGAAGGCCGGGTTCTCAAGATTTGGCTAGTCCCTGTGTAGCTAGAGTGATTGACTAGCAGGAAGTACAAGAGTGTTATTCTTTCGCTCCAGGAAAACACTTGTGGGAGAAAAAATCGTCCCATTATGTCAAAGTCACTTTTGCTGACATTTTTTGCGGTCATAGCTATCGGAAATCATCCATCAGGTAAATATTTTCTGTTTATGCATGTGCTTAAAGTATAATCCATCGATTGAGCATTTGCTAAGTTGTTGGTAAAATCACCATATTTAGATTAATTGAACCATATCTGCCTCATTTTTCATTTTTATACAAGATTCAGCTAACGCTAATCAATACTTATTTAACTAATCAGAAATACCAAACGAATGAGAGACTCTGATATTTCGTTTGTTATCAATGCTTGGATTGCGCTGTACTCAAATAATTGTGTTATCAACAGTTGCATGGTTCATTGATCTTTGCATCAAGATTACAAAATGAATAATTGCATTAGGTTCTAGGAACTATTATCAATTCAATCTTCCTTATACAGTTTCTCACTGATTACTATCACTATTTTTAGCGTTCGTTAAGTTTGGGATGACAAAGGCAGGCACATTGCATTTTTGGCTCACCCAAGTTCATTAAAGAGTACCATTATATAGTTTCTTACCCAAGTTTTCGATGTCTTGGAATTTTTTTAAAATTATGCATCTATTTTCGTAAAGTCACAAATGCGTTTACATTGAAATTAAGCCACCTTGGTGCATACTAAATCTAGTTAATTTAATTTCACATGAACGGAAAACGGATGCAAACTTGGGTGAAATGGGCTATTTCCTTTCAACCAAAGAGTGGTGTACTTTGTATACCTATGCATAAAATCTTAAGCGAAAATTTGCTTAGAGAAAGTATGGAAGTCTTCATTGCTCCAGATGGAATATTGTTGTCCACATGGCATTGGCACTGAATTTCTAGCTACTCGTGTTCCATGAAAGTTATTGTGCTTAGGTATAAACTAGAATCTTGTAGATCTCTTCATTAATTACATTTTAATTATCACTGTCATTAGGGTCAAAATAATTGCCAGACTTGTAGTCCACTACTAGAGTGTAAAACCTTTATAGCCCATGGTTAAGTTTATATATCCTTGCATACCGCTACTAACTAACTTGTGAATTATACTTTGAATGTGGCAAAGAGCCCAAATTCTCATCTCCCATCATGGTACAAGTTCAAACTGACTGAAAAGCCTTTTGTGAATTGAATTCACACTTCCACTACACTACTGTTACTCTTTTAAATCCACGGAAACTGTATCGTAAAACATTAGATGTAAAACAAAAGAGCCCTGAGCAAAACACCGTATGTCTCTGCAAACAATAGGGAGTATAGGGCACTCGAGTCCCATAATAAATTATTCAGCTCGTCATGCAACAAATGAGGAGCGCACTGTGAAAAGGCATAAAACGGGGATGAAAAGTATTATAGTCACCATTTACTAACATGAAATAGGAAGTTTCGGCCTGGTATGAATGAGGTGTAAAGAAACTTTTTTATCAATAGAAAAAAATCTCTATTCGCATTTCCGATAATGGGCACCACTGTGTATTGATAATATAAAACCGAGGGGAAAGATCTGGATATTAAATTAAAATGGTAGGAAAGGGGAAAGTAAGAAAAATTGAAAAGAGTCAAGACTTAAGTAAGAGAAAGAGGGGAGAAAAAAAATCATAATAATCCAGGGCATAAGGGAAAAGTAAAAAAGAAGAATTTATCTCTAATTGCTGGTAATTTGGATGAATACCAAGAGATGAACTTTTTTGGTGCACGGGAAAAGGGAATGTTGACTGCACTCTACACACACGCATGGGATTTGCATATAGAAACCGTTTTTGGCAGCCTGGAGTGTAGTAGAAGAAATGAAGTTTGAAAACGAAACAGATTTATTCGGTGAACTAACCACATGGTTAAGTCCCCGAAAATGTAACTTTAGTAAAAGGGCGGCTACATTTAGTTTCCACCCTAATGAGAAAATGAATGAAAATTCACCTTCTTGTACATATCAACTTTGCTAATATAGTTCTAAACAATTCTTTTCAAGAATCATTTCCTCAGAACGGCAATGGTAGTTAGTTAGGCTCCACAGAAAAATTTGTAGCAGTGCTTACTAATTTTGTCTGGTTTTTATAAATATTTATCAAACCCGAAATAGCTAGTTCTAGCTTCTGCCTGTAATTGTCTGAGGGATGTCATTATACTGCAGCTGAAAGAATTTTTCCCCAAACACCCATTTTTTCACACACCATGTAAACTAAATATATATTTTTCTTTCTACTCACTCATAGTAATGACATTTACTTTGTTAGTCAAAATTCGAAAGGCTTTCAAATGCATTAAGCTCATTTTCTAACCAACAATGCAGAGGGAGACTAGCTGTGCGTATCATGTCCACAGAACTGGTGGGACTGAAAAAGCACAGAATTGGACTGGCTCCTAATTACCTCTTTTAGTGGAAGCCACATGCACTTCATTCCAGCTTTATTGTCCTATTATGAAGCTGCAACTAGCTTAAAGAGCTAAATGAATTCCTCATTTCAACAAACGATCTTTTCTCCCTCCATGAAAATGAAATAAGTCATTGTTCACTTTCTTTGTGTTCACATAGTCGTGTTGTTCAATAATGCGCATTTGAATCAATTCATATTGTATACGGTCTGCTTACTTCATGATAAATAGCTAAACAAAAGAATTTGGAGATGAATTATTGCTAATTCCTTTCATTTCCATCCCGTTCCTATAGAACTTAACATAGTCAAGTAGTCTAATTTGGTGTCGAGTGAACTGTTTAGCTATTAAAACTGTATAATTCAAATGACCTCTAAAAAAAGTAAATTGATTCTATTGGGGAAACAAAACTAGGATTCGGTCAGTCAGATATTAACTTGCTACAAAAAGGAAGCCTTTGCTTCCCAAACTATGTTTGTGACAAAAAAGAAGAAATTCAATTAGTGGAAATGTTTCACAGACAAAAGATGTTTATGTACAAGATGAAAGAAAATTATCTTCCAAATGAATGAGTGACTGGAAGTATAGGAGACTCCTATTTACTTTAAAGATAAAAAAGCTTATGCACTGCTCTCCTATACACGTTGTAGTTATAGTAAGTAAGTGAGCAAATGAAGCAGTTACATTGCTGCGTTCAATATATTCATGTATATAATATCATATTATAAGTTTGGATTGTTGAAAATTCTTTTGACACAAGCTCTTAAATTGACTTGTACTCCCCAGTTTCCCTGGTCGATACGTACCAAGAGATGTGAATAAAGTTTGCAAGATCTTCCCAGTGAGAAAAGTATTTTTCGACATGAAAGAGAAAATGAAGGAAATGACTTGGGGGAGAAAACTCATCCACTGGTGATATACATATTTCAATTTTTATGGCACGCACAAGAAACAAATATTGAGCACATTTTGTGTCGTTTAGTCTTGTGCGTAATGTGTTTGTTCCCAATGTTCTCTGTGGCTTTTTAGTCATCACACGAACACCCAGTCAAGTGAAATATGACGACTACGACCTGTGCTTACTCGCACGCATTACTATGTAAGTCATTTCTGGGCTGAGCCTCCTAAAAAGTGTTCATTTAGCTCCCATCTTATCTCATGCTGTGTATGCTACAGCTTTAAGATCCACATTTTTTCGTACTGTCTTGTTAATTTATCATTACCTTGCTCTCATCTTGAAAAATTTCGGATATTTTAAGTAAAATATACGAATAATGCCAATCCCTGCTTATATCAGTTCAAACTCACCCTGAAAGTGCATCCGCATTCAATCTATACTTACGCAGAATAAATTTGTGAAAAAACTCGTATGCATTGTTTATTCCATGCACTGCTCTTGGCTTAACTATGATTTGGACCATATCTGTAGGCACATGCCGCTGATATAGATTTATCAAACAAGATCAATCGCAATAACCTCATTCTCTAGGAAGGCACATGCATTTCCGCCCTACGTACAGGAACGTTCGGCATGTTAGTATTCACAATTGGTGAATACAAAGGGCACGTGTAGTTATGAACCCAATGCTATAGATAGGTGTACTAACCTAGCTAGCTAACTGTGTTCTGGGGAGAACCCATTAGACTTTCAAATAAGCGATATTTTTTCCCTTCCGTTCGCCTCATGTTAGTTGTGGTGGCCCTCTCGGAGCTAACTACAAACGTGAATATATATTTTTCTCACTGCATCCCATGTTGAATACACGTCTAGTCACTTAAGAGCTCAATCCACTGGATGGAGTTAATAGAAAAGAAAGTCGCATGGTAAATAAGACTATAAGGTGGATGGAGGAGCAGCACACGGATAGAACAGAGGCTCTGATTGCGTTTCCTAATCCAATAGAGCAAAACCGCTTTCACTCACTTTTCTTGAGACGCCGACAGCTGGGTGCATCTTTTCCTCATAACTTGCATCCATCTCCCAAAGAAATGATCAGTCCGCCCCGGCCGACTAACAAACAACTGCTCTTTGTTCTCCTATCTAATAAATTGTGCGCCTTGCTTCTGTATATTTATTATCTGCTCGTAAAATAGTTTTCCATGTACTATAAGAAAGTTAGTTACAGTATGAAGTGGAAGTTAGATTGGATGCATTCAGTTAATAAATGAGAGCAGTGAATAGTTTGGATGGGAGCAGGAATGTCGATTTTAATAATGTATTGAGCAAATGAGATTAGTATGATAGTAGTTAGTTCCTAATGCGTCTCTGTAGTAGTAATAAAGTCAAGGAGTGTTCGTTATGGTCTTTTACTCATTTAGAGTTAGCCATATACTCCTAGGATGGGAAGGGTAAATCTTGGATCGATGGATTTTGAAGAAAGAGTTTTGCATACACGTTAGATTACATTTCTGCAAGCGAGAAACGATAGAAATATTGATCACCTAAATCTGACTGTATATGCTCATAAAATGACAACATTCTTCGTGGTCATGTAAAACATCGCAGGCGATGAAACATCGTACTAAAAGACATCGTGGCTATTTAAAACACCACCGTTACACCTGAACTGGTATACTTTTCTTTAAAAAATAAGTTAAAAAAATACATTTAACGTCGCTATAACCGGACATTGGTCCAAACAATTCTGTAGCCTCATTGAAAAAAAGCGTTACACTATGCTTCTAATAATGACAGCTCTGCTTTTAGCTGTTCGAGTGAGAAAACAACCCCCAAGTTAACACGATATCTTTTACCTTCCTTTCATCACCTGAAAAGCCTCATAAAGAAGACAGAATGGTGATGGAAAAGGGTGGTGTGGATAAAGAGGTGTAACTCAATTAGGCCTTACTCTCCTTACACCTTTTCTGGGTAAATAGCTCTTTGATCGTCCTCGCGCCAGAAAGGAAACTCTCATTCACTCTAACTGAAGAAGGAGCAGTTTAAGTGCTCCATATGGGTATACTTTTGCCACTGTAATTTGTAGATCTATTTGTTGAGACCCATTGTGGGAAAATATTGAAATGACATTTTCCCACTCCAACCTATAGTTAGTTACAACTACTTATGGTTAGTATTTATGACATTCGCAAAAAAGAAAACATTGTTTTTCTCTTGCAAAGTATAATAACAGTTCTCAACTGTCGTATGACTGAAGAAAAATGTACACAGGAAGAAAAAGTATATATTTTGTGTTCCCAACTGGGATCAACTACAAGGTTCTATAGGGATTGACATCAGAAAAGTGGTTAAATAGAATGTCACTAGGGTCATTTGTTGGGAAAAGGTGTTCAACTCGTACATAGACAACGAGAAAATACGTGGACTAGGAAGAATGCATTATTTTGTATGTACTTTCTCAAAATGGGTGTGAGTACACTGGGTTCAAAGTGTGGTAGAATATAAGTACTTATATTCTACCAGCATTTACAGTGTCTACTTTTTTGTGTGCCATACCACCCAACAATGCACGAATTGTATGACTAGGCGTGGTTTTCTTGTATTTTATACTTGAGAAATGTAAAGTCCCTATTGCTTTCGATGTGTGTCTTGTTTATCCCATTGAAATACGAAAAAGTCCCTAAAGAGCTATAAAAGCTTTTCTTGGTTCTCAAGGCCTTGAAGATGTGTCCATATTAAAAACTCACTGTTTCTGTAAATATAGTTACACAGCATGTTTAAAAGTAACCTAGTTTGTATTATTTGCTTCGAGGGTATCCCTTTGCACACAGGATTACCGAAATGTCTATGAAATGAGCCAACGGGTCGTATTATATTTGCATTCTTCAAGTAACCGAATCAGACTATTTGCATTTAGTGCCTAAAAGCGTCCGGGAAAACAAGCAGATTGAGCTGTAACAATAGTTGGCTCGATTCTCGCATTCATTATTTTTGCTATGCTTTAGACGTACAACAAGGGGGTATAAACTAGTCGTGTCACTCACTTAATAAAAAGAGCCCACTGAGTAAGTAACTAACTAACTTAACTGGAAAACTCCTGTGTCTTAAATGAATGTACAAGATTCATTATCAACAGTTCAGTTTGTACACTATATAATAGTAGTAGCTGGCGCAATTTTCCAGCCAGCCTAGTGGTATACAGAACGGTTCTTTTGCATATGCAACATGCCCCATAAATATCGTGGGTAGTGAAAGGAGGAGACACTTGAATGTTTTCCCTGATATCCTTAAATAATCTATTTGGACGGGAGTTAATGTCATGAAAGATCTCTTTTTCCATTTCCCTTGTCGTAAATCTATCTGAACTATGAGACCAAAAGAGTCTCAACTTGTAACCTTGTTTACAGTAGAATGAATGAGTTTGTTCTCCCTCTAACTTACCCCTTTTGTTTTGTGCTTGGTTTCGGGTATATTCTCTGTTGCGTATATTCTACATAATATCAGCACATAAGAGGAAATGTGCATTCTACTATGGCCTTTCCTACTTTCTACTATTCGTGATTTCACGCCAGATGTTCTGACGAAGTCCTATTTAGTCTATTCCTTTACCTTAAATTCTCCTCTTACCCATTCTTTTGTGCTGCCAAATTAATAAACCCCTGCATGAACTTTAAAAAGTAGTGAATTTTTGGGTCCTATATCATTTAGTCTCACAAATACAAAATTAAAATTTGAAGTTGGTCGACCTAATAATGCACAAGTCATTCACGATTTTGTGATCCCCCTTCTTCACACTTGGAGTCAGGGAGGCCTAATATTTTTTCGCTTAAAAATCTTGCGTAACCTTTAAATACTGAATTTGAAGCTGTTTATACTAAAGCATAAGCTATTAAGGTTTAAAAATTTTGGATAATAATTGCTCAAAGTAACAGAAATTGTACCACATACCGTATTTTGGCCGATTTTTTTGGTCCAAATTCACTAAAAAATACTGAAATTTTACCCTATTGTTATCGGGTAAATTTAAAAAAAAATTATTTTCCACCCGTGAATAGCTTATTTTGCTCTACGTAGTATTTACAAAACAATAATGGAACAATGTAGTAAATATGAGCCCAAATCCTAATAATATTGTTGTTTAGACTTTAGTTAGTAATAGTTAAGGATTGTAGTAAATGTCACGTGAAATTGACCTCCAGTGTATTCTCATAGTTTCCTCATTCTAAATCCATTTTGTGCTCATGTTGGATATGAACTTTGTCACATACTGTACAAAGTGGTCATTCCAAATGAACCATTACACAAGAGAGGACGAGCAAAGAGCTCTGAGAAAAAAGTAATAAACAAGTGGCACTTACTTACTCACTTGTATATTTGTTGTCTCCATATGAGGAAGGAACTGAACGCACTAGTTAGTTAGTACGTACCTACATACTATAGTACAGGAAAGAAAGTTGAAACGGGAGGACTGGAGCTATTTACAAAAAGTTGATGAGCTCTGTTCGCTAAAAAGTTCATGCAAGACTTGTGAAGGAGGCGACAAGGGAGTCATGAGGAGTCAGAGCAACCAACTCGTGCATACAAGAGCGTCGCAATAGGAAAATGAACCCATTTCTTTATACTGATTAAGAATTCTAATCAAGACATTTAGGAGAAGGAGCGTCGCACAAAAAGAGGAACACGAAACGGTTCTGTGCCTTTTCCTATTCGAACGATGAGTCCCCGTGGAAATGAATGAAAGCTAATTTATCCTGAATATTCTCATAATTCGTACGGACAACTAACTGTACCATATACTTGACGCTGGGTTTCTCACGCTACTTTCACACATTCATTTCCATATGAACTGTATGCTAGTTTTTCAATGGCAGAAGAATGAGTGCTCCAATTTTTTCCCAGTATATGGTATAGTCTACTGTTTACAATAGTTTTGGCATGATTGCAATCATTAGCTTTTGCGTTCAACAAAAAAGTTTTGACGTCACAAACTCGTCATGAATGCATTCATTTTTTTAGATTGAAAAAAATGGGTTGAAAGGTGTGCCTGACCAATCTTATGTTGTTTACTCAATCACACTACAAATGTGAGACCTAAAACCACAACTTTTAACATTGTCCTTGCTGAGCAAACTAATTTCCCAACTTTTTGAAATTGTGCTACCCAAAACTCTTATGAACAGACACGCACACAAGGGAAACAATAGGGTAAGGAAAATTCAATATTGAAAACTGGGGATTCTATCGAAAGTTCAGGTTTGCGTACCAAAATCGTCTTGCATTTAGTTTGCTTGCACAGAGCTCTAAGGTAATATACGAGAGAGAGGGGTGTAATGTGTGTATACAGGGAAAGCTCTTGGGTCGTCTCATCCAATTTCATTCAACTCTTTCTCTTGTTCTTGTCTGCTCCTCTCCCTTTCTTTTACGCTTGTATTCAATGATCACCTAATCCACGGAGCTAAAGCCTTTCTTCCTTTTCTTTTCACCACAACCATCCATCTCAAGACATGGTACATTCGCCAACCACTGTTTGAATTCAGCATGGCCCAATAAAATAATGCATTTCCAATCCAATTTAATATGATTCATTGTGATGCTATTGTGGGCTCTCTTGTTTTATTCACGTCCCTTTATATTGTGCAAATTCCAAATACAAATAATAAGTTGAAGCAAGTTGAGTGGGCTCGCTTTATATACTATCATACCTCATCAGTATTCCTCACCTTTGGTACTAATTCTGATTTGATTGCATCCTCGCCAAGAATGAACATTGTAATTTTTACTGCAGAAGCAAATTGTGAGAAGAATTTAATTAGGAGAGAGTACAGACTCTAAACATCTAGTATATAGATAGGCAGTAGGCAGTTGATTAGGATGATAAACTAACTACAAAATATTCATACACTCAGGGACCAAAGGGGTGAAAAATTCATAGTTTGAGAGACGCAATAGTAATCATTTAGTTTTAATTAAGTAGCAGCAGTAGTTTGGTGTTCATGGACTGTGATAATTTGACGCACCTCAACTTTTGAAATGAGCTGGAGACTTATTTACTTGTTGCAGGGAACAAATATTGACTATTATGTAGGAGGGGAATCTAAATACGGGTTCCATACAAAGGTTGTTATAATTCAAGTAGTGATAGTTTGTAAATCTCTTTTCTTTGTCGCATTTCTCATTTGTTGTTAAATGTTGATTAAAGTTTGTTCCCTATGTTGGATCAAATCATGGACAGGTTTCATTTCATGCGATTCAAAGTTGAAGGCGGTCGGACACACACAAACTATACAATTTGTGGTAGTAAACTGTACACAATTGGGAAACAAATACGCACGCAAAGATATACAAGACACACAACAAGTGCAAACGAGGAAAAGAAGATGTACCCAAATAGAATAGTGTTTAAGGGAGGGAACTTTCACTTTCCCATAAGTTGTGCACCCCAACATTGGTCACGAAAGAATCAATCCTCCTAATGGAAAAGTAGAGTAAATTATCCTGCACTGTAGCAATATTCGCTATCGAGGGGAAAAGCAGTTAAGTTAAGCAGCTCTTCTTCTTTCCCATTTCTACTTGTAAAAAGAAAGGGAATTTTACTGTTCGAGTGACACTCGTCTTTGTTCTTTTCTTTTGCCAAATATAATGAGACTGTAGCAAGTAGTTAGTTAGTAGAATATA
>Ga0210040_10006473_pt1 | contig 14562 bp, 13 predicted proteins | sample CryGeyCG12114_NA_FD_185462 | JGI IMG/M metagenome (GOLD analysis project Ga0210040, IMG submission 185462) | Groundwater microbial communities from aquifer - Crystal Geyser CG19_WC_8/21/14_NA (SPAdes) (version 2) | ecosystem: Environmental > Aquatic > Deep subsurface > Groundwater | place: USA... | reverse complement strand
GGCGCCGGGGAACCGGAACCTGCTCTGGGTCGTGTTCACCGATCCCGCCGTCCGGGAGCTGCTCGGGAACTGGGGTGCCGACAGCCGGCGCTTCCTCACCCAGTTCCGCGCCGAGGTCGGGCCACGGCTGGCCGACCCTGTGGTGGTGGACCTCGTGACCCGCCTGCAGGCGGCCAGCCCCGCCTTCCGCGAGGGGTGGGCCAGCCACGACGTCGACCGCTTCACCTCCACCGAGCGCCGGTTCGAGCACCCCGCGGTCGGCAGCCTGGTGCTCGAGCACCACCAGCTCACCCCGGCCGACGCCCCCGGGCTGCAGCTGGTGGTCTACACCGCGGCCGAGGCCGGCAGCGCCGCCAAGCTGGCGGAGCTCGCCGCCTGAGCCGTCTGGGAGGATCGGCGGTCGTGGACACCCCGGCCCGCTTCCGCATGAACCGCACCACGCTGCTGGCCGTGTTCGCGTTCGCGATCTGCCTGACCACGCTGACGGCGGCCTCGCCCTGGTTCCTGCTGGTGCTGGTCGTGCCGGCCCTGATCACGGCCTGGGTGCTGCGCACCGGCTTCGACATCGACGACGAGGCCGTCACCGTCCGCTCGCTGCTCGGCCGGCGCCGGGTGCCGTGGCCGGAGGTGGCGGGCGTCCGCGTCGGCGAGCGCGCCGACCTGTGGCTGGTCACCACCGGCGGCACCGAGGTGCGGCTGCCCGCGGTGCGCGCCCGCGACCTGCCGGCCATCGGACGCGCGTCCGAGGGCCGCATCCCGGTGCCGGAGCTGCCGGCAGATCAGTAGCGGTCGACCACGTTGACCAGCGGCTCGCCGGCCAGGATCCGGCGGAGCTGATCGGTCACCGCCGCCGCGGCGCGCTCGTTCGTGCCCGGCACGTCGCCGCCCACGTGCGGGGTGACCAGCAGTCCCGGCGCCGACCAGAGCGGGTGGCCCTCGGGCAGCGGCTCCGGCTCGGTCACGTCGACCGCGGCGCGCAGCCGGCCGGCGGTCAGCTCGGCGAGCAGCGCGTCGGTGTCCACGACGACGCCCCGCGCGGCGTTGACCAGCAGGGCGCCGTCGCGCATGGCGGCCAGGAAGCCGGCGTCGACCAGGCCGATCGTCTCGTCGGTCACCGGCACGATGACGATGACGACGTCGGCCCGCGGCAGCAGCTCGGGCAGGTCGGTGGTCGGCCGGACGTCGTCGCGGGCGGTGCGGGCGACGTAGGTCAGTTCGACGTCGAAGCCCGCGAGCATCCGGCCGATGCGGCGGCCGATGTCACCGGCGCCGACGACGACGACGTTCGCGCCGACGAGGCTGGCGTGGGTGCGCGGCGTCCAGCGGCCGGCCTCCTGCTCGCGGACGAAGAAGGGCAGCCCGCGCTGGGCGGCGAGCGTGGCGGCCACCGCCCACTCCGCCGTCGACGGCGTGTGCGCACCGCGGGCGTTGCACAGGGCGACGCCCCCGGGCAGCCGGCCGGCGAAGCGCTCGGCGCCGGCGCTGAGCAGCTGCACGACCCGCAGGTCGGGCAGCGCGGCGAAGAACTCGCCGTCGGGCAGATCCGCTCCGCCGGAGCGGGGGACCCAGACCTTGGACCGGGCGGCGTCACCGGTGGGCGGCCCGTCGAGCGCCGACCACCGGTGGGCGCGCACCCGCGGCGAGACCGCCTCGACGGCAACGGCCAGGGCACGGGAAGGGATCAGGACGTCGAGCACCTCGTCGGGGCCGACCAGCGGTTCGCTCACGAGCGCCGAGACTAGGCGCAACCACCCGGCACCCCACGTCGCGCCCGTACTGTGGAGGCCATGCGGCGGCGGGCGACGGCGGGTGCGCTGCTCGTGACCGCCGTGCTGCTGGCCGGGTGCGGCTCCGACGGCTACGAGCCCTCCGGTCCCTTCCGGCCGCTGCCCGAGGGCGCGCCGCCGGAGGTCGGGCCTCCCCCGTCGTCCGCACCGACCCCGGGCCGGCCCGCCGAACCGGGTGCCGAGGAGACCGAGGGCGACCCCAACGTCGTCGCCACCGGGCTGGCCGTGCCCACGGGCCTGGCGCTGCTGCCCGACGGAAGCGCGGTCGTCGGCGAACGCGACACCGGCCGCATCCTGCAGGTCTTCCCCGACCGCTCCCCCGCCCGCGAGCTGATGGTCGTGCCGGGCGTGGATGCTGCCGGCGACGGCGGGCTGCTGGGGCTCGCGGTCTCCCCCACCTATCCCGAGGACGGGCTGCTCTACGCCTACCTCTCCACCGCGGACGACAACCGGGTCGTGCGCTTCCCCGTCGGCGGCACGCCGAACGCGGTGCTCACCGGCATCCCGCGCGGCGAGGTGCACAACGGCGGCGGCCTGCTCTTCGGCGCCGACGGCAGCCTCTTCGTCGGCACCGGCGACACCGGGAACCCCGCGCTGGGCACCGACCCCGGATCGCTGGCCGGGAAGGTGCTGCGCATCGACGTGTTCGGCGGGCCCGTGGGCCCGGACCCCGTGTTCACCAGCGGGCACCGTGACGTGACCGCCGTGTGCGCGGGCGCGGAGGACCGGTTGTTCGCCGCGGACGCCGCCCAGGAGGGCGCCGACGAGCTGGACGAGCTCGTCGAGGGCGCCGACTACGCCCGGCGGGCCGGCCCCGTGGTCGAGATCGTCCCGGGTGAGGACGGACTGGGTGGCTGCGCCGTGCTGGGCGCCGCCGTCTTCCTCGGTGCGCTGGACGGCGAGCGGGTGCACGTCGTGCCGGTCGACGAGGGCGGGGCGGTGTCCGGTGACCTCGAGGAGTTCCTCGATGGGCAGTACGGCCGGCTGCGGACCGTCGTCGCCGACGCCCAGGGCGCGCTGTGGATCACCACGTCCAACCGCGACGGCATCGGGACGCCGGCCGCGGACGACGACAAGGTGCTGCGGATCAACCCGCCGTCCGCCGCCGGGGGTTCACCGCTCTGATCGCGTGAAGCGGTGGACGACGTGGTCGCGGGTGTCGACCGGGTCGTCCTGCTCCGGCTCGTCGTCGAACCGGTGGACCTGGCCAGTCCGAAGGCCCGCCCGTCGTGCTCTCGGCGAGGTAGACGGCGGTCGGGTCCGCGCCGTCCACCGACGGGCCGTAGTGCGCCTCGACCGCGTCCGCGGAGCTGTCGTCGTTCCACCAGCGGGCGACGAGGGGCTCGGCCAGCCACCGCGCCAGGAGGGGGAAGTCCTCCCGCCGCAGCGGCCGCAGCTGGATCCCCGGCAGCTCCACGGCGTCAGCCGACCAGTCGCTCCTCGAGCATCCGCTTCACGGTGGCGGCGTCGGCCTTGCCGCGGGTGGTCTTCATGACCGCGCCCACCAGCGCGCCGATGGCCTGCACCTTGCCGCCACGCACCTTGTCGGCGACATCGGGATTGCCCTCGATCGCGGCGTCCACGGCGCTGACCAGCTCGTCGGACTCGCCCAGCACGGCCAGCCCACGGGCCTCGACGACGGCCGCGGGGTCGCCCTCGCCGGCCAGGACGCCGTCCAGCGCCTGACGGGCCAGCTGGTCGTTGATGGTGCCCGCCGAGATCAGCCCGATCAGCTCGGCCACCTGCGCCGGCGTGACGGCCAGCTCGGCGAGCTCGGTGCCGGTGTCGTTGGCGCGGCGGGCGAGGTCGCCCAGCCACCACTTGCGGGCGTCGGCGGGTGCGGCCCCGGCGGCGACGGTCGCGCTGACCAGCTCGACGGCGCCGGCGTTGACCAGCCAGGCCATCTCCGTCGGAGCGATGCCCCACTCGTCGGACAGCCGGGTGCGCCGGGCGGCCGGCAGCTCCGGCAGCGCGGCCAGGAGCGAGGCGACCCACTCCTCGTCGGGCGCGACCGGCACCAGGTCGGGCTCGGGGAAGTACCGGTAGTCGGTCGCCTCCTCCTTGCTGCGGCCGGGCGAGGTGGAGCCGGTGTCCTCGTGGAAGTGCCGGGTCTCCTGGAAGATCCGCTGCCCCTCGTCGAGCAGCGCGGCCTGGCGGCGCATCTCGAAGCGCACCGCCCGCTCCACCGAGCGCAGCGAGTTGACGTTCTTGGTCTCGGTGCGGGTGCCCCACTCCAGGCTGCCGGTCGGCGCCAGGGAGGTGTTGACGTCGCAGCGCAGGTTGCCCTGCTCCATGCGGACCTCGGAGACGCCGAGGGTCACCAGGATCTCGCGCAGCTCGGTGACGTAGGCCTTGGCGACCTCCGGTGCCTTGGCGCCGGCGCCCGGGATCGGCCGGGTGACGATCTCCACCAGGGGGATGCCGGCCCGGTTGTAGTCGATGAGCGAGTGGTCGGCGCCGTGGATGCGGCCGGTCGAGCCACCGACGTGCAGGTTCTTGCCGGTGTCCTCCTCGAGGTGCACCCGCTCGATCTCCACGCGGTAGGTCTCGCCGTCCACCTCGACGTCCAGGTGCCCGGCGGTGCACAGCGGCTCGTCGTACTGCGTCGTCTGGAAGCCCTTGGGGATGTCCGGGTAGAAGTAGTTCTTCCGGGAGAACCGCGCCCAGCCGGCGATGCGGCAGCCCAGGGCCAGGCCGATGCGGATGGTCGACTCGATGGCGGCGGCGTTGGCGGTCGGCAGCGACCCGGGCAGGCCCAGGCAGGTGGGGCAGGTCTGGGTGTTGGGCTCGGTGCCGAAGGTGGTGGAGCAGCCGCAGAACATCTTGGACGCGGTGCCCAGCTCGACGTGGGTCTCCAGGCCGATCACCGGCTCGTAGCGGGTGAGGACCTCGTCGAAGTCGACGAGCCGGTCGGCGGTGGTGGTGCTCACGGGGTCGGGCCCTCCTTGGGGGCGGTGCCCCGGGCGGCGTCGCGCTCGGCGCGGCCGGTGAATACGGCGGCGGCGGCGGTCAGCACGCCCAGGACGAGGAAGACGGCGAAGACGGGGCGGCCGGTGACGATCCACCCGACGATGCCGGCGACGATGACGAACGCGGTCAGGCCCCAGGCGGCCTTGAGAGCGCCGCTCATGCCGCGCTCCGGACGGGGAGCTGGTCGAGGAACCGGGAGCCGCGTGCCGAGTCCTGCGCGGCCTCGAGCGCGGCGGCGACCCGGTAGCAGCGGTCGTCGGCCAGGGCCGGCGCCATGACCTGGAAGCCGACGGGCAGCCCGTCGGACAGCCCGCACGGCACCGAGATCGCGGGAATGCCGGCGAGGCTGGCCGGCAGCGTGCACAGGTCGGCGGCGTACATGGCGATGGGGTCGTCGACCCGGGCGCCCACCGGCCACGCGACGGTCGGGCTGGTGGGGCTGACCAGCACGTCGACGTCGGCCCAGGCGCTGGTGAAGTCGCGGGTGATCAGCGTCCGGACCTTCTGCGCCTGGCCGTAGTAGGCGTCGTAGTAGCCGCTGGAGAGCGCGTAGGTGCCGAGGATGATCCGGCGCTTCACCTCGGGGCCGAAGCCCTGCTCGCGGGTGAGCGCCATGACCTCGTCGAGGTCGCGGTTGCCGTCGTCGCCGGCCCGCAGGCCGTACCGGACGCCGTCGAAGCGAGCCAGGTTGGACGACGCCTCGCTCGGGGCGATGAGGTAGTAGGCCGGCAGCGCGAGGTCGAAGGCGGGGCAGGAGACCGGACGCACCTCCGCGCCCAGGCTCTCCAGCAGCGCGACCGTCTCGGTGAAGCGGGCGAGCACGCCGTCCTCGTAGCCGTCGGTGTGCCCGTCCCCGCCCAGCTCGGTGACGACGCCGACGCGCAGGCCGGCCAGGTCGCCCCCGGCACCGCGGCGCGCGGACTCGGCGAGCACCGGCACGGGTGCGGCGATGCTCGTGGAGTCCAGCGGGTCGTGGCCGGCGATCGCCTCGTGCAGGAGCGCGGCGTCGAGGACGGTGCGCGCCATGGGGCCGGCCTGGTCGAGGCTCGAGGAGAAGGCGATGAGCCCGTACCGGGACACCGAGCCGTAGGTGGGCTTGTGCCCGACCAGGCCGGTGACGGCGGCGGGCTGGCGGATCGAGCCGCCGGTGTCGGTGCCGATCGCCCATGGGGCGAGGCCGCCGGCGACCGCGGCCGACGACCCGCCGGAGGAGCCGCCCGGGATGCGGTCGTGGTCCCAGGGGTTGCGGGTGACCTGGTAGGCGGAGTTCTCCGTGGAGGAGCCCATGGCGAACTCGTCCATGTTGGTCTTGCCGAGCAGCACGGTGCCGGCGGTCTTCAGCCGGGCGGCCAGGGTCGCGTCGTACGGCGGCCGCCAGCCCTCGAGGATCTTCGAGCCGCTCGTCGTCGGCACGCCCTCGGTGACGACGACGTCCTTGAGCGCCAGCGGGATCCCGGCCAGCGGTCCGAGCGCACCGCCGTCGGCGCGGGCGGCGTCCACCTGCGCAGCGGTTCGCAGGGCGGCCTCGGCGTCGACGTGCAGGTAGGCACCGATCGCGCCGTCGTCTGCGGCGATGCGGTCGAGGTAGGCCCGGGTGACGTCGGCGGCGGTGACCTCGCCGGCGGTGAGCAGGCGGCCGAGCTCGGCGGCGTCGGTGCTGGTCAGCTCGCTCACTGCTCCTCCCCCAGGATGCGCGGCACGCGGATCCGGCCGTCCTCGGCGGCCGGCGCACCGGCCAGGACGACGTCGCGGGGCAGGCTGGGCCGGGCGACGTCCTCGCGGAACACGTTGGTCATCGGCACCGCGTGCGTCGTCGGCGGCACGTCGGCGACGTCGGCCTTGCCCACCTGCGCGACGGCGTCCAGCACGGCGTCCAGCTGGCCGGCGAAGAGGTCGAGCTCCTCCTCGCTCACGGCCAGCCGCGACAGGTGCGCCAGGTGGGCCACCTCGTCACGGGTCAGTCGGTCCTTGCGGGACGGCGTGCTCATGCGGGACGGAACTCCACTTCGAGGTGTTCGGCCGGCGCGGCCACCGTGGTCCGGGGCCGGAACCGGACCTTCCCACTGTACGTGGGGGGTCGGCACGGGTCCTCACCGTGAGAGGCTGCCCCCGCCCGCGATCAACGGAGATCGATCAAGGACCCCTGCCTCCCGGGGCTCGCACCGGGGGCCGGCAGCGGGCCGGAAGCGATCCTCGGAGGAACCGTGTCCTATCTCCTGCGTCTGGTCATGCCCGACCGCCCCGGCATCCTGGGCGCGGTCGCCACCGCGCTGGGCACCGCCGGCATCGACATCGTGTCGCTGGACGTGCTCGAGCGCGGCACCGGCGTGGCCGTCGACGACGTCGTGGTCGACCTGCCACCCGACCGGTTGCCCGACAGCCTGATCACCGTTGCGCAGAGCGTGCCCGACGTGCGCGTGGAGTCCCTGCGGCCCTACGCCGGCCCGCTGGACACCCACCGCGAGCTGGAGCTGCTCGACGCGCTGGCGCACGCCGGCGGGAACCCGTCCGATCCCGCGCTGGCCGCCAAGCTGCTGGCCGCGGAGTTGCCCCGGGTGTTCCACAGCGGGTGGGCGGTGGTCCTCGACTGCGGCGCCGGCGGCTGGTCGGTGCGGTCGGCGTCCGAGGCGGCCCCCTCCTTCGACGGCGTGCAGCTGCCGTGGATGCCGCTGACCGGTGCGCGGCTGCTGCCCAGTGACGAGGACTGGCTGCCCGAGCGCTGGCGGGAGATGGCCATCGAGATGATGGCGGCCCCCTACGGCGGGGATGCGTGCGCGGTGGTCGTGGGTCGCTCGGGCGGCCCGGAGTTCCGCCGCTCGGAGCTGCTGCGGCTCGTGCACCTGATCGGCATCGCGTCGACCGTCACCCACCTCCCGCCGGTCTGAGCAGCCTGACCTGATCTGACCTGGCCTGCCGCCACCCGGCCGGCCACCACTCGGCCTGCGCAGCCCCGATTTTGTCGGTGGTCGAACATATGATCGATCCGTGCCCGAGACCGCTTCCCCCACTGCGACGCCCCCGGCTGTGCCGTCGGTCGGGTGGGCGACCGGCCCGCTCGGCGCGGTCCAGGCGGCGGACCGGGAGATCGGCCGCCAGACGGCGCTGCGTGCCCGGGCGGTGGCCGAGTTCGCAGCGACCAGACCCGCCTCCGCCGACCGCCCCGCCGGCACACCGGGCGCCATGAGCGCCGAGCGCCGGGCCGCCCGCCCGGACGTGCTCGCCGACGTGAGCGAGTGGGCGGTGCAGGAACTGGTGGTCGCGCTGTCGGTCACCTCGACCGCGGCCTCGAACCTGCTGCAACGGTCGCTGACGCTGGTGCACCGGCTCCCCCGCACGCTGGCGGCGCTCGAGTCCGGGCTCATCCACGCCGGCCACCTGTGGTCCTTCCTGGAGCGGGTGGCGCCCATCGCCGATGCGGGGATCCGCGCCCGGCTCGAGCGGGAGGTGCTCGACTGGGTGGCGGGCCGGTCGGTCACCAGTCCCCCGCAGCTGGCGGGAAAGGTACGGAGGTCGCTGCTCCGGCTCGACGCCGCAGCCGCCGCGCAGCGCTTGGCGAAGGCTCTCCGCGAGCGAGGCGTGTTCGCGCGTGCCGATCGCCGCGAAGGCATGGCGGTGTTCGAAGCCCTGCTGACCGTGCCGGAGGCCCGCGCGCTGCTGGATGCGCTCGGCCGCTACGCCGATGCCCTCGACGACCCGGACGACACCCGGACCCGGGGACAGAAGATGGCTGACTGCCTCCTCGACGGACCGCCGGTGCAGGCGCGGCTCACCGTGGTCGCCGGCGTGCGCACCCTGGCGGGCGGCGACGAACCGGGTGAGGTCGACGGCGAGCCGGTGCCGGCCGAGATGGTGCGCGCGCTGGCCCGGACTCTGGGTCTGCTGCCCGACGTGCCCCGCGAGCCCGCTGCCCCCTCCTCCACTCAGCACCACCCTCGGCACGGCGAGCTGCCGGCCGAGGCGTGGTCGGACGACGTGCCGGCCGAGGCGTGGACGGATGACAGGCGGGCGGCCGACGAGCGGTGGTGGGCCGAAATCGAGACACGGGCGCTCCGCGGCGGATGGCGCGGCGAGGAGGACCCTCCTCTCGCCGAACTCGAGCGATGGTGGGCGGCCTCGGAGCCCGCCATCCCGGACGATGCCCCTGCGCCACCGGGCGACGAGACACCGCCAGAACCTGGACGCGGCGACGGCGAGGCAACGAAGGACGCCTCTGCGCCGGCCCACGACCCCGTGATGACCCCCTCGCGCCGTGCTACCGGCGCCTGGGCGGCGGCCGATCGGGCGGTGGACGCGGCGGGCGCGCTGCTCCTGCAGTTGCAGCGCATGACGAGCCGCGCGGGCCGGGCAGTCGCCGACGCCATGTGCTCCGAAGCGGACGACGAGGCCGCATGGGGGCAGGGTCCGGCGGGCCGGATCACCACAGCCGCCAGCACGCTGGACGCCCTGGCCGGGATGACGGATGGGCAGCGCGATGAACTGGCGACCCTGCTCGACGCGACCGCCGGCGGCGGGTTGCTCGACCGGCCTCGCATCGCGCTCATCGACGAGCTCACCGGCGCCCTGCTCTGCCTCACCGACGCCGACGAGCTGCGCCGCCACGCCATCTGCGGCGCCCGCAGCTGCCGTCGCGACCCCGGTCGCTGCGACCACGACCTCGCCGGTCGACCGGGGCTGGGTCCGCCCGGTCCGAGTGACGGTTACCGACCGGGCGCCCGGCTCGACAGGCATGTCCGCGCCCGCGACCGGCGCTGCCGCTTCCCCGGCTGCCGTCGGCGGGTGCCGTTCGGCGGCGAGCTCGACCACGACCGCCCATGGCCCGAGGGTCCGACGAGCGGCGGCAACCTCGTCGGCTACTGCACCGGGCACCACCGCGGGAAGCACCAGGCCCGCGGCTGGCAGCACCACCTGGCCGAGGACGGCACCCTCACGGTCACCACCCCGACCGGCCTGGTCGCGACCACCACGCCGCCCCCGTTCTGACGCAGGATGCGCGCCGGCGCGACCGTGGGCAGTTCTCACCCGCGCGGCGACGTCACCTTCTCCGGGGTGATCCGGACCAGCAGACGGACCTGGTCCCGGCCGCCGAACCACGGGTACGCACGGCCGATGTAGCGCTGGGACAGCTCGTCGATGTGCTCGCGGGCGCCGTCCTCGGTGACCTCGGTGACGCGGCCGCGCACCTCGAAGTAGCGGCTCGGGTCGTCGGGATCGGCCACGTTGAGGGCTACCCGTGGGTCGCGCTCGACGTTGCGGACCTTCTGGTGCCCGCGAACGGTGTTGATCAGGACGTCGTGCCCGTCGGTGTCCACCCAGGTCTGCGTCATCTGCGGCGAGCCGTCGGGCATGAGCGTCGAGAGGAAGCAGGGGCTGGGACGGCGGAGCAGGTCGAGCAGGGCGTCGGGCAGGGACACGCGGAGGTCCTTCCGGAGGGTGGACCCCGCACCTACCCGCGCCCATCCCCGTCACTCCGCCGGCGGTTCGCTCCCGTCACCGATCGTCGCGACCTCGCGGGCGGCGTCCGGGCCGTCCTCGAGCAGCACCTGGAAGCCGTCGTCGTCCAGGATGGGCGCCTTCACCTGCACCGCCTTGTCGTACTTACTCCCCGGATCAGCACCCACCACGACGAAGCCCGTCTTCTTCGAGACCGAGCCGGTGACCTTGCCGCCGCGCTCCTGGATCGCGGCGATCGCCTGGTCACGGCTGTGGTCGCGCAGCGAGCCGGTCACCACGACGGTGACCCCGGTCAGCGGACCGGGACCGGCGTCGCTGCCCTCGTCGACCATCCGCACACCGGCCTGGCGCCACTTCTCCACCAGGTCGCGGTGCCAGTCGACCTCGAACCAGTCGCGCACCGACGTCGCGATGGTGGGCCCGACGCCGTCGGCCGCGGCCAGCTCCTCCTCCGACGCCTCTCTGATCCGGTCCAGCGAGCGGAAGTCGCGCGCCAGGGCCTGGGCGGCCGTGGGGCCGACGTGCCGGATGGACAGCGCCACCAGCACCCGCCACAGCGGCACGTCCTTGCGGGTCTGCAGGTTGGCCAGCAGCTTCGCTCCGTTGGCGCTGAGCGTGCCGTCCTTCTTCGTGAAGAACGACGACCGCTGCAACTGCTCGGCGTCCAGGAAGAAGAGATCGCCCTCGTCGCTCAGCAGCCGGCTCTGCAGCAGCGCGATCGCGGCCTCGTAGCCCAGGTTCTCGATGTCGAAGGCCCCGCGGCCGGCGACGTGGAACACCCGCTCCCGCAGCTGTGCCGGGCAGGACCGGGCGTTCGGGCAGCGGATGTCGGCGTCGCCCTCCTTCTCGGGCCGCAGCTCGGTGCCGCACTCCGGGCAGTGCGTCGGCATCTGGAACGCGTACTCGGAGCCGTCGCGGGCGGCGACCACCGGGCCGAGCACCTCGGGGATGACGTCGCCGGCCTTGCGGATGACCACCGTGTCGCCGATCAGCACGCCCTTGCGGACCACCTCGGACGCGTTGTGCAGGGTGGCCAACTGCACCGTCGACCCGGCGACCTTCACCGGCTCCATGTGGGCGAACGGGGTCACCCGGCCGGTGCGGCCGACGTTGACCTTGATGTCCAGCAGCTTGGTCGTCGCCTCCTCCGGCGGGTACTTGAAGGCGATCGCCCACCGCGGCGCCCGCGACGTCGAGCCGAGCCGGCGCTGAAGCGAGTACTGGTCGACCTTGACCACCACGCCGTCGATCTCGTGCTCGACCGAGTGCCGCTGCTCCTTCGTCTGCTCGATGTAGGCCCAGACCGCCGCGAGGTCGTCCACCACCTCGGACCGGTCGCTCACCGGCAGCCCCAGGCCGCGCAGCCGGTCGTAGGCGGCCGACTGCCGGTCGACGTCGAAGCCGCGGTGCGCCCCGACCCCGTGCACGACCAGCCGCAGGGGCCGGGAGGCGGTGACCTTCGGGTCCTTCTGCCGCAGCGAGCCGGCCGCCGCGTTGCGCGGGTTCGCGAACGGGGCCCGGCCCGCCTCGACCAGACCGGCGTTGACGTCGGCGAAGCCGGCCACGGGGAAGTAGATCTCGCCGCGGATCTCGAGCAGCTCGGGGACGTCGTTCCCGGTCAGCTGCTGCGGGACGTCGGCCATGGTGCGGACGTTGGCGGTCACGTCCTCCCCCGTCGTCCCGTCACCCCGGGTCGCGGCGCGGATCAGCCGGCCGTTCTCGTACACGATCGCGACCGCGACGCCGTCGACCTTCAGCTCGCACAGGTAGCTCGCGCCCGCGGCGCCGTCGCGGTCCACGCGCGCTGCCCAGGCCGACAGCTCGTCGCTGCTGAACGCGTTGTCCAGGCTCTGCATCCGTTCCAGGTGCTGGACCGGGGAGAACGTCGCGGTGAAGCCACCGTTGACCTTCTGGCTCGGGGAGTCGGGCGTGACCAGCGCCGGATGAGCCGCCTCGAGCGCCTTGAGCTCGCCCATGAGCTCGTCGTACTGCCCGTCGCTGACCAGCGGCTGGTCGCGCACGTAGTACGCGAAGGCGTAGCGGTCCAGCTCCTCCGCGAGGTCGCGGTGGCGCGTGCGCGCCTCGTCGGGGACCTGGGTGACGTCCTCGCGGTCGACCGTGGCCTCGACGACCGGCTCGTCCAGCGCAACGGGATCGGTGCTCACACGCCGAACGGTATCCGGCAGGTGCGACGGCGAACCGGCCCTCACCCGGTCGGGCTCACTCGGGCTGCAGGTACTTCGCTGCCTCGCGCAGGTGGGTCATCGCGGTCCGCGCGTAGCCGGGCGTGGCACCGGCCAGGCCGCAGGACGGCGTGAGCGTCACGGCCTCGGGCAGCTGCTCGGCGGAGAAGCCGAGCTCGCGCCACCAGCCCTGCACCCGCGAGGCGGTCGCCTTCGCGTCCGGCAGCCGCGCATCGGTGCCCGGGACCACACCCGCCAGCAGGTGGACGCCGGCGTCCACGGCCTCCCCCACGGCGTCGAGGTCCTGCACCAGCGACAGGTCGAACGACAACCCCGCGGCGCCGGCGGACCGGAACAGCGTCAGCGGCATCCGCGGGGCGCAGCAGTGCACGACCACCGGCACCGGCAGGGCCTCGACCACCGCACGCAGCTCGCGCTCGACGTCCTCGGCGGGGACGGCGGGAAGGTGGCCGAAGCCGGTAGCCGTGGGCAGACCGCCCTGCAGCGCCGCCGGCACGCTGGGCTCGTCGAGCTGCACGACGAGCTGCGCCCCGGGCACCCGCGCGGCGACCGCTGCCACGTGCCCGGCCAGCCCCTCGGTCAGCGACTGCGCCAGGTCACGGCGCGCTCCCGCGTCGACGACGGCCCGCTCCCCCCGGGTGCGCTCCAGCGAGGCGGCCAGCGTCCACGGCCCGGCCACCTGCAGCTTCAGCGGTCCGTCGTAGCCCTCGGCCTGGTCGTGCAGCGCGTCGAGGTCCCGGGCGAGGAACTCCTCGGCCCGCTGCTGGTCGATGCCGGCGCGCGGCACCAGCCGCCAGCCGGCCGGCGTGATGTCCACGGCGAGGTCGACGAGCAGCGCCGCCGTGCGCCCGACCATGTCAGCGCCGGCGCCGCGACCGGGCAGCTCCGGCAGGTGCGGCATTCCGGGCAGCTCGCCGAGCAGCAGCCGCACCGCCTCGGCGGGATCCGTGCCCGGCAGCGAGCCGATCCCGGTGGCCGGCCCCCAGGGCGAGGTCACCGGGCGTCCGCCACGGCCGCCTGGCCGACGACCCGGTCGCCGCGCCCGGCGTCCGGGTCGTAGAGGACGGCGGACTGCCCCGGGGCGACGCCGCGCTGCGGATCGGCGAGCGCGATGCGCAGACCGCCGTCCCCCGCGCTCACCTCGCAGGCGGCGGGGGTGCCGTGCGCACGCAGCTGCACCTCGAAACGGCCGGGCAGCGCGGGCGCCGCACCGGTCCAGGTGGGGACGCCGGTGCGCACCTCGTCGACGGCGGCGAGGTCGGCGGTCCCGATCGTCACGGTGCGGCTGACCGGCTCGATGCCCAGCACGTAGCGGGGCCGCGAGTCGCCGGCGCTCACGCCCAGCCCCTTCCGCTGGCCCACCGTGAAGCCGTAGGTCCCGTCGTGCTCCCCGACGGTGGCACCGGTGGTCGCGTCGACGACCGGTCCGGGGAGGCTGCCCAGCCGCCGCGCCAGGAAGCCACGAGTGTCGCCGTCGGGGATGAAGCAGATGTCGTGCGAGTCGGGCTTGGTCGCCACGGCGAACCCGCGCTCGGCGGCGATCTCCCGCACCCGCTCCTTGGTCATCACACCGAGGGGGACCCAGGCGGCCGCGAGCTGCTGCGGGGTGAGCACGCCGAGCACGTAGGACTGGTCTTTCGCGGCGTCCACCGAGCGGCGCAGCTCGCCGTCGGCCAGGCGCGCGTGGTGCCCGGTGACGACGGCGTCGAAGCCCAGCGAGAGCGCGCGGTCGAGCACCGCCGAGAACTTGATCTTCTCGTTGCAGCGCAGGCACGGGTTCGGGGTGCGCCCGGCGGCGTACTCGGCCACGAAGTCGTCGACGACGGCTTGCGTGAAACGGTCGGCCAGGTCCCACACGTAGAACGGGATGCCCAGCTCGTCGGCCACCCGTCGGGCGTCGTGGGAGTCCTCGACGCTGCAGCAGCCGCGCGAGCCGCTGCGCAGCGTCTGCCGGTTCTGCGACAGCGCCAGGTGCACCCCGGTGACGTCGTGCCCGGCGTCCACGGCCAGCGCGGCGGCCACGGCCGAGTCCACGCCACCGCTCATGGCGGCCAGCACTCTCACGGCGCGGCCCTCACCGGCGGCCGAGCCCGGCCCGGCGGGCCCGCTCGACGACCGGTCCGATCACGTCGAGGACTGCGTCGACGTCG
>Ga0210040_10006472_pt1 | contig 14563 bp, 14 predicted proteins | sample CryGeyCG12114_NA_FD_185462 | JGI IMG/M metagenome (GOLD analysis project Ga0210040, IMG submission 185462) | Groundwater microbial communities from aquifer - Crystal Geyser CG19_WC_8/21/14_NA (SPAdes) (version 2) | ecosystem: Environmental > Aquatic > Deep subsurface > Groundwater | place: USA... | reverse complement strand
CACCGCAGTCGCACGTCTCCGGGTGTCACGCCTGGGTCCGGGTCACAGTTCCGACGTCGACGAGTCCAGTTCGGTAAGCGTGGACGACGGCCTGCACGCGGTCGCGCAGGTCGAGTTTGGTCAGGACGCGTGAGATGTGGGTCTTGACGGTCTCGGTGCTCACGTACAGCTCGGCGGCGATCTCGGCGTTGGAGCGCCCTGTGGCTACCAGGCGCAGCACCTCGGTCTCGCGGGGGGTGAGCAGGTCCAGCGCCGCGGCCTCCGAGGTGCGGGGGGTGGAGCGCAGGCGGGTGGCGTGAGCGCCGATGAGCGCGCGGGTGACAGCTGGTGCGATCAGGGCGTCGCCGGCGGCGACGGTGCGTACTGCGGCGATCAGCTCGGCCGCTCCGGCGTCCTTGAGCAGGAACCCGCTGGCTCCCGCGCGCAGGGCGTCGTAGACGTGCGCGTCCAGGTTGAACGTGGTCACCACGAGCACTGCCGGGGGATCGGGCGCACCGGGACCGGCGAGGGCTTCGGTCGCTGCGATCCCGTCCATGACGGGCATGCGCACGTCCATCACGACCACGTCTGGGCGCAGCCGCCGGGCGAGGGTGACGGCCTCGCGCCCGTTCGCCGCCTCCCCTACGACTGCCATGTCCGCTTGAGCGCCCAGGATCGCGGCGAATCCGGTGCGCACGAGCTCTTGGTCGTCAGCCACCAGCACCCGCAGATCCCGACGTTCGTCCACGGCTGCGGGCTTGACCGCCAGCGGTTCGCCAGCGTCGGGTTGCGACCTGGTCATGAGGCCGGCACTGGGATGCGTGCCCGGACGATGAAGCCACCTGCGCGGCGCGGGCCGGCTTCGAGGTGTCCACCCAGGAGGTCGACGCGCTCGGCCAGGCCGGTGAGGCCGCGCCCGGAGCCAGAGGTCGCCAGCCCGCGCGAGTCGTCGCGTGTCGTCGATCCCGGCAGGCCCGACGACAGGCCCGTGGACGGGTCGTCGGTCACCACCTCCACGTGCGCGACGCCGGTGCCGGCTCCTGCGTCGAGGCAGTCGACGGTGACGGTGGTCGGGCAGGTGGGCGCGTGCTTGAGAGCGTTGGTCAGGCACTCCTGGACGATGCGGTGCACGGCCAGCGCGACGGCACCCGGCAGGTCCTGGGGCTGCCCGTGCTGCACCAGGCGGACCGGTTGCCCGCTGGCGCGGGCCCGTTCGACGATGTCATCCAGCGGTTCCAGTGCCGGGGAGCGCGCAGCGCCGTTGCCGTCTGCGCTGCTGGAGGCGGGTTGCAGGACCCCCAGCTGGTGGCGGAGCTCGACCAGTGCCTGGCGCCCGGCGCCGGCGATGTCGCCGAGCGCCACGGACAGGCGTTCGGGTCGGTCGGTGAGGTAGGCGGCGGCGTCGGCCTGGATCACCATCGCGGTCACGTGGTGGGTGACCACGTCGTGCAGCTCCCGGGCGATGCGGGCTCGCTCGGCTGTCGCGACAGCCGACCGCTCGGAGTCGCGGTGCACCTGGTCCTCGGACCGTCGCAGCGACATCCAGGAACCGGCGGCCCAGCACGCGGCCGACAGCAGGTAGAAGGTCACGTCCTCGGCCAGGGCCTGCTCGGAGCCCCTGAGGTGCAGGACCAGGACGGTGAGCGCGTAGGTGGCGCTGGCTGCCCCGGCAAGCAAAGGGCGGGCCCGCTGCTGGCAGGCGCCGGCGCTGTAGAGCGCGACGACCAGGCCCATGCCGCTGTAGACGCCGGCGGATCCCCGAAGCTGGAACGCGACGAAGCAGCCTCCGACCAGCGCCAGGCACAGCGCCGGGGCGCGCCGGCGCACCGCCAGCGGAAGGCATTGGCCCAGCGCCAGCGCCACCACGATCGCGTCCACCGGACGCGCGGGCAGCCTCACCATCCCCAGCCCGCTGCCTGCCATCCCCGGGACGAACGTCAGCGCCGCGAGCACCGCGGCCAGCACGCCGTCCTGCACCAGGACCGGCCAGGCACGCCAGCGCCGCGACCACCGCTTCCCCGTGCTGCCCACCGGCCCTCCGCCCTGTGCTGATCGATCATCCGCTGCGTCCCGGACTTGGACCCCGACCCGCGACCCCGGGCCAGGAGACATTGTCCGGGCCGGCTGCGGCCCCGCGCATCCCTCGCGAGAGCTACCCGCGGTGTGCTCCCACGGGTGACGACCAGCCGGTGTCAGGTCCCTAACGTCGAGTCATCGCCACGGATCCCCGCGGCCCCTCGTCCAGGAGCACCTGATGCCCACCTCCACGTCCCGGACCGGATCGTCGCGCCAGTTGGCCGCAGCCGCTCAGGACACCACAGCGCCCTCGCCGGACCGCGACGCGCACCTCACCAGGCACACCGCACGTCAGCCCGAACGGCGCACCGGTCGGCGCCCGGCCGCACCGGTCCAGGCGGGCCCGCGATGGGCCCGCCCGGTGCTCGTGCGCCTGGGAGTGCTGGCCGTCGCGATGATCGCCGTGCAGGGACTGGTCCAGGGCACCGCCCGGCAGGTGGTGGGCGGGAACCCGTTCGACAACGGCCACCCCTTGGCGCTCCTGCTGATCACGGTGCCCGGCGCACTGCTTGGCCTGGGCATCTACACCGCGTTGGTGCGCCGGCTGGAGGGACGCCGCGTCGCCGAACTCGCCCCCCGCGCCGCCGTGGGCGGCCTGGCCCGCGGCGCCCTGGTCGGCTCGGTGATGTTCGGCGCCGTCCTCGCCGTGCTCGCCGTGAACGGGAGCTATCGGATGACCGGCACCGGGCCGGTCAGCTCCGTGGTCACCGCGCTCGCGCTGGCGGTCAGCGCCGGAGTGGTCGAGGAGCTGACCTTCCGTGGCGTGCTGTTCCGCCTGGTCGAGACCCGCCTGGGTACCTGGGGGGCGCTCGCGGTGTCCGCGGTCCTGTTCGGTGCGGTGCACCTGGCGAACCCCCACGCCACCGTGTGGAGCGCCATCGCCATCGCACTGGAGGCCGGCGTGATGCTCGGCGCCGCCTACGCCGCCACCCGCACCCTGTGGGTGCCGATCGGGCTCCACACCGCCTGGAACCTCGTCCAAAGCGTGAGCGGCGCCCCCGTCTCAGGCACCGGCGGCGACGCACCCAGCCTGATCACCGCCAGCTTCCCCGGCTCCAGCGTGCTGACCGGTGGCGCCTTCGGACCTGAGGCAGGCCTGCCCGCGCTGGTCGTCGGCTGCGCCGCGGCCGCCGTCTTCCTGTTCATCGCCGCCCGCCGCGGGAGGCTGCGCCCCGCGGACCTGCGCCGTACCAGCACCGGCGCACCGTCCGGCAACTGAGGCCAGACAGCACTTGCATGCACGCACAGCAACGAGCGCGCGGGGCCCTCGCCCCGCGCGCTTCTTGCTGTCATGTGCTGCTGGGGCTCAGCCTCGGCGGCCTGAGTCGCGGCCCGACGGGTCGCGGCGCGCGCAGCCGGGGCTGCGGGGATGGCTTGGGCGCCGCCTGGGCGGCGGTCATCTCTTCGGCGACTCGCCCCCGTTCAGGGGGTGAGTGGTGGCCGAGCTCGGGCGGACCTGCTCCCGGCGGGTGATCCCCAGGTGGCTGGTCACGTTGCGGCCTGCGGGGTCGCCGTCGTGCACGGGACGATGTCGGCGCGTCCCAACCATCGACGCTACGCGTCGCGCCGCACGAGGGCTCGGGCGGCGGCGCTCACGGCGGCGATGATCCATGCGGTGAGGACCAGGGCGCCGGTCCACGGGGCGAGCTGGTCTGCTGTGTTCTCGACTGTGGTGAAGGCGGCGGCAGTGGACGGCAGGAACGGCAGCGCGTCGCTCCAGCTGTCCGGCATCAGATGAACGTGATGACGACGCCGAGGACGGCGACCGGCACCACGATGGCTGACAGGGCGATGAGCTTGGCCCAGAGCGCCGGCAGTCGATGCGGGACCGCAGCGAGGGTGGTGCGAATCCTGCCGGAGGCGTACTCGCGGGCGCCGACGAGCACGCCCAGGACACCGAACACCAGGACGGCGAGGTTGGCGCCGACGAGCACGTTGTTGACCGGGTCGGTGTACTCGAACTCGTCGGACTACCCCTGGTTGATCTTGCCGCTGGCGACCGCGGCCGCGAGAAGACCCAGACCGATGAGCAGGGCCAAGGCCAGCACGAGTGGGACCCCGGTGGATCGCAGCGTGCGCGCTTCGCTCCACTCGGAGTGGATCACCCGGGCCAGCGTGGTGCGGGCGCCCCGGGCGGCACCGCCGGGGCCTGAACCGGTCGAGGGGTGGGCGTGGTGAGGGTGGTGGTGGTCATCGTGCTGCCTCCAGCTCTGAGGAGCCGCTGCGAGGCCTGAGCACGCGCCCCGCGGCGCCGAACGACGTCCATGGGTTCCTCGACCGGGTGCTCGTGGTCAGCGCGGGCCGGTCCCGATGCCGCCGCGGGGACCGCCGGCGGGGAAGCCACCGGCGGGCAAGCCACCGGCGGGGAAGCCGCCGGGGGCCACCGTTCCTGAGCCGTCGGGCAGAGGGGCGTCGAGGTCTGCCAGGACGACGTCCTGGCCGTCATCGATGCCCTCGACGATCTCCGTCGCGGTTGCGCCGACAGCGCCGGTCGTGACCCGCAGGCGCTCCGTCGTCCCGGTCGTCGTCAGGACGGCCACAGTGCCCGAACCGGCGGTGCCCGTGCTGGTGACGGCGCTGTTCGGAACGGTCACGACGTCCTCGACCGTCTCGAGGACGAGCTCGACCGACGCCGTCGCGCCGCTTGCCAAGGCAGCGTTGGGCTCGGAAACCCGCACCGTGACGGGATAGGTGCTGGCGCCGCTCGAGGTGGGCAGCAGGCTGACTTCAGAAACGGCTCCCCTCATGGGCTCGGCCGCGCCGTCGGGCGTCACACGGGCCTGCTGCCCGACCTCCACGCTCGGCAACTTGGTCAGAGGCACGTCCACAGTGACGTCGACGGCACCACCAGTGACGATGGTGACGCTGCCTGCGCCTGCGTCTCCACCGATCGTCAACGGCAGGGCGATCACAGTTCCTGACGTGGGGGCGAGCAGCACCGCGTCCTCTCGGTCCTGCATGGCCTGAGCCAGCCGGTCCTCCGCCTGCAGCACCGCGACCTCAGCGCTGGCGATCCGGGTCGCCTGCGAGGTCCCTGCCCCCGACGACCCCATGTCGCCGCCTGACTGCGCGGGCTGGCTGGGCTGAGCCGGCTGGCTGGGCTGAGCCGGCTGGTTGGGCTGAGCCGGCTGGGCCGGCTGGCTCGGCTCCCCGGACTGCGTCGGCTCGGCGTCCGGGACCGCTGGAGTCAGCAACAGGGCGATGAGGTCGTCGGCCACCTCGGCGACGGCCGCCTGGGCAGCAGCGGCGAGTGCCTGCTGCTCGCTGGTGGCGTGCAGAGCGCGCAAGCACGCGGTGATGAGGTCCGTGTCGACGGACGGGTCGATCGAGGCGTCGTCGGCCAGTGCGGCCTCACAGGACACGTCGGCGACGTCGAGCGCCTCCTCCGCGGCTGCGCGGGCCTGTGCCGCGGCGTCGATCGCCTCCGTGACGGCTGCGCGCCCCTGGGCCGGATCGACGGCGCCGTCCGCGCTCGGCGTCGGCGTCGCACTCCGCGTCGGCGTCGCACCCGGCGTCGATGTCGCACTCGGCGTCGGCGTCGGCGTCGCACTCGGCGTCGGCGTCGCACTCGGCGTCGATGTCGCACTCGGCGTCGGCGTCGGCGTCGCACTCGGCGTCGGCGTCGGCGTCGCACTCGGCGTCGGCGTCGCACTCGGCGTCGGCGTCGCGCTCGGCGTGGGCGAGGCCGTGCCGACGGCCGAGGCGGAAGGCGGCGTCGTCGATGGGGCCGCAGCATGCGGCGCGCTCGACTGCACGGCCGGGACCGCGGTGCTCCGAGCTGCGGTGCCGTTCGCTGCGGTCGTGCTGAGGGTCGCTGTCCTGGCGGATGATCCGGCGACCGTCGCCGTCGAGACGGAGGCCGTCACGGCCGCCGGGCTCGATCCTCCTCCGGAGGCGGACTCGTCGGAGGACTCGGCGTCCTCGAGCTGGGCGAGGGCCCTGTCGGTGTCCGCCTGGGCCTGCAGCACGGCGTCGTCGAACGGGTCGAGTTCGAGGGACGCGATCTGCTGGCCGGCTTCGACGTCCTGCCCGATCTCGACGTCGACGGTGGCGACCGTGCCGGAGACCGGGAAGGCGGCGTCCTGCTGCTCGGCAGGGGTGACCGTGCCGTCCAGGACGAGGAGCTGCTCGATGTCGCCGACCGCCGCGGTCGCGGTGCGGTAGCGGTCGTCGTCGCTGGCCTGGACCTGCACGGCGGTCCCAGCGACGAGCAGCGACACCGCGACGACGGGAACGCCCCAGCGCAGGAGCGTCCTGCGGTCAGGCACCGGGGGCCCTCATCCCGCCGAGGCCGCCGAAGCCGCCAGCGCACTCGCCGTCCTCGGCCGGCCGCACGGAGATCGTCGTCGCGACGACGGCGCCGGTCGTGTCAGCCTCACCGCTCGCCGTGACGCAGACGCCGGGCTGCACCGCATCCGCGGCTGCCGGCACCGTCGTGGTGACGGTCGTGTCGCCGGTCACGGTGACCGCGATGTCCTGGGTCTGCGGCTCGGCGCCTTGCTCGCCCGGCTGGCCGAAGCTGACGGACCGGACGGTGAAGCCCTCGCTCGTCGCGCCGGTCACCTGTCCTGTGGCGCCGCTGACGCCGCCGCGCATGCTTCCGGGCGCGCCGCTCGGCCGTGCCCGGGGCGCGCCGCTCGGCCGGGCGCCACCCGCCGGCGGCCCGCCACCCTGCCCGCCACCCTGGAAGCCACCGGCACCACCCGGCCCGGCACACTCGCCGTCGACGGGCTCGGTGACCGAGACGCTGACCGCGGTGACCGCGGTGGCGCCGGCGGAGGTCCCGTCGGTGCTGCGGACGACCACGCAGGCGCCGACGGCGACGTCTGCCAGTGACCCGTCCGCCTGGGCGGTGAAGGCGGTGGCACCGGTCCAGCTGACCGCGGTCTGGCTGTCGTTGCCCTGGACCTGGGCGGTCGTTCCTTCGACAGCGGCGACGAGGCCGCTGGCGCCGGGCCGGCGGAGCTGGCCGTTCTGCGGGGGTGCCTGCGGGGTGGCCTGCTCGGTCGCGGCTTGCGGCTCCGTGCCGGTGGCGGTGTCCGCGGCTCCCCCGCTGCCGCCGCACGCGCTGAGGGACAGCGCGACGGCGACGGTCGGAGCGAGCCGCCGGATGGCGCGGGGAGTGCGGAGCGTGGGCATGGCTGTCCTCAGTGCTAGTCGTTGCGGAGGGCGTCGATGGGGGCGAGGCGGGCAGCGCGGGTGGCGGGGTAGACGCCCGCGCCGACACCGATGGCGAGCGCGACCGCGAGCGAGCCGCCGGCGGCGAGGCCGCTGATGGTCACGGGTTGATCGAGGAAGCGAGGAAGGACGCCCGCTCCGACCATCCCGAGGGCGAGGCCCAGTGCACCGCCGAGCAGGCCGAGGCTGCTCGCCTCGAGCAGGAACTGGCGGCGGATCGCGGACGGCGTGGCGCCCAGAGCCTTGCGCAGGCCGATCTCGCGGATCCGCTCGGTGACGCTGACGAGCATGATGTTCATGACGCCGATGCCGCCGACGAGCAGGCTGATCGCGGCGACCCCGGCGAGCAGGATCGTCATGGTCCGGTCGGTCTCGGTCGCGGTCTCGACCAGCGACTGCTGGGTGCTGATCGTGAAGTCGGCGTCTGCCGAGCTGACGCCGTGCGCGGTCTGCAGTGCTGCGGTGGTCTCCTGGTGCGCGGCGCTGAGGGTGTCCTGCGTTGTCGCTTCGACGTACAGCGTCGACAACGACGTGCGGTCGCTCCCGGTCGACAGGCGGCTGGCGGCGGTGGTGAGCGGCACGACGACCTGGTCGTCCTCGTTCTGGCCCGACGTCGCTCCGATCGCCTCGAGGACACCGACGACGGTGAAGGTCGCGCCGTTGGCGGCGACGGTCTGCCCGACGGCGCGGTCGGCGACGCCGAAGAGCTCGGCGGCGGTCTCCGGACCCAGCACCGCGATGAGCGCGGCCGCGTCGACATCGGCGTCGGTCAGGAACCGACCAGCCTGCAGGGAACGCGCCCGGACACCGAGCCAGTCCGGCGTGGTGCCAGCGACGCTCGTCGTCCAGTTCGTCGTCCCTGCGGTGACGGACAGGCTCGCGCTCTTGACCGGCGCGACGCGGGCGATGTCCGGTGCGACGGCGTCGTCGGCGAGCGCAGCGGCGTCCCGGGTCGTGAGCGTGGAGGCGCTGCCGCGTCCGCCGCGCATCCCGGTGGAGCTCGTCGTGCTGCCGGGGCTGACGATGAGCAGGTTGCTCCCGAGCTTGTCGATCTGCGCCCGGACCTCCTGCTGCGCGCCCTGACCGAGTCCCACGGTGAGGATGACCGCGGCGATCCCGATGAGGATCCCGAGCATCGTCAGCGCGGACCGGAGCCGGTTCGCGCGGACGGCGTCGAGCGCGGTCGTGAACGTGTCGCCCCAGCTCACGAGGCAACTCCAGCGCCGGCACGCAGCGACTCGTCGACCAGGCCGTCGCGGATGCGGACGGTCCGGGCGGCACGGTCGGCGACGTCGTGCTCGTGAGTGATCAGGACGATGGTCCGGCCCGCGGCGTGGAGCTCGTCGAACAACCCCAGCACGTCCTCGGTCGAGCGGGAGTCAAGGTTGCCGGTCGGCTCGTCCGCCAGGACGAGCGCCGGGTCGGTCACCAGAGCCCGCGCGACGGCGACCCGCTGCTGCTGACCACCGGACATCTCGTTCGGACGGTGGCCCGTGCGGTCGCCCAGCCCGACGCGTTCGAGGGCGGCGCGGGCCCGCTCGGCCCGGACGGCCTTCGGCACGCCGGCGTAGGTCAGCGGCAGCTCGACGTTGCGCTGCGCCGTCAGCCGCGGCAGGAGGTTGAACTGCTGGAAGACGAAGCCGATGTAGCGGTTGCGGACCTCCGCCAGCTCGGCCTCGGTCATCGCGCTGACGTCGGTCCCCGCCAGGTGGTAGGAGCCGGAGGTCGGGATGTCCAGGCAGCCGAGGATGTGCATCAGCGTGCTCTTGCCGGAGCCGGACGGCCCCATGATCGCCAGGTAGTCGCCCTGGGCGACCTCGACGCTGACGCCCGCGAGCGCGTGCACCTCGTGCTCGCCCGTGACATAGGTCTTGCGCACCTCGCGCAGGCGCAGGACCGGTCCGGTCCCCGCCCAGCCGGCGATGTCGGCGGTGGCGTCGGGGGTGCTGTCGAGGGCGGTCATCCGGCGCCTCCGCCGGGGAAGCCGCCTGCCGGCCGCTGTCCGCCACCCGGGAGGCCCCCTGCCGGGAATCCGCCGCCGGGGACCCTCCCCTGCCCGCCGCCCCCCTGACCGCCACCGGCGCCGCGCTGCCCGGCCCCGCCGGCCGCGGCCGGCAGGGCGACGGTGTCGCCCTCGGCGAGCCCCTCGGTGATCTGGGTGCTCGGCCCGTAGCTGGTCCCGACGCTCACGGCGGTCTCGACCTCGGCTCCGGCGCCGACCTTGCGGACGACCGTCGTGCCGTCGTCCTTCGTCGTGATGGCCTGCGTCGGGACGGTGAGCACGTCCGGGGTCTGCGACACGACGATCACGACGCTGACGCCTCCGCCGGCGTAGAGACCGTCGGGGTTGCCGGTGACGTCGACGACGACGGGGAAGCTCGCCGCGCCGGTCGTGCTGGACGTGGCGACGACCCCGACCGACGACACGGTGCCGAACACCTGCTCCGTCGCCCCGGTCGGGGTGATGCGCGCCTGCAGGCCCGTCTTGAGCCGCGCGAGGTCGGCGCTGCCGACGGAGGCGTCGACGACGAACGCGTCGGTCGAGAGAACGGTGACGCTCCCGGACGAGGCGGCCTGGGTCGTCGTCGTCGTCGACGTCGCGCCGCCCGGTCCGCCGGCGCCGCCGGTCTGCGTCGCGCCGCTCGGTGCGGACGACGACGTGCCGACGCGGTCGCCGACAGCGAGTCCGACCTCGGCGACGGTCCCGTCGATGGTCGCAGTGAGAGAGGCGCCGGCCAGGGCGTCGCGGGCGTTGTCGAGGTCGGCCTGCGCCGCGGCGAGCTGGGAGTCGGCGGCGGCGATCTGGGTGTCGCTGGCGTCTGCGTCGACGACGGACTCGAGGCTCTCCTGCGCCGCGTTCACGCTGGCCTCGGCCGTCGCCACCGCCCGGCGCAGGGCCGCGGCGTCGATCGTCGCGAGGACCTGACCGGCCTTGACGACCTGCCCGACGGACGCGGTGACGGTCGTGACCGTCCCGGAGGCTGAGAAGGTGAGCTCGGCCTGCCGCGCCGCCCGCAGCGTCCCGGTCGCGGTGATCGTGTCCTCGACGGTGCTGATCGTCGCCGCGGCCGTCGTCGTCGCGGCGACCGCTGCCGCGTCGTCGCGGGACACCGCCCACGCGGTGCCGCCGCCCACGACAGCGAGGGCGACGACGAGTACGGCCACCCGGCTCTTCGAGCGGACGAGCCGCGGGAGGATCAGGCGCACGTCGCCTCCCATCATGTCTGGGCGCCGACCTGTCCGGCGCCGCCACGACAACCATCGGCGGCGGTCCGTAAGAGAAGCGCTGTCCTTGCGTAAGAAGACCGTCAGAGTTCGGAACGGCCGGACGGACGAGTCCAGCAGGCGGGTACAGACTCCAGGCGTGAGCTCTCCGTCGCCCGGCGCCAGGCTGCTCGTCGTCGACGACGACGCAGCGGTGCGCGACAGCCTGCGCCGGAGCCTGGCGTTCGAGGGGTACGACGTCCTCTTGGCCGCGGACGGGGACGAGGCCCTGGACACCATCGGGCGGGCCCGGCCGCACGCCGTCGTGCTCGACCTGCAGATGCCGCGCGTCGACGGCATCGAGGTCTGCCGCCGGCTCCGGGCCGCCGGCGACGACACGCCCGTGCTGATGCTGACCGCCCGCGACGGCGTCGAGGACCGCGTCACCGGACTGGACGTCGGCGCTGACGACTACCTCAGCAAGCCGTTCAGCACGGCGGAGCTCCTGGCTCGCCTGCGCGCGCTGCTGCGACGGGCGCGTCAGGGCGCGGCCGGCGCGGCCGGCGACGCCGCTCACGAGGACGTGCTCGCCTACGACGACGTCATCGTCGACCTCGCGACACGGGAAGTGACCCGAGCCGGCGTCGACCTCGCCCTGACCCGGACCGAGTTCGACCTGCTCGTCGCGTTCTTGCGACAGCCTGGCCGCGTCCTGACCCGCGCGACGCTGCTGCGCGACGTGTGGGGGTACGACTTCGACCCGGGGTCCAACACGCTGGCCATGTACGTCAGCTACCTGCGGCGCAAGCTCGACGCGGCCGGCGAGGCACGGCTCCTCCACACCGTCCGCGGCGTCGGGTTCATGCTGCGGGCGGAGACAGGCAGGTGAGACGGCCCGGCCTCCTGCGGCCCCTGCCGCTGCGTGGACGCCTCGCGCTGATCGCCGTGCTCGCCGTCGCTGTCGGCGTCGCCGCGGCTGCCGTCGTCGCCTACCTCGCCACCGAACGGACGCTGCGCGCGCAGGTGGACCGCGGCCTGCTCGCGGCGCCCCTCCCAGCCCGCGACGCCGGCGCGACAGCGCCCACCGTCCCGCGCCGGTCAGGAGGCGCAGCTGGGAGCCTGGAGGCACTGTGCTCAGGGGTGGCCCTGGGCCCCGGTGGACGGTCCGTCGCCGGCTCGCTGCAGCTCGTCCGGGCCGACGGCACGACGTGCGCACCCGACGGCTCGGCGGTCGTCGAGCCCCGCGCAGTCGACGTCGCGGCCGCTCGAGGCGGGCCCACCAGTCCGATCCGCGACGACGTCACCGACGACGGCCGGGAGGTGCGGGTCCGCACGCAAGCCGTCGCGGACGGCTTCGCCGTGATGCTGGTCCGCGACCTCGACGAGATGCAACGGACGCTCGACAGCCTCGCACTCGCGATGCTCGCCGCGTGCGGGCTCGGCGTCGCGCTGGCCGCGACCGCCGGCTGGACCGTCGCCCGCGCCGGGCTGCGCCCCCTGGACACGCTCACCGCGACCGTCGAGCAGGTCGGGGCGACGCAGCGCTTGGACGTCGTCATCCCCGAGGACGGCCACGACGAGGTGGCCCGTCTGGCCGGCGCCTTCAACCGGATGACCGCGGCTCTGGCCGCGTCCCGTGAACGTCAGCAGCAGCTCGTCGTCGACGCCAGCCACGAGCTCAGAACGCCCCTCACGAGCCTCAGGACCAACATCGAGCTCCTCCTGCGCAGCGAGTCGACGGGACGGGACCTCGCCGCGGCGGACCGCCGAGACCTGCTCGACAGCGTCGACGCGCAGCTCGCGGAGTTCGTCCAGCTCGTCACCGAGCTGACCCGGCTCGCGCACGACGAGCCGGCGGCCGAGCCCGAGGACCTCCGTCTGGACCACATCGTCTCCAGGGCCATCGCCCGCGTCTCCCTCCGAGGTGAGACGGAGGTCGTGGACGACATCCAGCCCTGGGTCGTGAACGGCGACCCCCAGGCGCTGGAACGAGCCGTCGTGAACGTCCTGGACAACGCCGTGAAGTTCAGCCCGCCGCACACCCGGATCGACGTCCGGCTGCACCAGGGCAGGCTGCAGATCAGCGACCGCGGCGTCGGCATGACCGCCGACGAGGCAGGTCGGGTCTTCGAGAGGTTCTGGCGGTCGCCCGCAGCACGGGCGCTGCCCGGCAGCGGCCTGGGACTGGCGATCGTCGCCGACACCGTCCAGCAGCACGGCGGGCAGGCCGCCGCCCACCCCCGCCGCGGCGGCGGCGCGACGTTCGAGATCTCCTTGCCCGGTCGCCCTCCGGTCAGGTCGCACGCCGGAGCAGCTCGCTGGGTCCGGTGAAGGGGCTGCTTCCGACGGCACGCGCAAGGTCCTTCCGGCGGTGTCGGCGCCGCGGCGAGTGACCCGGACTTGCGGGCAGCGGTTCGACCGGAGGTCGTGGTGGTCCGGGTCCCCACCGGACGCGGCGTGCCGTGGGCTAGCGCGGCACGATCAGGCCGTACAGGCGGCTGCGGCCGGCGGGGATGCCCGACGCGGTTCCCGTCAGTGCGTAGTAGCCGGCGAAGCCGACCGGCAGGCGGGTCCGGATCGTGTAGCGACCGGCTGCGTCCGTGCGCGTCGAGGCGACGCCTGTGACGCGGTTGGTGACGCTGTCGAGCCGGGACGTCGTCACCTGCACGCCGGCCTCGGCCGGACTGACGGTCCCGGAGAAGGTGTAGATGCCGGCGGCCTGCTTGATGCCGATCGTCACGGCGCGTGGGGCGACGGCCGGTGTCCCCGACCTGAGCGCGGCGGGCGGGCTGGCCGCGACGATCGCTGCGGTGGCCGACCGGATCTCACCGAGCAGGGGGTAGGCGAGGTTGCCCGGGCAGCTCTTGGGCGAGTAGTCACGGTGGCCGGAGATCACGGGCTTCGTGACGACGGTGCCCGCCGCGTACTTCGTCGCGGAGCCACCACCCGAGGTGTACGTCGTCGTCCCCTGAGGGTCCAGACCGGCGCCTCCCAGCTTCCAGGCGAAGACCCGCTCGACGGTGCGCAGCTGCGCTGAGGTGGGCGCGACGAGGTCGTGGTTGCCGATCATCGACACGCCGACCGTGCCGGTGTTGAACCCGCCGGTGTGCGAACCGACCATGTGCCGGGTGACGCTCCCAGCGCGCCCTTCGAACAGGGTGCCGAACTTGTCGACGAGGAAGTTGTAGCCGATGTCGCACCACTTGAGCGACGTGGTGTGGTAGGCGTACATCGACCGCATGACGGCCGGAGCCTGCGTGGCCGTGTAGTCGTTGCTGGTCGCGGTCGTGTGCAGGATGCCGCCCTTGAGCGTCGGCGACGACGAGGCCGTGCACCTGCGCAGCGACTCGTCAGCACCCCACCCGGCCCGCGACACGTACTCGGGCGCCGACACCGCGGCTTGCGCGACCGAGCCACCCAGCAACGCCTGCTGCGGCGCGCTCGTCCCGTCGGTGGTCGCGGCGTCCGCCCGTGAGCTGCCCGGGTCGATGAGGGCGAGTCGGACGTCCCGGGGTGTGCCGCCGGCGCTGTCGACCCTGACCTGCACGGCGTCGCTGGCTCCGACGAACAGCAGGTCCGAGCCGGTGCGCGCACCCTGCGCCTCGCGAGAGGCCGCGTCACCGCCCGCGCCGAGCTGCACCTCGACGTCGGTCCATGCGCCCCACCGCCCGCCGGTACGGGTGCGCACCTGCACGGCCACCTCGTCGAGGGCCGGATCGGTCAGCCAGGTCACGCCCACTGCCGAGAAGCCGTCCGTCCCGACTTCCTGCATGACCGCGACCGGGGTCAGCTCATCGCGATCGTCGCCGGGCAGCACGTCCAGGTGCTCGTCCTCGGGCTCCGGTGAACGGGCGAGCACCGTCGCGTCGATCCCGTCGACGCGGAGGTCGTGGACCTCGGGCGCGACGGCGACGGGGGCATCGGCAGCGGCCGTCGGGACGCCGACGGTCGGCAGGGCGACGAGCCCGGCGGTCAGCAGGGGCAGGAAGGACAGCGACGTACGCAGACGCATGGTGCGCGAGCTCCCGGGAGGCTGGGGATGGTGGCGGTCTGTCGTGGTGTCGACCCGAACCGGCGATGACCGTAGGCGATGTGCAAAGCACTTGCTGTGACGTCATACGCGAGA
>Ga0210040_10006471_pt1 | contig 14565 bp, 9 predicted proteins | sample CryGeyCG12114_NA_FD_185462 | JGI IMG/M metagenome (GOLD analysis project Ga0210040, IMG submission 185462) | Groundwater microbial communities from aquifer - Crystal Geyser CG19_WC_8/21/14_NA (SPAdes) (version 2) | ecosystem: Environmental > Aquatic > Deep subsurface > Groundwater | place: USA... | reverse complement strand
GACGGCCTGCTCGTCTAGGGGCGGGCGCGAATGGCCGTGCCCGCTTGCCGGCCCCGCTCAATCCGAGGCTCCTGTTCTATGTCCACCCACCTTCGCAACGTGGCGATCATCGCCCACGTCGACCACGGCAAGACCACGCTTGTGGACCAGCTGTTCCGCCAGTCCGGCACCTTCCGCGACAACCAGCGCGTGGAAGAGCGGGCGATGGACTCGAACGAGCTCGAGAAGGAACGCGGGATCACCATTCTCGCCAAGTGCACGAGCGTCGAATGGACGCCGCCCACAGGGGGCGACACCACGCGCATCAACATCGTCGATACGCCCGGCCACGCCGATTTCGGCGCCGAGGTGGAGCGCATCCTGTCCATGGTGGACGGCGTCATCCTGCTGGTCGACGCCGCCGAAGGGCCGATGCCGCAGACCAAATTCGTCACCGGCAAGGCGCTCGGCCTTGGGTTGCGGCCGATCGTGGTGGTCAACAAGATCGACCGTTCCGACGCGCGGCCTTCCGAAGTGCTCGACGAGGTGTTCGACCTGTTCGTTAACCTGGACGCCAATGACGAGCAGCTCGACTTTCCGGTGCTCTATGCTTCCGGTCGCGCAGGCTTCGCCGGCCACGATGAGAGCGTGCGCGAAGGCGATCTGACGCCGTTGTTCGAGACCATCGTAAGCCATGTGCGCGCACCTGGCCTCGATGCGGATGCGCCATTCGCCATGCTGGCGACGCTGCTCAATCGGGATGCGTTCCTCGGCCGGATCCTCACGGGACGGATCGAGAGCGGCACGCTGGAAGTCGGCATGCCGATCAAGGCGATGGACGTGAACGGCAAGCAGGTGGAAGCCGGCCGTGCCACCAAGGTGTTCGCCTTCAACGGCCTCGACCGCGTGCCGGTCGAGCGGGCGCAGGCGGGCGACATCGTCGCCATTGCCGGCCTCACCCAGGCGACCGTCTCCAACACGTTGTGCGACCCGGCCGTGAGTGAGCCCATCGCTGCCCAGCCGATCGATCCGCCCACCTTGTCGATGACCTTTGCCGTCAATGACAGCCCCTATGCCGGACGCGAGGGCGACAAGGTACAGAGCCGCGTCATCCGCGACCGGCTCGAGCGCGAGGCGGAAACCAACGTCGCCATCCGCCTGACCGAGAGCGCCGAGAAGGACGCCTTCGAGGTGGCCGGACGCGGTGAATTGCAGCTCGGCGTACTGATCGAGAACATGCGCCGCGAGGGCTTCGAGCTCTCGATCAGCCGCCCGCGCGTGCTGTTCCGCGATGGCGAGAACGGGCGCGAGGAGCCCTACGAGACGGTGGTGGTGGACGTGGACGACGAGTTCTCGGGCACGGTCGTCGAGAAGATGGCGCAGCGAAAGGCCGAGATGCTCGACATGCGCCCGTCGGGCGGCGGAAAGACGCGGCTAACCTTCAGCGCGCCCAGCCGCGGCCTGATCGGCTACCATGGCGAGTTCCTGTCCGACACGCGTGGCACCGGCATCATGAACCGATTGTTCGAGAAATACGGCCCGCACAAGGGCAAGATCGAGGGCCGCCAGAACGGCGTGCTCATCTCGATGGAGCAGGGCGAGGCACAAGCTTATGCGCTCAACACCATCGAGGAACGCGGCGTATTGTTCATCGGCCCGAACGAGAAGCTGTATCAGGGCATGATCATCGGCGAGAATGCCAAGCCGCAGGATCTCGAGGTCAATCCGCTCAAGTCCAAGCAGCTGACCAACTTCCGCGCCTCGGGCAAGGATGAAGGCATCCGCCTCACGCCGCCCCGCCGCATGACGCTGGAGCAGGCGATCGCCTATATCGCGGATGACGAACTGGTCGAGATCACGCCGCAGAGCGTGCGGCTGAGGAAGCGCCATCTCGATCCGCACGAGCGCAAGAAGGCTTCGCGCAAGTCCGAAGCGGCCTGACGAACGACTGGACGGGAGCGGACCTCCGGCGCGCGGGAACGCGCAAGCCTGGGGTCCGCTCCGATCCTCCCAGTGCGGCCGAGCGTTCGCTCCGGATCGTCAAAAAGCCCACGATTGGGCGACCCGATCAATCCTGCAGCAATTCCGGTCGGCTACGATGCGGTCATGCGCGCTGATCATGTCTCGCCATCGCTGCCGCCCTCGCTTAAGGGACGTCTGATGGACGTTGCCGGTCTTCGCGTCGCCCTGTTCAGCGGCAATTACAATTATGTCCGCGACGGAGCCAACCAGGCCCTGAACCGGCTTGTCGACCACATCCTGCGCCAAGGCGCCGCGGTGCGCGTCTATTCGCCGAAGGTGGATGCGCCGGCCTTCGAACCGGCGGGCGAGCTGGTGGGCCTGCCGAGCCTGCCAATCCCCGGCCGCGGCGAATACCGCTTTCCCTTGGCGCTCTCGGCCGGGATCAGGAACGACCTTGCCGCCTTCGCACCCAATATCGTCCATGTCGCCTCGCCCGACCTTGCCGGGCATCGCGCGGTCAGCTGGGCGCGCGAACGCGGGCTGCCCGTGCTCGCCTCGGTCCACACGCGCTTCGAAACCTACCCGCGCTATTACGGCATGGCCTTTCTCGAGCCGGTGGCAGAAGCCATCCTGCGCCGGTTCTACAATCGCTGCGATGCGCTGGTAGCGCCGTCCGAGAGCATGGCCGCGGTGCTGCGCGAGCAGGGTATGAGCGAGGACATCGCGATCTGGTCGCGCGGCGTGGATCGCGCCATCTTTTCGCCCGAGCGGCGCAGCCTCGCCTGGCGGCGCGAGATCGGCATTGCCGACAATGAGGTGGCGATCGGCTTTCTTGGCCGACTGGTCATGGAAAAAGGGCTCGACGTCGTCGCCATGGTGCTGGGCGAGCTGCGCAAGCGCGGCGTGCGGCACCAGGTGCTGGTGGTGGGCGAAGGCCCGGCGCGCCAGTGGTTTGCCGATCGCCTGCCCGGTGCCCGGTTCGCCGGGTTCCAGCGCGGCGAAGCACTGGGACGTGCGGTGGCCAGCATGGACCTGCTGCTGAACCCTTCGGTCACCGAGACCTTCGGCAATGTCACGCTGGAAGCCATGGCCAGCGGCATCCCGGTGGTTGCCGCGCGGGCCACAGGCTCGACGAGCCTGGTGCATGACGGCGTGACCGGGCGATTGGTGGAGCCCGGACGTGTCGGCGACTTTGCCGATGCGCTCGAGACCTATGTGCGTGATCCGCTGCTCAGGGCGACGCACGGCGCGGCGGGGGAAGCGCGCAGCCGTGCCTATTCCTGGGAAGCGGTGAACGGTACCGTGGCCCAGACCTATTTGCGCCTTGTCGCGAGGCGCGCCGCCGCCGCCTGAGCCGCGCTACAGCCGCTCGATCCGCCGCGCCGCCTCGTCGAGGATCTCGGCGATATCGTGCGGCAGGCCCTTCCCGCCCTCGCCGCGCAGGCGCTGGTGGACCGCCGTGAACAGGTTTGCGGCGGCGCGCTCGATTTGCGGCGGCCGCTGGCGCTCGGCCTGCTCGCCCATGGCGCCAAGCTGTTCCATCAGTTCGTCCACTTGCCCGGCCTCCTTGGCGAGCACAGCCCTGCCATCCTCGGTGATGGCGTAGCGGCGGCGCTTGTCCTCGCTCGCCTGCTCTTCCACCAGCCCTTCGTCAGCCAGCATGGCGAGCGCCGGATAGATGATGCCGGGGCTCGGCGCATATTGCCTGCCCGAGCGCTCTTCGATCAGGCGGATGAGATCGTAGCCATGACGCGGCTCGTCAGCCAGCAGCGCCAGCACCAGCAGCCGCAGCTTCTCGCGCGTGAGGCGCCCCCGCCGCCGCGATCCGCCCGGACCGCGCGGGCCACCGGCGCCGGGCGGCGGACCCGACCTGCCGAAATGCGCGAAGCCGGAGCCGAACGGCCGCTCCCGCTCCGAGCCCCAACCCGCCATCGTTGCCATCGCTGCCAGCACCGCCATTTTCCGGGCACGTCGGCCGGTGAAATCATTGCACCTGTGACTCATGAGATCACTCCTTCCTAGACGGTTTGCGATATATCTTAGAAGTTCCGAAGATCAAGGGCTCGCAGCATCGATCTTGCGGGCCTATCTGAGCACCATGGCAGACCTGTTCGGCGAGGAGCCGCCTTCCACCGTTCCGCCCGCGCCGCCAGCCGACGCCCCGCTCGCCGACCGTCTGCGGCCGGGGTCGCTGGGCGAGATCATCGGGCAGGAGCACCTGACCGGGCCCGAGGGGGCGATCGGCCGGATGGTGGCCGCGGGCAAGCTTTCGAGCATGGTGCTGTGGGGCCCGCCAGGCACGGGCAAGACCAGCATCGCGCGCCTGCTCGCGGATGCTGTGGGCATGCGCTACGTGGCGATCAGCGCGGTATTCTCCGGCGTCGCGGATCTCAAGAAGGCCTTCGCCGAAGCCGAGCGCATGCGTGAGGCGGCAAGCCAGGGTTCTTCGGGACGCGCCAAGGGCACGCTGCTGTTCGTGGACGAAATCCACCGCTTCAACCGGGCGCAGCAGGACGGCTTCCTGCCTTACGTGGAACGCGGCACGGTGACGCTGGTGGGCGCGACGACCGAGAACCCGAGCTTCGAGCTGAACGCGGCGCTGCTTTCCCGCGCACAGGTCCTCATCCTTCACCGGCTGGATGCAGCGGCGCTCGGCAAGCTGCTCGAGCGGGCAGAAGCCTTGCAAGGTCCGCTGCCGCTCACCGCTCCCGCACGCGATGCGCTTATCGCCAGCGCGGATGGGGACGGACGCTTCCTCCTCAACCAGGCGGAGACCTTGTACGCCGCCCGGATCGCCGAGCCGCTCGGCCCGGCAGAGCTGGGCCAATTCCTCCAGCGGCGCGTGGCGGTCTACGACAAGGATCGCGAAGGGCATTACAATCTTATCTCGGCGCTGCACAAAGCCGTTCGCGGGTCTGATCCGCAGGCGGCGCTCTATTATCTGGCGCGGATGATCGTGGCCGGGGAAGAGCCGCTCTATCTGGCGCGCAGGCTGGTGCGCATGGCGATCGAGGATATCGGCCTTGCCGATCCCAATGCGCTCACGCAATGCCTGGCGGCAAGGGATGCCTATCAGTTCCTCGGCTCGCCCGAAGGAGAGCTGGCGCTGGCGCAAGCCTGCCTCTACCTCGCCACAGCCCCTAAATCGAACGCCGCCTACAAAGCGCAGAAGGCCGCTTGGCGAAGCGCCAGGGAAACCGGCAGCCTGATGCCTCCGGCCAATATCCTCAACGCGCCGACGAAGCTGATGAAGGAGATCGGCTACGGCAAGGGCTACACTTACGACCATGATGCCGACCAAGGCTTTTCGGGCGACGATTACTGGCCCGAAGGCATGACTTCGCAAACCTATTACGAGCCGGTCGAACGCGGCTACGAGGCCCGTGTGAAGGAGCGGATGGCGCATTGGCAGGGCCTGCGCGAAGGGCGGCGCAATGGCTGAGAAGCTCGAAAACGCGCACCTAAGCTGCTGCGCTCTCGATAGCGGGACGAGCGTGCGGCACCGGGGGACCGGCTCGCGCGGTATTGTGCTCCCCGCTTTCTATCGCGCGCGAGGATTTAAGTGGCGGGCGGGCGCGCCTGCGGTCAGGAAGCCTCACCGCATGCGCCAGGCGTGACCGGGCGCTTTGCCCATTTTCTTGCGATCGACTGGTCGGGCGCGGCAGGCGAGTTCCACAAGGGCATAGCCGTCGCGCGGGCCGATGCGCGCGGAGGTCCACCGTGCCTCATCCCGAACGCGCCCGCCTGGTCACGCGAAGCGGTGCTCCGCATGCTGCGCGATCGTCTTCCGGACAACACGCTGGTCGGCCTCGACCTTGGCATCTCGCTGCCTTTTGCCGATTATGGCGCCTTCTTTCCCGGATGGGTGGACAGCCCGCCCGATGCCAAGGCGCTGTGGGCGCTGGTTGATCGCCTGTGCGCGCAGGATCCGCATCTGTCAGCCGCAAGCTTTGTCGACCATGCCGAGGGCAGCCGTCATTTCCGCCGCCATGGCCAGCGGGAGGGAGACCTGTTCGGCGCGCGCGGCGAGAAGGGCGGCCGCGGGCGTTTTCGCGTGACGGAGAAGCACCAGGAATTGCTCGGCTGCCGTCCCTATTCCAATTTCAACCTGGTCGGCGCGGCGCAAGTGGGCAAGGCCAGCCTCACGGGCATGCGCGTGCTCCGGCGGCTGGAAGGCCGCTTGCCCGTGTGGCCGGTCGACCCGCTGCCGAAAAGCGGATCGGCTCTGGTCGAGATATACACCAGCATCGCCGCTCTTGCCGGAGGGCGCCGACCGGGGCGCAGCAAGATGCGCAGCTTCGCGGAGCTGAACGCGGCGCTCGACCAGCTTGGCTCGCCTCCGGTGCCAGGCACCGGTCCACTCGATGACCACAGCGCAGATGCGCTGATCGCCGCCGCCTGGCTGCGCGCCAGTGCCGGGCGCGCCGAATTGTGGCATCCTGCGGTATTGACGCACACCCTTGCCTGCACCGAGGGCTGGACCTTCGGCGTCGGCTGAGCCAAAAGGCTCCGCGCATATCGGGCCGGCTTAGCACAGGGGTAGTGCAGCGGTTTTGTAAACCGAAGGTCGGGGGTTCAAATCCCTCAGCCGGCACCATACGCATCTGCGGGCGATCGAGCCGATCCCCCGCGCTGATCCCAATCTACATCGAGGGCTTGTTCGCCGGAATATGAGACGCGGGGCGGTGACGCCGTTCGTGTTGCAAGGCCGATATTCGCCGTCGAACAGTGCGCTTACGAACTTCTGACAGCAAAAAGGGCGGTGCGAGCCCGATCGGCTCGCCCGCCCCTTTCACTCAATCTACGGCTTGCTCAGAACGCGAAGGCCACGTTGATGACCCCGCGATCGTCGCGATAGAGATCCTGCCCCATTTGCGTCTCGAGCGCGGCACCCAGGGAGAAGCGCCCATTGGTCAGCTTGAGACCGCCGCGCACCTCGCCATACGAGGCATCATGCAGCCGGATGGGCACGTTGATGCCAAGCTGGCTGGCTTCGAGGAAGCGCAGGTCGATGCTTGTGTCGTTGCCCGACAAGCGCCGAACGTAATCGACCTGCAGTTCGGGCTGGAACGACCACTCGCTGGCATAGCCAAGGCTCGTGCTGCCGGTCAGCTTAAGGCCATTGCGCCAGTCGAGCCCGCGCCGCTCGATGCCGTCCACCGCCATGGCGAAGTTCGCCTGCCGGTCTTGGAAGCCGTCGACGGCATAGGACTCGTATTCCAGCCGGCTGCGCGGAGTGAGCGTGAGCCCGCCCATGCTGTGATTATAGCCAAGCTCGACCTCGCCGGCATAGCTCAGCGCATGGCTGTCGAGAGCGAAGCGTGAATTGCCGAATGTCGGCGCCTGGTCGGCATCGAGCGCGCTGTAGGCGAGGCTGACCTGCCCGCCGACATAGGCGCCGCCGCCCAGCCGATGGCTGGCGTAGATGGCGGCATTGCTGCTCGCGATCTCGGCCAGCGAGCCCTGAACCTGCCGTTGCCCGCGTGAGTAGCCGAAGGCCGAGCCCAGCGCGTTCCGCTCGTCGAGCGCAACCTCCAGGCCCATGGCCATGTGCCAGGTACCGCTCTCATTACGCGAGCCGGTGCCTGCTGCGGTGTCGTTCATGCGGCGATAGCCGGAGGAGACGAACCCGCTGACCTGCTCGGGCAGTTTCAGGCCCGCAACCGCGCGCGGCTGATAGCTCTGTGCAAACGAGCGCTGCGAATCGGCGCTGCGATCGACATTGCGACCGGTCGCGAGCTCGCCCGCCATGCCGAGCTGGCGCATGGTCCCTCCGGTGCCCGCCTGACCCATGATCGACAGCCGGTCGGAGACGAGCTGGCGGACATAGGCGTTCTGCCGCTCGTCGGAAACGGCGAGATCCCCTGCAACCGCAGCCGAATTGCCACGGAAGGTGCTGGCAAGATCGGCCGCGCCCATCATGTCGATCGCCCCGAACACATTGGCAAGATCGGCATAATTGTTCGTGCGCAGGTCGTCGAAAGCCCCGCCGAAGGCCAGCGCATAAGGATCGGAGACGCCGTTCTTGGCAAGGTAATCGGCGAAGGAGCCGGCCTTGATCGCGACCGTCACCTGGTTGGAATCGTAATCCAGCTCTGGAAACAATACGCCGACGCCGGCCCAGAATGCGGTGTCGAAGGTCTCTTGAACGCCGCCTTCAGCGGTGACGATCGTGTATTCCTCGCCAAATCTCGGACCGCTGAACTCGCCCGGCAGGAAGGCCGCCAGGCCTCCCAGCGAGATGATGCCCTCATTGTCGTCATCTCCCTCGACCGCCAGCACGTCGCTCCGTGTGCGTTCGAGATTGAACACGGTGACCGAGGCGGAACTGAGGATCACGTCGCCCTGAATGGTCAGCCGGCCCGCGCGGGTAAGCTCACCGGGGGCGATATAGCCGGCGAAATTGGTGAAATATGTCGGGTCGAACACGCCCGAACCCTGGAGCAGGCCGAACTGCATGAAGGCCTCGCCCGTGCTCAGCGATCCATTGAGTTCGAGCGTGCCGCCGGTCTGGGTGTAATCGCCCCACACGGTGAGGTCGCCGTTATTGCGTACCCGCAGCATGGCCAGCCCGCCCAGGTTCAAGCGGTCGATCGTCTTGGAATCGCTCAGGACAGTCTGCCCGTTCGCGCTCAGCGTGACTTCGTAATAGCGCGCCTTCACGCCCGCATCCGGGTCAGCCACCACGTTGTTGGGTACGAAACGGTCGCTACCAGGGCCACCGGGTACGAAAACGCTGTTGGGTTGCCCTCTGAGGCGAACGCCTTCGCCGCTGATGTCATGGCAATCATCGTCAGTATCGCAGACCACGCCGAATTTCGGGGTCTGGTCGGTTACGCCCGGCTCCTCGAATCCGGGCAGCGCGTTCACCAGCTCACCACCGACAGAAATGGCGTAATTGGGGTCCATCGTCTGGACCCAGTGGCTCGGCCTGTTCCAGTTGGAGATGCCCGGATTGGCGCTCGCATAGACGTAGCTGTTGTTGGCGACGATGCTTTCCCAGAACATGAACAGCGGCTGGTAGAAGCTGGTCGTGCCGTAGGTTGAAAAGAGCTGTTCCGAAAAGTAGCGCGAACCGCCTGACAGCACACCCACGACGACCGGCTTGTCGAACGCTTCGTCAGCGATGAGCGGCCCGCCCGAATCGCCACCTGCGGTAATGCCCTCGAGCGGGAGCGCATCGCCGTCCAACACGTCGAAATCGTAGCCGGCGCCTTCAATGCCGTAATCCGGATCGTCGCGCCCGCCGGGGTTGTCGAAATCGAGTTGATAGAGCGTCTGCGGCAGTCCGTATTCGCCCGGGCCGTACAACCACTCGTCGACATCATCGAGCGAGCCCAGCACCGAGATCATGTTTTCGGCCACGCGGCGGCGCCAGTCGATGCCTATGTCACCCTCTGAGCCCACACCGCGGCTGCCATATCCGTTCACGATGGCGTGCGTCTCTTCGGTGAGCGGAGAGAACAGCATGGTCCAGGTGGGGACGTTGTCTGCATGGGTGTCTAGCGTGGCAAGCGCCACGTCGGCTTCCAGGAAGGTCGTGGGCAGCGATCGCGTATCGTACCAGACCTGCTCGACATTGTAGATGTTGAGCTCGGGGTGGGTCTGATACGGGGCGCTCTCGCCCAGGCCGATCCACTCGCGCACGGCGGGCAGGTTATAGGCGCTGAAGCCGAAGCTCATCGGTGTCCCGCCCGAGGCGGCGCCGTAATCTTCGGCCGGTATGTCGTTCACGCAGTGCGCCGCGAAGATGACGGTGCGCGGGTTGATGAGCGTACCCGTGCACAGCCCGACGCTGAAACTGTTCGGATCAGGCTGAGTGACCATCTGGCCTACACCCGTCACGTCCACGATGCTGTCGTAAGCGCCCTCGGGAGGCGGATCGTTGAGTTCGATCCCGTCGGTTACCACGATGTATGGGTCGAGGCCGGATTTCAGCTCCGGATCTCCAGCCGCATGCGCAGTGCTTGCCAGCCCGACGGCGAGCGCGATCGCCGAGCCGCTGGTGAATACGCGATAGGATTTCGTGGAAATCATGATGCTGCCCCTTTTGCCCCAATAACTCGCCGCTGCCGGACGATGCCGACTCACACAAGCAGACGGTAAGTGGAGCAAATGTCTATTGAGGCCAGGATCATGTCAAGCGCGCTTATTGGCCATTAGCTTTGTTTACTTTCGCCCTAATGCGCCCCGTACAAATCATGTGAGCAAAAGGCCAGAACGGAGCTAAGGTTATCTAATTACCTGATGTTTTATACACAATGCGTATTTCACTATACTATAATGGTAGCGTTAGTTGCTATTAGAACATCGGTCTTATTACGGCAAAATTTCCATTAGTTGCGCATCACTGGTCGCAGCAGCGGCACAGTTTGTCGCTAAACTGTTTCTGCTGAAACAATACGTTAATGTTTCGTGATCCGGTAAGTGCGCGAACCGGCATTTCGGCGAACGCATGCCGCGGCGTTGCGAGGCAGCGATAATGTGGCTCAGCAAACTCGTCATCGTTCCAGCGCTAGCGGGTGGAACCGCTGCGCGAGCGTTGCGCTGTGCTTTGGGAGAGTGCCAGACAGGCGAGCCTGACCCACCGAGCAGCCGGACTATGATATACGCCTGGCAGACGGTCTTTGCCCCCATGCGGGACTGGCCCGCCTAACAGGCCTGGCGGGCCGACTGCCAATCGTGCGGGCTACAGCCGGGAGTGGGTCGTTGCGCTCCTCCGTCGCGCCTGCTGGCGCATCGCGGAGGAGCGCCTTGACTCAGCGACCTACGGCTACGTAGCGGAAGCCCCTGCGCTCGACTTCCTCGCGATTGTAGAGATTGCGCAAGTCCACCAGCAGCGGCGTGCGGAGAAGACCGGCCGCCCGGTCGAGATCGAGTGCGCGAAAGGCGTCCCACTCGGTCGCGATCACGGCCGCATCGGCACCCTCCATCGCATCGTATGCATCGTTGCAATAGGTAACGTTGCCGATGAGCTTGGCCGCCTGCTCCATCCCTTCAGGATCATATGCGCGGATCTCGACCCCGGCATCCTGCAGCGACTGCACGATTGCGATCGAGGGCGAATCTCGCATGTCGTCGGTATTGGCCTTGAAGGTCAACCCGAGCAGCGCGACCGTCTTGCCACTGACCGCGCCGCCCAAGGCATGAACGACCTTGCGCCCCATGGATCGCTTGCGGCTGTCATTGGACGAGACCACCGCTTCGACGATCCTGAGCGGAGCCTCGAAATCCTCGCCGGTCTTGAGCAGCGCGAGTGTATCCTTGGGGAAGCAGGACCCCCCATAGCCGGGCCCGGGCTGCAGGAAGCGGGCCCCGATCCGCGTGTCGAGACCGATGCCATGCGCCACGTCCTGCACATCCGCGCCGACGCGCTCGCAAAGATCGGCGATCTCGTTGATGAAGCTGATCTTGGTCGCCAAGAAGGCGTTGGCGGCGTATTTGGTGAGCTCGGCGCCGCGGCGCGACATTACCAGCAGGGGCGATTCGGAACGCGTGAGCGGCCGGTAGACTTCGCGCAGCACCGTTTCGGCATGCTCGTCGTTCACCCCCACCACCACGCGGTCGGGCCGCTTGAAATCATCGATTGCCGCGCCCTCGCGCAGGAATTCGGGATTGGACGCAACCGAAAACTCAAGATCTGGGCGTTTGCTGCGAATGATCCGCTCGACAGCATCGCCGGTACCCACAGGCACGGTGGACTTGGTGATCACCACGGCACCGTTGCGCAGATGTGGCGCCATCTCTTCGGCCGCGGCATGGACGTAGCTGAGATCGGCATGGCCATCGCCCCGGCGGGATGGCGTGCCGACGGCGATGAACACCGCATCGGCTTCGGGCACTGCCGCCGCAAGATCGAGCGTGAAGTCGAGCAAGCCGGCTTCCACGTTGTTGGCGACCAGCTTGTCGAGACCCGGCTCGAAGATCGGGATGCGCCCCTCGAGCAGCGCATCGACCTTGGATGCGTCCTTGTCCACGCATGTCACCTGGTGGCCAAAGTCGGAAAAGCAGGCTCCCGAAACGAGGCCCACATAACCGGTACCGATCATAACGATGCGCATAAGACCCCCTTGTCGCCGTTCCCGGCCCTGAACCGTTCGAGGCTCCTAGTCCAAGCGGTGCGACACGGACAAGGTTTGAAAGGGCGTTCCCAAAACTGAACGATGAACGGGTCGGCTTTACCCGCGACCGCGATAACCAGGCACGCCCTGATCGGGCAGCCACAAGGCTGCGGGCGGCGCGGCGGTCTGCCAGAAAACATCGATCGGCATCCCGCCGCGCGGATACCAATAGCCGCCGATCCGCAGCCATCGCGGCTTCATCTCCTCGGCCAGCCGCTGGCCGATGCCCACGGTCACGTCCTCGTGGAAGCCGCAATGGTTGCGAAAGGAAGCCAGGAACAGCTTGAGGCTCTTCGATTCGACGATGTGCCCGTCAGGCGCGTAGTCGAGGACCAGATGCGCGAAATCGGGCTGGCCGGTGACCGGGCACAGCGAGGTGAACTCGGGCGCGGCGAACCGCACCAGATAGAGCGCGCCGGGGCGCGGATTGGCAACATAGTCGAGCACGGCCTCTTCGGGCGAGGCGGGCAAGGCGCTTTGCCGCCCCAGATGGAGCGGCTTTTCAGAATTGGCAGGATCGGTCACGGGCTTGCAGATGGCGCGAAGGGCGCCGCGCTGCAAGACTCCTGTTTCAAGCTATGCGCACCGCCCCGCGAGCAAATGGCCGATCCGGGCGAACCGAGGGATTTAGCAGGCGCATTTACGTTGTCGGGTCGCGGGGTTAGGGTTCGTTGAACATGGATCATCTCGTCTCGACCGACTGGCTTGCCGCGCACCTCCAATCGCCGGATGTGGCGATTCTCGATGCGTCGAGTCACCTTCCCGCAGCCATGCGCGACGCCGCTGGCGAGTTTGCGAGCGGCCACATCCCCGGCGCACGCTTTCTCGATCTGGCGAGCCTGGTCGACCAGGCGAGCCCTGTACCCGCGGCGCTCCCCACGGCCAGCGCGCTTGCCGAACGCCTGGCGCGCATGGGCGTGCAGCCCACGCAGCGCGTAGTGCTCTATGACGATAGCGCGGTCCGCACCGCGGCGCGCGCCTGGTTCATGCTGCGTCTCCACGGCTATGCCGATGCGGCGATCCTCGATGGCGGATTGGGCAAGTGGCGCGCGGAGGAGCGCACGCTCGAAGCGGGCGAAACGAATGTTGCAGGCCGCCCGATGCCGCGGCCCGAAGACTTGGCGCAGGGTTCGGGCGAGGTCAGGAGCAAGACGGACTTGCTCGCCAATCTGGAGCATGGGTCCGAGCAAGTGCTCGATGCACGCGATGCCAAGCGCTTTTCAGGCGAACTGCCCGACTTTCGGCCCGATGTGGCGCCGGGCCACATTCCGGGCTCGCGCAACCTGCCCTTCGACCGCGTGCTTAATCCCGATGGCACTTACAAGGATCCGGCTGCCTTGCGGGCCCTATTCACCGAGGCTGGGATCAACTGGTCGCGGCCCGTCGTCACGACCTGCGGGGGCGGAGTGACCGCGGCGGTTCTGCTGTTCGCCATGCATCTGGCGGGTAAGGAGGACGTTGCCCTGTATGACGGCAGCTGGGGCGAATGGGGCGCCGATCCCCGCACACCCAAGGCGTTGGGAGCAGCCTGACTTGCGCCAGAGGGACAATGCCGGCGCCAATTCGCCGGGCAAGCTCACGCGGATCGTCGAGGCGGGGCGCCGGCCCGAATGGACCGGCGCGGCGGTCAACCCGCCGGTCTGGCGCTCGAGCACGCACCTTTATGCAGATAGCGCCGACCTGGCGAAGGGCAGGCCCAATACGGACGGCCATTTCTATTACGGCCGGCGCGGCACCCCCACGCAATGGGCTCTCGCCGACGCGCTGACGGCCTTGGAGCCCGGCGCGCATGGCACGCTGCTTTATCCAAGCGGCGTATCAGCCATAGCCGGCGCGCTATTGGGCGTGCTCAACGCAGGTGACGTGCTGCTGATGGCCGACAATGCCTACGAGCCTTCGCGCACGATGGCGGACAGCCTGCTGTCCGATTGCGGCATCGAAACGCGCTTCTTCGACCCGCTCGACCTGGCCGGCTTTGCCGACCAATTCTGCGCGCGCACGCGTGCCGTTCTGCTGGAAAGCCCCGGCAGCCTGACAATGGAAGTGTGCGACATACCAGCGCTCGCCGCGCTTGCGCGTGAGAATGGTGCTGTCAGCCTGCTCGACAACACATGGGCCTCGCCCATCGGTTTTCCGGCGCTGGCGCATGGCTGCGATATCGCGATCATGAGCCTCACCAAGCATGTCGGCGGCCATTCGGACCTCATGATGGGCTCCGTCAGTGCCGGCGAGAAATTGTATGGGCAACTGCGCTCCAAAGCGCAGGCGCTCGGCATCGTCGTCTCGCCGGACGATGCGGCTCTGGCGCTGCGCGGCCTCAGGACCATGGGCCTGCGGCTGGAACGCGCAACCAAGAGCGCGCTCGCCATCGCCGGGTGGCTGCGCGAACGCCCTGAAGTGGCGCATGTGCTGTGCCCGATGCTGCCCGGCGCTCCCGGCCATGAGCTGTGGGCGCGCGACTTTGCCGGCGGATGCGGGCTGTTCAGCTTCGTGCTCGCAGGGC
>Ga0210040_10006470_pt1 | contig 14565 bp, 14 predicted proteins | sample CryGeyCG12114_NA_FD_185462 | JGI IMG/M metagenome (GOLD analysis project Ga0210040, IMG submission 185462) | Groundwater microbial communities from aquifer - Crystal Geyser CG19_WC_8/21/14_NA (SPAdes) (version 2) | ecosystem: Environmental > Aquatic > Deep subsurface > Groundwater | place: USA... | reverse complement strand
CTTGGGACACCTGAAAAATTTCTAAGTTTTTTCAAACACCATGTTGACCGACATTGCAACCTAACCTAAACTAAACATAGTGTTTGAAAAAACTTAGAAATTTTTCAGGTGTCCCAAGTTCTAAAAAACCGAACCCTACAGGTAAAACCGAACCCTAAAATATATAGAACTAGAGAGGAGCTCCACAAAAAATATTTTTTCGGCATCCAGTTTCCAGTAAAAAAAATGTTGACATAAGTATTGTCATATAATGGGAATTTTGTTTGGATGTCTAAAAAATTAGCATGTAAAATAAAACATTTGCAAAAGTACTTGCCATTTCTTTTTTTACGATCATACCCGGGCATTCAAATTCAAACTAGTTTTATTTAAGTGTCAATCCAAATCAACAATAAAAATCGCTGCTCTCCCTTTGGTGACAATAAGATAGAGATAGAGAAGTGAAAATATAGTTGGAACAAATAACTTTATAAATATAACAATTTTATACACAACAAATATACTTTAAATCATATGAACGTTGAATTACGTTTTGATACCAAGTGCTCGTTTAGTCTCCGAAAAAACTCTGTCCGTGTCCATCCATAAAAGTCGAAGTCCCGTGGTAGCAAGTTCCAGAGTCTTACGCACGAGGCGCTAATAGAATTTTCACTCGCCTTGGCATTGCGGCATATTTTTAACAATCTTGAACTGAAGCGTGCTTATTAAAGAGAGAGACTGTATCGATATTTGTTTTTTATTGTTCAATTACTTACACAGTTGAGCTACTGTCAGTAAAGTTGTGTTGTATTTATTCAGTAACTGTCCACGGAGATTCAACAATTTTATGTGGTTTGGAACGGAGCGGAGCTCCAAAATTTTTATGTAAACTGGAGCGGAGCTGCAAGATTTTAAAGTAGTCTGTAGCAGAGAGGAGCTGCAAGATTTTGAATTAGTCTGCAGCAGAGCAGAGCTCCTAGATTTTAAAGCTGTCCGGTGCGGGGCGCAGACCTAACTTCATCACTGATTGCAGTGAAATTATTTTACGTAGAATTAACGTTTGAGTTCAAATCATCGAGCAAAAATCTTGTCCCTTACAATATTCTCTTGAGTGAAAAAATAATTGTAAACAAAAGGATGAGTTTTATTGGTCTTGGCACATTTTCTTTATCACTTTTGTGGATGTACATACCAGTCCCAAGGACTTAAAATAACATCACACAAAACAAATGCATAACCTCCACCCAAAGCGTGCATGTGAGCACGTATGTAAATGTTTTAGGATAAGACAGTCTTACAGGGCAATGACTGAGTTTGAGAACTATTTACAGTTTGCGGGTGGCTAAAACGTTCTTAAAAAGTTAAGGTGGATCCTATGACCACTAGCGATAAACCAAAATCAATAAAAAAAATCCAAATGACCCCGGCGTTGGTAATAGTGTTCGTGAATTTTTTGTTAATTAACAAAATAAAGCAAAATTTTGCTTTTGAATTCAAACTGGACCTTGCGATTAATATACAGATATACAGATATAATTTTTGAGTTGTTAGTTATGGAAATTTTTGTATAATTTTAACCAAAACAGCAAACTCACTTTGGGCTTTTGTGTATATAATAGTAACGGCGAGGGTTACAGTATTTGACAACCAGTAATTTAGAAAACCTAAATTTGCTCGTTTTGTTTTCAGAATCTTCACATGTAATTGGTAAGATTGTAGTTAAGTATTCAATTCTCTATACACGTTATATTTGACTTCAATGGGACTTCACTGCTATCAAATTTCATACACAGGCAGGCAAACCATCCAACTATAGTGAAATCAATAGAAGCCATATGAATAACTACATGAATAACTCCTATATGGAAAACGGACCAATATTAACAAAACCATAAAGCAGAAGATTGAAAAAATTATGATTGTCAATCAAAAGTTTGATTTAATTTGCGACTAGTCAAAAATTCCAACAACCTAAATCTTGATTGACATATTTGTTTCCAGCCGAAACATTCATCCACCATACATCTTTAATATGACAAGTAACTTAATGAGAAGTGACACATTTAGCGAAAAAAAAATCAAGCAACCAAAAGCGTCTTAAATTTCCTTTCAGTCGAGTCATTTATTTTTGGTCATTTCTACCCATTAGTTAGTGTATTGTCAATAATAAATGTTTCAGCGGAAAAACATGAAAAGCCGATTTCATAAAGAAAGCTAATGATAGACATTACATTGATTTGATTTCTCTGGATTGGTGAACGAATCCCTGCTTTCTCTAGACAGCTGTAATTGAGTGGAAGTCATATTTTGCACACAACTTGTTACCGCAACCCAGAAGAGCCTATACCGAGACGAAAATAAATTCAAAGGCTGATGGCATTTAAGGAATTCGTAAAAGCTTTTTTCTCTGCTTGGAAATTTCTTAAGCTTAAGCTCTCGTTTTTTGAGCAGCAGTTGTAGATTACATATAGATGACTGACAAACCCATTTGATGAATATAAACATTTGGGAGAACCCAAGTTGTAGTTACAAGAAAATCAAAGCATAAGGATTCTCACGCGTCGGTTCACTGCTATAGTGCTATACTATAAGATGGCCTGACTTTTTCATAACTTGCCTACTTGTATTTTTAAAAAAACCCTGAAAAATACCAGTATTGTTACATTAATCTAAAACGCACATACAGATACAATATAACGTAATCCAACGGGTTTCATTTAAGTATTCACCATATGAAAATACAATTCTTTTCGCATTCACCACCATTTCCGCTTTGGTAAGTAAATATGCATGGATTGTTTTTATTTAACTTTACACTACTGCAATCTATAGTTAGTTAATAAAAGTTATAAAGAATGCAAGCAGAAAAAGTCTTTGTAGTGCTAATAGTTTACTAGTATGCCTGCACTACTGTTATACTATGCGGAATGTTAGAAGATTCCGCAATTTACTAATTCTATATATCAGCAAGGCAAAAACGATAAGAACCAGAGTGCTACTAGAAATGGCGAGTAGGAACTGGAAATAGATTTTTCGGCAGTAGCTGGTTCGTTAGTTAGTTCAAGTGAAGAAAGATTGGCTGATTTGCATTTTATGCATTTTGGCTCTCTGCTCCTGCAAACTGCGTTTGAAGTGTCCGCCTCAGCCAGTCAGTTTTGGTTCAGATTACAGTTAGTTAGTGGCAGAATTACATGCATTTGGAAGATTATATAGTCAGCTGAGTAATTTTGTTATCTTCATGTAAGAATAGTTTTCCACTTTTAACATTTTCAGGATTTTTCATGGGAAGTATACGTAATGCAGCATATGGTTCAAAACTGGAGACAACATTTTTGTGTTTGCTTTAACTTTTTGTTTTGACGACAGAACTTACTTTATGTATGTAGCTATCATATAGCCTAGCTCACTAGCTTGTTTTTTTCCCTCTAGTTATATATACAGTTTTACATTGAAGCTGGGCATTTTTGTATCATTAGCTGGGTAAAGGGATGCATCCAATTACACTTAATGCAAACATTAGAAATATGTTCAAAGAAGACTGATTGATGTGTAGTATTATGCATATAGCTAGGGCTAAAGGAAAATCGACTTTTAATGAGCCAACAGACAGGTGAATAGCATAAAGCTAATAACGTGATAGTTAGAATTGAATGATAAACTTGAGACATGGAAGAAAATCGATTCTATGTCTAGTTCACAGAGCTAGCTAAAATAAATATTGAATACTGTACATTGGCTGAGCCAGTGCAATGTAATGCGTAGGTAAAGACAATTATGTGTTCCCAAAAAACTTTTTTATTCGTCCTTTCTCATCTTACTGATTACACCTTCACAATCCTATGTAAGTGCACACTAGCGGGACATTTGACTAATCAAGACTTTGTAATTTAAGTAATACGTGCTTTCCTAACAACCTTTCAGATCTAGCTTCTAACGATTCCCAATGACAAAAGTACAAAGTTAATGATGGGACATGAATTGGTCATGTAAAATAATTTGAATACTTAACGAATACTGGAATAAATTGGACGAGTGCCAAAGGAAGCGAAAAATATAATGTATACACAATGGAAATAGTCCCAGAAAAAAAATTCAAGGTACAAAGAAGTTTATAGATTAATTAAAACACAAAATAATGTAGATATAATATCATTCAGTTTCCTATCCTTGAGCATATGAATGATTAGATTCGGGGATCTTTCATTGCATATTTGGCATCGCATGTGAATCCAAGTATGAATGCAAATCTGTGCCCTTCTGTCACTCTTTCATTGTAGTGAGAATTTTCTTCCCCTGAGCTGAATCCCACAACTCTCCCTATGTATATAAAAGAAATGATTTCGCCAGCCAAAAGAAATAAAAGCCGAAAAAGCTTAATAACACTAACCTTGTTTTGGATCAACTGTACGGTTTGTGTTGTCTCCATCAACAAAAACTAATCTTCCACCTTGGAAATCTTTTGCATAATCGGAAAGGAAGACCATTGTCGAAAAATGAAAGTGACCAAATTGTTTCTGAAAGCAGAAAAAGGTCACACAGCACTGTGAGTGTCGGAAAACAAGATAATTCCCAAAACTGAAAACATCATTTGCATACCTGATGAGCCGTAAGTTTCCAGTATCTGTCATGAGGTTTAGAATTTTGGAATGCGCTGAAGCGTACGAAAAATGAAGGACGTGTAGGATTAATAGTCCATTGGTCGACACCAAAATACTGGGCCACGAGTTGTCTCAATTTACCTTGAATAGCTCTGTACAACACAGAATGTAAAATTTTTTAGGGCACAATTCACAATGCTACAAAGCATTTACCAGAGGGATGTACATATTTTTAACATACTGGTAAACAAGTAAGTCACTGCGTTTAAAAATTGGCTTCGTCTCATTAACTTTCCGCAAATCGATTGTTTCATCATTGAATTTCAACAAGGCCGAGTGGAAATCAAAAATCGTTGTGCCCACTCCTTTGGGAGGGGCTGCTATGAAGTATCTCGTAGCTAATTGCTCTAAAGACAATAGTTCTTGGGTGCTCAATAGTTCGTCACTAATAAATCGGCCACACTGCTTGGGAATGCATCCTATGCAAATAAGATTCATGATTAAAGCACAGCTACTAGCTAGGCGTCCCAAAAAATAACTGACGACAACTAACTAACCATTAAATTTGGATGTAGAGGATTCAAAAGTAGGGGAACAAGTAGTCTTAAAAGTGCGCAGTTGAAGTTGTTCGTCCACAGTAGCAAGTGGAGTCTCATTTTTCTTAGAATTGAACCAAACAATTGTCATAAGTCCGATGATTAGAGCTACTCTTGATATGACCCGATGTTTTGACAGCCCGGGCATTGGTCCGAATTTCGGCGGAGGTAGCGGTTCTTCATCACTGCCACTAGTGGTGCTGAAATATGAGGATAATTTTAATTTTTAATGTTTCAGTTAAAATTATTTTCCTCGCTACAGTGAGTTTGCACGTAATATTGTTGACATGATATAAAATAACATGTATTTAAGGCTATAAATATTTAACCTTTTTTTCTCTTTTTTCGGAGATCCTTCGGCGACTTCACTCTTTTTCGGTGAGTCTTTATCAGTCTTTTTGGTTTTTCTTAGCTTCACTTCACTCGGCATTTTTATGCGGCTGATATGATATGTATGTTTCTGAGTGCAAACTCTTTGTGCTCAATTGATTAATTATTTTCGTACCATTTAATACGTTGTTAGTTAGGCGACTTCACAAACTAAGTATTATTGTTTATGGTAGAAATCAAATCAAACTACAGATGAGATTCTTGAATTTGAAAAAACATCCAATTCAATTTCAGATTGATAGTAATTTGCAACTAACTTTTCCTGATATTGGTGAATTCACGAGCTCTCCCTTACACGAAATGAAATATAATGTAGCTACCTTCAGAATATTGACTAGTTTGCCTAGACCTGATTCTACACACATTCTTATCCTACCTATGCACCGTATGATTTTCGCACCGACTACTATTTCGTGCTTGAGTATGGACTTGTTTTTGTTCCCATGCATTGCATCGAATTCCCTTGCCTGTTAAACCTAGGGGGTAACATAAGAAAATGACAAAAGAAAAAAATACACCAGCTAAGTCATACTGTTATGATGCACCAGAAGCACAACTTCAAAACTACAGGCAGAATTTAAAAGCACAAAAATCCACCATAAAAATTTTGTGAAAACACTACTCTGGTTTATTGAAGAAATAACGTATTTAACAAAAATTAGTTATGCTAAGACTTGAGTTAATTGTAAATACTAACATTCATCAAGTCATATTATTGTGATTCTTACACGAAGTTATCAGCACTTTCATTAACCCAAAATCACTGTCAGAATAATTGATTATACATTTATATGTTGAAGGTCAACTAAAAACTAAAGAAGTAAAGGCAACAAATAATTACAAACTTTAGGCCTTCGACGGGCTAGAGCTAGATGGACCAAGCCAATATTCACTATGTTCTTTGATTTCACTTTCAGATAACTCGCCTTCATTGACTTCCGCACAGTCAGGGAAGTACTCAGCTGACAAGGAATCTATTTTAGAGCGCACGGCAGCGATGGTTTTCATTTCAATAGAATCCTCATTTTTCTGGAATGCAAAAATCAAAATATATTTATTAAATATATCTACCAAATATATAACTACACATTAATACTACATATAACATAATCTATGTAAAAACATAACATACGTTGTGGACCAATTTCAAATGTAACGTCAATTTTTTAAACGAACGGACATATGACTGCATATCTGAGAATGATGTCGGCTGAGAATGTGTAAGTCGTTTTCGAATATGGTTGAGATCACGAATTTTCATCTGCGAAATACCCTGGGACAGTGTAAGTAAAGATTTTGCAACAACATCGTAACAAAAACTATAACTTATGAAGTGTAAATGCTCATATTTTCTTACTGGAAGCGTAGCCGGAACATTTTCCCTGAGAATATAACTTTCCTCCAGTTTAAAAATCTCGCAAAGAAGTTTGCAAGCAAGATAGAAATCACTCCATGTACAATTCTTGATGCCTCTTTGCGGCAAAATACTTTTTCGGATGCCTTGTAGCTCATCATATTTCACGCATTCTTTTTTAGTTGTGCAGAACATACAACGCCATTTATTGAGAGGAATCTCACTTAAAGCGGGTACGTGGCAGTTTAAGTGAAATACTTTGGGACATCCATCACAACAAATCATAACAACCTTTTCATTCTCGTCCGAATTGCAAATTCCACAGAAGTCTTCGTTATTATCCTCTTCCTCAAGGGGCTCTGACTCTGGTTTTACAGACGTGTCTGCTTCTTCTTTTGCTGCAACTGTAATCAATATAAAGAACATACAAGAAGTTAGTCAATACAAAGGCCTAATTTATAATGCATGAAAAATGAATCTCAACTCTCAACATCAAGTCACATTACTATTACACATAAAAAGAGCATGAGCCATTTCCATTTCAAGTTACACTTAGCACATAAAACTAAAAAAGAAATACAACCATCAACTCATGAACATAAGAAAATAACCTTGCGATTTCCTTTTCCCAAGTTTAGGACCACTTCTTCCAGTAGATGTTTTTCCAGCCTTCGGTTCCGTTCTATTTCGCTTCCTTCCAGGCGGTGAACTCACCACAAACTCCGGTAGCTCTTTTCTCTTTCTTTCTCTTTTTCCGGAGATGATTCCCGTGACACTGGAACTGGTGGACGCACCGGGTTCCGAAGAATCTGTGTTGGTTGGAGAGAAATCTGACGCACTCATAGATGGAGAAGCTGGATTACCTTCTTTTGGCCTGAAATTTTAAAATATTTACCAAGTTGAACATACATTTTAAAATTAAAATGGTTTACTGTTAGTAGGCATTGAAATCTCACCCAGAAGTTTCTGCTTTAGTTGGTGTAGTCGTGTCGTCAGATTTCAGTAATTTGCTTACGGATTTTCGAGATTTTTCAGCTGATTTGGATCCAGGTTTGGAATTTGGACTGCATGCAAAAACCGAATCATGTAAAACAAGACCACCAAAAAGTCTTCAAAAATAACAAGACTAGAATTGTACCTTTCTGATCTGTCTGAGTTAGCAATAACTCGTCGTCTAATAGTTCTACCCCTGCTTGAAGTTTCTGGCTGCTTTAATTTTTCCGGGGAAGAAGAAATAGAATCTTCTTCATCCGAAGAGCTCAAATTTTCTACTCTCTGTAGCCCTGTGGCTTTTTTTTCAATCTTTTCCACAACTTTACTATCCTCAACAACAGCAGGAGATGCCGCTGCCGCTGATGACACAGGCTCCGTATCAACTACAGCCTTTGAGATCGGTGTCTTAGGTTTTTCAGCAGATTTTTCTGCACTACTTTTAGTAGGTATTGGTTCATCTATTTTCGCCACTTTATTGACGCTTTCTTCGGAAACCTCTTTGTTTAATTCCTCCGATTTCTCTTGAAGTGCTTCTTTTTGAGCTTCAAGTTTATCTCTGTACCCAGCCAATGCACATTCAGCACTGTATTTCATTGCAGTTTCGTAAATACTATCATCCTCCATTATTCCAAATCCTCCTTGAACAATCTCATTCACTGGTTCATCGATTTCAACAATTTCGAACGCATTTGGGTCCAATGAGTTTTCTTGGGCAAACTGGTTGATATCGTCAGTATCACTATCACTCCCTCTTCCCCCAGAAGCTTTCAATTTAATAGCCCATGCCGGTAAAGAATTTCGTGAGAGATTAACATTGACATTGCCATTTGAAACACTAGGAGCCGGAGCTGGTGGGATAGGAGATCCTTTTTTACCGAACCGCATTCTCACTCTATTACTGGGCTGATGAGCGTAGCTGATTTTTCCTAAATCCTTTATGTCTAGTAAAAAAATTTGATTTTTTAATGAGCATATATGACCAAACAGACCAATGCAAACATAAAATAAATTCGTTACATACATTTTTGACAATGAGTAGATATTTGCTTGTCCATGACAAAGTGAAAATCTCGTTCTGTGTACATCATGAATTTATCGGGATTCAGAATGAAGCTTTGTTTCAACATGTAGCTGAGTCTTCGTTGCAAATTTCTGCAATAAATAAAAACACGATGAAACTAAAACTAAAATAATGCGTCGTTCAGTAAATGTTGGTTATGAGCTTAGTAGATGTGGTGATTCAAGCTTACGTTCTATTTGCATATACGGACATAGTATTTCCTTTAGAAAACAGATCGTGGACAAAACGAACAAACTGTTTGCCTTGTTCATGATACGATTGCATTTTAGTGCGCTTCATGTTTAGCTGCTTCACTTTTTCGACAGACTTTTCAACAATGTGCTTGCGAATGTTCATTTCTTGGGCCATGACAGAAGACAAAATACTAAAGAAAACAACGTTTATATTATATATTGCACTATCAGGAACAAGCCGGTTAAATACATCATAATTCTTTATTGTATCTTACATTGTCATTTGCGCAGCAGCCTCAGTATACAGCTGATTCTTTTCGTGTTGCAATAGTTCTCCAATTTTGGAGCACAGTTCTTTTTCTGCTTCGTCGCATCTGTTCATAATGCACCTGAAAACAACACAATGTATAAAACTTATTCAAATTCTTTAATATCGAATTGCACTTTTCATTTTATATACTCCTTACTCTACAGTCTTCAGGCGATTTGTAAATTGAGTTTTCAATTCGTTCACTATAACTTCAACTCGCTTGAACAAATGGTTGAGATGTGCCTTCTGCTTGCAAATATTGCAAATGTCTACTTTGCAAGTAAGACACAGGGCAGTAACCTTTTGAGTTTTATGAGCTGAGCAAAATTCTCTTGAATTCGGCTCAACCTCAACTTCGATAGTTGTTTCCACAACATGCGATTGAGTTGCCCTCATCAAATTGTGGTTCTAAAATTCAATAAACAAATAAAGCATAAGCATACAGAAACGTATCTTTGAGTTCTAAGCTTGCTTAACGACAGTAAAACAAGCACTGACCTCATGACACCCGCTGCATAAATACGAAGCACATTCTTTGCAATAGCCAACAGCTTTTCCTTTACGAACACAATATGTACACTCCAAATTCCTATCCTCGATGTTTGGAGACTCTACCGGTTTGAACGGATTAGTAGTGCTGTTTAAGAAGTTACTATCCGTTTTCAGTAAACATATCGGGCAGTAGAAGGGTTTGTCTAAAAATACAAATTTGTATTTCCTTATAAATCGTCGGAATATGATTGCATGAGAACTATTAAAAACTTGAGTACATAACATACCTTCTCTGTCCGCTTCGCTCAAACACCCAGGTTTGGAACAAACAGCATGAAGACAGGGGAGTAATTTAAAATTAATATCCACATGACCACATAATACACATGCGTATGAGTCCATGTCATTGTCCATATTCTCAGCTTCCATGTCTACTTCCTATGAAACCATCAATAAACGAAAGAGATTATAATACTTCCTACCAGAAAACAAGCAAAAAAGCAGATTAAAATTAAATCTACAGCAAAAAAATCAATCGTCAACTGAAAGGAGTCTCCGCTTCATCGTAATCGTATCACATACCTAGTTAGTTAACTTGGATTTTAAAGTGGCTTCGAAAAACTGCTACAGTCAGTAAATCAACGATATAATTTTTTTGTCAGTTAGACTATACAATGATGCCAACAACACGGATACTACTGTTTGATTATTATTACTTTTTTGGTTGATATTTATATTTTAAACAAACTTTACAATTAATGTAATTCAGCCACACGCCGAACAAACTCACTATTACACAAAGGGAAGCATAATTTAAAACTCGCAGCTTCTTGAAAACAAAAAAGACGCTCATTGGTAAACGCCAAACCAAGTAAACAGCAATGGAACTTAAATAGACAAATCCTTTGTGTTTAGCGCACAAGCAACAGCTAGAAAACCTATGGCTTGCAAAAACACTAATTTGTATATCTGTCAGTCGTATTCCCAATATCCCAAGGTTTTTTTTTGGGCGCATTATTGATCATTTGTGATCATTTTGACATCGTTTGATGAAACATTTCATGAAAGATTTAGGTTTGATTTGATGGCGTCTTTGAATGCGTAAAGTATAACTTTAACAACAATTGCCACCATCCACCACGTTTTCAAAGTAAATTAATGGAAGTCATTGCATTTGCAGCAAGCATCTAAATTGAATAGTTAGAAATCTTTCACAAAATTATTTGATGGACACAAAGTATTTTGGCTGTACTTTCACAGACTTGGGCTTTTGGCTGGGCTGAACATTATTATATCACCATGCTCACTTTTGTTTAGATTTTAGATTGCGTTAGATCGATAAATAAAACATCCACAAATGCACTATCGTGTGCACAAAAGTATACTGAATCGCGTGAAATTTTCTCAGACTTTCCGTACTATTTTTATTTAAAAAAAGTATTTAATTTTGAAGAGACGCGAAAATGGTAATGATTATCAAAATGAATGTTTGAAAGTACAATGGCTTGGGTTACTCTAGTTTTCATTTATATTTTTCAGGCTCAACAAGGTGGAAAGAAAATCGGATTGAAAGAAGCTATCAAAATGTGGGAAGAAAAGACTGGAAACAAAGCTGCTGAAGCAGCTCATATCAAACTGAACGGTTGGCATCCTCCGATTGAAAAGATGGATGGATCTACTTCATTGTTGACGAAATGCGAGTTAGTGATCAAAGATTATCAAACGCATAATTTAAAATTTTTATTAGCCTTTTTCAGAACAAGATAAAAAAATGCCCATACTTTGCAGGCATCTTTCCCTCTCAACAAATATGATTGAACGTCTTAGTAATTTAAACTCTCTCAAGTGCCTGAAAATTCTTTCTGTTGGGAGGAATTATTTGAAAAGTTTGCAGGGTGTTGTAAGCTGCAATCTAAGATCTATTTTTCGCCAAATTGATTTATTGACTGTCTTTTGGTTAGTTTAAATCGGTATCTTATTTAAACGAAATTAGGAAGCTTGTGCAGACACTTTGGAAGAAATTTGGGCCTCTTATAACACGATAGAAAAACCCTCGAAGGGTGTTACATCGTGCAAAAGATTAAGGGTTTTGTACTTGGCCAACAACTGGGTGAGAGAATGGGGAGAAGTGTCTCGATTGGCGGATTGTCCAAAACTTGAGGAACTAGTTTTGTTGGGTAACAAAAAAAACATTTTTTAGACGTGATTTTTCCAAAATTTCGAAATTAATCATCCATGTCCTAACTTCTTAGGAAATCCTTTGGAAGAACGATTTACAAATGCAGGGAACACTCCACTGGACTGGCAAAAGGAAGTTGCCAAAAAAATATTACATCTTAAAAAGTTGGATGGAAACAACATCTTGAGAACTGATGACAAGGATGACTAAATACTAAATTCCTATAAGTCATGCAGCCCACCAATCTATATAATTAAAACAAACTAAGCATTTCATTTAATTGTTAATTGAGGTGATTGGCTTATTATTAAACAACTATCCATTTTCCATTTAGCTTTCGTTTACTTACTATGATTTACTAAATGCAAAAGTTCGCATAAGCATTAACTGTGGAATTTACTAGCAGATCGGCACATTTGCCATAGTTGACTTTATTTTTATTTTAGTGAAAATAATAATTTTCCTCGGAATATGGAAGTTGAAATGTTAAATAATACTTTATGTATCGATTATTGATTATTTTTATTACATAATTCCAACATTACAATTGCTTCATCTCCATATGCACGAATACGAAAACTTTTTAGTATGGATGGATGATATGGATGCATGGAAGTGGAGGAACTACGAAGTAAAAATTGTATGCACTGGACAAGCCCGCGTACCACAGGTTTAATTTAAATACCGGGACTTCTGTGTTTTCTCTCTCATATCTCATGTTAATTTTTATCCTTCTCTACCTTCTACCAGTTTAACTAACGTTACTTTAATCGGTTTCGACTGAGCTCGTAATGTTTAAAATTAATTGACGACGAAACAGTAGGGCAACCTGAAATATTGCCAGCAAAACCACTCCTTATTTCAATTTTCATCTTGGAGGTTTCATTCACTTGAGCTGTAAATATAAGGTATTTAATTTTGTTTTAAATATTGGATTATGCTGTCGGTGTGGTCACTCTCTGTTTTGGCATTTAAGAACTACATTGAGACGTAAACCATCTTAAAAAGCCTAAAATCGCTTTACCTGGACGCATCGCAATTATTCACTCCGATTCTAAACACAACTTACTTATAGCGGCCGTCAGGTATTCAAGATTCATCAAGAATGTAAACGCGTAGTAAAATTCTTTTAGACCTGCTCGCAAATATATGAAAATGGAATTTCCAAATGTTGGCCAACGTTGCGGACACTCAAATTGTGGACAACTTGATTTCCTACCTGTGGAATGCGCATATTGTCATTCGACATTTTGCAAAGACCACTTATCCCCTTTCATCCACGATTGTCAAAGTTTTGAGACCAATGTACTCACTGATGCAGAGTTGTCAGCTAAAGCAAAGGAGAAGTGGCAAGTGAAATGTTCATTAAAAGAATGTCATACCAAGGAATTGGTTCCAATTAAATGCGATAAATGTCTGGAGCATTTTTGCTTATCGCATCGTCATCCGGATCAGCACAAGTATGCCATAACTATTAACAAATGAGAAAGCTACAAATGGTAGACGCATCTTGAATTTATTTGGACCCATTTGAATTTCAGATGCCCAGTATTGTCTAAAGAGCAAGTAGAAAAAGTTGTTGCACAATCCAAAACAACTGAATTTGAAAAAGCAGCCAAAGAATTGCAAGACAAAGTGAAACAAGACATTGTCAACAAGCTGGAAGCAGCTAGAGCTGCTGGGGGAAGCAAAGGAGCAATGGCAACAAAATTAGCACTCATGAAACTTAAAGGGAAAGCCAAAGGAGATACTGCAGTTCCACAAACTGAAAGAGTGTATTTTTATGTCGATTGTTTCAACACGGAGCAGAATCCTAAACCGCTAGAGTTGTTTTTGTGTAAAAAATGGAGTTTGGGGAAATCAGTTGATTTTGTAGCTAGACAAGCCCGAGTAAAAAATAAGAATAATGTACCCGATGCTCCAAAATTACATTTGTATAAAGATGGAACGTGTTTATCTGAAAAATTTGATATTACGCTAAATGAATGCATTGAATCAGGCCTTATTGTTGACGGCGATGCTTTAAAATTTCTTCGAATTGAACCTGAACCTGCATCTGAAAAATCTTAAAATGTTTGAAAAAAATAAATTATGTACCTACTTAATTGTAATGTGGTTTAGATAATTTAGTTATTGTGATGATATTGATTATTGACAGATAGTCAGTCGTATTCATAATTTACATACATAATACAATGTACTTAACGTAAGTCATAAACCGTTAAAGCACCAAAAGAGTGTGAGGAATGAAAGCTATTTAAGCTATATCATCACTCTGTATTTGCAATTGATAAATAAACTAAACAATCAATTCAGTATACCGCTCACATTGTTCATAGCCAACTTTTTTGTCATTTAACACAATACACAAAAGTTATGTGCACTATAAGCATTCATTGGATGGATTCATATTTATGATT
>Ga0210040_10006468_pt1 | contig 14566 bp, 10 predicted proteins | sample CryGeyCG12114_NA_FD_185462 | JGI IMG/M metagenome (GOLD analysis project Ga0210040, IMG submission 185462) | Groundwater microbial communities from aquifer - Crystal Geyser CG19_WC_8/21/14_NA (SPAdes) (version 2) | ecosystem: Environmental > Aquatic > Deep subsurface > Groundwater | place: USA... | reverse complement strand
AAAGTAAAATTCATGGTTTTCCGCCGCCGTCGAAAATGATCGACGTCGACGACGGCGTCGCCGCCGTCGGTTATAAATTACCCTCTACGCCGCCGTTGTTGATTCTTAATCGACGCACACCTCTAATGTGAACCATTCTACCCCAACTATAACTAACTGCATACATAGATATTTAGATGCATGATTTCTGTTATGTATACAACACATAGCGCAGCACAATTTACTTGGGTACATGTAAGTAATGTGCACAGCTCTTTCATAGCTACACCAGTAGATAACTATAACTAATATAACTACACATGGGTTCCCAAGTTAGTTAGTTTGCACGGTAGAATGTTACTAGGTGCAGCCAAAGGAAAACACCTTAGGATCACTTAGCCTTTATATGACGACATTGCATGGTTAAAAGTAAACTAATAAAAACGAGATACGCAGCAACACATGTGTGAGCAAACTGTGTGTAATAAATAAATGTGCTTGCAAACCATAGCCAGTAAGTCTGGCACATAGCATATTGATGATGAGGTTTGCAAGAATTTTGCGTTCCAGGAGTCCGTTTCGGCATGTAGTACTTTCTGAGATTATTTGGTGGCTGGAAATAACTTGGCTACAGTGAATTGGAAGAAAAGTTTATACAATTGGGATAGTATAGGTTTATTGTCAAGGGTTGAAATCCTAATTAGTATGCTACATTTCACGAATTAATATGTCTACATTTTTATAGGTTTAGGAAACGACAACTATAACTTTACTTAGTAGGTTGTTAGTAACATATGGTAACATGAAACCTTAACACCTTCCATCTGCATAACATTACTCCACTGTAGGCCCTTACTGCCATTTTGATTTACAGGATGTGAAAAAATTTTATTGCAGGATTTCATATGAACACTTTCTGTCGTGAAATCACACAAATAATTAAAAGATAGAATTGCAAAATAATTTGAGCAAAGCATTTCACACACTAGCTGCATAAACGTCTACGACATGAATCTACTGTATACAAGGCTCAATACTGCTACTTTTGTGATGACTTTCAGACTCGTTCATTTTTGGACTTGCTCTCACCGAACCAAGGCCAGGGAATGTTGAGTACAGAGAAGAAATGGAATACAAAAAAACAGTAAAAGATTTGCTATGCAAGCAAGTCAACAAGAAAACCCTCTTTCTGGTTTTCAATCTAAAAAAAAGCATGAACAACAACAACTTGAAAAGATTAATTTTGCGTAGTTAGTTTGTTAACATGGCTTATTTATGAGCAGGATCTTTCGTTTTTAAAGAGCTATGGTCATCCTCATCGTCTTCTTGTAAATCGATCACATGTTCCTCCAATTTGGCTATGAGACCTTCTTCACGTTTTAAGGTGGTTTTACGAGCTTCTACTAACTTCTCAGCTCTAGTCTGAAAAAATCATAATCAAATTAATGTCAGCAAACCGAGATAATTAATTTTCACTTACTTATAATGCTACTACTTATTTCTAATCATTAAACTCCCATTATAATCGAATCGCATTACTACAGCAGTCAATTTACTTCAGAAATGATGAAAGTATGAAAGATGGCTTTTAAATTACTGTATAGACTACTTATTTGCAGGTGTTCAATTTGACATCATATAGGTGTTATGATAGAAAAAATAGCTCTAACGCCTATTATGCCCTAAACCTATTAGCTAATATGGTCTGGCCAGGCTTGTGAATGCATCTTTCGCATTAAGCAAATGTTCTCAACCCATCATCCTATCTCCAACTACTATATAATAATTCACACGAAATGAGGTCATCTTCTATAGCCTATAGGGATCCTCGTGACCTTTTTCCATCCACCACTCGTACACTGTGCACATACACAGCTAAAGTTCCACTCCACATAGCACTGCACTCTTTAATCAATAATATTATTCTTCTTGTTTCAACCCAAGTACGAGTGTGGGTATGGATGTGATGGAACATTATTTGTTAAGCAAGTGATTACTGTCACATTTAAATATTTATGCAACCGAGGTTAAAGTTGGGAAAAACTAACTTCGTTGCATCAAGCATATGAATTAAAAAAGCTAGATTGTAGTGCTCGAGTGCAAAAACTTTATCATGCGTTCAGAGAATGATCCCTGCAGCGCAAAAAAAGTAAACAGGGTAATCTGCACGACTGTTTTCAATCCACACCACTGTGAGCCCACATAGTTATTGAAAGCAGAAGATGTTTTCCTTTCAAAAAGCATCATATGATAATGATTCTTGTTGGTCTGTCATGGTCTGTTATAGTTATCATAAAGATTTTCAATATAGAGCTTTGCGAAATGTTTTTAATACAAACGCTCAAGTATTTAATTGCAAAATTACATTGAACATTGCGCTGTTTATCATAAGTTCAGCTTACAGTCCAAAATTTGAATGGGCAAAGGCCTTTGAACATTGCAAATTACATAACCATGTATTCATTTGAAGTAGAGTGATGAATGTTGTGCTAGGAAAGTCAATAACATGCGTAAAAACATCAAAAGTGTACATTAATTCTAAATAAAATGAACGTACGCAGGTAGTAAGTCCTTGTCCTATTCATCCCGGAAGCCTAAAAATTATGTGTTAAAGTTCATAATACGGCAAATCACAACAAATGTGTCATGTGGTGAGTGATAAGATAGAGATCAGATAAAATATACTGACTGTCTGACTACTACTATACTTTGATATCCCATTCCAGCTGTACTTTTGAATCAGATTTATGCACGGAGCACGGAATCAATATTATTATCACTTTTATTGAAATGTACATTCTGCATTCTACGATGCACAGAATACAACCGTGGTAAGTCAAATGACACGTAAGATGGCTGCAGTAGTACTGAAAATGGAAGGAGTATGCTAACGATGCTAACTAAACTACTCTCACACTGGCTAGCTTTGTGAAAAAATGACTACAATTGAAATGAAAAATTTAACTTCCATTTTGATTTCTCTATTATTCACAGCAATATTATCCAAGAAAGAAATTAATAATTTTATTCTTCTCATGTTGAAGTCATCTTTTTTCATCATCGTTACTGCATATTCCTTGGCAAGTTATTGCACGAATGAAATGAAATTATTATGTAGAGTGGGGATTTCAGTTAAGCCAGAATAATTTGAAAAGAATTAACACCCTGCAACATTCATCTACTTAGTTTATAATTTGTAGCAACAAAAATAATGTATCATAGGACTTATTAATTATAAATTTAAACTTATTTGAGCAACTGATGAAATGAAATTTGAGGACCTCAAATAGCAAAGCGCCGTCAGCAGATTAAATGGGTGCCCAAATATCTTCCACGAAACGAATAAATTCTAAAATGTCTCACCTTAAGTTTCTCACTTCTTTCATGCATAGCATTCATTTCTTGACGAACATCCGTGAGACGATCCATTCCTCGTTTGAAGTTCTCCATCTGTTTACAAAAATTTTTTGAAAATTTTAGTCTTAAATTAAGCATAATATTATTTTTTGGCCATTTCGTGACAGTGCAGTAATGCTGATGCTGAGGGTGTCCATGAATGATGTGGGATTTGAGGAATATAAGACGCTAAGGCCAATACAAACAAATGCACATAATGCGTACTCACCAGTGCTTTCAATTGTATAAACTGAGGATCATTACTAATTGCTTCATTATGATTAGAAATTTGGGAAGTCACTTCCTCTTGAGTAGTTCTGCGAAAGCATAAACAAATTTAAAAACACACATACTAAAGTTTTAAACAATTTATGCAACCTCTATTACGTTAGGTCGCTCAGCTCTTTGGAAATTCTTGTGAGTTCATCTTGACAAGTGCCTAAAAAGCCTTCAATTAATTTTGTCGGAACAATGGCTTCATCATTTGTTGATTCTAAACTTTGGCCATCAGTGTTTGAGCTGTCAAGACTCTTATCAGCTTTGAGGGATTGACTTGATCCTGAAGTTTCTTTCTGATCAGGAATTCCCTCAACGTCTGAAATTAACTCGGGCGATTTCGATCCCAACATTGTACACGCTTCTAACTTTAGCCGTCACTGAATTTGACAATTGGTCCAGGAGAAGCTTTACGCTTTCGTTTAACGAATTAAAAATTTTCAAAGAAGAAAAGGTAAAACACGTCAATCTATTTTTCAAAACAGTTTTTAGATTTGAAATACGAATTCCCGCGGTTATATTTCTTGGCTGCCCATCGAATAAAATGTCGCAATCGCACACCATCCGGACCATCCATCTTTGTTTCTGGTCCTCACATTATGATTGTAGCAATGTGAACGAAATAAAAGCAAAATTAATGAATATATAGTTGATAAAATTTATTTTCTAGCAATACATAATTTTCTAAAAGTAATATGATTAGAACTATTGTACTGCAATCAAAAGAATGAAATAAAGGCACCTCTATATTGTCGTAGCTTAAAGATTTTCTTTAAAAATTAGTATCATTATCATCATCCCTGTTGAAGTTTTTTCCTTTGCACTGACTACGGTCATAATGTTTTCCAAATCTTTAAATGGTAACAAAGTTGATACATCATCACATTACAAATCTACTCACAGTAGATGGGATATAACAAACTAATAAATACTTTTTAATATGGTTTGTCTTTGGACCGCTTGAGCTGCACTTTCAGTCTTTTGTGTCCAATTTGAAATCCGTTCATAGCCTGAATTGCTACCTGAGCACTGTATTGGCTATGATATGACACAAATCCAAAACATTTAGACAAGTTGGTTGTTTTGTCAATAAAAACTTTGGCAGACAGGACAGTCCCAAATGGGAGGAATGCCTGAATCAAATCCGTGTCGGTGAATTCCTGGGGCAAATGGTAAATAAATAAATTCGCACCATCTGGACCTTCCATTTGAATCTGACAGTTCAAAAAATTTCAAATTAATAAATGATTACTACTTAAATCATCACTTTAATTTATGCCACTCACTGAAGACAATGAAGTGGTCACTGTAGACAATGGTTGACTACAATTCCCACCATTGCTCCCATTATTGGCCAGATTATTACTATTGTTGAGATTCACGGTAGGACTAGTAGGAGACGAGGAATGAATGGAATATCCATTTCCATTGCTATTACAAGTGAGACCAGTCGGTGCCACCAAATTCATGTTGCCATTCAAATGGTTCAAATTCGCAAGAAGTCCAATAGTAGCTAAATCAGTAGGAGATTGAAAGTTGGGCAAACCCATATGATGAGATGCAGTGGAAGATCCATTGGAGGACAAAATCATATTGGGTATAGCAGCTTGGCAAGTTTGGTTTTGTTGTTGCAACATTTGAAGCATCTATAAAAAGTTGAGCCATACAAACTTTTACAAATTGAATCTAGTTTCCAGAACATAAATGTTGGTTGCTTACCGAAATGTAGGACATTTTTTGAGCCAATGTAGATGCATTGGATGGAGCATTCAGTACACTGATTGGATTAGGAGGAGCTACTCCATCCTTTTTCACTTCCCTTTGTGCGTCCGCAATTTTTACAACGATTGAGGAAGAGCAGCCCTAAATTTTATGGAAAGGCAAAATTAGATTAGCTAACAGTTTTGAAAAGTTTCACGTCTTTCACTTTTAAGAGCACCAGGGAACTTTTTTATACCATAAATGTTGTACATGGAAAACTTTTACCTCCATCATAGTGGACTGATGCATTGTCTTGATTGCATTGAGCGCAGAAGCTTTTGATGAAAATGTGACAAATCCGCATCCACGACTATTCCCATTGGCATCCCTGAGAATGGAGCATTCTTCAATCAGTCCAAAGCGGGAAAACATGTTTCGCAAGCTGTCCTCATCAAGTTTCTTGGATATCATTCCAGCAAATATTTTTCTCTCTACATGTGTGTGTGTGATAAGAGAAGTACAGTCAAGGATTAAACTCTACCTTTACAGGTGTTCAATATCGCTAATTATTTATATTTTACTTCACCTGCTCTGTTTTCATTGTCAGCTGGTTTCATTTGCATTGGATGACTCATCTGAAATAAATGTGATTGTGATGCTTTGTTCAAAATACTAGCAAAAAATAACTTAAAATTCAATTTCTCTTTTTAACTTACTCCAGGCAGAATTTTTAAATTGTGTATAGCATTTTGTGCATCCAAAGCCGCCTTCCTTGTATAGTACGTTATGAAACAACAGCCTACAGAATATTTATGATGTACCAGTGTATACAAAAACATAGAATATTGGTCACGTTTATGCCAAAAACTTATTGCTTACCTCTACTTTGCTTGGTGACCTTGTCTCTAAGAACATTAATTAGATAAATTTGACCAAATGACTCAAAGTATTTTTTCACATCATTCTCATTCCAACCTTTGGGTAGCTGTCCAACAAACATTTTAATTGCGTCTGGATCTGGCATGCGTTCATCCATTTTAATTCACTTCGTTTGCCCTGCAAAATGAAAGAATGAATCCAAAATGTCAATCAATAGTCATAGGACGCCTTCTGGGTATTAAACTCATTACTGGGACTACCTGTACACTATACCACACTACACTTCCACACTTTTTCAATGTCAGTCACTGTTTCATAAACAATGATGAGTTATTTCTGACATCATTTGCACTCCGAATGCAGCACTTCAAGATTAATTAAATTTTATAGTAGTAGAATTGCATCTATGCTAATTGCTAGATCATCAATGGATCGTAAAAAACTGCTATTTCCACAGAGAATTCTACAGAATTTAATTATTTCTCATTATGTTCTCAAAATCAGCCCAAAACTTGCATACAATTCATTCCGAACAGCCCTAATTTCATGTTTGATTGCCATTATATGATATTCAAAACTTTAGACAGTGCATGTGTGCAGCCAATTTCATTTGTTTGGCTATGGTTGCAACTTGTCTTCATTCCGGTTTTACCATATTCAGGCATACATTTAATTATACGCCACTATTATTGTAAATGACATGAAAATACGCATCTTTTATCTATTTTCCACTTTTCTTGGGTCTTTAGTTACCAACTACCAAAATCAACTACAGTGGGCAACTTGCATCCATCCCATATAATTTAATACAAAACGGTATTTCATAATCCCAACATCGACCATGGTTTGCAGTATGAGTATGCATATTGCATGCTATCTAACGGAGCAGTTTTCCTACACAGAAAAACCATAAGTGAATTTCCCGAGCCCAATGTGTGTCACACATGCATTAAGTATACGGCAAACTAATTGAACCACTGACTTGCATTATCCTGAATAATTAGCGATAAATTCCCAGTGTTTATGTCCACCATGCCAATTAAAGTAGTGAAAAAAAAACATCTACCCTTTTCTTGCATTCACGTTTGGTCTTTGGGCAATATTTTTTATTGTTTAAGTGCCTTTCTATTAGTATCATGGAATATGCTAGTTTTTCTCTTAGAATAGGCACTATGAGCAATGATACAATGCACGTGTTGGAGATGTACCCGTCTGGTTGGCAAAGATTCGATACATGTCTGTCACTGTCACCTCTTCGACAGCAAGAAAATAATGTATCTGCGGTCTAACTGTAGTATAAAGCCTTTTGTTTTATTTCCCGAAATAATATCACCATATTCCAGGATATTGTCGACCAAGACTGGAATTCTTGAAGCAACTGGTTAACCGTAGAACAGTAAACATTTAAATAAAGTAATTACTGTACTCTTCACTGGAATCTTATTTTAATTGCAGGGTAAATGGTTTGCTCGGCTTAAACTTTAAATGTGAATCCACTCGTCTGATGTAAAACTAAATATTGCATTAGCAATCTATTATTGTTTTCCTGTCCTTAATGAGTAGCAAAGTTCCTGAAAATGGGAAACAATTACGACTGCAAAGCGTCATTACGTAAAGCCTCTAATAATACGTCTTAAGGTGGACCACAAGTAATGTTTAACTGAATCATTTGAACATGATTGATGACCTGTTTTGTAGACTATTCTCATCTCGTGGTGTTAATAATAGAGAGCTCATTACACCGTACAATGTGTTTTGTGACGCGGAGAATACCTTGTGTAGCAGGCATTAGTTATGATACAAATAGACGGGAAAAAATGCATCACCCGTTTTCCATTATCAAGCTTTCCATATGACCATATGTGAAAAATTAGGTGAATATTAATGCATGGTACATTTTAGGTTTTTTTAAAATTTAGTTTCAAAAATCCATATGAAATCACACTGATTTCAAATAGTGTTTACAATCTTATGAATGCAAATGATTTGACTAGCTTGAACGTCGCTTGAATTTAACCTGCAGTCTCTGTATTCGATAGTACATCGTGTCAACTACAATACACATGTGACTTAAATTTAACGATTCGAAAATTTCAGACCAATAAAAGTTATCATTAAAATAAAACTGTCTCCACGAGTATATTTTTCGCATGTTCAGTAAACTCTGAAACTAAGCTATCTAAGGATAATAAGAGCCACTTACTTTGCTTACTTATCGACTGGACTGGACTTGATTGGGTGGACAACAAGACGAGACGTACAGTTAAAGAAAGAAGGATCCCTGACTGACCATTGACAACTGGTGGAAAAAGTGGACACAACAAGGACAAGACAGAAAACGATGAACACAAAGACTGTACACTGACTACTGGATAGTTGGTAAGTCACCAGGCAAATGACACCAAGTGGGAGCCCAGTCAGTTGGTTATTATTACAATGTTCGACAAAAGTTGAAGACAATCATCTCTCGCTCATGATAACTATATGGGAACTAACTAACTGGAAGGAAGTTGAAGCACAAATTAGTTAGTTAGTTAGTTCTTTGGTGCAAACAAACACATATGAGAGATAATACTAACTGACTACAAGACGTATTTGCTTATGCACCTCATACGCACACAAAGTAAAAGGAGCTACACTACTATCTGGGGAGCACAGATATGAAGATTATTATGAAACTGGGGTACAAGTAAGTCACTTAAGTTTGACAGTCACACATTTACTAATATTATTATGAGGCAGTTAGAGAAGTGTTATTTGAAGTTGACTGATGATGATGACAATGATAGTAGTAGGAATAACTTAAGAGTGGTTTTGTATATATTTGCTTCCAGAAGTAATATAGTCAGTCATGAGGACTGTACGTGCCGTGAATTTGGGGCTGGAACCCTGGGGGAGTGGAAACTAATATCATGATGGAGATGCTGACTTTGAGTTTTGGATTTTAGAGACCAAGAAGTACAGTTGCTTATGGTGGATTTCGGGATGAAAATCGTAAGAAATTTAATTTTAGAAAGATTGAATGGTATTAAGAATAAGAATGCAAAAGTAACTCGGTAATGATTGGAACTGGGATTTTGTTTTGGGAGTACTTTTAGTTTCAGTTTTTAGAACTGTTCGATGATTCAAGTTGATCATTAGTAGTTATAGTGTATAGATCAAGTATAGTGTTCAAAATCGCAGACCCATTAACTCATTGTTGTTCACTTTTACGAACAAATGGGACATTAGTCAGGAACCGACTAGGAAGATCGTGCTTTTGTTATGTTACTGCGTGAGCTTCATATTGACGATGACGAGTGATAAAAAATCCTGTATGTAATGTGTTTTGCTGGCGCAGCATACTTTTCTTACGAGCTTCGATTACTAAACAAACAAAACAAGCGTTTATATTACTATACTGCAGATTAGTTTTAAAACACTGACTAACATAGTATTTTATCACTGGAGTGGAGCCCACGGGATATTTCCGACCGATAACAATTTGTGAACCGTAAATTTCAATGTTGATCAACATCTGTTGATTATGATAATCAGTATGTGTGTATGGACACTTGTTGACGGTTGAGTTCAGTCTTCAGTCCTGAGTTAGTTAGCTAGAAATGCCTAAACAAGCAGATAAGTGAGTACATCGAGGAAAGTCAACAGGGCCCACGCATGAACTAACTAAACTATGAATGATGAAAATTCAATGTCTTCTCGCAAGACCGTATGTAAATACATAGTACTAGTGAGTATTTAAATGGACTTGAATGCCAAAGTACATAGTTATAGTTAGTTAGTTAGTACTTGAACCATCTTGAGAATACGATTGAATGTGAGGTTACTTAAAGGTAATGATTCCCTAATTAGTCACACTAGCTCGAGAGTTCAAAAGAGAGTAATCAAATGAAAAGCACGTTTCTTCCATACACTCATGCTTTCATTACTTGTAATGCATATTGTGTTTTTATGTGTACACAGAAGAAAAAGATCGATCGAAATAACTACCGTGTTGAAATGTAGATTGTACTACGTGTATATTGGCTAGTTAGTTAGCTAAGGTAAATGTACTATTTTTTTGCTCTGGAGTCTTTTGGCTGCACGTGAGATTTTTTATGTTGTTAGTCATAGTTATTTAGGAAGACAAAAGAAGGTTCCAAATAATGCGACAAAAATATAGAGTATTGAAATGGAAACAAGTGGGCAGGTATTACCGACATTGTTAGGAAAATAATGCTGCATAGGAATCTATATAGGAACATTTTTACGAGATCCTCCAAGACCAGGTTTGGAACTTTTTATGTCTCGAGGTGTACCGAATATGGAACTTACCAAGGGCTGGTTCAGGTTTAGCCTAACTAAATTTCATAGTATATGAAACTGTGGAAATGTCAAAGCCAGGCAATAAACTTTAGTTGTGTAGTAGCAACTTTGCAGGCTAAAAAGTTTTTTTATCCCCTGAAATAAAGGACAATCATTCAAGTAACTTTGACCTTTTCCGGTAAGAGGAAGGTTTTGATGGTGAATAAATTTTTTTCGTCTTGGTCTTCCGTTAGCGGATAAAAATATGGTTTATTTTTTTGGTCACTGCAAGCTCGTGAGGAGCGCAGCGCATGTCGCATGTATGACTTTTATTTTTCACAAGTTACTAACAGACTGATCTGTGTTCGAGAGATAGTAGATTCATACTGGAATTCACTAGGAAAAGATATAATTGTAGTGAGAACAGTGATTTGTATTCATAATAGTAGTGAAGGTCGAGCATGGAATTTAGAGATTGATGTCCTCTAATATGTGACAACGTTTATCTCAGCATTTAATGTTTCTTAGTAATGTCAAATGTCAGCAAATATAAAGCCTAGTTTTCCTTGTAAGACAAAACATGTTAATAGGTTAATGAGGAGCACAAGCGCTCATATTATCATCATTGTTAATTGGTCTTATGCAAGGAAGATAAGTTAGTGTAAATTATAAATAATTTCCAGGCTATAGATGAAAGCTAAAATTTTTATCAATAAGAAAAAAAGAATTAGATGCTCAATTATATCATTTCTAAATTTAAACCCTGCTGAGCTTTTTAAACCCTTTATCTTGCATCGCAACAGGCTTTTTTATTAAAATCTTTGAGAAAAAAAGAGGATTCCCTAATAAAATTGTATATTAAAAAATGAATGGCGCTCCTTAAAATGACACCAAATGTTTGTTTACCTTGTAATAATTTGCGTAGTACGAGCTTGAATTCCTTTTACTACTATTTACTACTTCAATTTTCAAAATCCAGACATGAGACATGACCTTTCGCACCAAAACTTTGGACTTAAAATACCTATTTTTCCTCCATTAATTTGACTGATTCATAAATTATTCACCCAATACTCTTCTTTTGCCCAACTAACTAACTTTAAGCTATAGAAACTTTCCTAAAATGTCTATAAGCAGCTTATATCAAACCATCACCGATTATTAACAAAATTGGACATTCACAAACTAAACTACAAGCAAGCTCAAACTTTCATTACTGAGCGCATTAGAAAGCATTACTATTGAAGTTCCCTTTCATCTATTTTTCCCGTCTTATATTCCCAATACAAGCTTCGTCTATATCTACACAAACATCCATCAATATTCCTAATCCCCTAAACTTTGTAAAAAGATTTCCTACTGTAGATCTGTGCATCAGTACCTAGTAGTATTTAAAAACTGAATCTCCTTTTAATCACTATACTCCTGTTAACTAACTAACCAATAAAATCTACCAGTGTTGTAACCAATGATGATGAAATCACCCAAAATTTTAAACTATAGCATTATATTATCAACCCATGAAATGTGAAATCTACAAATCTATAAACGTTTGTAGGTATCTCACTAACCAAGTAAGTTAGTTACTAGGTGATCACATTTATTCATAAACTAAACTACTAACTACCGCAGGCCTATATAATATTCATCCTTTTGTGATACATTCCTATGCTAACTACTTACAAACTAACTAAAATGCATGTTAGGCTGCTCCAAAGCCACGCATGTGAATATATATGGTAGTAAGGGGGAAAACGTGGCAGATCTATGTTAGCTCTGCTCAAAGCAACATCATCGCATTGTAAGTTGTGCAAAGCGGACTCACCTGTGTATCACAAATACATAGTTATAGCTAGTTTTCGTTTTGAACCAAACCCAGCAATCATCATCATTTCGTTTTACGTGTTCTTGTATCCTTATTGTGTTTGTGTATATGTTCATGTGCGCGCCCTATTGTCTACCTTAAAGAATTATTATTTTCCTGTTCCATTTGGCCTACAGAAGAACGATCATGATTAGATCATCGTGTCGTTAGTTTGTTAGTTAAATTCTATAGCTAGCTAACTAAAAAATTCAAGTGCTTGCAATCGTTCTTTACTTGCTTAACTGCACTATCGATTGGATTGGATATTTAGTTTGGATGATGACTCGATTTTCCAATTAGTATCGGACTCCGGAGAAACAAAATAATAAGTTTAGGAACTATCAAATTGAGGATATTTCAGTGGTTGATTATCGATAGTTAGTTAGTAAGTTAGTTTTTAGTTAGTTTACGTTGAAGCTGTATAGTTTGGAGCGGAAAGATGTTTCTATTGGAATGGGAACAACGGAACTATACGGCTAGAGTAATGAATTTCACCATTCTGTTTGTTGGTGTGCTGCTATACTGCAGTGGATTTTCTAATGCCTCAGGTGAGTCTTTTAGTTAGTTATATAGTTTGAATTCATTAATTTGGAATGAGAGTTTTAATTGAAAGATGGTTAATTGCTGTTAAGTGAAGGAAATGGGTGGAATGTATACTACTACTAGACAAAGCAGCAGTCAGAATTCGAATATAAAGCATAAGTAACCTAGTTTAGTTAGTTTGATTGTCTCGAAAGTTTTTTATTACTTGCTTTCGGGTCCATGCACGATAGGTTTGAAGTTTGCATTTGTATACAGAAATAGGGGTAACGTGCAATCCAAGGGGACTTCCACGCCCCACTCATTTTGTTTGTAACATTGAATTCATGACTCGACATCGATGTAGTTTTCTATCGAAGGATTTGAATTGTAAAAGATCAGAATTAATAGTGCTTCGATAATATTAAATTTCATAAGATTTAGCAGTTACTAGAAGTGGAAAAAATTTTGATACATGTTGACGTTGACAATGAGAGTAGAAAGGCAGTTCACGATTGATTTGTGACACACAAGTTTAAACCTTGTTTGTTACGCCAACTATCAAGTTAATCCGTAAAATATCTGTTTCCCTCCACCTTCTCAATGTCTTGTTGACACAAAAAAGTTTAATTCCTACCCCAATTATGTTATAACGTGAACACATTGAAATCCCAAATCATTACTAACTTACCCGTCAACGGATGAAGTTACTGACATAAATATGGTTTAAAGTGGGATCCAACTAACCAGCATACAGGAATAATTCTCACGTGTGAACAATCAAAATGCAAAGCAATTCCATTTGGACGATCCGTGTTAAACAATGCATGGTTTGTGGTGAATTGCAAAACTGCGGTACGATTCTCAAATAGGATAAAATACATGCTTATGATTTTATCACATTAGACTCTACTGCATCTGCATAACGAAATGTTTTCTGTCGGTCACCAACTAAATGCATGTACATACAAACTATGAAACAAGTGGCACCCAATAAGCCTGAAATGTTATTATGGGGTGCATTCTATCTAAATACATGGCTACCGACTAGGTTAGAATGCCCAAATATCCTAATAATAATGCTAACGGGATAAACACTAGTCATTTTTCAGTCACCAGTTATAGTTTGTGAGTTAAATGAATGCATACTGTTACTATTCGTAACTAATCCAGTTAAGGAGACAAAATTACTAACTAGCTGGCTGGTATAGTTAGTTAGTGAGGAACCTTCACGTTGATAAATAGAACTGCAAACAAACCTAGGTGGAAAGTAAGTTATTTATACATAGCATTCTTCTCACAGTGCTCTTATTATCATTCCATATTCACTGCCACTACGGACTCACAGACTCCATTTGTCATTCACTTTTTAGCTTGTCCTCTACATTTTTATACAACTAACTGACTAGAAAAAACTGCTGCTTACCTTGGTTTTAACTCTCACTACATCAATCAGTTTGTTAGTTAGCACAAGCAAAAGCGAGTATCTTTCAGTTGGTTAGTTAGTTAGTTAACACCATGGTCTAATTCATAATAGTAGCAGCAGTTGTATAACCGTTGTTGTCACTTTTTAAACAGTGATTGAAAAATATACCTTCCCGTTTCTTCAAAGCCTGTCTATACCGGATATCGCACCGAGTTGACGGAAAGTAACTACGCATGTAAAAA
>Ga0210040_10006467_pt1 | contig 14567 bp, 10 predicted proteins | sample CryGeyCG12114_NA_FD_185462 | JGI IMG/M metagenome (GOLD analysis project Ga0210040, IMG submission 185462) | Groundwater microbial communities from aquifer - Crystal Geyser CG19_WC_8/21/14_NA (SPAdes) (version 2) | ecosystem: Environmental > Aquatic > Deep subsurface > Groundwater | place: USA... | reverse complement strand
CTGCACACTTGGAGTACGATGGGCGCCGATGGCACCGGAACTGTTACCATCACGTCCATTGATACTGCGAAGAGAACGATGAGCGGCAGCTTTACTGCTAAAACGGTGCCGGAGAGTAGTGGAGCCATGGGTAATAAAATAATCACCAATGGCGTGTTTGCAAATTTTAAATATTAATTTGCATAGTGCTCCACAGATTTATTTCAATTTTTCTCCACAAATAGGCAGAAAAACGTCTCCGGAAAAGCCAGGATTAAAACTCAATCCACTTGGCTTTATACTGCCAAGGAAACAGGGCTGTAAAAGGGTTTGCAAAGACTTTTACAGCCTGATCAAATTGCATGAGTGACAGTTGCGCAGATGTAGTACCTAACTAAAAGTACAGAATATAAGCGGACCCTTCAAATATTACCTAACAATTACCTGATAAATACCGCAATTTGGGGGATTGTTTAGCCCGCCTATAAATCCTAAATTTGGTTTAACCCGAAAGCACTAGGAAGCATATAATGGTTTGCCTGCTTTTTTAAGTATTGCTGTAAGCGCCTGCTGTAACGAAGATAAGAAGAATGACAAAGCTTACTATTAAACTACAAAGCTAGGTCCAGCCTTTTAGTGCTGAAGAGAACCTGTATTTCGCTATAACCGCAAGGTAAAGAGCACAATATTAATTTTTTCATTAAACCATTTTATTTTAAAACTATGGACAAAAAAACTACTTTTATCCTTTCCCTGTTATTGCTCATTGGTACAACCAGTTGCGAAAAACTCTACGATATTTTAGAGGATGTAAAACCCCGCCCGCCTCAAATGAGAGCATTTGCCTCTGGCTTAACGGCACCATTGGGCCTGGAAACAGATGCTAAAGGGCAACTGTGGGTCACAGAAGCGGGTACCGGCTTAAGCAATGATGGGCAACTTTCCCTTATTACTCCCCAAGGAACGGTTTTTCCTGTAGTAAAAGGATTTCCCTCCAGTGTGAGTCCGGAAGGCGGTGTGTTTGGGCTCAACCATCTGGTGCTCCAGGGTAATACCTTGTGGCTGTTACACGGAGTAGAAGGAAAACTGTATAAGTTCGATATTTCCTCTTTTCAGCCTGGCGATGTACCCTTGCAAGCCAGTGATCTGGAATATGAAAACATTGGCTCTTTCGTGAAGAATCATGTTTTCGTAGAAGACACAAATGAAACAGATCTTTTCAATCTGACCATTGGTCCGGAAGGAGACTTATTCATTGTGGATGCAGCAGCTAATGCCATTATTCGCCGGAAAGCAACTTCGGGAGAGTTGAGTGTATTTGCTACTATCCCTGCGATTGATAATCCTGTTGGGGAGCCGGCTCAGGTAGAAGCGGTACCGACAGGCATTGTATTTGATGGGCAAAAATTTTTAGTTTGTTCCTTTACCGGGTATCCTTTTCCGACCCAAGCAGCAACAATCTTCCAGGTAGACCTGCATGGGAATACGGATGTTTATCAGACCGGCTTAGCGAGTTTAACTGATATTGAGCTAGGAACCGATCATTACCCAGTAGTAATAGAGTACGGCACCTGGACGGGCGAAACCTTTGCCCAGAACTCCGGCAGGATGGTGTACTCTACCCAACAAAAGAATATTCCTCTATTAACCAAATTAAATTTTCCTAACTCTATTGAGCAAGGTGGCCTCAAAACCTATTACATCGCCCAAACCTTTGATGGGGTCATACAGAAGATAACCTTCTAATCAGATGCTACATTCAGCCCTTCCACCGGTGTAGCTTGGTTTTATCTCACGAATGGCATCTCAGAAGTATCGAATTAGGTTTGATTTACGTGATGGTTTCTTGAGATGGATATAACTTAAACCTGGCTGCGCTACGGGCTCTGCATATACTAAATGTTGTGGCCTATAAGTAAGCTTATGTTAAACAAGAGGCTATTGAACAAACAGCACTTAAGGGAAAGTAAAAGCTTGGCTGAAATTGATTATTTGTTTATAAATTATTCTCTTTTATAAAGCCAGTAAATCATTCTTTCAACTATAAACCAGGGAGTTATTCGTTCAACCCAAACCGCTGTAATAATTCTTCTACCCCTGGCACTTGACCACTTGATAATAAACTTTGTTTTTGAATAATAGCTTTAATTAACTCCAACGCATTTGGTTCAGGAAGTACAGCAGCGATTTTACTAATAGTAATTTCATTCGTTGTACCTTTGTGCAATAAACAAGATAAATAAAGGTTACGGCTCCAGGTAGCTTGATAGACTTCCGTTAAGGCAGTATTAAACAAAGCTAAAACATACTCCTTCCCATCTACTACCATATTAAGCTGCTGGCTTTTCCAATAAGGAAGTACATTCAACACATGTTGGGGCAGGATAATGTGGGCACCAGGTATTTCGACCGGCTCATATACCTGTAGCTGAACTTCTACCCTTCTGGATACGGCCTCTTGTATTGCTGGCAATAACACCTTTAATGGTTCCGGAAAAACATCTATAACGGCTAATCTTTTACAGGATGCTAACATCTGCCGGCATTTTTCCAAAACTAAATCTACCGACCGCAGCTGATATGTCTTTTCATCATAAGACTCCTTTGCCGGCTGGGAAAATAAGGTTTTTGCTTCCTGGGTTTTCCTTTTAAGTTCGGCTTCTATGATAGCAAAAAATTCGGAGGCGGGTACCGCTTTACACAAGCCTTTCTCCTGGTCTTCAATCATAATAGCACCTTTCTTTGCTAAACTATCCAAGGCCTTATAGACATTGGCAGTGGGTTTACCTAACAATTTGCCAATCTTGTAGCCGGTCAACAGTTCTTCATGTAAAAGCGCTAAGTACACTTCCGCTTCTAAATCGTTGAGTCCTACCGAAAGTAAAGTTTCTTTTTGGTTAGCCATCTGAAAGAATTAATCTAGTTATAGTTGTAAATATAAATAGTATGATAATTTGCTACTACTAATTATAAATCCTATAATTGTCCCCAATATACGTCTTCTGAAATTATGACCGAAAATACTTCTCTGGCCCGCAAAGTTTTAGTTAGTGCCCTGCTTGTAATTAGTATCTATTGGCTTGCAACTGCTTTAACTAACTTTACTTTACCTTTTATAAGCGATTGGATCCATAAAGATTCCTTTGCTCAAAAAAACTTTTATTTAAAGGCTTATATGCTTTTGTTAACTGGGTTAGTGATGTGGTTATTCAAGAGAAGATATGGCTTAGCCTTCGGATTTTCCTCAGGCTCTAACCTCTCCTATATCCTCTATTTAAAGAAAGGCCTCCTATTTGGTTTCTTGGGTTTGCTCTGTACAATAATCATAAATATTATTGTATTTGCCATAACACGTCAAAAACCAGTTAGCTTTCCGGCGGAACGACTAATGGACCGAATTTTATTTATTTGGATTTGGTCTTCATTAGTAGAGGAAATTCTGTTTCGGGGTTTAATTCAATCTTACCTGAATGATTTCCGGTACTCCTGGTTTTCTATTAGGAAAGTAAGTATTTCACCCGCTGTTTTTCTCTCCGCCTTCTATTTCGCAGGTTTGCATCTGGTATTACTGCTGCATGGCATGAGTTTCTTTTTTGCGGTTGGTATTGTAGTAAATGCCTTTATTTTAGGTCTGGTAGCCGGGTATTACCGCGAGCAAACGGGTAGTATTTGGCCGGCAGTATTTCTGCATATACTGTTTAATATAGTAGGCTCCCTGCCGCTTTTACTTCAGATGTTCATTTAGGTAAGATCTATCTCCTGATTGAAAATTGATTAAAGCCCTCTAAGCTTCTTTCTACTTTTTCTTGTCTCACGAAAGCCATCTCCAAATTTAAAAAATAAGTTTGATTTAAGAGATGCCCATTTGAGATGCATTTACAATAAAAAAGACCTGGTACTATCAGGTCTTTTTCATGCTCTTTATTCGGTCGTTTTTTGAGATGATTATGATCAACCTATTTCAGGACAAAGGATGGCTACTTACCATCAGGGTAGTTGATAAACTAACATTATAATTTTAAAGAAGAATAGTAATTTTACAAACTTAATAGGACGATCGTTTATCGACTACAATGAAGAGACCCTTCCCCGTAATAGTCCTTCCCTGTGCTAGTCAACGGTTACACCAACTTGACTGTCCCTAACTCCGTAAATAGTCCTAAGCTAATACGCCATAACTCCTGATTCCAATATCTCATGGATATGTACTGCATCCGCCGCGGCACCAGTAAGCCGCTATTACTTATTCACGGAATTGGCGGTAGCTCGCGTTCTTGGCAACTTATCATGGATGCGCTGGTGGAAGCGGGTCGGGAAGTTATTGCCGTTGACTTACCGGGTCATGGAGCTACCCCGGCCTTGCTAGGAGAAGTATCTATCCGTACTCTGGCTGATGCCGTTACAAATTTTCCGAAGAAACAAGATTTATTGGGTATTGATGCGGTAGGTAGTTCCATGGGTGCCCGCCTGGTACTAGAGCTAGCTCGACGCGGGGGAATAGTAGGTGCAGTTGTTTCATTGGATCCCGGCGGATTTTGGCGGGGCTGGGAGGTACCATTTTTTTATTACTCAGTGGCCACTTCCGTGCGCCTAGTTCGGTTATTGCAATCTGTAATGCCAACTCTCATGGGAAACCCCATTAGCCGCACGGCTCTATTGGCTCAGTTTTCTGCCCATCCCTGGCGGTTACCGGCTACCTTGGTAGGCGACGAAATGCGCACTTTTGCTACCTCACCTGCTTTTAATAAACTATTAGACCGATTAGCTCATGGAGAGCGGCAAAAAGGTTTACCTAAGGGAACCATGAAGCAACCATTGGTCATTGGCTGGGGCCGGCAAGACCGGGTTTGTCTTCCCCGGCAAGCAAATCGGGCTTTAGGTGCTTTTCCCGACGCTCACCTGCATTGGTTTAATAATTGCGGCCACTTTCCCCAGTGGGATGCCCCTACCGAAACAGTGCGCCTTGTGCTAGCAGTAATTAATGGTGAATTTATATTTGGTGGTTTACCGGTCCAAAGTACTCAACTAAATCATCCTCGTAAAGTATTCTCTAAGCTGGCAATTGGCCTGGTGTTGATCGCCAGCATTATCGAGCTTTTCCGGCGGAAAACATAATGGATTTTTTTTGTAAAAGAACAAACCAGCTGCCTGTAGCTTTTATCAGCTCTAAAAAATTTTCCTTTAAGAATACCATTAGCCTGAACAAAAGTTAAGGACGCAGGTTATCTACTTTTGTTTTTATACCGATAAATAGCTTTAAACTATGAAAATTATTAAAAAGCAAGATGCTAGTACTGGAGAAGAAATCCAACTCGCCTATGCTGATTATGGCCAAGGACGTCCCGATGTCTTAATCCACGGGTGGCCTTTAAGTAAAGAGATGTGGGAATACCAGGTAGAGGCTCTGGTGAACGCTGGTCTGCGCGTCATCACCTATGACCGGCGCGGCTTTGGCCATTCCGCTAAACCTTGGCAAGGCTATGACTACAATACCCTAACGGAAGATTTAAACGATATTATAGAACAACTCGACTTGCCGGATGCCGTCTTAGTGGGTTTCTCCATGGGAGGAGGGGAAGCCGTACGGTATTTAAATCAGTATGGTAGCGAGCGCGTTTCAAAGCTAGTTTTAATCAGTGCCGTTACTCCTTATTTAGCTAAAGCCTCCAATAATCCCGAGGGCGTAGACCAAAGTGTATTTGATGAAATAATGGATAATCTGGAAAAGGATCGCATTGGCTTTCTGGATGAATTTGGCAAGAAGTTCTTCGGGGTAAACTTAATCAGTCATCCGGTTAGTACGCCTTTACTTGATTATTATCGGATGTTAGCCTCGGTTGCATCACCGAAAGCAACCAAACAGTGTGCTTTTGCTTTTTATCAAACTGATTTTAGGACCGATTTACAGACCGTAAAGGTGCCCACTTTAATTATACACGGCGATGCTGATCAAACGGTTCCAATGAAAGCAAGTAGTGATAGGACTGCTGAAATGATTTCAGGTAGCCAGTACTTAGTTTACAAAGGTGCTCCCCACGGTTTGTTCTACACCCACAAAGATAAGCTCAACCAGGACCTTATTCAATTTGTTAACGCTACTTTTTAAGCATTAGCTGCTGCAAGTAGAAGATCAGGAATAGTTTAGAACAAAACTGACAAGTTTTAAAAGTATAGATTCTCAGTATAAAAAGATCTTTAGAAAAGATTATACCAACATGAAAGAAGAAAACAAAATGAGTAGGCGCAAAGCAATTGGCGGCTTAGGAGCCGGCTTAGCGGCTGCTGCAGTGGGCCCGGTTCTATCCGTTCAAGGCGCCCCTGATCCGATAGTTACTCCCAAAAAAATAGAAGATCCAACCGGTAAATTCCCTAAACCACCATTTAAAAGCCAATCGCAGCCCTGGCCGGGTCTGGCCGGTAAAATGGATCCCCAGCCGGATCATGGCGAGAAAAGTTACAAAGGTTCGGGTCGGTTAAAAGGTCGCAAAGCTTTGATTACCGGCGGAGACTCAGGCATGGGGCGGGCGGCCGCCATTGCGTATGCCCGGGAAGGAGCGGATGTAGCGATTAACTATTTGCCGGCCGAGGAACCGGATGCCAAGGAGGTTATTGCCTTGATGAAGGCCGCCGGAGTAAAGGCTGTTGCCATTCCAGGGGATCTGCGCGATGAAGCTTTTTGCCAAAAGTTAGTAGCGGAAGCCGTTAAGGGATTGGGAGGACTAGATATTCTGGTAAATAATGCGGCGCGGCAACAAGCCAATGCGTCTATTTTAGATATCACCAGTGAGCAATTCGACTGGACCATGAAGACCAACGTTTATGCGCCTTTTTGGATAACGAAAGCAGCCTTACCGCATTTACAACCCGGATCAGTCATTATTAGTACTACCTCGGAACAAGCATACGACCCATCAGCTGATTTGCATGATTATGCCCAAACCAAGGCGGCTAACATGAACTATGTGAAGTCACTGGCCAAGCAACTCGGGCCCAAAGGCATTCGGGTAAACGGGATGGCACCCGGCCCCATCTGGACGCCTTTGCAAGTGAGCGGCGGCGCCACGCAGGAAAAACTAAAAAAGTTTGGCGGTGATACGCCCCTGGGCCGACCCGGTCAGCCGGTAGAACTGGCTTCTATTTATGTGCAGTTAGCGGCCAGTGATGCCAGTTATGCCACGGGCCAAATTTATGGTGCCGGAGGTGGAAGCGGACAACCTTAAAGATCAGTATTACTATCATTAAGGGTGCAAAGTATAAGAAATCACATACCTTTAAATAGAAAAGAGGCCAGGGTTACATAAACAACTCTGGCCTCTTTTAATTAAATATAGTACTACTGGATGAACTATTTAAAAGCTACTTTAAGCGCGTCAGTAGCCATTTTTGGACCTCAACAGCTTGTTTTGGGTATTAATAACTATTCAAGCCTACTATCTTACCATTACTAATGGTGATCTTACAAACTTGTAGGCATGTAATCCATTGACCAGGCACCGAATCAATCCATGAAAATCCTTAATTACAGGTAATGCTACAAAGCTGTTTGCCCGGTAGTCATTTTATTTTAGGCGACTTATACCCCTGGCTCAACGATTAACTTACGGAGTATTTGCAGGGCATACCGCACTCTGGTTTTTACCGTGCCTAAAGGAATACTTAATACTTTTGCTGCTTCTACGTGGGAATAGCCTTCAAAATAGATTAGGTCAACCACCTGCCTTTGATCAGCCGATAAGGTAACCAGCAACTCCTTTAGGCCAATATGTTCCGGGATAATAGAGTGGGTATTAAAACTTAAATTATCATGCAGTATTTCTAAATTTTGATGGAGGCGACCTTCGCGATAAGAACGGGAACGAATTTTATCAATGGCTACATGGCGGGCAATAGTCACTAGCCAGGTAAATAAGCGACCTTTGCTGCTATCATAATCCACAAAAGAAGACCATATTTTGATGAAACAATCCTGCAGGACCTCTTCCGCCACTTCTTCCTGCTTTACTATCCGCAAAATCACCCCGTACAAGCTCGCCGAATACCTATCATACAATTGAGCAATAGCTGTTTCATCCCGGTTCTTTAAACGAATTATGAGGGCTTCTTCCATGTAATGTAGTTGCACCAAATGGAGCAGGAGGTAAAATTATGTTATATATATATATACATTTAAACGGATATTAAATAAGTTGGATATGTCACAAAAGCGACAAAGGCTTCATTTGTGAATAAGGAAATTGCGGGGAGGGACGAAAGCGGAAAGAAGATTATAACTGAAAATGAGAAAGCAGATAATGTTGGTTACAAGGCCAACAGAACAAGTAAAGCCATTCCTTAAAAAACTAGAAGAATCTTATTGTCGTCTCTGTGCCCTTAGAATTACTCTTAGGAGGCGAAAAGCCTTACGGGATAATTTTAGCACTATCTAATAGTGCCAGATTTTTGATGTAAAGCCGCTTCCGGTTATAAGTTATTATTCCCTGCTTTTCCAGTTCCTTCAGCACCGTGTTCACTTTCTGCCGGTTGGTAGCCGTTAGTTTGGCAATGTTAGCATGGGATAAGTTTAGCTTTATAACTATCCCATTGTTATTGGCTAGTGGCTGTCCTTGTTCCGCAGCTAGTTCCTGGAGAAAATGGATGATGCGTTCCGTCGCATTTTTAAAAAATAAGTTCTCCAGCCGCACTTGAACTTTCTTCAAACGTAATCCAATGAGTTTTAGAACTTGGAGGTTTAGCTCCGGATTTTTATATAGAAACTGTTCAAAATCATGGGTGCGAAAACCACAAATCAAAGCTTCTTCTACTACTTCGGCCTGTTCTTCCCGGATACTTTGTCCGGTAAGGGCCAGTTCGCCAAAGATCTCACCCGGACCCAGCATATCCAGTACTAGTTCCTGACCATTGGGTGCCAAGCGGGAAATCTTTATTTTACCGGTTTTAACTAAATAGAGAGTATAACTGGTATCTACCGGAAAATAGATAATGCTTTTTTTAACTTTTTGTTCCACAATAGCCAGCTTCTCCAGTTCGAGCTTATCTGCAGAGTTTAAACCCTTAAATAGATTGAAGTTCTCTAAATACCAGATGGTACTTTTTCTATTTGAATCAGAGGCGTTTGCAGAAAAAACCATAAATTGCAGTAACGTATTAATTTAAACTGGAGGAACGTATGAGGATAGAAAGGCAACAAAGACTCCTATACCCCAGTTTTACTATTATAGTTATAAGCCAAGTAGAAATAGTAAGTTTTAAAAATGTTAAATTAATTTAGCAAAGTATCGCTAATGAAAATAGGAATAGGTTATTACACTCCGTATTTAATATAATTAAGTTTTTTGAACGACTTATAGGAAGCTAATAAGTAAGCTTATGGTAATTAGCTAAAAAATCTCTTTATTCTGTTTTGTAAAATAAAGAGAGGTATCTAAAGGTGGTGGATACCTCACATTTTATTTTTAGTAATAGTCAAAGATTTTGAAATTTTTTATTTAGTCGTTTTTTAAGGCATAATCTTAGTGCTCCGTTTACTTTGTAACGTAAAGCAGCTTTGAAAAAATTTTTTAATTAAAAACTATAACTAATGCCTGCCTTTATAAAAAAAGGCGTACCAGGGGTAAAATGAATTTCCGATACGGGATTTTCCTCTCCTATTAACCTGGATTGGGTTGCAAATTGAGCTTCTTTCCATTTACTATTCAGCAGGTTTTCCCCGCTTAATTTAAATTCCAGTTTTCTAACCGTATAACTAGCCACTGCATCTACCAGGAAATAACCATCAGCGGTAAGGCTGTAATCTTCATTAGCAGCCCGTTTACCTAAAAACCGGTACCTAAGGCTGCCCTTTATATTTTTAGGAGTTTGATAGCTCAGACCACCGGTACTGGTAATAGTTGGTGCTAACGGCACAAAATTTTGTCCGGTAGCTTCTTCAGTAAAGCGGGGTCTGGCTAAATTCAAATCCGAATCGAGGAATAAGTTATTTGATAATTGGCTGCGAATTGATAAATCCAGGCCGTACCGGCGCGATTTGCCAGATGGTTCTACCACTCCTTCATCACCAACATAAACCAATTCCTGATCTAAATCTAAATACCATAAAGCAGCATTGAGAAACAAACGATTAACTGGTTTAAATGTTAAATCCGTTCCCCGAGCCGCTGGTAATGCTTCCCGATCGGTAACACCCGCTGAAACCCGGGTATCGTTAGAATGATATCCCATTCCGGATTTTAAATAAACCTGCATAACCGGGGACAAGACGTAAGTAAGATTTAATTTAGGGCTTAGCCGTTGCTGGGCACTTTCTTGCGCAGCAAGTGCAATATCCGCTTCTAATAAACTCTTATAGTTAAAAGTTAGTTTATCGGCACGTAAAGCGGCATTTATACTAAAACGAGGGGTGAGTTCCCAGGTAGAGCTTACATAAGCAAATGCATTTAGTTCCTCAATATTTCCTTTCTGAATTTCGGATAAGGTAAGTTTTCTATTTTTAGTCCGTGATAACTCTGAATCATTAATATCATCATAGCGAAAACCAATTCCTATCTCTTGCCGAAAAGGAGAACCTAACAGGGTAAGATCTTTTTGATAACTGCTTCGGTAACCATAAATCTGACGGTCTTCTTTTTGCCGGATCTGATCGCCATTTACCGGATCGTTCAGGAAAAAAGTGAAGTTGGAGTAGAGTTCAAAATTATATTTAATAAAGTAAAGCTGATTCTTAATTAAAGCACCATTGTTCAAGGTTTTATCTAAGTTGACGTTGGCATTGTACCGCGAGGTATTGCCACCTTCGGTATTATCAATGGCGCCAAAACGACTAATGCTGCCATCTCGGACAGCGCGTTCGGGAATCTGACCGGATGCATCCCAGTTACTCCGGAAAGCCGATAAGGAAGCATTTAGTACTGTACTTTCCCTGAAAATCCCCTGGTAGCGGCTCATTACATTAAGCCGATTGAGATGCTGCGGGGCATCAAAGTAGCCATTACTAAACAAATACTCCGAAGCAATATAAGCATTTTGGTGATTTTGGCGGGCCCGCTCACCCAGGATATTAACCAGTCCTACTGCCCGATAGGTATCATATTGCCCGGCTTCTATTTTTATGCTATTCTGGTCGAGGGCAGTTCGGGTGCGGAAATCCGCATAACCGGCGGTGGCAAAGTTGCCTTTGTCCGCCTCGTAAGGGCCTTTACCAAAATCAACGGCCTCAATTGTTTCGGGAATTAGAAAATGTAAATCGGAATAACCCTGGCCGTGGGCGTGCGACACCATATTTACCGGCATTCCATCCGCAGTTAGATTTATATCGGTACCATGATCGATATCAAAGCCCCGCAAAAAAATTTGTTCAGCTTTACCACCGCCGGCGTGCTGGGCAATAAATAAGCCCGGTACAGATCGGAGTATTTCCTGGGCATTCTGAATGGGACGCACCTGCAAATCTACTGCACTAATAGGATTTAAAGGGTTATTCCGGTTAGCCAAAACAGATATTTCCTTTAACTCCAAACTTCCGGTTTCCAGGTGCGAAGTAATAAGTGTTGGAACTTCGTTCCGAACTGTTACTGTTTTACTTTCCTGCAAAAAACCTAAGTAAGAAATTTTTAATTCGTAATCTCCGGCTTTTAAACCGTAAAATTTATAGCTACCAAACTCGTCGGTAAGAGAAATTTTATTCAGAATGGGTATGGCTACCGTGGCTCCTTCTAAAGGGGTGTTAGTGCCTTTGCTGTATACTACGCCTTTTATAGATACGGTATGGGCAAAAACATGCGGCACCAGGCTAAATAGAATAAAGCCGAGTAAATAAATCTGTTTCATTTTAGCTTCCTCCTATATTTTAGAAACAGACGCGCTTAATAAGCTTTTTCCTTCCTGGCTAAATGGTGAATTCTGATAAGGATTCATATCCAAGGATTTTCGGATTAAGTTTTCTCCAGTGGCCAGCTTACCTAAACGGTAATTAATTAAGCCATTCAGGCACATCAGATCTACATCCTGGCTATTAGTCCGGATAGCTTTTTGCAGGTGCGTTGCTGCTTGCGGATAATTACTCAATTTGTAATAAGCTTTTGCTAACGCTTTGTTTACATCAATGTTTTCGGGCCTTCTTTGGTATTCTTTCAAGGCGTACTGCAAGCTTTTCTTGTAATCTTTTTGCAACTCCAGGTAAATATTGGCTAATTCCAGATCTACTACGTGGCCGGTTTCCTGGTCTTCTTCCATGCCGGTTAATAGTTCTGCCATGGTTTGCTGCGCTACTTTGGTCTTTCCCTGTTGCTGATATAACCGGATAAGTTCTTCCTGAAAAGTAAACTCCGGTAAAGTATTAGCTGCCTGCGTAAATAACTGCAGGGCTTTTTGCTGCTGGTTCTGCTTTAAGGCAATCCGGCCCAAACCACCTAACGCAAAAGCATACTGGTCGTATTCGGTTAAGGCTTGGCGGTAATAGAACTCCGCTTTTTGCAATTCACCGGTTTTTTCGTATAAATTTCCTAAAGTAACTTTCGTCCAGGCTGTTTGCTCCAAACCAGGAAAGCCGGCTTTGGCTGCTAATTCCATGGCTTCTATGGCACCAGATATATCGCCGTGTATTTCCCGTAAATACGAAACACGGGAGTAAGATTTAAGATCTGGACGCAGAGCTGTCATTTGGTCGGCCATTTGGATGGCTTCCTCATAATTGCCTAGTTCTACGTTGGCGTCGCAAAGCACCCCGTAAACCGCTGCTCCCCTGTTATTTATATTTAAGGCTTTTTTACCCGTTTCCAGGGCTTCGGTAAATTGGTGGAGCGACAATTGCACCGAGGCTTTGGCCACAGTAGCTTCATACATCATTACCGGGTTTTCCGGTTCCTGATCCAGTATATCATCAATTAACTTTAAAGCCGCTGGATAATAATAAGGGTGCTCGCCGGTGATGCGGGCCTCCTGCATATAGGCCAAGGCTAAAAACAATTTGCTTTGTAAATCATTAGGTTTTTCGCGGAGTTTCTTTTGCAACCCCTGAATGGCTGCTTTGGTATTAAGCCATTCGCTGGTGGTGGAAATAGGTCCTTGTCTTTCTTTTAATGGCGGAATAGGATCTTGTTTGTCTTTATAAATATAAAATAAACTTACAACAACAATCAAAACGACCGTTAATACTGTATTATATAGGTATTTTTTTTTCATATCAAATCTAGAAAAGAGCTTAGAAAAATAAGTTAAAAGGCCGGCACTAGCAGCACCGGCCTTTAATAAGTTATTTAGCAACAACAAATTTAATTGTTTGTACTGTATTATCGCCGGTTTGAATGCGAGCATAATACATGCCGCTTTTCAACTTACTTATATTCACTACCGATTCATGGGTACCAATAGCGCGTTTCTCACTTTTAAGCGGAGTAGCAACTACTGTTCCGGTTGCATCTAATATTTGCAGGCTTACTTCACCGGGTTGTCCCATTTTGTACCGGAAAGTAGTAACATCTTTCGCTGGATTAGGAAAATTTTCCACTTTCTGTAACATTAGCTCGGGTACCGCTAAATTCATGGCGCCCGGATCTTTTATCATGGTCGGCATAGTAATCGGATTTCCATCTGCATCACAATTAATGGCGATATGCCCATCGGTGAAACCGCTCCAAGGCTTAGCCTCATAAGGGAAGGTCATCTGGAAGGGCGCATCATTCTGCTCTACACCCGAGGTAAAAGTAAGTACATCTAGTAAATCCTGGGTAATCATGCTGCCTCCGGGTCTATAATCGTCGTAGGGTAAACCAATAGCGGCTAATACCACCCCAGCAACTGCCTGCAGCTCAATGCGCGTTACATCATCTTCCAGGCGGCGTCCATTCGGAAAACCGTCCATGTTTGGAATAGATTGTATATTCCTGTTAGTATTGAACCGCGGATCGGTGATACCCAACGTTGCCGCTGCTAATAAGCCTTCGCTGCTAAATTCAGGGGAATTGCGGGGAGTTGCCGGTACAGCCATATTTACCCTTAACATATCACCGAAAGTAGGTAAAAAGTTATTTATAAAAGGTTTGCCTTTAGCTAATGGGTTACCATTTTTGCCGGTAACCAGTTGGAAAGGCGCCATGTTCGGTACTCCGGTCATAAAGATTGGTAATAAATCAACCGAGCGGGGTTGGTTATCGCGTAGCAAATAATTGCCGTATAATTTGGTATCCAGGGCCGTACCTTTGGTAGCCGGATTGCCCAATAAAGGATATAAACCATCGCCGCCGTTGCGAAAATCAAATTGTCCTAAAGAACTCGTTTGAATACGTAATTTAGCAAATCCAGGTACTGCTCCGCCAAATTTAGAATCATCCATGTATAAGGCTAACTCGGGATTCACGAAAAACTGTTCAAAATCCTTATTGTCTTTCGAAGAAGGGGTTGCATTCCATTCATCTTTCCGGCCAATAGGTATAATTACTTCGTTGGTGAGCGGCATGCCCAGGCGAGAAACCTGAACGTAAGGACCTTCGCTTCTTTTGGTACCATTCGTTTCCCTTACGGTAATTTGCTTGCGGCTGGCAGATGCCCAAACCCCAATTATGAAACGGGAATCCAGAATATTACTGGCCCGGGTA
>Ga0210040_10006466_pt1 | contig 14567 bp, 13 predicted proteins | sample CryGeyCG12114_NA_FD_185462 | JGI IMG/M metagenome (GOLD analysis project Ga0210040, IMG submission 185462) | Groundwater microbial communities from aquifer - Crystal Geyser CG19_WC_8/21/14_NA (SPAdes) (version 2) | ecosystem: Environmental > Aquatic > Deep subsurface > Groundwater | place: USA... | reverse complement strand
AAACGATGGATACTAGCTGTTGGAGGTATCGACCCCTTCAGTAGCGAAGCTAACGCGTTAAGTATCCCGCCTGTGGAGTACGGTCGCAAGACTAAAACATAAAGGAATTGACGGGGACCCGCACAAGCGGTGGATCGTGTTCTTTAATTCGATGATAAACGAAGAACCTTACCAGGGTTTGACATCCTTGGAATTACTGTGAAAGCAGTGAGTGCTTTATTGAGCCAAGTGACAGGTGATGCATGGCCGTCGTCAGCTCGTGTCGTGAGATGTTTGGTTAAGTCCATCAACGAGCGCAACCCTTGTGAATAGTTGTATTTTTCTATTCAGACTGCCCCGGTAACGGGGAGGAAGGAGGGGATGATGTCAGGTCAGTATTTCCCTTACACCCTGGGCTAGAAACACGATACAATGGTTAGTACAATGCGCAGCGAAGCCGCGAGGTGGAGCAAATCGCATCAAAGCTAATCTCAGTTCGGATAAGAGGCTGAAACTCGCCTCTTTGAAGTCGGAATCGCTAGTAATCGCAGATCAGCAAGCTGCGGTGAATACGTTCCCGGGTCTTGTACACACCGCCCGTCAAACCATGAAAGTGACCAACACCCGAAGTCCGATTCGTCGGCCTAAGGTGGGGGGCATGATTGGGGTTAAGTCGTAACAAGGTATCCGTACCGGAAGGTGCGGATGGATTACCTCCTTTCTAGGGAGATGTTATGCCACTTATCTTGAGCAATCAATAAGTGAAGCTAGGTCGGTCTTGTCTACTGTGGTTTGGATCTGTACAGTAGATTTTCCCTGATTCGTCAGGGGCAAGACCAGGTCCAGAAAAAACGAACTGACGAGGTTGCTTGCATTGCTAAGTTGTGAAAAGAAATAAACCCAGAGTATAGCTCTGGGTTTTTTCGTTGAGTATTTTTATAAAAACAAAGATATAACAGAGGAGATGATAATGATATATCCTATAATTTTGTACGTCATAGGGCTGTTAACATCTCGTGCGTGAGAGAGGACAGGAGCGTCTGCAAGGAAATTGCTGATTGAGCTGCTAAATTTGATCATAAATAAACCGATGAACACTCCGGTAATTGATGAAATAATAGCGCTTATGACTTCCATGCCTATTACTGTAAGTAAACACGTAGCATATGTAAAATTATTTCGCTTGCAACCGCCCCTGTTGATTTGATACAATGGCCTCTGACTTACGCGAGTGTAAGTGGTACGTAACAATTTGGGGACATAGCTCAGTTGGCTAGAGCACCTGCTTTGCAAGCAGGGGGTCCAGGGTTCGAGTCCCTGTGTCTCCACCAAGGTTTAGACCTAAAGGTATTTAGGTATAGACCTTGGTTCAGAAACACCGCATGTATATGTGGGCGATTAGCTCAGCTGGTTAGAGCGCGTCACTGATAATGACGAGGTCGGAGGTTCGAGTCCCTCATCGCCCACCAATATGTGCGGTGTTTTATTGTTTGGCAGACATAGGGTGAAAGCGAGACATTCGTACGAGGCATATACATAAATATGACCAGCACTGATCGACGAAAAATACTACTTGCAGCAAACGAGCATGTGCGGTACTATAAGTGGACGAGCGAATGTTTCGGTGGAAACCTCTGGCGATTGAAGGCAGTAAAAAGCAGAAATCAATCTACAGGGGTCATTTTTATGGAAAAACATAGAAAAAATGACAACGAGATAGTTCAAAAAAGTCTTTACAATCTGTTATCAGTCTTGGTACACTAAGCAAGCTTGAGTTCACGCAGAACATGTCACAAGGTGACATCAACAGTGTGCACTCAATGGGAGACGCATAGGCAACTTAACAATTTAGCTCAAATTGATAATTTATAAATTGTGATTGACGGCAATAGTAAGTGGTACCAACCAATTACTAGTCAAAACCAATGCATAAAAAGGTACTCAAGGGCATACAATGGATGCCTAGACGTATATTACCGATGAAGGACGTGGAAGGCTGCGAAAAGCCTCGGGGAGCTGTCTACAAGCTTTGATCCGGGGATATCCGAATGGGGAAACCCAACTAGAGACATGTCTAGTTACCGTTACCTGAATACATAGGGTAATTGTGAGGGAACCAACTGAACTGAAACATCTTAGTAGGTTGAGGAAAAGAAAATAAATAATGATCGCGGGAGTAGTGGCGAGCGAAACCGTGAGAGCCCAAACCTTACAAGTTTCTATAGCAATATAGATAAGTTGATAGACGAATACTTGTATAGGGGTTGTGAGTTTACAAACGACCAGGTGAGAGAATTTTACCCTCGGGTAAAAGTATCTCACTTGTGAAGAATTGGCTATCACCAAACTGTAAGGTAAGAAATTAGCGTGGCTAGCAGAATAGTTTGAATGACTAGCGATACGACGTGAAAGCCGTGTATGCGAAAGCAACGCTGACCTTATGTTTGTTTTCTCGAGTAGGTCGGGACACGAGAAATCCTGATTGAATCCGGCAGGACCACCTGCCAAGGCTAAATATAATATACGATCGATAGTGAACTAGTACAGTGATGGAAAGGTGAAAAGAACCCCGGGAGGGGAGTGAAATAGATCCTGAAATTGTATGCCTACAAGGAGTCGGAGCGGACTTGTTCCGTGACGGCGTGCTTTTTGTAGAACGATCCAGCGAGTTATTTTTGTCAGCAAGGTTAAGTCAAGTGACGGAGCCATAGTGAAAGCGAGGGTGAATAACCCGATTAAGTTGACAGGAATAGACCCGAAACCGGGTGACCTAACCATGGGCAGGTTGAAGCTGCAGTAACATGCAGTGAAGGACCGAACCGTAGAGCGTTTCAAAGCTCCCGGATGACCTGTGGTTAGCGGTGAAATGCCAATCGAACTCGGAGATAGCTGGTTCTCCTCGAAATAGCTTTAGGGCTAGCGTCGCGCAATTCGCATATGGGGGTAGAGCTCTGTAAAGGACTGGGGTCCGCAAGGATACCCACCCTTAACAAACTACGAATACCATATGTTTTATCGCGGCAGTTAGAACGTCGGGGCTAAGCTCGACGCTCGAAAGGGAAACAGCCCAGACCATCGTCTAAGGTCCCTAAATATACACTCAGTGGGAAACAAGGTGAGATTTCTTAAACAGCTAGGATGTTGGCTTAGAAGCAGCCATTCATTTAAAGAGTGCGTAACAGCTCACTAGTCAAGAGATCTTGCGTGGAAAATGTAACGGGGCTTAAGTGTATTACCGAAGACATGGATTGTACGTTTACGTACAGTGGTAGAGGAGCGTTCCTCTCTGCAGTGAAGCGACACTGGAAAGTAGTCGTGGAGCGTGAGGAAGTGAGAATGCTGGAATGAGTAACCATAAGAGGGGTGAGAATCCCCTCGGCCGTAAGAGCAAGGATTCCTGAGCGATGTTAATCATCTCAGGGTTAGTCGGGCCTAAGCCGAGGCGTGTAGCGTAGGCGATGGACATCAGGTTAATATTCCTGAACCGGTTATAGTTTGTACACTGTTCACGGCGAGAGAGTCAGAGCGGATTCATGGTATGTATCCGTCCAACCAGGCAGGAATGCTAAGGGAGTGAAAGTGGTTCTTCGGAACCGCGATTCTGGTGATAGCGCTGGCAAGAAAAGCAGGTGTACGTATGGCTATAGCCGCCCGTACCACAAACCAACACAGGTGCTCGAGTCGAGAAGACTAAGGCTTACGAGAGACCCTTTGCTAAGGAACTCGGCAATACAGCGACCGTAACTTCGGGATAAGGTCTGCCCCCTCACACTGTATTTAACAGTGGTGAGAATGCCAGTTTTTTATGTTAAGAATTGAAGAATGGAAAATAAGATTGAGTACCTAATCAATCGATATCAATTGTTGAGAACAAGTGACATAGAAAGCTGTCTCTTTACACAAAAGCGTTAAGTTTAGTGTGAGGGGGCCGCAGCTAAAGAGCCCACGGAACTGTTTATCAAAAACACAGGTCTCTGCTAACACGAAAGTGGATGTATAGGGGCTGACTCCTGCCCGGTGCTGGAAGGTTAAGGGGAGTGCTTCACGGTGCGAACTGAAGCCCCAGTGAACGGCGGCGGTAACTATAACCGTCCTAAGGTAGCGAAATTCCTTGTCAGGTAAGTTCTGACCCGCACGAATGGAGTAATCATGTGGGCACTGTCTCAGCAAAGGACTCGGTGAAAGTGCATTGGCGGTAAAGATGCCGTCTGTCCGCACCAGGACGAAAAGACCCCGTGGAGCTTTACTACAGTTTTACATTGTTCCGGGTTACAACATGTGTAGCATAGGTGGGAGCCTTTGAAGCAGATACGCTAGTATTTGTGGAGGCTAAGGTGAAATACCACCCTTGTTGTGATCTTGAACTAACCTTGACCGTTATCCGGTTAGGGAACAGTGTATGATGGGTAGTTTAACTGGGGCGGTTGCCTCCCAAAGAGTAGCGGAGGCGTTCAAAGGTTGGCTAGCTTCGGATGGAAATCGAAGTGATAGTGTATACGCATAAGCCAGCTTGACTGTGAGGAGTACATTCCAATCAGATACGAAAGTAGGAGTAAGTGATCCGCTAGACGTACATTAGTACATGAATGTGGGATCGCTAGCGCAAACGGATAAAAGTTACCCCGGGGATAACAGGCTTATAGCGCCCAATAGTTCACATAGACGGCGCTGTTTGGCACCTCGATGTCGGCTCATCACATCCTGGAGGGGGAGCACCTTCCAAGGGTTCGGCTGTTCGCCGATTAAAGTGGTACGCGAGCTGGGTTCAGAACGTCGTGAGACAGTTCGGTTTATATCCGGTGTGGACGTTAGGAAATTTGAGAAGATCTACCCCTAGTACGAGAGGACCGGGGCGGACGAACCTCTGGTGTATCGATTGTGGCCACCTGCCGCATTGTCGAGTAGCTATGTTCGGAATAGATAAGCGCTGAAAGCATATTAAGCGCGAAACTAACTTCAAGATTAGATTTCCCTATGAGGACCCAGAAAGATGATCTGGTTGATAGGCGCAAGGTGGAAGTACAGCAATGTATGGAGCTGAAGCGTACTAATAGTCCCATCGCCTTTTTATGAACTTTGAGTTTGACCTTTATGGGTCAGTCTCAAGGTTTTGGCTATTATTTATAGTAGCTGACGACAGGTTTTGACTAGTAATTGGTGAGTAATCACCAACGTCAATAACAATTGATAGATTGATTTTGAGCTGAATCAGACACCGAATGGGTGTCGAGTAGGTTGTACTGCGGCTGCAGTGCATCCTACTCGGTGCCCATGGCGCTGGGGAAACACCTGTTCTCATTCCGAACACAGAAGTTAAGCCCAGCAGCGGCGATTATACTGCGTAAGCGGGAAACTAGCACGGTGCCGAATTATAAAAAGAGTCTCCGAATAGGAGGCTCTTTTTCTTTACAAAAATATATGTGTAACAGGGGCAAATAAGCAATAAAAAGTGCTTGCGTTTACTGAACAAAAAGATTATGCTTAGTACAAGTCAAAAAAATAAAGAAGTGGGAAAATAAAAATGAAAGTTTCAGTCGTTTTTGAATCTGCAGTATACCAAATTAGCGTACGCTAAGACGGTTCTTTTGCTGAACGAAGCTCATTGCAGCGACGATCGGCACCATCAAGCTGTGCGACGAGGTGGTCACGCATGCTATCGGTAAAATAGGGAGAGAGAAGGACAAAATCCTTCATGGCAGGGATAAGCGGTTGGTATTTATTTGCCAGCCGTAGTGCTTTTTCAGGATCCTCGTTATAAAGGAGCCCAACGCAATTGTCTATAAAATCAGATAGTTTGATTATGCCTGCGAGGGGTTCGCTCAGTAGTAGTTCTTTTACATGCTCTTGGTAAAGAGCATTTTTTTGAGCCCTTGAAATATCTGTAGGAAATTTCGGGTTTGTTACTGCTCCGATGTAATGGGCAACCTCTTCATCAAATGTTTGCTCAATAATATGCAGGGCCCGTACCTGTGCTTCGGGCGTTATTTCATTATCACTATTATCGCCAGTATAAAATGCAGCGTGATCTTCTACGGTGTCATGGAGTAGGGCTGCGATGATGAGTGCGGGCTGATCTCTTATATTGAAATGACGTGGGCTCAGGATGCGCACCGTCACTCTAAGGAAATGGGTAGAATAGGGGTATTCACCCCTTAAATCATCTTTGTGCGCCTCGAGGGCAATTTCAAGCGCCGCATTAACACGTGTACGCGTCTCTATGTCCCAATCAGTACTTTCCAGCTCTCTGTCGAGGCGAGCGAGTAAACCGGCCTCACCATGGTCCTGTGTGATTTCTCGCAGGGGCATCGCTTCGAGTGGCAAGAGAGATATTGTGTCTGTCATGTGCGAAGTATCATACCTCTTTTGGTGATAAGAAACAAATAAAGAACGACCCGCCTCGCAGTGGCTATGGGTCGTTCTTTAGGTGCCTAGAAATATAATATAGCACTTACTGCATATGTGCAACGCTTTTATAACCATAAAAATCTTTACTGTAAATATTGACATAAACATATTATTGTGCTAATGTAAAAACATACACATATCATATGTGGGATAAATAGTAATAGGAACAGGGTAGAACAGATAGGCGAAAGCTATATCTGTTTTTGTTTCGTTCCGAATAAGTGGGAGATATAATTATGGCTGGTACAAAAGCTGGCGGCGTTAAAGCTGCACAAACTAACAAAACTCGTCACGGTAAAGATTTTTATGCAAAAATCGGTGCTGCTGGCGGAAAGAACGGGCACACTGGTGGATTTGCTGCAAATCGCGAACTCGCTCGTGTTGCTGGTGCTCGCGGTGGACGCATTTCACGTCGAAGCAAAAAGACGACACAAAATGACGTCGATCTTGCTGCGTAAGGTTTACTCTGCTGAGTAATAAAATAACCCCCTAGTTAGGGGGTTATTTTATTACCTTGTAGCGTCTCAGCTGGCACATACGCGCATCATTGACCCGCCATATGCTGGAGCAAACCAGACATCGGTAGTGTGTTTCATCTTGTTGGACACCGGTTTGATTGCATTCGGGGCATCGACTGCGGGCGGTTAGCCAATCACGATAGCTATCAAGCGCCCCTTCAACCACCTGATCGCTGATGGAAGTATCAAAAAGAGGCGCGAGTTGCTCCTTGGCGACGTCCCACGCTTCGCGCTCCATCTTAATGAGACGAAGATCCTGCGTGTAGTGTACGTGATTCGAGAGGGCATGCCCGGTCTCATGGAGTAGCGTGTAGAGATCAGCCTCTGTTCGAAGTGGTGCTACATAAACTGTTTTAGCAGTTGGTGACCAACGAAATGTATCCGACTCCTGAAATGAAATATGTGGAAACGTCGCTCTAAGCGTACGTAGCCAGTTTGTCCTTACCATAGTAGTAGCATCCATATAATACTGCCTCTTCGGGGTGAGCAGCTTGGTAAATTTTGGGGCGAAGAATGTGGGGCGGTAGTTTGGCGTCGAGCATAGAGGTGAGTAGCTCCTCGTATTGATCAAAATATGTGCCAATGCTGCCGCCGATAATAACCACTTCGGGCTGCACGGCAGGAATGAGTGCTAAAAAGCCCCGTGAAATTTTCTCGGCAATCTGCTGCCATGTCTTTTTGTCGTGGATGTCGCGCGCGTATTTTCCATAGGTTGCCTTAATAGCACGCCCTGAAGCAAAGCTTTCCCATTCTTGGAGTTTGCCATTGTACTCAAGTAGCATGTGGCCACCCTCGCCGACACTCAAGAGGGGATCGACTTGGCCATTGATAATGATGCCAGTACCGATACCGGTTGATACAGTGACATAGAGACTCAGTGGCGGAATTGACTTAAGCGAACGAGTCTCAGCCAGACCTGCTAGGTTGGCATCGTTTTCAAGCCATATAGGGCAACTTACGACCGCCTTTAGCTGGGACACAATATCGACATTTTCCCATCCCAAGTTTGAGCACCAAATGGCTATATTGTTTCGAACCATGCCCGGTACTGCGATAACGAGGCCGTCAAAGACTCGACCACCGAAATTGTCATGGATTGCTTCGGAAAGAGTTGCGATGTACTCGACAGGATTTTTTGGTGTCAAAAACCTGATTTCTGTCGTTGATTTTCCCTGACGATCGAAACCCGTCAATAACGTTTTTGTTGCCCCTGTGTCTACCGCTAGTAACATACACTCAGTGTAGCATGTATATGTCTGTTTGAGCGTGTTGGGAAAAGCTGTTATACTATAGAAAACGAGCTGAATATAAGAGGAGAAACGTCAATGAATTCGAAACGACAAGCTGGTGGGGCTATCACATTTGTCATTATAGGAGTAGTTCTCGCTGCACTCTTTGGTGGAGCGCTCCTTTTCAGTAAACAACAGGGTCGTACGGCGAGCACTGCCCAGTCTCCATCTATTGCCCAAGATGAAGCAGCTAATAATAAGGACGCTCCATCTGAGCCCGTTCAATCACCAACTGAAACACCGGTCACTCCAGAACCCGCTACTCCCGTGACACCCGTAGCGCCTGTACAAAACACTCCTGCACCGACACCCGCTCCGGCGAGTTCTGCGCCCTCTACCACTACTATGCCGACAACCGGACCAAGTAATATTGCCGAAACTGGCCCGGCTGACACTTTACTGTTTGCTGTAGCGCTTGCGCTGCTCGCGGCTGGTATGACGGCCTATGTTCGCTCAGCTCGCGCGCTGCGTGAGCATGCCCTCAATCACTCTCTTTGACTTATCTCACTTTCTTGAGGTACAATAGAGGTAATTCTTTTGGCGTGTAACATGTTTTTCGTGTCGACGCGCTGAGAGGAAATACACTACAGAAGGGAGTCTTTAAAAAGACTTATGGCAACAGCCAATCAAACTATTACTATGGATGATCTTCTCGCTAGCGAGAAGGTTACGCAGCTCACTCAAGGAGAAGTGGTTGACGGTACTATTTTAAGCGTGCGCAAGCATGAAGTACTCGTTGATCTCGGTCCTCTTGGTGTCGGGCTTGTTCCTCGCCGAGAAATCGGTTTTGGACGCACATTGAACGAAGGTGACCCAGTCACTGCAAGTGTTGTTGATTCAGAATTGGACAACGGATACGCGCTTCTTTCACTCCGAAAGGCAGCAAAAGATAGAGGATGGGATGAAGTTCAACGTATCGTCGAAGCAGGTGAAGTCGTTGACGTCGCCGCTTATGACGCAAACCGTGGTGGCCTCCTGATTGAATACGAAGGAGTTCGTGGATTCCTACCTGTCTCACAATTAAGCGCCGAACACTACCCACGAGTTGGGAGTAGTGACAAGGATGAAATCCTCCAGCGCCTCAATAGCCTGGTTGGTAAAGCAATCAAAGTTCGAATCCTTGATGCTGACAAAAAAGCTAATAAGCTTATCTTCAGCGAAAAAGAAGCCATCAAAGACGGTCTTGCAGAGCGCTTTGAGAAGCTCAAAGTTGGTGATGCCGTAAACGGTGTTGTTACGGGTGTTGTGGACTACGGTGCATTCGTGAATGTTGAAGGTATTGAAGGTCTGATTCACATTTCTGAAATCAGCTGGGAGCGTGTTAACAACCCAGGTGACTACGTCAAAGTCGGTGATCAAATCGAAGCAAAAATTATTGCTATCGACAAAGATCGTTTGAGCCTCAGCTTGAAACAGCTTCAAGAAGATCCATGGCTCCGTGAAGTCGATCAGTTCAAAATTGGCAGCAATGTCGAAGGAACTGTGACGCGAATCACGCCATTTGGTGCATTTGTGCAGATTAGCCCAGCTGTCGAAGCACTTGTTCACGTCAGTGAGCTTGGCGAAGGCGAAGGTGCTGACCCAGAAAAAGTCTTTACGCTCAACGAACGCAAAGATTTCCGTGTACTTGAGATTGATCGCGATAACCGCAAGATCTCATTGAGCCTCAAGCTCAAAAAATAACGTCTGCGGGCGTCCGTCGGATGAGCGCATCTGCTCGTCCGACGAGGTCTGTAGATAAAAAAGATGCACGAGGTGCATCGGAAAGGATCCGGTAAAAACTTATGGCAGAAAAAGTTCTCAATGTGCCTGAGATGATCACAGTCGGCGAGTTGGCTAATACACTGAGTTTGCCGGTGACGACGCTGGTAGGGGAATTATTCAAAAACGGTATTATTGCAACCGTGAATCAGCGAATTGATTTTGAGACAGCTCAAATCATTGTCGAAGAGCTCAAGCTTGATGTTGAACTGAAGAAAAAGGAATCCCAAGCAGAAGCAACACCAAAAGTGGTTCGTGTACTCAGCGCGAATGCTGCAGAGCGTCCACCAATCGTTGCAGTTATGGGACATGTCGACCACGGTAAAACCAGTTTGCTCGATGCGATTCTCGACATGAAGGTCGTCAGCGGAGAAGCGGGTGGCATCACGCAGCACATTAGCGCTTACCAAACCGAGCGCAATGGTCGCAAGATTACGCTGCTTGATACACCTGGACACGAAGCGTTTGGTGCGCTTCGCCAGCATGGTGCGGCCCTTACGGACGTCGTGATTATTGTTGTCGCAGCGGACGATGGCGTGAAGCCACAAACGGTCGAAGCAATCAAATTTGCCCAGAACGCTAATGCAAAAATTGTTGTAGCGATTACAAAGGTAGATAAAGAAACGGCGGATACAAACCGCGTCAAGGCGCAACTTGCGAGTGAGCAGCACCTCAATCCAGAAGAATGGGGTGGTGACACGGTCATGGTGGAAGTTAGTGCGAAAACTGGTCATAACCTCGACAAACTACTTGATCTCGTGCTTTTAACTGCCGATTTTGAAGAGCTCAAAGCTGAGACAAACATCCCAGCCGAAGGCCTTGTTATCGAATCTCATATGGAAACAGGACGCGGTGCAGTCGTGTCCGTACTTGTCGAACATGGTGAGCTAAAGGTTGGACAGTTCATTGTAACTGGTACAACATATGCCAAGATTCGTACGCTTGATGACTACGCTGGGCGCAAAATTTTGACGGCTGGACCCTCTACTCCAGCGACTATTACTGGCTTTAAAGAAGTCCCAAGTTTCGGCGATCCATTTATCGCCGTTGCCAATGAAAAAGCAGCGCGATCACTTGTTTCCGCGCATCAGTTAACGGCTGCGCGCGATGCAGTGCAGTCAAATGTGACTGGCTCAGACCTGCTTCGTATGATGAATAGGACACATGAAACACAGGACGTGAACGTCATCGTCAAAGCGGACGTCCAGGGTTCACTGACCTCTGTGACAGATAGCCTCAAACTTCTCGAAAATGAAGAACTGAATGTCCGAATCCTGAGTTCGGGCGTCGGCAATATATCGGAAAACGATATCCGTCGCGCTGCCGGCTCAAATGCGGTGGTCTATGGTTTTAATGTGCAACTACCACCAGCTGTTAAGCAGCTTGCTGCTCGAGACCGCGTCAGCGTCCGCATCTTCAAGGTAATTTACGAGCTTCTCGATGATGTTCGTGAGGTCATGGAAAGCCTTTTATCTCCTGAAGTCGTTGAAACGGAGACAGGTGAGCTCAAAATCCTCGGTATTTTCCGTACTGACAAGAATGCCATCATCTGTGGTGGGGAAGTGCTCCGCGGCAAGGTGGTTCCAGGCACCTTGGCTCGTGTGGTGCGCGATAAGGAAAAGGTTGCTGAGGTAGAAATCACCAAAGTACAGCGTCAACAGCAGGAAGCCAAAGAAGTCTTTGAAGGCGAGCAGTGTGGACTTGAAATCAAGCTACATAGTAAGTTTGTCATGCTAGAAAATGACCGCCTCCAGTTCTTCACGCGCGAACTTAAAAAACGTACCCTCTAAATTCCAATATTTGGACATAAAAATAACGCCTCACTGTAGGCGTTTTTATGTCCAAAGTCATAAAGTTGATGCTCCCGTGGGAGCGTAGTGAGTGGCGGCTGGATTGCCGGCCTTCTCTCTACGCCCCGCACGGGGACAACTCATCAGTTGGAGGCGGCGGAAGCCGGCTCCTTGTTGGTCTTGCTGAAGGTGTCACTCATCTTCTTCTTGACCCGCCGAGAGCGCGACATGAAGAAGAGTGCGACGACGCCGCCGACGAGCAGCCAAGTCCAGATCGGAACCTGGGTGCCGTTGACGGCGTTCCAGGCGACAGGACCGGCGGCCAGGATGGCTTTGCCGACCAGTGCGAGGAGAAGGGCACCGAAGTGCCACTTGTCGTCGTTGTTGTCGTCCTTCTTGAGGCCGATCGCGTAGAGCGTCGCCACCATGAGCGCCAGGAAGATGGTCCACAGGGGAGACATCGACGTGAAGGTCATGACCCCCAGGTAGAGCGCGATCAAGATCGCGATCGAACCGTAGGGAACAGAGGACTTGAGCTTGATGGCGGCAGGCAGGGTCACGATCAGCATCGTCAAGACGACGAGCAGGTCGGCCCACCAGGGCATGTCGAGCGTGTTCACTTGCTACCGTCCTTCGGGTTGGCGTTGGTCTTGCCGGTGAGCTTGCCGACCAGCTTCTGAGTCAGGCTCCGGTTGTCCGTTGTGGCCGAGTCCTTCGTGCCGCTCGTCCCCGGGGTGGGGTCGGGCGTCGTGCTGGCGGTCGGCGTGGTCGAGGGGTCCTTCTTGTCGTGCGTGCTGTTGTACCACTCCGTGAAGTGACGCGGCTTGTCGGCCGGAAGGGACACCTCGAGGTCCATGAAGTACGGCGCCCAAGCGTCCACATCGAACTGATTACCCACCTGCTCACGTGCCTCGTTGAGGTCGCGCTGCAGGTTGGTGTTGTCCGTCGTGAGCGTCTCGTTCGACGTCTTGAGCTCGCGGATCTCGTCGTCCTTGGCGGTGAGGTTGCCCTCGGCCGTCTCGGCACGCGTGGTGAGCGTCGCGATCTCGCTGGCCTGGCTGGCCAGTTTGGCGCTGTCGCCACCCTTGGCCACCTGCTGCTGACGCAGTTGGGTGGCCTCGGCACGCGCTGCCTCCAGCTGACGCTGGAGGGTGTCGGCACGCTCGCGCTCCGCCCGCTCACGACCCTCGGTCTCGCCGAGCTGGATGAGCAGGGTAGAGGCCTGGGTAGCCTGTGCTTCCAGACGACCGCGCTTGGCGGCCTCCGTCTGAACGCCAGACCGGAGCTCACGGATCTCACGATGGGCTGCTTCGAGCTCACTGCCGTCACCGTTGCTGGACGAAGGAGTGGAGTCGGGGATCGAACTGATCCTCGAAATACCCTCCTTGATCCGGTTGACGAAGTCCTCAGCAGCGGTGCTCATGGCGTTGAGGCCATCGAGCTCGCTGTCGGGGTGCTGGCTGGCGATGTGCGCGAAGAAGTCGTGCAGAGCCAAGTGGGCGTCGGGGATGCTCGTGTCGGCACGCTCTTGTGCCGCCGCGAGAGCAGCCGCTGCGTCGTCATCGCGCTTCTTGGCGCGAATCTTGAGGCTGGACTTGATGTCCACCTCGGGTACTGATGCGGGCATGGCGTATCCTTCGATGAGAATGGTTCCGTAATCGGTACGGGGCCGTCCTCTCGACACTCCTGCAGAAGGTGTCGAATGGCAATCAACTCCTTATTTCTTTAATAGGGAACAAATTGCCATTCGCCACGTATGCTGCAGTCAATTAACTGATGTGTTGTCAAAGTACTACTTGCGAAGCATATATGCCTTGAGCAAGGTACGTGAGGATTCTATCATAAAAAAGTGCTTTTGTCAATATATGTCTAAGGAGCATAATTACATTGACTTTTTATTCATATTGTGCTAAGGTAAATGCAATTATGAGTGAAAAAGCCGGATCTACTTACACCCCTGAAACTCGACGACCGATTCATAACGGCGGACCTGACGCGCTTCAATTGCATGAACTTGACCAAATTGCTGGTCAACGCACGCGACTAGAGACAGAATATGCATTTGAGCAACCTCAGGATAAAACTTTTGACCAGTATTACGATGAATACTTAGACCAACGGTTGGCCCGTAATGGTATCGTAGACAGCCCTGACGATACGACTCAACATGAAGCATACATGCATGCAAAGGGTGTATATCGACGCGTTGCAGATACGGATAGAGTTGATTGGATAGCTCCTCGAGAAGGTAATAATCTCGCTGATCGTCATCTCATGCATAATGAGTTGCGTGATCATTATGGGGCTCAACGTCATTTTGAGAGTGCCGCTGTAACCTCTATTTCTGACACGCCGAACAATACTGCACATCAATCAGAGAATGATGATACACGTTTAATTGATACGGTTGAGCTAGGTAATGAACATGAGCGAAATACCGAAGCGCTTGCCCGGCTAAAACATGAAGCATTTGCCGCGAAGGTAAATGGTCCTGCATTCGGACAGGGAGCGAAAGATCTCAAAGAGCAGTATCTCGCAGCAGAAGACGCCTATATAGCCGCTGTTCGTGCCCAGATTGAAGCCGACATCGCTGAAAAAGGATATCAGGATGACGCTGTACGGGACTACATTACCCAACAAGTTAACGAACGTATCAAAGCCGATGCAGCAGCGCAACGTGACGAGTTGATCAGCAATGGTGGCCACAAGGCTCGTTTCATGGAGAAATACGCCAACTTGAGCACCGGAAAAAAGATTGCGGCAACGGTCGGGCTCGGACTTGCAGGTGCAGGTGCAGGATTCTTAGTTGGTACGTTCGTTAACTT
>Ga0210040_10006465_pt1 | contig 14570 bp, 14 predicted proteins | sample CryGeyCG12114_NA_FD_185462 | JGI IMG/M metagenome (GOLD analysis project Ga0210040, IMG submission 185462) | Groundwater microbial communities from aquifer - Crystal Geyser CG19_WC_8/21/14_NA (SPAdes) (version 2) | ecosystem: Environmental > Aquatic > Deep subsurface > Groundwater | place: USA... | reverse complement strand
CCACAAGGGCCTGGATATGGATACCCTCAGGGACCAGGTCAGGGGTACCCTTTTCCCCAAGGGCAAGGAGGATTTCAACAACCAGGATTTAACGTGGGATATGGAATGGCCGGCGGATTTCGTATGCCTGATCAGGGAGGGGATGGTTTCAATAAACCTCCTTCAGATGCTGGAGCAGAAGGGTTCGCCTTCAGCGACCAAACTATCCGTAAAGCTTTTATACGGTGAGTCTGCAAACTAATGCTGTAACCATACCTAAATAACTTCAACCTCGTAACCTTGCATAGCTAACTTTTTGAAATCTTTGTTCTACAGGAAAGTATACAGTATTCTGATGGTGCAGCTACTCGTGACCTTTGGCTTTATCTCACTATTCGTATACTATGAACCTTTGAGCTCCTGGACTAGAAGAAATCCTGGAGTTTTCTATGGGGCTTTAGGTATTACCCTTGTCACTATGCTGGCTCTCGCATGCTGTGAAAGCGTTCGCAGGAAGTCGCCCCAGAACTTCATTTGCCTCGCAGTTTTCACGGTGGCACAAGGATTTCTATTGGGCACTGCATCCAGTGCGTTCAAGTAAAGGCCTACTTTTCATATTTGATTTACTCTTTCATATAATACTCTTCATTAAGAACATCAAACAATTTTACTAACAAACTATCTTTTTCTTTAGTGCTGAATCTGTCGTACTCGCTGTGGGAATCACGGCGGCAATTTGCTTGGCCCTTACATTGTTCTCATTTCAAACAAAAATCGACTTTACAGCCATCGGAGGCATACTTTTTGTGTGCGTCATTGTTTTGTTCCTGATGGGCATTTTGGCAATTTTTTTCCCCGTCTTGAAAGTTATTTATGCTGGACTTGGAGCCGTGCTATTTAGCGTGTACTTGGTCTATGACACTCAAATGATGATGGGAGGAAATCACAAGTACTCCATTTCTCCCGAAGAGTATATTTTTGCTGCGCTCAACTTGTACCTTGACATCATCAACATTTTCATGTTCATTTTATCTTTGCTAGGCTCTCAAGACTAATTTCATGTGACAAAGTACATGCAGCTAATCTAATTCAAACTCCCGAGTGCAAAAAGACTATACATGAAATCGTTTTGTTCAACTATGGTTGTTGTTTAAACACGGTTATTGAGTTTAACTTACACCAAGAGGAAAGTATAGTTATATAATTTAAAAAGCCAAATCTAATAACTACGATTAAACACTATAGGTAGTAAGCACTGACTTAAGTCACTATAGTTCAGTTTTCTGCGGAAAAAGTAGGCACCGTACTGTAGAATACTAGATATGTATTAAATCTATGCTATGTAAGTCTAGTTCCTATTCTGGATGATGAAAGACAGCTTTATGTCACTGAATATTTTAGCCTAACTATAAGTAGCATACTCTTATTCCATTAATTTATTTTCCATATCCTTTTTAAATTACTATTCTATCTTTATGACAATTTAAGAGTGCACTTTCAGATCACCTGAAATAATGTAAATATAAGGAACGAATGAATTCAGTGATCTCTCAAGGCTAATCATTTAGTTTAAGTTCAGCCATATTTTCATACACTGCTGTAACTTTTATCGTCATTTAATGAATTTTCCTTAATGTTTTTTGTTTTTAGATGTTATAAATGGGATAAATTATCTTGTAGAATCAAGTAGAATAAACCCCTCTAATGGAAATAAAAAATTTGTCCCACCAACTGTTTTAAGCGTAAGTTTCAAAAATTTTTTACATACCTCAACTGATTGCCATCTATTTGGAATTGAAGGTCGCTGTTGATCACAAACGACTTTTCTCATCTCTTCTATGCTTGGGTCCGAGGGAACTACATCATAGAAAGGTAACTCGTACTCGTCGTGCATTCCTAAAAATCGAAATATACCACATTTATTTTCTGCCCTTAATGAAAACTCAAAAAGTGTATCGAATAAATTGAATCAAATTCTATCACATACCTCCAACATTGCAGCGGCGAGCTAATTCCCAAAGTACTAAACCAAATGAATACACATCTGCTCTTTTGAAAGAATCAAAATGCTTCATATTAATAGATCCATCCAGCACCTGGAATCAAAAATTTTAACATTCCAATTAATTTATTATCAAACCAAAAGTTGCTAAACCTAACTCACTTAGGTTTGAGCTTTTACCTCAGGTGACATGTATCGCTTGGTTCCAACACGATCATTGATAGGAATATCAACTTGACTCTTATCAGTATCAAATCTGACAGCAAGTCCAAGATCCCCAATGCAACAAGTCCCATTGGATTTGACAAGAATATTTTTCGATTTCAAATCCCTGTGTGCAATAGCTGGCTTCCCTTGGGTGCCCACGATTTCCATATGCAAATGTGCCAAGCCAGTGGCAATTGATAAAGCCATTCGAATCATTCCAACTTGATCCACAGTTGTTCTGGACAAAAAGTCAAACAAGGAGCCCTTCTCATGAAGGTCAGTAATGAGCCACAGTTGAGTCCATGTTCCATTATCTGCAAAAAAACGTTGCCATGTACTGAAATTGCTTATTGGGAAACTCCGGGAGAAATAGTCTCAATTTCTCACCTTTGTTATCCGCAGCAACGAATCCAAGAATATTTTCATGACGCAACATCACAGTCTGGTAGATCTCTACTTCCCTGAACCAAGAACGCTCTTCCCTAGACGAGAATATTTTCACTGCGCAATTTTCTCCTCTCCATCGTCCACGCCACACTTCTCCATAGCGTCCTTTCCCGATCTCTTCAATTAGCTGCACTTGCCTAGCAATGCTTCGCTGGACAAGAAGTGGCAGACCTGAAGTGCATCATTTCAATACTTTCATTACATATGTACCATAGAAATAGACATACTAATGTACTTAAAAGCTGGTTTGAAAAAAAGGGAAGCTATCGATCTATTTTCATACCGGAGCCAGATCCACTAGTCGTCATTTCAATCAAATCCTTTATGCATGGCCCAGTTGATTCCATTTCGGGATGACTCAACATATATTTCTCCATCAATGGAGTTTTCAGGGTTTGAAAATGCTTCTCACGATTCTTCTTTTGCCACATGTAGTAAACCACCATAAGGACGATCACACAGATGACAAAGATGGGTCCGGCAATCAACATTGCCATTTCCCATGGTCCCAAATTAGAGAGACCACTACCCTGTTCTGGTTCGTTCAAAACGTAATAACATTAGTACTTTGCATCACTTACTATTTTCATCGTAAAAAGACATAATACGAGTAAAAGCTCACACCCACAAAAAATCAAAAGCATCATACTTACTGCTACCATTCCACTAACTAAAGAACTCAAAATTCATTCCAAAGCTTAAAAAACAGTCAATTCAAATACTAAAAGATTTCAGCTGTGAAACTAAAATCATTTCAGAAACAAACCAAGCAAAATTAAAGCAAAGCGCTTGTAAAATTGGAAGAACTTGTAATTTGGTACAAAACATTTCGACTAGTTACGGCTTAAATTATGGTTTTCGTTTTAATACAATACCTTTCTTTTCTTTCAGTCAGCTTTTATTCATTATTTCAGGTAGCACGACGGACTAAATCAAGAATGAATTACGCTTTTTTTTTACAAATGACATTTTAAATTAAAACTGAAATTACATGCATGCACCTAGCAACTCACATTTGGATTTTATGTCTGAATTCTATCCTGCAGTGAGAAAAAAGAGCGTACTGTCGACTTAATGGACGACAACATTTCATTGAACAAACTACATAGTCTAATTTACTTGAAACACAAGAAAGCAAACGGATACCCTTTGGTTCGTGGTTATGAAAATGAAAGTCGCCATGCATTTGTCGAGCAGTTTGGGATTATTAACCTGGGTTAAAACACTGACCAGCCATGGCTCGATATAAATTAGTTGTCACTTGACACAGGTTTCTTGGACTAAAATAATGCTCCCTCACCTCTTCCAAACCTACGAGGATCGTGGTCCAAATTTGCCGATGCAATGGGTCTTTTCCTACTTTTGCACGGGGGTTTCAAATGAGCATTACAGTAATCGGCATGATTGCAACATGCTGAACCAATACACACGTTATGTTCTAAATCAATACTCGAATACTCAATGTCACACATAAATGATGAGCCGGAGATAAACAATCCTTCCCGGTGCATACAACTGAAATATAAATAGCAAATAAAACCAACAAAATAAAACATGGAAAAAGCACCTTACACCGTAAATAATAATTATTGCATTTCACGATCTACACAGACGTACACAATGACCGAATCCCGTGAAAGGGATTTTATATTCCGTGGTTGTAAAAAACCGAAAAACATAAACTGTTAACTCTCGTATCTCTGGAGGTTCTCAGTGCATTACAAAAAGGACAGACTTCATAGGTAAAGAAAACTCTAATGTTCTGTTTTTAGTTTCATTCACCTCTGGAAACGGTACGAAATCACCAATGTTTATGGTAATAAGTATCCAAAACCCACTAGGATAAAAAGCATGCTGCAATGTTGCAAATGAGCTTAGTCTCTCCTATAGGAATTAGGAGACATACTAATTTGCTACCGCACAACATCAAAAGATGTAACGTACAAGAAAAAAAGAACCAACACCACAAAAAAAATCACAGCGCAAATTAAATGCCCATAACTAATAACTAACTGGAGCAGGTGCAGTAAAGAAAGAAAACAGCTCTGCCCACCCCGAACTGCGACTATTTCAATAAAAGGAAAAAAGTAGAGCTATTTAGAGCAGTAAAATTTAAATTCATTCAAAACGATACTGCATTCAAACTCTCAGCCTCAATGTACACATGACAAAACAGATTTTCCATAATTCAGCCAGTTAGAATTACCTGGGGGAACAACCCGTACATGAAGGGAAGGCTTCAATTTCAAATTACACTTATCAGCATCCTTACAACATTGGATGACAAAAGTTTCATTATTTTTATGAGAATACTGGCACTGCACAGGTTGCTCTGGGGGGTACACTTCATTATTAAGACATCTGCGACACAATTAATTTTCAAAAAACTACATGAAATGAGCAAAATATTAACCATAGTAGCTGATTCAAGTATACTCATCTTTGCTATACACATTACTTTGTTTTCTTTGACTTTTTAAATGCTTTACAACAAATACTATAAATATATACCTAGCTGATAAAAAATGCGTCGGTTTTTTGGGGCCTTTAAAATCAACCATTTAGTACCACACCACAAATATTTGTATTCATCAAGGTGAAGGAGGCTTTTCATCATCATAATAATGTGTGCATACAAATGCATACAAGTGCAATCTGGCCAATTCTGATATATTGCATCGTCACTGGTTGTTAGTCAATCAAACTATACACCACAACATGCCAAAAAAAGGATCAACGCCATTTTATAAAACCAAGGCACTCCCAGTAATGATGAATTCAGTCAGGGTTCTCACTAGTCACTAAATATGCTTTGTTGTTATTATTATTGTTAACAAGTAATCATCACAGCAATTTGTATTCAACTGGATTAGTCTAACTATAAAAGGGAACAGCTGCAAAAAGTGTAAAAAATTTTACATCATGGCAGGCTCCCTTACCTGGCTTAAATGCTCCTGAATCATATAATGGGAGCTCGACCACTAATTTGGCATTGCAAAAATCAAAGTCTTTACAGCATCGTTTCACATAGTAGGTGCTTGTTTTACGACACCAAAGAGGATTCTCTGGAGGGAAACTGTTTTCCAGGGACTGACACCTTTGCAAATTATAACATGAGTTCAAATGTAAATAGACATGCTGCTAGTAATCGTGATTACCATAATGAAAATACCTTTCATTCTGTTGACTAACTCTGGTTAAGTGATTTAGACCTCAGAAGATATAGTAAACCATAAGGTATGAGTGCTATTTCTTTGAAGTGCTTTCTAACTCAACATTAAAATGTTGGCTAAATAAAGCTTATTCAGCTCACGAAACAAATAATCTAATTGTTCCATGAAAAGATTATGCTATCGTTAATGTGAACATACAGAAGTCGTACATAGTGAATAAAACAAGCCCAGAATTTAACTTGTCAAGTCAGCAAAAAAATGAAAAGTTTGTGGGTGTTGCATATCATTTTCTTAATAAAAAGAAAGAACCTTACATTAATATGTGAATAAATGAGCAATTCAATTTGAAAGGACAGTTAGCAATACGACACTTTTGGAGTAATATGATAACATTTAGTTCTCAAGATTATTGCTTTGCTATGCTTGCAAGTTACATGAATGGAAAAACTGTTGACTTGTATTTTCGCATGAATCTGTGCATCGTAAAATCTACGCAACATTTTTGTGATGGAATCCTGAATCAAATGTAAACTAAACTGAATGATATACGCAATATAGGTGAAAACTATTTTCCTACTCAAAGTGTAATTCGTCAAGTTGATACAATACGAACTTTCTCATTCATGAATGAAATTATTGAATAGTTAATTCTGAAAATTAATACGTTAGCTAATAATAGCTAAGAATTATTTCACTCTTTGAAGAAATGCTGCTAATCGAATTAGCAATGCACAACTGTGATCAGAATCAATCCATATGATACACGAATGATGAAATGCCACCTTCTTAAAACAATGAAAATGTAACAGGGAAACAATTTTTATCCAGGTTTGTGGTTTCAAATGGTTGATTCATGAATTAAGCTTGAAACTATTTTTGATAAATGCGCTTGTAAGTTAGCAATAAAAAAGTTTCCACGGACTAACTTGTGAATATTATAGAGTATATTACTTCAACTATTTGTCAGAAAGTTATGGCAGATATGGTTGGATATGAATGGGGCTAAGCTTGACACGACAATGAAAAATGAAATTTATTTTTTTCATTACAGAATGCAAGTTATATTTCGCCTCAGGTATAACTCTTCCAAGATGTACTCCATTCAATTGCACTAACAACAAATAACCATAACTTACAATTGCTATTGGTCAACTTTTTCAACAATGAATCAATTGAAAAATTCCATTATTATGGAAAGGTTAAGTAGATTGAGACATTTGAATGGAACATGAAATTAATTAAACACAACCCCCGAAACCCCAAACCACACAACTTGACTTACCGATGGGAAAATTTTTGAGTTCCATCCTTGGTTAATTCGACAGAAGTGAAACAATAACTATCTGTCTCACAAGTATAATTATCCGCTTCACAGATATCACACTGGCATTTCAGACCTAAAAATTCAAACAAGAATACAAGATATCTTTAGTATCAACCATACTTTTAGCTTAACTTGACTCCACTTTGAAAACAGTGACTTTAATCAATATGCGCCTTTAAAAACCAAAGTCTTACTTTCGACTAGAGTACTTTGATTGATGCAAACAAAGCAGACTGTGGCTATGGTCAAGGTGAGAAAATGAGACCAATCCATATTGAATAATTTTTCGTGAACAAAAATCCTCCGGGTAGATTTAACGTCCGTTATTTAATTAGCAAGGTCATCTCATAACAAGTTCTTTTCTTGGATCAGCCAACTCACGATCAAAGTCCCAAATAAATGACGTACCGATAAATCGAATCGGTAAACACTATGGGCTTGATTTCTCATAAAACTTTAGAGCTAACTAAAGAGTCGCTAAATGCTTTAAATCCGATGTAGTAGTTTGAAGTCATTCACAAAAATGACTATAACAGGTAATGAACGTTAACTAGATTTCAACTCTGTATACCGATGCAAGTGGAAATACAGATTGTCACGAAGCAAATTTTAATTGACGAAAAATAGTTTTCGTTCACGCTATTTGCTACTTTATTAAAGCTTATTTAGTTCTTTCACTCTCTTTCGGTTCTCTTTTCTTGTTCCAATTGTATCCTAAATTCGTATGTCTGCTCTTGCTCTTTACTATGTCTGGTTTTTTCAGTAGGCTGGCGATATGTGCACAGTGCAGCTACCTATACGTATCCCTTGCTTCATTTCAAAATACTGCTGTACAACTGTGTACAACTTACCTACTGTGAGCTGTGAGCGAGCTATAATGCATAAAATCAAATGCAAGAAAGTTAGGTATTTTTTGTCTATGTCTGGGATGAGAATTCAAGTACATATTTCGAGCTCTTTGCTCTATGTTACCAAAATCTATGCTTTATTAATGGAGGAATCGCATCCATTTTTTTTTTGGCTATAAATGGCAATATTGTCATGTAATTGTTAAAATCTATGTACCTCGAATTGTCAGTACCAGTTCCACTCTAAGTATTTAGGTCCAGCATATTTAAGCAAGCAAAATATCATGCTATAATGCGTATAAAATTAGTATCACATAGAGGGAATAAAACTAGATTCTAAAACAAAATCAAAGGTCAATATAGAGTTAGTCAAGTGATGCAAGTATAGTGCATAACATTTTTGTTTTGGTAACTTGATGTTATTTTCGAATACAATCATTGACTCTAAGCATTATAGTTATCATCTCTCTATACCTCTTCTATCCTGCAACATTATTTTTATGACGTGACGGAGAAGATTTAACTGATGCTAAAATCTTAATTAATTACGTCACAGTATAGTTTGTGTTCCAAGGCAGAAACTTTTAGATTGCTTTGTTCTTGCCCTCCTTTGTTTTTCTATTTGCACATTGATGCTACACTAACTAACTAAGCCAATCAATTTTTGCATCTACTTAACTGAAATGGCATATGGCCATCAAATTTGAGTAGACATTACCGTTCAATTAGCACGGCCATATTTAACACGGACCTGACACATCGTATTTACTTTTAAATTCTCCTAAAGTTAAGATGCTGTAAGCTAAAAGAAATGTTCGTTATGTAGTTATTTTTAATTTCATGAAATGAATAATAAATGCATAATCGGAATAATCACATAAAAAACACATGAAGGCTAGAACAAATTATAGGATAGGAAAGTTACATTAATCCTCATATACAATAATTTAGCATGCGGTTTTTATTTTTTCCTTTTGTTGTCTTTTCCAATTCGGAACCCATCTTATTTGCTTGCAGTTTGTTTCTCAAATCATTAAATGAGTTAACTGGTAATGCCACCTTGAATAATCCAAGCGGTATGGTATGTGCTTGCGCTAGATGTTGCATGTAAGATGCTGGAAACTACTTTTTTATTATGTTGCACTTGTACAATATAAGGACTGCTCGGCTAAAGTGTATTGTATCACTGACATTTGATGCAAAAGGCAAAATATTCATTTGCCCTCCTTGGATCTGTCTATTGCACAATTATAAAGCGCAGAATGGTCTACTGCCGCGCTCCTTACTACAGTTGATATTTTCACCTCTTGTTGCAAGCATTTCTTTGAATCTCAGTGTTCAGAACTATTTGTTAGTGGTGGTTTTCGCAGTTCAAAATAGTCCAGTATGTTAAGTTGGACGCTATTTATTCTCTTTGTGGTATTTTGTTTTTTCTGGAGCTTGTTTGATAGGCTCATGGGTATCTGGAGAAAAGAACCGGATGGTATTTGTTTACTACTATTTAAATCTTATGTATTATTTAGATAGTAAGAATTTAAAAAGTTGTATTTTGTGATAATTAATAGTAGTACAGAAGTCGCTTGCCTCCTGGACGAACTTGTTTGTCTTATGCAAATGGTTTGCAGCTAATTTTCCATGAAAGTTATAAAATAAAGCGATGTTGTTTCAGGGCCCTTCAAAGTTCCGATTATTGGGAATGTTTTGCATTTATTACCGGCAATAATAGATGGAAGAAAAATTGTCTCGCGACTACATCTGAGTTCCAAAAATTCTAAATGGATTCGCAAATATTTGTCATACAAGCCAGCCTATTTGGTTTTGCATGAGGTAGCTCAATCTTACGGATCCATGACCAGATTTCAGATGGGGGTGAACCGAGCGAGTAAGTGCAATCTTAAAATTGATTCACAAATGATACTATAGCAGTATGGGGCCAGATTCTGGTAATCTTGTGTGTTAAATTATAAAAAAATCTGCTAAGTATACGAGAAAAATTCTAAAGAAAAGTAAACATTATGGACGGTTTTCTAGTCATACAACCTTAGTTGAGAAACAAACAAATAATATTGACAATCTGACATTCATTCCACATCTACTGTAGCCACGATTAATCCAAATTAAGACAATCCCTTTATGATATAAAATTCTTTTTAATATTTGCATGAAGTTATCTTTAGCATTTTTCCCAAGTTCAATGTAAATGTATAGTAATAAAGTGACCAACAACCCTCAAACTCCTAAAAGTCCTTGTTGTCACAGGGCATACTACTATCACAAATTGCATCATTGGAATAATGACTATGCACTATGTACAGTTCCAATAAAATGGACGCATATTGGAGGCATTCCGATCTATGTAAATTGCAACCAGTTGATAAGTGCATATCATAATTAATTTTTGTGGAATGGTTGGCAACTAAACACTGTAATGACGCCCAAAAATACAACCATGAGACATAATTCTAGAAAGAAAATATCGCATTTTTTGAGTAGCCAATATGATCATCATTATCATCGTGTTATTATACCTCTAATCGCCTACTTTGGTCTGCACGGAATTTTATGATTAAAATAAACCCATTTCAATCAAATACAAGTTATTTGGTAATGATTATATAGTTTTTGCAAGGTATATAGAATAGTATTGTATTGTTTTTGCAGGTTACTAAAAAATTCAAAAATCGTTCATTTTAATTTGAGACATGTCGTGTTTTTGAACACGATTTTTTTATTTGTAGGAAATGTAGGATTTTGGTTGCCAGCGTTGTTTTGTAAAAATTTCTCATTTTTAACAGATTTTACAAGTTTCAATCATAGTTTTTCTATTTTTAAGGCGTTTTTAAATTTTGTATGAGCTCAAGTTGCTTGAACCTTGCAATTATTATTCACACTCTCATAAGAGACTTATATACAGGCTGTATTAAGATTCCATAAGGCTGAAAAATACTCGACTTACAGAATTTTTGCAGTCAACCGTAGCATTATGTGAATGACATAAGAATATTTTGAGGGATTGTTGCAGGGCTCTTTAAATTATCTTAAGCAGAAAGCGTTGTAAGAAAATTGGTGGACCATCGAAAATTTTGCAGGTTTTAAATTTTGCTCGTAAAAGTGAGTCTGGCTAAAGACCAATGGGCCCGGCTACTTCTAATGATGATTGACGTAATAGTAAATGCAAAACAAATATGGCTTTCATTTAATTTTCCAGTTATCGTGAGTAATGAAAACATCGCTAAAGAAATTTTATGCCGTGAAGATTTCGTAGATCGTTTTTCCGATGGTTGGTTCGTGGAACGGTCATTTGGGAAACAACTCGGTTGGTAAAAAAATTAACAACTCTAATAAAATTGGCAAACACTAAAAATCTTATGCGCACAAGTAAAAGTAAATACCCAAAGCAAAAAAAAAGCTTCAACTTGTGATCATCCAACAGGCTTAATATTTGTTCAAGAAAAACCATACAAAGAAGTAAAAAATTTTACGGTGAGATCCCTCAAGGATTTTGGCTTTGGAAAAAAAGTGAGCATGGAAGCTGGTGTGGGATCTGAACTGACAGTTTTTCTTGACTACATTCAACACAAAATACAAGAAAATGACGGGATTTTATACATGAAACACGTCTTCACTCTACCTGTTCTCAATATTTTGTGGGATATGGTGGCCGGCATCCGCTTCTCTTATGAGGATCATAAGTTGAAAGAGCTTGTACAAATTGTGGAAGAACTGTCCAGGTCATTCGACATAGGCGGTAACATTCTCATGGGATTCCCTTCTTTGAGATTTGTTGCTCCGGAGATCACTGGTCATTCTCAGCATATGAGACTATATGGGAGACTACATGAATATTTCAGGGTATTTGATAGTGATAATGCTAACTAATAATTACTAAAATTTGTTCTGCACATAGTTTAACACTATCAATGTACAGAAAGTGTTTAATAGGAAGTTCTTAAAGAACGAAAAGCTGCGCAAGATTCCATTGGGGATTCAAGGGACTTTTTGGATGTTTTCATTCAAGAGATGGAAAAACGAAAAAATGATGCTTATAACCGATTTACAGGTTGGTTTTAATTGCTGCAATTGAAAAGTTGATTTAAATTTATAGTTTTTGGCATTACCGCGTTGCTGAGTAGATTAAGCTAATGCACATGCGCTTTAAAGATTTCTTTGTCTGGCTGGAGTGCCAATCAGAGCAAACCAACAAAGTTCCATTTTTGCGTTTGGCATGTAAGTAACACATGAAGGAATCTCTGAAGCTGCTCACTTAATACTTTTAGTTTCAACTTTCAAGCAGTATTAATTTCCTGCTTACATGGGATGAATGCATGATAAAATTACTGATACCGATCATGAATTTTCTAGAGGAACAATTTATCATGGTATGCCTGGATTTATTCACGGCCGGCTCGGAGACCACAGCAAATACGATTGATTTTGGAATCCTGTACATGATCCAAAATCCAGATGTTCAGAAAAAAGTTCAAGCTGAAATCGATCAAGTTATTGGTCCAAATAGATTGCCGGCATTAACAGATAAATCAATGTAAAAAAAACTACTCCTTAAAATCTTTTCACTGTATTAATGAGTTTCTTACCGAAGCAAACCACACAATCGTTTTTAGGATGCCGTACACAGAGGCTGTTTTGCTAGAGATTTTTCGCGTCAGCAACGTTATCCCTTTGGTCCATCGAGTGGCAATGAAGAATACTACTATTGGAGGATATTCAATCCGAAAAGTAAGAAATCAGAGCGTTGAGGAACTAAAATTTTAATAAGTAACTGAATTCCTCTTTTACATGTGACCGGCAATTCTTTAATCTCTCTACAGGGAGATGTAATGGTAAATAACCTATACAGTATCCATATGGATGAAACTAATTGGCATGAGCCCAAAAAATTCAATCCAGAGAGATTCTTAGATAAGAATAAGAATATTATTAAAACGCCTTCAATCTTATCATTTGGAATGGGTACTTTGAACAAAAACTTAAATTGTATTAGGTGATAATGCCTAAAACCCATATATAATTTTTGTAAACATTTTGTTCAGGTAAACGATTTTGTATGGGAGAGACCCTTGCTAAAGTGACTTTGTTCATGTTTTTTACTTCAATGTTACAAAGATACAACTTCGAGAACTCTGCAAAACATGGCCGTCCTGATTTAAGTCCAGGTGGAGGCTACACCTTGTCCGTGAACCCTTTTTATGCTCGTGTGACTCCACGAGAGGTTTGAAGTTTAACATAGTCTGAAGAAGTATTATTTTTGTGAGTTACTTGAACCTGAAATGTATTAGCTAGTATCTTGTGTGTAATCAATAATGCAAATTAATAAGTTTAGGATAAACCCTGATTTTATAGTTTTTCTGAATATTAAAATATGTTTTATTATCACAGCATTTCGGCGAATCTCAATACTAGCATCATATGTTTATATACAATAAAACTATAATAGAGTATGTCAGTAAATTAGTTGAGTTTGCACTAAAATATAAAGAGGATAGTAAATACGCCAGCTAAAACACACAATCTATAAACAACTAAAACTTGTAACTGGAAGAGTTTGGCAAATCTGAATGTCGATGACTTTGAGCAGCAAAAACCATGTGAGCTTGAAAATACACAAAATATCCAGCTATTCGGATCATGAATACATTCTCCTTTGTCCTTTAATATAGTAACTTTACTAACCGGTTTAAATTAGTTGTAGTTTTAAATATCTCTATTCTCAACTATAACTGTCTTTAAATCTAACATCTACAAATGCCTACACTACAAAAAAAATTGCTTTGATATTTCTCACTATTTGAGTAACATACAACACTCAACAAATAAAACAGACATATTGCGGTATACGAAACATTTTATGGCTCATAAAACCTTACATTACAGTAAATTCCTAATTCCTAATTTTGTACATCTTGACAGAATTTTGAACTTTCATAAGCTTGTCACTACGTTCAAAATAAAATCGTTAGAAACTTATACAGAATGATTGAACGTTACATCGTGATTGAAACATAACAACATTCTTTCAAATGCATATTGTAGAAATGTATAATTTAATAATTTTACGAGCGAGCTTCGGCATTAAGCAGAATTACTAACAATGGAAGCTACTTTGCGACGACAAAAATTGCAGGCTCTAAAACTTATATAATTCGAATGGATGCGTTTTCTCCGAATATGAAACAATGATGGCGCGCACAACCATTATGAAATGGATTGATAAAGTAGCATCCCTTGGTTTCACAGTTAGTGCCTGGCGCTGACAAAGACTACAGGCCCAGATCAACAATACATTAAACCTATAGCGCAACTCCAACACTGGTTTCATTGGTGTCGTGTTGGACACAAGCACTATCGAGTAATTCCTTTGTTCTGTATAATCATAATCCAATTACTGCTTCTGTACATTGGCGCTCAACTTCAACAATATAAATTAAAAGGTTTAAGCGGCCTATTCGGAGGAACTAGAAACTCCATTCAGAGATTTTCAGATTAATAATTAAAAATGAAATATGGATTAATATTTAAGATTTGGCGCGTAATTTTTGTCATCGCAAGGCAAATTAACTAACATAAACTAT
>Ga0210040_10006464_pt1 | contig 14571 bp, 14 predicted proteins | sample CryGeyCG12114_NA_FD_185462 | JGI IMG/M metagenome (GOLD analysis project Ga0210040, IMG submission 185462) | Groundwater microbial communities from aquifer - Crystal Geyser CG19_WC_8/21/14_NA (SPAdes) (version 2) | ecosystem: Environmental > Aquatic > Deep subsurface > Groundwater | place: USA... | reverse complement strand
CCGCGGGTTCGACGCCACCGTCACCGCCGGCGGGGTGCACGACCTGCTGCACGACGCCATCGAGGTCGTGCCGGGGGTGAGCGAGCTGGAACTGGTGGAGACCCTCGCCCGCTGGCGCCCCGGCACCGCCGACAACGCCCCGCTGCTGGGCCCCAGCTCCGTGCCCGGGCTGGTGCTGGCCACCGGGCACCACCGCAACGGCGTGCTGCTCACCCCGGTCACCGGGGACGTGGTCGCCGAGCTGCTCGCCACCGGTCGGCTCCCCGAGCTGGCCGCCCCCTTCACCGCCGAGAGGTTCGCCCACCGATGACCCTGCCGCTCACCGTGAACGGGACGCCCGCCGAGCTGCCCGCGGGCTCCACCGTCGCCGTGCTCGTCGCCACCCGCAACGGCGGCCACGACCAGGTCGCGGTCGCCCGCAACGGCGACGTCGTCCCCCGCAGCAGCTGGCCGACGACCGAGCTGGTCGCCGGCGACGTGCTGGAAGTGCTCACCCCCACCGCAGGAGGCTGACCCCAGTGACCACACCGGAACTCACCGCCGAGGCCGTGCCCGCGCTGGCCCGGGAGGAGGCCGCCGACCCGTTCACCATCGCCGGGGAGACGTTCACCTCCCGGCTGGTGCTCGGCACCGGCGGGCTGCCCAGCATGGAGTCCCTGGAGCGGGTGGTGCGCGCCTCGGGCACCCAGCTGGTGACCGTCGCCCTGCGCCGGGTCGAGGCCGTCGCCGGCAACTCGATGATGCAGGTGCTCGACCGGTGCGGGGTGCGGCTGCTGCCCAACACCGCCGGGTGCCGCACCGCCCGGGAGGCCGTGCTCACCGCACGGCTGGCCCGGGAGGCCTTCGGCACCGACTGGGTGAAGCTGGAGGTCATCGGGGACGAGCAGACCCTGCTGCCCGACGCCGTGGAGCTGCTGGACGCCGCCGAGCAGCTGGTCGCCGACGGCTTCACCGTGCTGCCGTACACCACCGACGACCCCGTGCTGGGCCGGCGGCTGGCCGACGCCGGCTGCGCCGCGGTCATGCCGCTGGGCTCACCGATCGGCAGCGGGTTGGGCATCCGCAACCCGCACAGCATCGCCCTGCTGCGCGAGGCGGTCTCCGTGCCGGTGGTGCTGGACGCCGGCATCGGCACGGCCTCGGACGCCGCGCTGGCGATGGAGCTGGGCTGCGACGCGGTGCTGCTCGCCTCCGCCGTGACCCGGGCCCGGGACCCGGAGCGGATGGCGCTGGCGATGCGGCACGCCGTCGAGGGCGGCCGGCTGGCCCGCGGCGCGGGGCGGATCCCCCGGCGCTGGTACGCCCAGGAGTCCACGGCGCTGCAGGGGCGCCCGGAGCTGTGAGGCTCCCCCGGCTGCTGGTGCTCACCGATCGCCGCCAGTGCACCGGGACCCTCACCGCCACGGTCGCCGCCGCGGTGGCCGCCGGGGCACGGGCGGTCGTGCTCCGGGAGAAGGACCTGCCGCTGCCCGAGCGGACGGCGCTGGCCGAGCAGCTCGCCCAGCTGCTGGCACCGGTCGGCGGCACCCTGGTCTGGGGCGGGCTGGCCGGCAGCGCGGGGGCGGACGCCGTGCACCTCTCCGGGGCGGACGCCTTCCCGGCGTCCCGTCCGGCGCTGGTCGGGAGGTCCTGCCACTCGGCTGCCGAGCTGGCCGCCGCCCGGGCCGAGGGCTGCGACTGGGCCTTCCTCTCCCCCGTGTTCGCCACGGCGTCCAAGCCCGGCTACGGGCCGGCGCTCGGACCCGCGGGGGTGGCCGCGCTCGTGCCGGTCGGCCCGCCGGTGTTCGCCCTGGGCGGGATCGGGCCGGCGGACGTCGCCGGCTGCCTGGCCGCCGGGGCGCGGGGCGTCGCCGTCATGGGCGGGGTGATGCGCGACCCGGCGTCGGTGCGGGACCTGCTCGCCGCACTGGGGGACGGCTGAGCCGGGCCCCGGCCGGATCGGCGCGCCGTGGCACCTGCCTGGTGCGCCCGGGGTGGTTCCGGTTCCGCGGGGTCCGAGGGGAGGCTGGGACGCCGGGGACGAGCAGCCGGGACACCGCGAACCGTCCGGGTACCAGCGGGGCGCGGGTGCCCTACGGTCCAGGAGGGGGCCCGCTCCGGAGCCGTCGTCGCGCGACTCGTCGCCGGCTGGCGCAGGATGGTCTCCGGACGTGGGGCAAGTCATACACCGCGGGTGGTTTGGCGATCCGCCGCTGGGCCAAGACAGGGTTTCGCCGTCGAGCAGCCGACGGCCAGATCACGAGGAGACCGAGTGACGGGCGAGTCGGCCGGGCTGGCATGGCCGTCGTCCCCACCCCCACCCGCCGGCGAGGGCTGGCACTGGGCGCTCGGCCACGTCTCCGAACTCCCGCGGGTGCGAGCCGAACTGCGTCGCGGCCTGGCCTCCCGGTCCGCCGGCGACCTCGCGGCCGAGGAGCTGGACGAGGCCGTCGTGCTGGCCTTCGACGAGATGGCCTCCAACGCCCTGCGGCACGGCGGCGGCGGGGTCCGCGCCCGGGTGCAGCAGACCCCCGACGCCTGGCTGATCGAGGTCTGCGACTCCGCGCCCAGCGCACCTCCCCAGCCGGCCGTGGGGCGTGACCCCAGCCTGGGCGGGCTCGGTCTCTACCTCATCGCCGAGATGGCCGACGACCACGGCTGGTACCTCACCGAGGGCCAGAAGAGCGTCTGGGCGTTGCTCCCCCGCCGCTGACACCCCGGCGCCACCCGCACGTCACCGCGTCGGCGGCACGACCTCCGGACCCGCCCCGGCCGGACGGGGCCGGGCCTCCCGGTGCAACCGCACCGCGACCAGGGCGACGTCGTCCTCCGAGCCCTGCGGCCGCATCCGGCTCAGCACCTGGTCGCAGAGCTCCTCCAGGGGTAGCCCGCCCAGCTCGCCCAGCAGCCCGACGAGCCGGTCCACGCCGTCGTCCAGCGGCAGCTGCGGACCCTCGACCAGCCCGTCGGTGTACAGCAGCACCGTGCAGCCGGGCTCCAGCACGGTCACCTGCTCCCGCCGGCGCACCGTCGGCTCGACGCCCAGCAGCAGGTCCGCCCGCGGCGTCGCGAGCACCTCCACCCGCCCGTCCGGCCGCAGCACCAGCAGTGGCGGGTGGCCGGCGCTGGACCAGCGCAGCCGGGTCTGCCCGCGCTCCCGGTCGCCCTCGTCCTGCTCCAGCCGGGCCACCGCCGCCGTGGCCAGCGTGTGCACCTGCAGCCCCGCCATGGCCCGGTCCAGGGCCGACAGCACCGCCGCCGGGCCGCCGCCCCCGCTGTAGGCGATGCCGCGCAGCAGGCTGCGCAGCTGCCCCATGGCCGCCGCGGCCACCGTGTCGTGCCCGACGACGTCCCCGATGGCCAGCACGGTGGCCCCGCCCGGCTGCAGGAAGGCGTCGTACCAGTCCCCGCCGACCTGGGCCGCCTGCACGGCCGGGACGTACCGGACGGCGATCTGCGAGTGGTCGGGCTCCGGGGGGTCGGTGAGCAGGCTGCGCTGCAGTTCCTCGACCATCCGGCGCTGCTGCTCGTGCACGGCCGCGCTGTCCAGGGCCAGGGCGGCCCGGTCGGCGACCTCCCGCAGCGTGGCCCGCTCCCCGGGGTCCATCGGCTCGCGGTCCCGACCGCGGTAGAGCGTCAGAGCGCCCAGCACCCGGCCGCGGGCGACGAACGCCAGCGCCACCGCCGACCCCGGGTCCAGGGTGGCGTAGGCGTCCTCGGCCTCCCCGGCGCGCATCGAGTGCCCGGCCGCGACGGCGGCGTCCGGCACGACGACGACGTCCCCCGAGGCCAGCGCGTCGACGATGGGGGCGGCCGCCCGCAGCGCGCCGAGCCGGACCCGGGCGTACTGCTCGGTGACCGGCCGCAGCCCCGGGTCGGCGTGCCAGCTCGCGCCGGCGTGCAGCCGGCCGTCCTCCCCGACCAGGCTGGCGATCACCCAGTCCCCGAGCTCGGGGACCACCGCCCGCAGCAGCTCCTGCAGCGCGCCGGGTCCGCCGCGCCGGTCGACGGCCGCCGCCGAGAGGGCGTCGGAGACCCGGGCCACCAGCGCCAGCCGACGGGCGTCCAGCCGCCGGGCCTCCTCGGTCCGGTGCCGCTCGGTGACGTCGGTGACGTACACCGACAGGCCCTCCGCGGTCGGCCAGACCCGGACCTCGTGCCAGCTGTCCAGCGGCGGGGCGTAGGTCGTGAAGGTGACCGGCTGGCCCGACGTCATCGCCGCGCGGTGGTGGGCCTCGGCGGCGCTGCCCACCAGCTCCGGGAAGAGCTCCCAGAGGACCCGGCCGACCAGCTCGTCGCGGGTGGCGCCCAGCAGCCGCTCCGCCTCGCCGTTGACGTAGCTGAACCGCCAGTCGTGGTCGACGGAGAGGAAGGCCGCCGGCATCGACTCCAGCACCCGGGCCAGGCGCGCGTCCCCCTGCCGCTGCCGGGTGGTGTCGTGCGCGATCCCGACCAGCCGGGCCGGCCGGCCGCGGTCGTCCGGGACGGCGCGGCCCCGGGTCTGCACCCACCGCAGCTCACCGGAGGGCAGCTGGACCCGGTACTCGTGCTCGAAGCCGTCACCGGACGCCACGGCGGCGCGCAGCTCCCCGGCGAACCGCTCGCCGTCGTCGGGGTGCAGCCGCTCGGTCAGGGCGGACAGGGTGCCGGGGAAGGTGCCCGGGTCCCAGCCGAACAACGACTGCAGCCGGGCGTCCAGCACCAGCTCGTCCCGGTCGACGTCCCAGTCGAAGCTGCTGATGTCCGCGGCCTCGATGGCGAGGGCCCAGCGGACCTGCCGCCTCTCGGCCTCCACGCCCAGCGCGGCCGACCGGAGCTCGCCGGCCACCGCCTCGGACAGCAGCTGCAGGACGGCGACGTCCCGGTCGCTCCAGTGCCGCGGGCTGGGGCCGTAGACGCACAGCGCGCCCACGGGGCTCCCCCCGCCGGCGGTGACCGGGATGCCGAGGTAGCTGCCGACCTCCCCGGCCGCCACCGACCGGACGTCGGCGACGCGGGGGTCGCGGGCGGCATCCGGGACGACCAGCGGCGCCGGCGCGGTGGTGAGCGCCAGCCGGCACAGCGACTCCTCCAGCGGGAGCTGCGTGCCCTGCGGGTCGGCGCCCGGGCCGCTGACGACCACCGCCGTCTGCACGTCGGCGAGCAGCGAGAGCTGGGCGGCCTGCACGTCCAGCACCTGGACGGCGAGGTCGGCGAGCCGTTGCAGCATCGGCTGCAGCGGCGCGGCAGCGATCAGGGAACCGACGGCGGCGTGCCGTTCCGGGTCGGGCCCCGACATGCCGAGCTCCCCCCGGGCCGGTCCTCACGGGTCTGCTCCACCCGCGCGTGCAGCTCCGATCATGCCTGGCCGGGCAAGACCTCTCATCCCGGTCATGGCCCGCGCGCAGCACGGTCACCGCCCGGCGGCGTACCCCGTTCCCCGCGGGTCGGCCGCGGCCCGCAGCACCCCGGTCTCCGGGTCGATCGACACCGCCGAGAGGCGGCCCAGCGTCCAGGGCCCGGAGACGGTCACGTCGTGGCCGCGGCGGCGCAGCTCGGCGATGACCCCCTCCCCGACCCGCGACTCCACGACGACCCCGCCGGGCGTCATGTCCCGCGGGTAGAAGGAGGACGGGAAGCTGGTGGTGTGCCAGGTCGGCGCGTCGATCGCGGCCTGCAGGTCCAGCCCGCCGAGCACGTGGGACAGCCAGAAGCACAGCTGCCACTGCTCCTGCTGGTCACCACCCGGCGTGCCGAAGGCCAGCGCGGGGACGCCGCCGCGCAGGGCGAGCGAGGGCGTCAGCGTGGTGCGCGGGCGCTTGCCGGGGGCGAGGGAGTTGGGCAGGCCGGGCTCGAGCCAGAACATCTGCGCCCGGGTGCCCAGCGGGAAGCCGAGGGAGGGGATGACCGGCGAGCTCTGCAGCCAGCCGCCGGACGGGGTGGCGGAGACGATGTTGCCCCAGCGGTCGACGACGTCGACGTGGCAGGTGTCGCCGCGGGTGGTGCCCCGGGTGTCGACGGTCGGCTCGCCGACGCCGGCGACGACGGCCCGCGTCGGGTTCTCCCCGGCCGACGCCCGGGTGACGAAGTCCGGGAGCCTGGGCGGGCGCCCACCCGGCGAGCCGGGCCGCAGCTCGGTGCTGGCCCGGTCGCTGATGAGCGCCCGCCGTTGCTCTGCGTAACCGGCCGACAGGAGGTCGTCCACCGGTGCGTCTGCTGTGTCCCCGTACCAGGCCTCACGATCGGCCATCGCCAGCTTCACCGCTTCCACGCTGACGTGGACCAGGTCGGCATCGGCGGTGCCCGATGCGTACCCGGCCCCGGCACCTGCCGCCGGGTGGCCGTCCAGCATCGCCAGCGCCTGGAGCATCGCCGGGCCCTGGGACCACGGCCCGGCCTTCGCGAGCGTCCACCCACGCCAGTCCAAGGTGACCGGCGGCTCGTACCTCGGGGCCCAGCTGGCCAGGTCCTGACCCGTGAGGAAGCCGCGGTGGCGACGACCGGAGTCGTCCATGACCGGGGAACGGGAGAACTCGTCGATCGCCTGCGCGACGAACCCCGTGTACCAAGCCGCGAGCGCCGCGTCGATCCGTGCCTCCCGTGAGGGTCCGCGCGCTGCATCGAGCAGTCGGCGGTAGGTCGAGGCGAGGACCGGGTTGCGGAACAGGCGGCCGGCGGTGGGGGGTGCTCCGTCGGGGGCGAGCCAGGTGGCGGCCGAGGTAGGCCAGTGGGAACGGAAGTGCGCGGAGACCGAGGCGACGGTCGCGGCCACCCGGGGGGAGAGGGGGTGACCGTGCTCGGCGTACTCGATGGCGAAGCGGAGGACGGCGTCCAGCGGCAGGGTGCCGTGGTCGCGCAGGAGGGTGAGCCAGGCGCCGAGTGCGCCCGGGACGGTGGCGGCGAGCAGGCCGGTGCCGGGGATCAGTTCAAGACCCAGGTCCCGGTAGGCCGAGATCGTCGCGCCGCCGGGGGCTGTGCCCTGGCCGGAGAGGACCACGGGGACCCCCGCACCGGTGGCCGCCCGCGGGCCCCGGGCGAAGAGGACCGGGACCTCGCCGCCCGGGCCGTTGAGGTGCGGCTCGACGACCTGCAGGGTGAGGCCTGCCGCGACCGCGGCATCGAACGCGTTGCCGCCTGCCTCGAGAGTCGCCATGCCCGCTGCACTGGCGAGCCAGTGCGTCGAGGCGACCATGCCGAAGGTGCCGGCCAGCTCCGGACGCGTGGTGAACACAGCGCCACCCTAGAGACGTGCGGGTGGTGCGCGCCGCGTCGCCGCGGCTGCGCAGCGGCGTTCCGGGGCTGCGGTGCGGTGGTCGGCGTGCTGGGCAGCTCGCGCATCGGCACGGGCTCGTCGTCGTCCGGCGCGCGATGCCGGAGGTCGATGTCGCTCTGCCGGAGGTGGGTGTCGCTCTGCCGGAGGTGGGTGCCGCTCTGCCGGAGGTGGGTGCCGCTGTCCCGCGGGGCGGGCAGGGGCGGGAGCGTCAGCCCGTACTCGGCGGGGCGGACGGGGCGGTCCCAGCTGAGGTTCGCGCCGTGGGTGCCCGCACCCCAGCTGGCCGCGGCGGAGGCCACGCCGCGGACGCCGGCCAGCACACCCCGCAGCGGCGCGGTCAGCCGCGGCTTCGGTGCCGCCAGCCGGACCCGGGAGTGCAGCAGGTCGATCGAGAAGTCGGTGGCGAACTCGATCGCCGCCTCCAGCTCGTGGTCGACCGGACCCTCGACGGGCCGGGCGGCGACCACCGGGACGGCGACCGGCGTGGGCACGGCGACCGGTGCCGGGGCGGCGGGCGCCGTGCGGGCGACGGCCGGGGCGGCGCCGGTGCCGAGCTGGTAGACCGGCAGCGGCGCTGCCCGCCAGGCCAGGTGGGCGCCGTCCGGGCCGGCGCCCCAGGTGCGCAGCCGCTGCCCGAGGCCGCGCCACCGGCTGCCGGCGCGGCGGGGCGCGGCGGCGGATGGCGCCGCGGCGGAGGTGACCGCAGGGACCACCGGGACGTGCTCGACGTCCAGGACACCGATGACCAGCCCGACGGCCAGCGCGGGGTCCAGCCGGCGAGCCGGGCCCGGGACCGGGCCGTGGATGTCCGCCTCGAGAGGCAGGGCCGCGCCGGTTCCGAACAGGCCGGTCCGACCCGCGAGCCGCGAGTCGGGCGCGTCGGCCCGCTGGGCCTGCGACGTCTGGATCGCCATGTCCTGCCTCCCGTGGAGTAGTTGCCGCGGCCGGGGAAGGGACCGCGGGCAAGGAGAAATCTAGGGACAGCCGGACCCGGCGACGTGCTTGTGAAACCTGCTGGTCCGCCCGCGTGACCCAACCGTTGCGAGGGGCCCTCGGCCGGGTCGACGACCCCCCTCCGGAGCCGGTCACTTGTCGACAGCCAACCGGGAAAGCCCAGCTCAGCTCGGCAGAAGCGGCGCGGTCACCCCGACGGCCCGACCGACGCGCCGGCGTGTCGGCCGGATCTGGTGGGATGACGAGGTGGCTCCGACCCCCCTGGTGATCGACACCGACCCCGGCATCGACGACGCGCTGGCGCTGCTGCTGGCCCTGGCCAGCCCCGAGGTGGACCTGCGGCTGGTGACCACCGTGCACGGCAACGTCGACCTGGCGCAGACGACGGAGAACGCGCTGCGGGTGCTGCACCTGGCCGGGCGGTCCGACGTGCCGGTGGCGGCCGGCGCGCGCACGTCCCTCGTCGTCCCGCAGCCCGAGCGGGCCGGGCACGTGCACGGTGCGGCCGGGCTGGGCGGCGTCGTCCTGCCGTCCTCCCCCGCCACGGTCGACCCCCGCCCCGCGGTCGTTGCCCTGGCCGAGCTGCTGCGCAGCAGCGAGCAGCCGGTCACCGTGGCCGCGATCGGTCCGCTGACCAACATCGCCCTGCTGCTGGCGGTGTACCCCGACGAGGCCGCCCGGATCGGCCGGCTGGTGGTGATGGGCGGTTCGGCGACCCGCGGCGGCAACGTCACCAGCGCCGCGGAGTTCAACATCTGGGCCGACCCGGAGGCCGCGGCGGTGGTGCTGGCCGCCGGCCTGCCCACCGTGCTGGTCGGGCTGGACGTCACGCTGCCCACGGTGCTCACCGAGGCCGGCATCGCCCGGTTCGCCGCCGCCGGGCCGGTCGGCGCCACGGCGGGGGCGGTGCTGCGCCAGTACCTGGACCACGCCCGCAGCAGCTACGGCACCGACGGGGTCGTCGTCCACGACGCGCTCGCGGTGACCGAGGCGATCGCGCCGGGGACGCTGGGCACGGTCCGCCGCGACCTGGTCGTGGACACCGGGCACGGGGCCGGCCGGGGGCAGACCCTGGTCGACCGGCGGCGGGTGTCCACAGCGGCCGGCGCCGTCGAGGTGGCCGAGTCCGTGGACAGCGGGGCGGCGGTGGAGTTCCTGGTCAGCCGGGTCGAACGCCTCGCGGCCGGGCTCGCGTGAGCCCGGCCGTCAGCTGACCAGCCCCTCGCTGCGCATCCAGTCGTAGGCGACGTCGGCCGGGTCCTCGCCATCGACGTCCACCCGGCCGTTGAGCTCGATCAGCACGTCGTCGGTGAGCCGGTCGGCGACCTGCTCGAGCACGTCGGCGATCTCCGGGTGCTCCTCCAGCGTCGAGGTGAGCACCTCGGGGGCGATGTTGTAGGCCGGGAAGTACCCCTGGTCGTCCTCGAGCACCGCCAGGTCCAGCGAGGCGATCCGGCCGTCGGTGCTGAACACCTCACCGAAGTTGCACTGGGCACCGCTGTCGGTGGCGGTGTAGACGGCCCCGGTGTCCAGCACGCTGACGTTGTCCCGGGGCACGCCCTGCGGGTCGCCCAGCGGGATGCCGTAGGCCTCGAGCATCGGCTCGAAGCCGTCGTTGCGGGTGGCGAACTCCGACTCCACGCAGAAGGTCCGCTGCTCGACCGGTAGCGCCGCGACGTCGGACAGCGTGGCCACGTTCCCGAGCTCGCCGACGGCCTCGCTGCGGACGGCGAAGGCGTAGGTGTTGTTCGCCTCGGCCGGCGGGAGCCAGCTGACCCCGTTCGCCGCGTCGGCGTCCCGGACGGCCTGGTACTGCTCCTCCGGGTCGGGGATGCCCTGGGCCTGGCCCAGGTAGACCAGCCACCCGGTGCCGGTGTACTCCCACTGCACGTCGGTCTCACCGCCGAGCATGGCCGCCCGGGCCGGGGCGGCGCCGGGGATGCCGCTGCGGTCGGCGACGTCGAACCCGGCCACCTGCAGCGCGATGACCGCCATCTTGCCCAGCAGCAGCTGCTCGGTGAAGTTTTTCGCCCCCACCGAGATCTCCGCGCCGTCCACCCCGTCGATCGGCTGGATCAGCCCGGCCGAGGCCGCCGGGGTGAAGGTGTTGGCGCTCTGCAGGCCGCAGCCGGACAGCAGGACGGCGGTGCCCGCCAGGGCAGCGGCCGTCGTCTTCGGGGAACGCATCACAGCCCCTTCGGTCGGGCGACGTGCTCGACGACCCGGCCCAGCCAGTCGACGGCGAGGGCGAGCAGGGCCACCAGCACGGCGCCGCTGATCAGCAGCGAGTTCAGGGACAGCGTGATGCCGGTGTTGATCAGCACGCCGAGGCCGCCGCCGCTGATGAAGGTGGCCAGCGTGGCGGTGCCGACGAGCAGCACCAGCGCGGTGCGCACCCCGGCCAGCAGCACCGGGACGGCGAGCGGCAGCTCCACCCGCAGCAGCACGGCGCCGGCGCTCATCCCCATGCCGCGGCCGGCCTCGACCAGCCGGGCGTCGACGCCCTGGATGCCGACCATGGTGTTGCGCAGCACCGGCAGCGCGGAGTAGACGGCCAGCGCCACGATCGTGGTGCGGAAGCCGAAGCCCAGCCAGCTGGCGAGCAGCACGAACAGCCCGATCGCCGGTGCGGCCTGGCCGATGTTGGCCACCCCGACGACCAGCGGGGCGAGCCGGCGCAGCGCGGGCCGGGTCAGCGCGATGCCCAGCGGCACGGCGACGACCAGCACCAGCACGCCGGCGACGAAGGTGAGCGCGAGGTGCCGCAGGATGCTGTCCCAGAGCGTGGCGGCGCCCAGCTGGCGCGCCTCGGTCTCGCTGAGCGTGACGGTGGCCCGCCAGACGACGAAGGCGAGCACGCCGAGGGCCACCAGCAGCGGCTGCAGCGCCAGCGCCCGCCAGCCGGCCCCGGTCGAGCGGGCCGACCGGTCGTCGGCCTGCTCGGCGACCACGCCGGGGTCGTCCACCGGCCGGGTGGGGGTCGCGGCGGTCATCCGGTGACCTCCCGCCGGGTCGCCTGGATGGCCTCCATGATCGCCTCGATGGAGACCACGCCGGCGAGCTCGTTGCGCTGGCCGAGCACCACCGCGCCGCCCTGGCTGGCGGCGAGCATGGTGTCCAGCGCGTCGTTGAGGGTCGACCCCAACCCGACGACCGGGAGCCGCTCGTCCACCCCGGTCGGAACCGAGGTCAGCCGGCTCACCTCGGCCAGCGTCGGCCAGCTGATCGGCCGCCCGCGCCGGTCCAGCACGACGAGGTACTCGTCCCCCGCCGCCCGGGCGCGGGCCAGCGCGCCGGCCGCGTCGTCCCCGGCCGTGGCCGTGGTCACCGACCGCAGCGGCAGGCTGCGCACCCGGGTGAGGGTCAGCTGCTTCAGGGTGGCGCCGGCACCGATGAAGTCGGCGACGTACTCCTCGGCCGGCTCGGCCAGGATCGCCTCCGGGGTGCCGTACTGCACCACCCGCGCGCCGACGTCGAAGACCACGATCTTGTCCCCGAGCTTCACGGCCTCGTCGAAGTCGTGGGTGACGAACACGATGGTCTTGCCCAGTTCCGCCTGGATCCGGAGCAGCTCGTCCTGCAGCCGCTGCCGGGTGATCGGGTCGACGGCGCCGAAGGGCTCGTCCATCAGCAGCACCGGCGGGTCGGCGGCCAGCGCCCGGGCCACGCCCACGCGCTGCTGCTGACCACCGGAGAGCTCCTTGGGGTACCGGTCCCGGTAGACCTCGGGGTCCAGGCCGACCAGGTCCAGCAGCTCGTCGATCCGCCCGGTCACCCGAGCCTTGTCCCAGCCCAGCATCCGCGGCACCATGCCGACGTTCGTGCCGACCGTCATGTGCGGGAAGAGCCCGCCGGCCTGGATGACGTAGCCGATCCGCCGGCGGAGCTGGTCGGGGTCCTGACCGGTCACGTCCTCGTCGCCCAGGAAGATCCTGCCGGTGCTGGGCTCGATGAGCCGGTTGAGCATCTTCAGCAGCGTGGTCTTCCCGCAGCCGGACGGACCGACGAACATGACCGTCTCGCCGGCCGGGATCTCCAGCGAGACGGCGTCGACGGCGGGCCGGTCCTGGCCGGGGTAGCGCTTGGTGACGCCGTCCAGCCGGATGGAGACGCCGCTGATCCGGCGTTCGGTCGAGCGCCCGGCCGGCTCTGCCGCCGGTGCGGAGTCGCGGTCGATGGTGTCAGACACGGATGCCCCTCGGGGTGGTCAGTCGACCCAGCAGCACCAGCAGCAGGTCGAGGACGAGTGCCAGGACGACGATGGCGATCGTCCCGGTGAGTGCGGAGTTGAGCGCGTTGGCGCCGCCCAGGCGGGAGAGGCCGGTGAAGATGAAGCCGCCCAGGCCGGGCCCCAGCACGTAGGCGGCGATGGCGGCGATGCCCATCACCATCTGGGTGGAGACCCGCACCCCGGCCAGGATCACCGGCCAGGCCAGCGGGATCTCCACCCGGGCCAGCGTCGACAGCCGGCTCATCCCCATGCCGCGGGCGGACTCGATCAGCGAGCGGTCGACCCCGGCCAGCCCGACGACGGCGTTGCGCAGCACCGGCAGCGCCGCGTAGAAGGTCACCGCGATGACCGCCGGGGTGATCCCGAAGCCGAACGGCGCCAGCAGCAGCCCCAGCAGCGCGAACGCCGGGATGGTCAGGCCGATCGCGGAGACGCCGTTGGCCAGCCCGGTCAGCCGCGGGCTGCGGTAGACCAGCACGGCCAGCAGCAGCGCGATCGCGCTGCCCAGCAGCACGCACTGGACGACCAGGCTGACGTGCTGCAGCGCCTGGAAGGCGATCTGCCCACGTCGGTCCAGCACGTAGTCCCACATCGCAGGGTCTCCTCCCACGCCCGGGCCCCGGGTCGCCATGTCATCGTCGCCATGTCATCGCCGCCGTGGGTGCCCACCGGGCTCGTCGGTCCGGGGTGCACGCTGCTGCTCGGCATGCCGCACCGGAGGGAGCTCCGGCACGCGGAGACGACGGCGGACGAGGGCCGCGCGTCGTCAAGATCGCGTGCAACGGTGCCACAGCAGCCGCACCGCAGGCGAGTCGGGAGCAGATGACGATGCTGTGACGATCGACCGGTGCGCAGCCGGCTGCGGCTGACCGCCGCCGATCTGGGTAGGTCGGCTACCGGCTGGTCCTCACGGGCCGGGTGCGCTCGGAGATGATCAGCGGTGGGCACGCCAGAACCGTGTCCCACGACGGAGGAGGAACCATCGACACGGTCACGTCGACCACCGACCCGAACCCCTTCGAGGTGGACCTGGTCGACGGTCCAGCGCAGGGCCAGGTCGTCGCGCAGGTGCGCGGCGAGCTCGACGCCGCCAGCAACCCGCTGCTGCAGCAGGCGCTGCTCAACGCGCTGCGCCGGGCCCGGACGCAGCTGACCGTGGACCTGTCCGAGGTGACGTTCTTCGGGTCGGCGGGGGTCACCGCCCTGGTCTGGGTCAGCCAGCACCCCGAGGCCGCCGGGAAGCACGTGCAGGTGCTGGCGACCAGCCGCATCGTGACCGGCCCGCTGGAGCTCACCGGGCTGCTGGAGCGGCTGGACGTGCAGGGGATGCCCGGCGCGGCACCCGCGCCCGGAGACCGGCCGAGCGCACCCTAGGACCACCACCGCGGCACCGGATCGCACCCCCGTGCTGCGCGACCCGGTCCCGTCGGCAACGATGGTCCCCGGCGTGGCAACCGTCCGACGGGAGGACCCTGATCGTGAGCGGACTGGTCTGGCCGGCTGCGGCGGTCCCTACCGAGGACGGCGACGTCTGGCGGTGGGAGCTGCCGACGGTGCACGACGCATCCCGGGTGCGGATGGACCTGCGGGCCCGGCTCGCCCACCCCTCGCTGGCCTCCCGGTCGACGGAGGATGCGCGGGAGGGCCTGCTGCTGACCTTCGAGGAGCTCTCCTCGAACGCGCTGCGGCACGGCGGCGGGTCGGTGGTGGCGCTGATCGTCGCGCTCCCGACCGGCTGGCTGATCGTGCTGACCGACGGCGCGCCGGACTCGCCGCCGCGCCCCGCGGTCGACCGCGATCCCGCGTACGGCGGGATGGGGCTGCCCATGGTCGCCCAGCTGTCGGTCGATTACGGCTGGTACCGCGAGCCCGGCCGCAAGCACGTGTGGGCCCGGCTGCCCTCCGGGTTGGCCGCCGCGTCGGTCCCGCGGCCGCGCTCCTCCTCGGGTCCGGCGAACTAGCCCCGGGGCTGCGGCGATCCCGCAGGTCAGCGGTTCAGCGCGCGCGCAGCGGGCATGAACGCAGGGTTGCCCGCAACCAGAGGAGGACCCCGTGTTCCCGGCCGAGAACATCCGTGACTGGCGCACCATGAACGTCGTCGACCCCGACGGGTCCAAGATCGGCACGCTGGAGTCGGTCTACGTCGACACCTCCA
>Ga0210040_10006462_pt1 | contig 14575 bp, 18 predicted proteins | sample CryGeyCG12114_NA_FD_185462 | JGI IMG/M metagenome (GOLD analysis project Ga0210040, IMG submission 185462) | Groundwater microbial communities from aquifer - Crystal Geyser CG19_WC_8/21/14_NA (SPAdes) (version 2) | ecosystem: Environmental > Aquatic > Deep subsurface > Groundwater | place: USA... | reverse complement strand
TAAAGTAGTTGTCTCCAGCACCATAGCCAGAGTTTGAAACGTAAACGCATACAAATCGGTGCCAGAGAACACAATAGCCATCCGGTCTCTTATCTCAGTATACGACATTGGTAAAATGATTGCAAAAAATAAAATGAAAACACCATTGACCACGGCACCAATATTTTTCCATGAACTAGCCAATTGACAATAGACGCCTTCCGATCTTTTTACAACGCTTCCATCAGATTTTTGATGCTCTAAAGCCAATGGCAAAACTCCCAAATATTGGGACATGAGTATAATAGGTTTGACTGTGTCACACAAACAATGGCGACCCATGTCTGGCTCCTCGGCTATGAATGTGTTAAGTGCAGCACTAGATTTACGGGAAATGAGAGAAAATTTTGAATCTCGCTTTGGACCCATGTATGGGCAAACAGTTTTATCTGAACATTTGATCGTGCAGGTGATTTCAAAATTTACGGGTTGAATTACTAGGAATAAGGGTTCGTCTTCAGGATTAGTTGAGAGTGACATAATATTAAGTCTGGATTTTGCATTTTGGGGTGAATAGTGACACTTTTGACGACACTTTTGACAAAGAAGAATTGGAGAAAGGACTAGAGTTTGAAGGAGACTGGTGTGGAAATCAAGGAATGCAGATTATTTTGTATTGAAGTCGGAGTGAAAGTATACAGACAGACTGCTTGAGTAGCAGGGGATTAGACTGCACAGTTTGAGTTTAGTTTCCGGGTCTGCTGGTGAAAATAAATACTTTTGGCATTAAGTAGAGTATGAGAAGAGTGGAGTTTTATTTGAACATGACGGGCGACTGCGACCCTAATTAATTTATCATGAAATTGGGACTAATTAAGTCATTTGTATAATGACATTTCATAGAATTATTTGTTCCTATTATGTTTGAACTCATCATTGTACTCAGAACACATTAAAATTGTCTGCACTATAACTCAGGCTGTTTTATAAAATGATATTTTGTAGCTGTGTTTACATTGTTTCGCCATCAAAAAAACATTTTCTATGCTATCCAATTTCGAGGCAAATTCTACACACGACTCCGCCTGGCTTTGGGAACAGGACGAATAGTTTCGGTTCGGATCCAAACCCATGTTGAAGAATTGGAACCATCCATATTGGCAGTATTCATGGAGGAATTCAAAGTAAATCCCAATTGACCCAATGTGTTGAATACCAGGGTGATAGTAGACATGAAAGGCTCGGTTACTAATGGGTCGTCACGTTTTCGAGTAGCTTTCAAACGATAGGAAACACATAGATTGCAATTACACACTAATTTGTATTTCCGAAGGGAAGCTACTTGATCAGATATCGCTGCCATGTAATCATCATTGCCTCCACCACAAAGTTGTAGGAAACCTTCTTCGCTTATGAGATCTACGTTTTCCTCGGTCGGACCACTTTTGTAGCGGCGTCTGTAAATTGATTAAGTAATTATGTAAATTAAAAATGGTCGACAAACAATATGAATTTAATATTATTGATAGAGTTAATCAAGTTTACGATTCTATTATATGGTAAATATATATTATATTTATTACACGACAGTGATGGTACTGCATACAATCTCAGGTTCAATCATGTTTACAGAACAAATTCATATTTTTTTTGGATTAGAAAAAATTTAACCCTGTTGAATAAAATATTTCACACACTCACAAAATTAGCAAATAATTGCAGAACTTGAATTTTTTAAGCACAAAAGAACGATTGCTATACCTTGGCTTGCTAAAAACTATGAATGCGATTTGATATTTTAGTTTGGTGAATTTTCTTATCAGATATGCGTGTGTAAATGACCTTCCAGGAGATTACAAAAAATACACAGAAATCAAGCATTGGCTTATCAGCATTTTCAGTTAGGATATAGCTATAGCTAAAACTATATACGAACAGGTCATATATAAACTGTTAATTTTTTGAGAACCGGGTATTAGTCATAGTCAAAACACAATCTATACTACTATCGTCAATCTTTAATCTACCATGTACTGTTTTATTTGCAGCAATATTTTAAAACTTGACCGGAAACTTTTAATGATTGAATGAATAATTCATTCTCATGGAATAAGTAATATGGTGACGAATTATGCTGATAGAAGCATATGGAGTCAATAATTCGCATCTTATTTACTTAAATGTACTACGCATCAATACCATTAATTTTATGAGACTGGTCTTCACATTTCACATTAAAATATATTTGGTCAAATGACAATAAAAATACACAGTAATAAATAATAGTTTACTTCTGCTCCAGCGCTAAATTATTTATTTTCTGAACACTTCATAATTTACTGTATTCATTATGCTTATGTTGTTTTCAAACGTAATTTTTGGGCAGCCATTTTGAATAATATTCATAATGGCTGCCTCAGTTCTAGATAGACTAGCTATGACAAGTGGAAAATGGAAAATCAATTGCATCTAGGTCATTGTATTAGTTGAACGTTGAACTATAGTTTAACTCTAGTATCAGCTCAAGAATGACGTTCAGCGAGGTTAAATCATTGAGCATTGAGGCGGTCCGGGTTTGAAAATAAGGAGCAAATGCTTGTTTGGCTTTTCCTTGCAACACAGAGAACGTTGAAATTAAATTTCAATGTTGTTTGACTGTTTGGCAATACGAATTGTTTGGATTTAGAGTGCTAAAGTTTGTTGTTTTTAATTCAACGTCAACATTATTTTCAAAACTCGGAAGAAACTAATTTGGATCTTCTTCTGAAACCACCCACGGTGGGTAGGTACGAAGAGAAAAAACTAGAGTAATAATTACCGGCTTTTTTTTACAATACTTTTTAAATAATTTTTGTTGCACATATTAACAGGCAATCATTCTTCCTTTCGTCTCTTTCTTCTTTCTTTATGATTTTTAAACGACCCTCAAATCTCCTTAGGATATCGGACCTCTGGAAATCTCATTTGAATCCAAGACCAAGAAACATTTGTTCGACTAAAGCAATCAGAAATAGCAGTCGACTGACTCCCGTTTTCTTCGCTAAGGTTTGTCCATGTCACGCTCTCCCCATATCAAGTTTAGTAGTCAGTTTAGGTGATGATAGCTATGAATGTCCACCCTCTACGTATTAGGTATTAGCAATAGTTAGCAAAGCGTCCTGTAGCGTTTTCTGCAACAATGGTGCCCACTTCACCTATATCAGTTCCATACAACGATGAACATGTGTCATTTGTATCGTCTGGGAATGGAACCACATCTTCAGAAATTCTTCAAGTTCTCACATCAATTTCATTGACACCATTTCTGGCCTCCATCCTTGTACCATGGATCGTCCCACCGTCATTCACATTAGAAGCAAGGAATAACATCCCGTTTCTCTCATTGATTCGAGCAATTGTGGAATACCCGGTTGTAGTAGTGGCACCCTTATTCATTCTCACAATTCTTGCGGGAGGAAGTGGCCACGATCTTGTTTTAGGATCAAGTTGGGTCTCTTTTACTCTAATTTTCATAGTTTGCCTTTGTTTGGGATTCCTTGTACTTAATCATGCCATCACACAACCTGCATGGCTCGGTTTTGCTCGGCACTGGAGTCAACTTAAGAGTTTACCAATTAAATGGGATTGTCTGGACTTTTCATTGGCAATCAAGAAAAACGGAGGTGGCAAATATCCATTTGTAACTACTTATCGAGCAATGGTAACTTACACTACTGTGTTGTGTATACTGGCGGTAGATTTTCAATTGTTTCCCCGAAGATTCGCTAAAACCAAGAAGTATGGTTGTAGTCTCATGGATATTGGGACCGCTGGCTTCATCTTTTCGAATGGAATTGTTGCCCCCGAATCGAAAAATAGAGCGGCTGATTTGAAAAAATCGCTGAAAGGGTGTATTCCTCTAGTTGTACTCGGCATTGTCAGACTGATTACTGTTAAAGGTAAAATCTGGTCATTAAAATCAGTTAATGATAACGCTGGATTTATTCTTGCTAGATTTCCTTTAAAAAAGTGAATAAATTTATGAATTTCCAAGGTTCGGACTACCACGAAGTAGTAGAAGAATATGGAGTCCACTGGAACTTTTTCTTCACGTTAGCTGCCGTCAAAGTCCTCAGCTCTGTGATATTTTCTCATTTCGGATCTCACAATGCTCTTAGAGCGGCTTTAGCGGTAGGAATGGGACACCATGTACTCCTCACATATACGGGAATAGAAGAATCTTACATTCTAAATTCAAGTATTTCTCGAGATGAGTCTTTCATTGCTGCAAATCGTGAGGGTATTGCGTCTACAGTCGGATATCTAGCCATTTATCTCGCGTCAGTTTATGTAGGAAAAGTTATTTACTATTCACACAAGCCAAAGGCAGAAGACTGGTTACGATACGGAGTTCGTGCTTTCTGTCAAATCTCAATTTTGTGGTTTCTATTATGGGCACTACAGTCTACTCCCATTTGTCGACGAAGTGGCAATTTGTCCTACATTGTTTGGGCACTAGCAACTAACTACACACTTTTATACATTCAGTTTGCCATCTCATTTTTTCAAGTATGCTTTCAACAGCTGGGATTGATACATGGACCTCTTATATGCTACGAATTGAAAGTATGTTTTTTCGTATTTTTCTGAATAAAATGGATGAAAATTTGTACAAACTTGTAAACTAATTTAAATGTCTTGCTTGTTCACTACAGCTGAAAAAAGATCGAGAAGAAGCTGAACTTCTTAGTATGAAAAATAAACCCACGTTGGCATCGAAAACAAACGTGAAGAAAAATCTAAATATCCAAGCTGAAATCAAAAGGCAAGCCAAAGCGACTGCCAAACTAGAACAATTAGAAAAAGAGCTGAACACAGCAGTTGCTCGATTCGAAAAAAATAAGAGCGCAGGTGGAGAAGATGTGCAAAAATTGAGAGAAATGATACACAAAATTGAAAAAGAAGCAAATTTAATCCAAGATAAATATGGAAAACCGGATGATAACAAAGGAAGCGACTGCGAAGACAAAGGCCTATCTGAAACTGAAGAATACAAAGAAATTAGCAGAAGTTTAGTTGTCCTACCTGATTTAAGTTCTCCACCTGTAACTTTAGAAGCAATTTGCTACAATGGACTTGGAGTATTTTTACTAGGCAATTTAGTTACAGGGCTTGTCAACTATTTAGTATACACTATGTACGAAGGTGATGAGAGTGCGTTTATTTATTTGTGGTGCTATGCTTCAGTGATAAGTGGAATCAGTTTATCACTTTATTGGTTCAATATACAATTAAAATTTTGGTAAAGTTTACCAGGTGTGTGTGTTTGCCAACCGCCTGTGTTCCTTTCTTAGTTTTCACAAGTACCAGTCATTCCATTTTATCTACGCAACTCTATCAGTATTTTTAAAGGGCAAGGAGCATTGATTAGTCGGAACTAACTTAACTTACTGTGTGTGATTATGAGTTGTATGTTTTGAGCAATAAAACTTTACATTCTGTGTTCAATCACTTTTTTTATTGTATTGTATTCCTTTTTATTGCATCGTAATAGCAACAACTTACAATCCCTAGTTATAGTTGGTTGGTTATGGCTCATTGGCTACAAGCGCGTGAAAAAATCCTCATCTCATAATTCTTCGTATTTTTTCTACATAGGTTGAAACTGAGTCTATTGGAACGTTCAAACAATTTCATCCTTTTTTCAAGAGGTGGGAAAGTTCCAGTATGCCTGTGTCTAAAATTATGAATTCTAATAGTGCTAAATTTGAGTATCCGAGTGTACGGAAGGATGAATGCATTGTGGATGAATTTCATGGGAAATCGGTACATTTGATAACTTATAACTTATAGCCATATTGCCCCAGTGTTTCTTTTACCAAGACTTTTCCGTTTTTATTATTAGATTTGTGATCCTTATCGATGGATGGAGGATCCTGAATGTGAAGAAGTGAAAAAATTTGTCGATCAACAGAATCAAGTTTCCGTCCCATTTTTGGAAAGCTGTCCAGTCCGAAATGATATCCGGGATAGATTGACTCAGCTGTGGAATTTTGAAAAGTACTCTTGTCCTTTCAAGGAGGGAGATCTTTACTTTTATTTTATGAATACTGGACTTCAAAATCAAAGGTATATTTGATCACAAATCAATTTTACGAGTGTTTAGTGCTTAGATTTCAATAATGTTGTCACGATTGTTTTGCAGTGTCTTGTACGTACAAGACTCAGTTCAGGGAGAAAGTAAAGTGTATTTCGACCCGAATACTTTGTCAGAAGATGGAACCGTGGCTATTTCTTCGTACTCGTTTTCCGAAGATGGCAAAACATTTGCGTATGCTTTGTCCGAGAGTGGATCTGATTGGATGACCATTCATTTTAAAGATGTAGCTACGGGCAAAGATTATGAGGAAGTTTTGAAGAAGGTTAAATTCTCCGGCATACAATGGACAAAGGATTGCAAAGGAATTTTCTATGGTGTAAGTGAACAAGTGAAGTAAAGAAGCAATATTATTCAATGACATTTTGCATCTTAGCATCCTGTAATTAGTTTGAGCTTGATCTTGTGATGCGAATACGTTTATTTTTAGCGCTATCCTCAACAAGACGGTAAAACCGATGGATCGGAAACTACTTCTAATGAAAATCAAAAGTTGTACTACCATCGATTGGGATCTGAGCAATCTGAAGATGTGCTGGTTGTGGAATTTCCAGAGAATCCAAAATGGCGTGTGTAAGTGATACATGTTTAAGTGGCCTGCATTGGGATTTTTTGTTCGATAGATTATTGAAAAATATATTCCTAAAATATGTTTCTATATTTTAGTGGTTCCAATGTATCTGACTGTGGAAAATATTTGATCGTAACGCCACAACAAGATTGCCGTGATAATTTGGTTTATTTTGCTGACTTGGATGAAGCATTAAAGAATGGATTTACTGGAAAACTTGAGCTTCATCCTATTGTGACCAAATTTGAGTCTGATTATGATGTATGCAAGGAACATGTTTAACTGTAGTTCAGTAAAGTGGAATTCCTATTCCTAGTTGTAGTGGAATCGAAGTGAAATATAATGGTATTTTTTTCATTCAGTACGTCACAAATGAAGGGCCAATTTTCTATTTCCGAACCAATAAGGGAGCTCCAAATTACCGAGTCGTGGGAATCGATTTAAAAAATCCGGATGAATCCAATTGGACTACACTTTTGGCTGAGCACCCCAAAGATGTTATTGACTGGGTTGATTGTGTTGACCAGTAAGAATTTGAATCGTATTTTATTCATCAGAATCGAAGAAAGAAAATTCCAGGGTAATAATATTTACAAATACGCAATGTTTTAGGGACAAATTGATAGTATGTTACATCCAAGATGTGAAAAATACGTTGGAGATGAGAAAATTGCAAGATGGTTCTTTTATACGAAAGTTTCCATTGGATGTGGGAACAATCATGGGATTTTCTGGTAAAAAAAAGCAATCAGAAATCTTTTTCAAGTTTTCTTCATTTCTCACTCCTGGAATAATTTATCGTGTGGACCTAAAAAGTGCCACTGCTGATCCTGAGGTATGATGGAACAAAAATTTTTATTCGTTACATTTAGTTATTGTTATTTGAGTGGTCGATAATGTCAGATTTTTTTTAAGGTGTTTCGACAAGTAAATCTTAAGAACTTTGATGCTTCCCAATTCACAACGACGCAAGTTTTTTACGATGGAAAAGACGGAACAAAAATCCCAATGTTCATTGTTCACAAAAAGGTATTAACTTTCGTAGGATTGACTATTGACTTACTCTGTTTTTTTGACTTAGATATATGTAGTTTAATAATTCAAATACGTTTTGGGTAGGATTTGGTAAAAAATGGTGATACTCCATGTTTGCTTTACGGGTATGGAGGATTCAACGTTAGTGTGCAACCAGGATTCTCGGTATCTCGTTTGGTATTCATGCAACATTTGGGCGGTATGGTGGCTATTCCTAATATTCGGGGCGGAGGGTAATGATAATGAGGATATCTTAATGACTATTTGCCCAGTTGTTCTCGTAGAATTAAGTTTTAATTATATTTTAATTTTTGCAGTGAATATGGGGAAAAATGGCACAATGATGGCCGGCTTTTGAATAAGCAAAACTGTTTCAATGACTTTCAGTCTGCTGCTGAATACTTAATCAATGAAAAATATACAAAATCAAGTCTTTTGACTATTCAAGGAGCTTCAAATGGAGGTAAGATTATTCTCTACTGCTGTATTGCATCTGGTAACTCAGTGTTTCATAAATTTGAAACGTCACTTTTCATCAGGTTTATTAGTGGGAGCTTGTGTGAACCAGCGCCCTGATCTTTTCGGTGCAGCTATCGGTCAAGTCGGGTAATTACTGTGTGCAATAAAAGTTAGCATTCTTTTTTTCGTTGTTTCACATTATCATTTTTTAGTGTGATGGACATGTTGCGCTTCCATAAATTCACGATTGGATACGCCTGGTGCTCTGACTATGGAAATGCAGAGAAGGAGAAATGCCATTTTGAAAATGTGATCAAGTTTTCCCCGATCCACAACGTGAAAATGCCGGAGGATGATAATGTTCAGTATCCCTCTGTACTGTTACTCACTGCGGATCATGACGATCGAGTTGTTCCATTGCACTCGTATAAGTTTATTGCAGAGCTTCAGTCGAAAATTGGCACTCATCCTCGTCAGGTTTGTTGTTACATCTTGGATTCAATACAACATGGCTGATGAACTCGAAAAATCTTAAAAATTAAATTTTTTACGTTGTTTTGTTTGCAGACTAATCCACTCATGATCCGTATTGAAACCAAAGCTGGACATGGAGCCGGTAAACCTACTGCTAAAGTGGTAAGTTATCTTTTTTGTATTGAAATTAAAAAGTTTATTGTTTTGATGATTGATTTGCATATGGTAATTTGAATATAGATTGAAGAACACGTGGACATCATGTCATTTTTGGTTCAAACCCTTGGATTGAAATTCACTAGTTAAAAAAAGTAATTTCTCAACCTGAATGATTTAAATATGGTCTCTATTGTATTAACATCACAAGTTTTAGGTTTTAATATTTTAAACTCTATAGTAGTCGTACTATGCATTTAGTGAGCTGTGAGTATTTCAGTGATTTTATATAATTTATAATTTTATGTATGTACGTCCTTATGTGAAATGTAAATGCTAATTTATTGGTTTTGATCAAATCACAATATTTTATAATCAACATTTTTTAATGTCTTTGACAAACTCGGGATCATTGTCTGCATACTCTTTGGGTCTACCTTGCTTCCCTCTGTACATGCATTCAGAAACTCCATAGCCGGGAATATTGTTCACAAAAAATTTGCATCTTCTTTCTATAATGCGGGCTTCCCACTCCCATCCAATATGAAGTTCTTGGGTGTCGAGAACTTTCACTTGAACGTAGTAAGTGGCTCCATTTGTGGCTTTTACTGAAAATCCATAATCCAGTGGGGGACTACCCAATTCACCGTGTTCGAAAAGGTCGAAATTCACTTCGGTTAGGGCATGTAATTCCCCGGAGGGTGTGTACATGTATCCGAGTTCCAGTCTAGGGAAAAAAATATTTCTTTAGTTAAACTCATTTAGTCAATTGATTTTTCTTCGCATTGTTTTTTCTTGCCTGCTAGATGTACATGGTTGAGACACATTACCAATATCAAATCGGGATCCATCTTTCAATGAAAACATGTGGAATATGTACCGGTAGAGTAATTTCCAATCCCTTTTCATTCCTGTAAAATGGGTAGAGATTTAAAAACATTCTGGTGTCTACATTTACACATTTTTGCAATGTTTTTCGTAAGTCTACCGTAGCTGTGGTCTCTCATGGATGGAATGTTGAATTCGTATTTTTGCCCATCCACTTCTATTGATCCTATGAGATTTCCATGCTGTTCATAATGAGTTTGATGAGCTCTATGCATGGATATCGAATTTAATGTTATGTTTATGCATGGTTAGTATAGTGGTAGAAAGCTTTATAATTTCAGTACGATTTTAAGCATTCAAAGTATTCCCGACTCCATTCTTCTTTAGCAATGGCTCGTGCCATAGTCCAGGCAGGAATCATTGAATCAAAATCAAAATATGGAAGCTTGGTTTTCCAGTCTGCTTGGAGTTTTACTTTAAAGGTTTTTGAGGGATCTGAATGCAATCTAATAATGCAAAAAATGTTAAGAATTGTTAAAAAGAGGTGATTTTTTTTATTGTCTGGAGGAATTAATTCATTTACTTCAAATCTCCTTCATACTCCAATTTCCAGTGTGTCATTGGAGACATTGGACGGTATCTAAAAAAATTCAATGCGATAATAAAACTGACGATAAGTTTGTATATAGAGTGAGTTGTAAGTAAAAAGAAACGTACTTGAATCCTTCGGCTCCGAAATGATCTTCACTCGCATTGAATAATGTGGAATCTGGGAATTTAGGACTCACTAAATATCCTATTTCTGGGATTCTATTTGTATAATTTTATTTCACTCAAAAGTTGTTATTTGTATTATTATGTGATTAGCCTAAGTTTTAAAAACCTGCCTGAAAATCATGAATCCGTTCACCACAGAGTGAGGTCTTCTTGCCATCCCCGTTACAAAATAAAATCCGTTTGCATCCGCTCCATTGAAATACACTGCATCGATAGCTTGAAAATGAGACGACAATGGTTGAACGCGATCCATTTCCTCAGGAGTAGGTTTCGAAGGTTTCCCATATCCAGCTTGATATTGTGATGCATTAGACTTTTCGTCTTTAGATCCTTTCCACTAAAAAAAAATTTATAATGCTTTATCATGTAGTGGGCGTGCGAATCTACTACTTCATTGCATTTCTTTACTTGGCGATATTTTATGAGCAAATAAAATATGACGAGCTTGAAAGGGTAAAATGTTCCAGGAATCGCGTACACTCCACAAATCCGTGTAAGTTTGGGGACATTTTTTCTCCACCATTTGAGAATGAAGAAAAATAATACGGCTAGAATCATCAAGTTAAAACAGGAGCAACCGCAATCAAGTAAAAACATTTCAATTTCACAGATTTAAAAATATATATGAACAACTTCTGGTATAAGAATAAAGACTGAACTGAAATTCATCAAGGATTATGGACAAGTGCTTTATTTTTTGGGACAAGGTGTGCGACTTATCTAATCTTTTTTTACAGTCCAAGTCCATAGGTTACTAATGAATAGGCGTACAAGTATGTGCAAAAATTAAATTGTTTTCGTAGGCAGGTGCAGTGAGTTGAAGTTTGGCAGCTGCACTACATTGTTGATGATGATAATTTTTTTGATCAATTTTCAAGCGTAATGCCAAATTTTTGTAAGAGTCTGAATCTACTCACATCACATGAAATGCTTAAAAAATGCATGCTGTGCTGCAAGGGAACAAAGCTGCGCTTGCAGGAAATCATCGAGAAAAATCTTGCGGCAAAGATTACCGCAAGAACGACAGAAATTAGTAAACAAGCTTTATGAAAATATCTTGAAAATATCAATAAATTTCATTTTTATCTCTGCATTTTATTTAGGGAGCGAAATAAAATGTATTGTGTTCAATGTGCATTTTCCTCCTCGGACTATTCTGAATGGAAATCTCATTTGATATCCGCTCTCCATCAAATTCGAACACATGATAAAGTGCAAACATGGGAAGATTTTCGGAACCGGCGATCCGTTGTTGTCCAGATATTAGAAAGTAAACCAGGAGATGGGTCTATGAGTTTCTCCCATGATAAAGTTTACAACTACTTTGCCGGATTCTCCAGTATTAATGACTTCTACATGCATCCTGATGCTACGTATTTCGTGGTGGAACTCGAAAACAGGTTACTTTTTGTTCACTACTACTATCACTTCATCCAATCTAAATCAGTTGAATTAATTAGCGGTTTGAAATGTTTAGAGTTTAATGGAAATGAATATTTTAAACTTTTTAGTGACAGGGTGACACATGTTCTCTCTAGGAGTCACAAGATTGGAGCAAGAAATCTAAAAATCACTCACAAAGTTGCAAAACCAGATTTCAGTACAACGTTATCTGGTTCAGGATCTAATAGTTCTATCATTGGTATGTCACATATGGGTGCAGAAATATTTAATATTTTGTTACTGATTGCTACGTTGTAACTCACTCAACTGTTTTCATGTTTTGAAATTTTAGATTCGCAAGACACTTCATTGACTCCAAAAGTCAATTTATTGCCTCTAAATGAATATCTCTTGGCCAGACCCATTGATTCAAAACCGGCTGTTTCATTTAAAGATGAGTATGACCAACTTATGACGGATCTGGGTCGAGATTTCCCCATGTCTACTGGCTCTTTCGATCAGCAACTTTCCTATTTTCTGTCTCTAAATGGAGTATCCGAAAGCGCAGTGGAAAAACAACATGAGTGGTTTTCTCAGCTAAACGAAAAAATGCAGTCTCGTGCTCCAGATACATTATTGTATCTCATCAAAGGCGGATATAACTATGCCGGGTGGGCGGGAAATGCTTTGCTAATTTTAGTTCACATTTACTGTGATGGTAAAACATTTTACATATATTTGGATAAAAATATAAAATCAAACATTTTTTAATAATATTTCAATTTTTGGTTGCTTTTTAGATTCTTCAGAAACTGCGATAAACAATGCCGTTAACAATAGCATTTGCCTTTGTTTGCAAATTTTAAAAGAAGGAGCCGGCTACTCGGATATAAAGTTAACTATTGAGCGCACGAACACTAATACTGTGGTTAAAACCATACACTTCAAAGATTTATCTCTTCAGAAACCCTGCAGACTTTTGTTTAGCTCAGAAGATGTAAACAAAATGGCGCAACAGTATACCGTGTCTCGATTTGTTTCTTTTATGATTTCATTCGATATTCGTGCGCGAATGCTAATGGATTTCATAATGTACTGGAGAAAATGCTGCGTAGACTTTATTACAGAGTTACAACTGCAATTGCTAGTTATATTTTTTCTAGAAAGAGAAAATGTAGTTCCAACAATTTCACGGTTACAAAACATCAGTATGGACAATTATATAATAGATGGATGGAATTTCAGCTTTTGTACTGATTTTAAAACGATCTCTACAATTTTCGACTTCCCGATTGGAAAAAGCAATATTGAAAGTGCAACCAAGAGATTTCCGTCATTATTACATGATTTTTTCGTAAAATTTTCACTCAAAACCTGCTTTTCTAACGTGATTGGTGTATCTACAGGAACATTCCTGGAAAGAACCAAATGTAAATTCCCTGGCCAGTTTGAAGCCTTGATGAACAAGGACTATAATCGACCACCTTATACAATTAAAGACGCCCATTTTAGCGTTCAAGATATATCTTCTCCTGTAGTAATTCAACACCCATTTATCCTAAATAAAAGTATTAGTTCACTTCTCACCCAAACAGAACTAGAAGATGTCACTAACTACTGCAGTAAAAGTGCTGCACATCTAAGTAAATATATCATTGAAAACTACCCAAAACCCTTCCTTCACGTATTTTTTGACTACACATTCCCTCGTGTTTCAAACGCAAACAAGGGTTCAGCCCCCCACTCCTTGGATGTTGCGAGTATTAAGCAGTCGTTGAGTGTGGGCAATACGCGAGTCTGGACTGTCACCATTGATTCTGAGTTTTATCGGGCCTGCTCTTTTGTAATGGAACTGGGAAGCATCCCAAGTGACAAATCAAAAATCGAGAGCCTCTGGCGTCTTTTTGTTTGTGATTTTTTCGATTCAGTTTGGTCTCAAACCATTTTTGGTGTCTCTTCTGCTATTGACAGTTCATATTGGAAAAACTTGACGGCGTCTACCGATTTGGTGAACAAGTCTTTATGGGATGAATATGAATGGGAATCTCGGGAAATAAAACGTTCGTTTGAGCATGTGAGGGCTAAAAACTTGAAAAAAACTTTGAGCCACCCATTATATCCATTAATCGCGTCCAGCAGACGAAGTCATCAAGAATGGAATGAATTGTGGAACTGGACTGATGTAAATGAAATCCGAGCCTCATTAGGGCCCGCAGATCCTGTCACAGTGAGATCAATGATTGAAAAAATCCCTTCAGATTCAACGCTTACAGCTTCAAAAATGAAACTCTACTTGGTTCAGTGGATTCCTTATTTTTGGTTCAGTAGGAATAAATTGAACTTGACTGTGGAGAATACAGGCAAAAAGTTTAGTAGTCCCATGGAGAAACAGTTGTACATCACTGAACAGGCAATGAAGGCAGGATCTTTAACTACTCATGCTCCCAAAGGTTATGGAGCCATGTTTTGTGAAGCCCGCATTGAAAATGATCATGGTATACTTTTGGATGGTCATAATGTTCAAGGTCCTGGTGTGACTTACTCAGTTATCGGGGATATGGACTCTAGTTCTGAGTGGGCTCCTCCATTCTTCTCGAGTGGGATTCCCTGTTTAGCTAAAATGATTAAAGAATTGATTCCAAGGTATATTAAATGGCGATTTAGGGAATGGATCATTAGTAAGAATTTATAGGTACATTTTTATGTGTAGCTGGTCGTAAGAATTCGATTTTATAGGGTATACGTATACGATATACATTTTTGTACTATGGATAATT
>Ga0210040_10006461_pt1 | contig 14578 bp, 14 predicted proteins | sample CryGeyCG12114_NA_FD_185462 | JGI IMG/M metagenome (GOLD analysis project Ga0210040, IMG submission 185462) | Groundwater microbial communities from aquifer - Crystal Geyser CG19_WC_8/21/14_NA (SPAdes) (version 2) | ecosystem: Environmental > Aquatic > Deep subsurface > Groundwater | place: USA... | reverse complement strand
CCGGAAACCCCTGGCGCAAGCTTAGCCCGGACGCCGTCCGGTCCGGCACGGCGGGTTCGTGCACCGGTCGGGCAGGGGCTCGCCGAGGCCGTGGCCCCGGCCAGGACGATGCCCTGTCCGGGAACCAGGGCCGGCAACCGGGGCCCGCCCGTGCGAGCGAGGCCGGCGCCTCCCCGAGGGAACTTCCGTGTTCCCGAATCGTTCTTGTTGTCCTAGCCTGCCAGCACCCCCCGCCGGTGCGGGAGAGAGGATCAGCGCATGGACCACGAAAGCCCGAAACACCTTGTGGCGCCAAACCACTGGCCAGCCCGCCAGCTGCGCGCCGTGGGCATCACCTACCGCGAATCGGCAGGCCGCGGCCTCGACGCCGTGGCCTGCCTGGAGCGGGCCATCGCCGCCTATGTCGCGGCCGGCGGCGCGCGGGACAGGGCGGCGCCGGCCGTGCTCGACATGATCGCCGCCCTGTCCATGGAGGAGGGCGACTGGCTCTGGGGCCCCGCCCAGGCGCTCAGGGACCGCCAGAGCGCCGCCGCCCGCCAACCCGACCTGTTCGAGCCGCCCGTGGCCGGAGCCCGCCTGTGCTGACGCTGCATCCCACCCAGCCCGAGCCGGTGAGGGACGCGCCCGGCCGCGCGGAGCTGGGCATGATCTGGGACGGGCTGGACCAGAAAGGCCGCCGCCTCCTTCTTGCCCAGGCCCGTGCCGTCGCGGAGATCACGGGCCGCTTCCCGCCGGAGGCCCCGCCCCAGGGCTGAGGCTGCCTCCCCCTCAGTTCCGCTGAACCGCCGCCGCGCCCCGCAGCACCAGCACCGACAGCGCCTGCCCCAGGCATTCGCCCAGCTGGTCCACCACCGCCGTCCGCCCGGCCCGCGGTGCCCGCTCAACATCGATCCGCTCCGCGTCGGCCCAGTGCCGCATCAGCTCGTAGCGCGGAAACAGCGGCACCCCCGCGGCGGCGGCGGCGATGCGGATGGCATCCTGGTACGGCGCGATGTCCGCGTTCGCCCGCAGGAAGCGGGAGAACTGCTGGTCCATCAGCACGGCGTCGATGCCGCGCTCGCGCAGCCCTTCCAGCCCTTCGGTGAGGCGGCCGCCCAGCCAGTCGGGCTCCAGGCCGCGCGCCGTCTCCACCGTGCCCACCTGCCAGATCACCACATGCGGCGGCGGGGCCGTGGCGCCCTGCAGGATCGGCAGCATCTCGGCCACCGTCAGCCCGCGGCCGCCCCGCACCGTCACCTCCACCGCGAGGCCGGGCCGGCCGTCGCGCAGGTTCGCCGCCAGCTGGGCCGGCCAGGCATGGGCGGGGCTGCTGGTCCCGGGCCCCATGACGGAGGCCGAGCCCACCACCAGGATCCGCAGCGCCCCTTCCGCGATCGCGCGTTCCGCGGCCGGCAGGGGCATGCCGCTGTCCAGCAACTCCGCCGGTGCCTCGCAGGGCGAAGCGAGCGCGGCACCCGCCGGCGCGAGGAGAAGCAGCGCTGCGGCCAGGCACGCGACAAGCGGGGTCCACCTCATGCCGGCCTCCCTGGGGGAATCGGTTCGGGCTGCATCCGCCGTGCCCGTTCCCGTTGCTTGTACCAGCCGGACAGCCAGGCCACGCTGGCCAGGCAGAACAGCCCGGCGGCGTTCACCGCCACCTGCATGATAACGCGGTCGTTATATTCCAGCGCAAGCCTGCCGAAGAACGAGAAGAGGATCCCGCTGCAGAACACCGGCAGCCCCTGCTGCCCCATCAGCAGGAAGGGCCGAGCCAGGGACCCGCGCAGCCAGGGCGTCCCGGCCGGCACCGCATGCGCCAGCAGGTAGGTCAGCGCCAGAACCGAGATCAGCCGGAACGGGTGCAGCCCCGTCTTGTCCACCTCGGTCAGCAGGGCGACGAACCAGCGCGGCGCCGCCTGCCCCAGGTCCGGCCGGTGCCAGGCCAGGAACAGCAGCGCGAAGCCCAGCGAGAGCCAGGCCGCGGCCAGCCACCCCGCCCAGCGCCGCCACGGCAGCCGCAGCGGCGCCCCCGCCCCGCCGGGCGGGCGGTAGCCGATCAGCGCCCCGATCACGAAGAGCAGCTGCCAGGCGCCCGGGTTGAAGAACCAGCCGCCCCCTGTCCAGGTCGGCAGCTCCAGCCCCAGCAGCCGCGTGGCCGCATAGAGCGCCAGCGAAAGCCCCAGCAGCAGGCGCGGCCGCCGCAGCAGAGGCAGCACGACCGCGAATTGCAGCAGAAGCAGCACGTAAAGGGGCAGGATGTTCAGGAAGGCCGGCTGGAAGCGCAGCAGCAGCGCCTCCAGCAGAGCGCGGTAAGGCTGCTCGCCGAAGGCGTCCAGGTGCAGCTCGTCGATATAGATCGCCCCCTCCAGGGCGGCCGCGGAATAGCCGACCTGGGCGGTGAACATCACGAACAGCACGATGTGCGCGACGTAGAGCGAGCCCACCCGGCGCACCACCTGCGCCGCCGCGAAGAGCCATCCGTCCCGGTCCAGCGTGGCGCCATAGGCGATGCCGCCGGCATAGCCCGCCAGCAGCACGAACACCTCCGTCGCGTCGCAGAGCGCGGCGTTGCGCAGCGTCGCGTGGCCCAGCCAGTTGTCGGGGATGTGGTCGATGAAGATGAACCACAGCGCGAGCCCGCGGAACACGTCGGCGCGCAGGTCGCGCGGCCGGCGCCCCTCCCTTGGGGCCGCCGCCGGCGCCGCGTGAGCCGTTCCATCCATGCATGACCCTCCCGGCCGTCGCTCCCGCCCACCAACAAGGCACCGCCAGCGCCGGAAGGCGAGGGGGGATCGCCGGACGGTCCGGCACCGAAAGGCTTGGCGGGGTGGGCGGGCGCGTGGCAGGCTGGCCGGATGCTCCGTGTTCTGTCGATCTTCGGCCTCGCTTTGCTCCTCGCCCTGCCGGCACGGGCGGGCTGCCCGGCCTCGCCCACCCCCGCCTTCGCGCTGCCCGCCACGGGGGCGGCGGTTGCGGAGGGGCGGCCCCTCACGATCATCGCCTTCGGCTCCTCCTCCACCGAGGGCTTCGCCGCCAGCGGCCCCGCCGCCACCTATCCGGCCCGGCTCCAGGCCCGCCTGCGCGAGGCCCTGCCAGGCCGTGCCATCACCGTGATCAACCGCGGCAGGGGAGGCGAGGACGTGTCCGAGATGCTCCCCCGCCTGGGGCGGGACGTCATCGCGGCCGCGCCCACGCTGGTGATCTGGCAGGTCGGCGCCAACGCCGTGCTGCGCCGCCTGCCGCCTGCCGCCTACGAGGCAGGGGTCGGCGCCGGGCTCGAGCGGCTGCGCGCCGCCGGCATCGAGACTCTTCTGATGGACAGCCAGGAATCCCCGCGCCTGCGCGCCATGCCGGAGGACCAGCGCCGCTTCGAGGCGATCACCGCCCGCCTCGCCGCCGCCCACCGCGTCCCCCTCTTCGCGCGCGGCGCCCTGATGCGCCTGTGGGAAAGCCAGGGTGTCCCCAACAGCGCGGTGATCGGCTCCGACGGGCTGCACCACACCGACCTGGGCTATGACTGCGTGGCGGCGGCCCTGGCGGATGGCATCGCTGCCGCCGTCCGCCCCGTCCTGCCCGCCGGCAACGTCGCCCAGGCCGCCCGCCCGGGCTGAGGCCCCGCGCGCTCGCCCCCGGCGCTGGACGCCGCCACCCGCCAGCCCTTATCTCCGGGCACAACGGGAAAGGGAGGGCGACCGGCATGCGCGACACCACGGGCCCCGCCGGGCGCCGCCGTTCCCCCGCGCTCGCCTCCGCCCGGCGGATCTGGGGCATGGTCTACCGCCACCTCGCCCTGTTCCGCCGCTCCTGGCCGCGCGTGGTGGAGCTGATGTACTGGCCGGTGCTCCAGATGATCGTATGGGGCTTCGTCACCGCCTATGTCGCGGGCGCCTCCCAGATGCCGGGAACCCAGAACCCAGCGGCACAGAACCTCGGCACCCTGGCCGCCGGAACCCTGCTCGGCGGCGTGCTGCTGTGGGAGGTCGCGCTGCGCAGCCAGATGGGCTTCGCCATCTCCTTCCTGGAGGAGATCTGGTCGCGCAACCTCGGCCATGTCTTCGTCTCGCCGCTGCGCCCCTGGGAACTGGTCGCGGCGCTGGTGGCGATGAGCGCGCTGCGCATGCTGGTCGGCGTGCTGCCCGCGGTGCTGCTCGCCTGGCTGCTCTACGGCTTCGGCCTCTTTGCGCTCGGCCCCGTGGTGGTGCTGTTTTTCGCGGCGCTCATGATCATGGGCTGGGCCGTCGCCCTCGGCGTCACCGCGCTGATCCTGCGCCACGGGGCGGGGGCGGAATCCCTGGCCTGGTCCGTGCTGTTCGGCCTCGCGCCCATCTCGGCGGTGTTCTACCCCGTCGCCATCCTGCCGGCCTGGCTCCAGCCGGTGGCGCTCGCCACGCCCTCCGCCCATGTGTTCGAGGGCATGCGCGCCGCCCTTCTGGAGAACCGCATCGCCTGGGGCCATCTCGGCTGGGCCTTCGCGCTGGACCTGCTCTGGGTGGCGGCGCTGGCCTTCGTGTTCATGCGCCAGTTCCACCAGGCACGCGACCGCGGGGCACTGCTGACGATCGGGGAGTAAGGCTGGCCCAGCCTCCGGGGGCCTCGTCCGGGGCCGCTGGCTGTCGTATGGGGCGGCCATGCCCGACAGCGCCCGCATCTTCCTCATCCGCCATGCCCTGGTCGAGGCCGGGGCGCGCCTGACCGCCTACGGCTCCATGGATGTCGCGCTGTGCGAGGAAACGCTGGGGCGCGAGCGCCCCGCCCATGCCTGGCTCGCCGCCCGCCTGCCGCCCGAGGCCCGCTGGTACTGCACCCCGCTCGCCCGCACCCGCGCCACCGCCATGGCCATCTTCGCCGCGGGCTATCCCGCGCAGGAACCCACCCCGCTGCCCCACTTCGTCGAGCAGCACCTGGGCGAGTGGGAGGGCCTGACGCACGAGGACTTCACCGCCGTGCTGCGCGACCCGCCCCACCCCTTCTGGATGCACGGCGCCGACGAGCGCCCGCCCGGCGGCGAAAGCCTGTCCGACGTGGTCGCCCGCGTCGGCCCCACGCTGGAGGCCGTGGCCGCCGAGAATGCCGGGGGGGATGCCGTGATCGTCGCCCATGGCGGCTCGATCCGCGCGGCCCTCGCCCATGCCTGCGGCTTCACCCCGCACCAGGCGCTCCAGTTCAGCGTGAAGAACCTCTCCCTCACCCGGCTGGAGCGCGTCGGCGGCGACTGGCGGGTCTGGTCGGTGAACGAGGAGCCGCCGGAATAAGCGCTGGCGGGATCGTGCGCCCCGCCCTGGCCTCGCCACGATCCACCCGCTAGTCTCCCGCCCAGGCAAGGGGTTGGGGGAAGAACTTCATGCGTCGCACGATGATCCTGTTCGGGGCCCTGGCGGGATTGGTCCTGGCCGCGCCGCGACCGGCCCTCGCCCAGTCCGAGGCGCAGGGCCTGGTGGACCGGGCCACCCTCACCGTTCAGGAAATGCTGACGGAGGGCGACGCCAACGCGGTGCGCGACGTCAACCGCTTGCTCCGCCAGGCGCGCGCCGTGATGGTCTGCCCCCGCCTGTTCCGCGCCGGCTTCATCTTCGGCGGCCAGGGCGGCGACTGCGTGCTGACGGCGCGCGACGGCGCCGGCTCCTGGTCCTCGCCGGCCTTCTACACCATCGGCTCCGCCAGCTTCGGCTTCCAGATCGGCATCCAGGACGCGCAGGTCATGATGCTGATCCTGACGGACAAGGGCCTCGGCGCCGTGATGGACAGCCAGGTCAAGCTCGGCGCCGACGCCTCCGTCGCGCTGGCGACCATCGGGGGCGGCATCGCGGGCGCCACCACCACCGCCGTGGGCGCCGACATCGTCAGCTACGCCCGCACCCGTGGCCTCTATGCCGGCATCTCGCTGGAGGGATCGCTGCTTTCCAGCCGCAGCGACTTCAACCAGGCCTATTACGGCCGCCCCGCCGGCTCCCGGCAGATCGTGCTGGAAATGCAGGCCCACAACCCGGCCGCCGACCCCCTGCGCGCGGCGCTGATGCGTTTCGGCAGCGGCGGCGGGATGGGGCAGGGGACCTCCCCCATGGCCGTCGGCCCCGGCGCCATGCCGCCCATGCAGCCCGCCCCCAGCGGCAGCGTGACGCGCGAAACGCTCCGCTAGGCGCCGCGCCCGGGCGTTTTCGTCCGAAAGAACGAAACTTCTGGAAATGGCGATCACGAACGGTGTATCGGGCGGCGCCAGCACCACAGGATTGAAACAATCCTGAACCGGCCTCGCCCGAACCCGAAGGCACCATCCCGCTCCATGATCCGATCCCGGCAGGCTGCATGGGCCGCCTGACGCTCCGGAGCCGCCTGATGCTCCTGGTTCTCGCGGGTGTCCTTCCTCTCCTCGCCGTCAACCTGGCCGGTGTCTACGCCACCTACCGCAAGGACCGGAGCCAGGCCACGCAGCAGGCCCTGAACCTCGCCCATGGCCTCGCGCTGGCCATCGAGGGGGAGTTGCAGTCGCGCATCGCCGTGCTCGAGGTTCTCGCCCAGTCGCGGGAACTCGCCGCGGGCGACCTCGAATCCTTCCGCACCCAGGCCGAGGTGGTCGTGGCCCGCCAGGCCCCCGGCGCGAACATCCTGCTGCTGCGCGCGGACGGGCAGCAGCTGATGAACACCGCCGTTCCGGCCGGCGTGCCCCTGCCGGTGCGGCAGAGCCTGGACAACCAGCGGCGCGTCCTCGCCACCGGCCAGCCCTCGGTGTCGGATGTCTATTTCGGCCTCGTGGTGCAGCGCCCGGTTATCGCGATCGAGGTTCCGGTCCGTGCCGCCGGGGACAACCCCGGGCTGGTGCTGTCCATGAATCCCGACCTGGACAGCTTCAACACCGTGATCGTCCGCCAGCAGCCCGCGCCCGGCTGGATCACCGCGGTGGTCGACCGCGCCGGCGTGCGCCTCGCCCGGACCCCGGATCCCGGGCGCTTCGTCGGCCAGCCGGTCACGCCCGAGCTTCTCAGGGTCTGGGAGGAACCGGGGGAGGAGCGCGTGCTGGAGGCCATCTCCCCCGATGGCGAGCCCGTCATCACCGCCTTCAGCCGGCTCCCGACCTTTCGCTGGGGCGTGGTCGTGGCGGTGCCGGCCGCGGCGCTGACGGGGCCGGCCTGGCAGGCGGCCATCACCTCCCTGCTGATCGGGCTGCTCCTGCTCCTGCTCGGCCTGGCGCTGGCCCATTGGATCGCGCGCGGGGTGCTGCGGCCCGTGCTGGCGGTGCTGCGCCTGGCCGTCGCGCCGGACGGCGGAACCGCGGCCGACAGGGCCGAGGCCGCGCGCCTGCCCGAGGCATGGCGCCTGGCGGAGGCGCACCAGGCCGAGGCCGGCCGCCGCCGCGCCGCCGCCGATGCGCTGGCCGACAGCGAGCGCCGCCTCCGCCTTGTCGTCGCCGAGCTGAATCACCGGGCCAAGAACGCACTGGCCACCGTGCAGGGCCTGGCGCTGCAAACCGCGCGCGGGCAGGCCGGCGCCGAGCCGGCCCGCTTCATGGAGGTTTTCACCGGCCGCCTGCAAAGCCTGGCCCGCGCGCACGACCTGCTGACGGCCTTCGCCTGGGAAGGCGTGGCTCTGGACGCCATCCTGCGCACCGGCCTCGCCACCTGGCTGGAGGCCGACAAGGGCGAGGCGGAGCCCCGTGTCCGGGTTCGCTGCGCCTGCCACCGCCCCATCGCCCTGGCGGCCCCCGGGCAGGCGCAGGCCCTGATCATGGCGCTGCACGAGCTGGCGGTGAACGCCACCAAGCACGGCGCCCTGTCCGTGCCGGAAGGCCGCGTGGAGGTCCGCTGCAGCCCCGGCCCGGACGGCGTCTCCGGCCTGGTGGAATGGCGCGAAACCGGCGGCCCGCCCGTGCCCGCCCGGCCGGAACGCGGCGGCTTCGGGACGAGGCTGCTGGAACGCTCCCTCGCGCGGGACCTCGGCCCCGGCGCCGAGGTGGCGCTGGACTTCGACCCGGCGGGCCTCCGCGCCACCATCTGCTTCACGCCGCGCGCCCTGCCGGCAGGGGCGCCGGACCCGGGCTGAAGGCGAGGCGCCGGGGCCCGGCGCCGCCGGAGGGGCCTGACTATTCCGGCTGCACCCCGGCCCGGCGCAGCACCGAAAGCCCGCGCTCCGCGGCTTCGGCGATGAAGGCGGCGAAGGCGTCGGGGCTTTCGTCCCGCACGGGCTCGCCGCCGAGCTCCGCCAGCCTGCGCCGCACCTCCGCCTGTCCCGCCGCCGCCTGCACGGCGGCATTCACCCGCGCCACCTGTGCCGCCGGCAGCCCCCTCGGCCCCCAGAGCGCGAACCAGGGCGCGATCGGCGCCAGCGCGGGCATCCCCGCCTCGGCCGCGCCGGGGATCTCCGGCGCGACCGCCGCGCGCCCCGCGCCCGTGACGCAATAGGCCCGGAGCCGCCCCGCCTGGATCAGCGGCAGGGCCGAGAGCAGGGGCGCCATCATCAGGCTCGTCTGCCCGCCCACCACGTCCTGCAGCGCGGGCCCCGTTCCCCGATAGGACACCACCAGGACAGGCACCCCCGCCTCCAGCCGGAACACCTCCGTCGCCAGATGGCCGGAGGTGCCGAGCGAGGTGTTGGCAAAGGCATGCCGGTCCGGACGGGCCTTCACGTCGGCCAGCAGCGCCGGCAGGTCCGGCGCCAGCAGCCCGGGCGCCCCCACCAGCACCAGCGGCGAGACCGCCAGCCTGGCGACCGGCGTGAAGTCCGCGACGGGGTCGTAGGGCACCTGGCGCATCACGCCGCGGGCCAGCAGGTGGCTGTCCGAGTTGCACAGCAGCGTCCGCCCGTCCGGCTCCGCCCGCGCCACCGCCGCGCTGCCGACCGAGCCGTTGGCGCCCGAGCGGTTCTCGATCACCCAGGATTCGCCCAGGGCGGGCGCCAGGGCCTCGGCGAAGATGCGTCCGGAGATGTCGATGCCGCCCCCGGGCGGGTAGGGCACCACCACCCGCACCGTGCGGGCCTGCGCCCGGGCCGGTGCGGACGCCGCCGCCGGGGCGAGGCCGGACATGACAAGAAGGCTGCGGCGGTGCATGGGCGCGATCATTCCTGGAGCGATGGACCTGGCATGACCGAGACTAGCTTGCGCGACCTCGCCCTGGCGAACCGCCTCCTCGCGCGGGACGGCATCGTGGACGACTTCGGCCATGTCGCCTTGCGCGACCCCGCCGATCCCGCCCGCTTCTGGCTTTCGCGCGCGCTGCCGCCCAACCGCGTCACCCCCGCCGATCTCCGCCGCCACGGCCCGGACGGCACCTGCGAGGACCCGGGAGCGCAGGCCTATTCCGAGGCCGTGCTGCACGCCCGCGTCTTCGCGGCGCGGCCCGACGTGCAGGTTTCCATCCACCACCACGCGCGTCCGCTGCTGCCCTTCACCCTGGTCGGCGCGCCGCCGCTGCGGCCGGTCTTCCACACCGGCGCGGTCGCGGGCTGGGACATCCCGGTCTGGGACAGCGCGCCCTTCGGCGATGGCGGGATGCTGGTGGACACGGTGGAGAAGGCGGATTCCCTCGCGGCCTGCCTGGGGCCCGCCCGCGCCGCGCTGCTGCGGGCCCACGGCGCCGTGGTGGTGGGGCCCGACATCGCCACCGCCGTGATGATCGCGATCTACATGGCCGAGAACGCCGCGGTGGCGCTGGCCGCCGGCGCCACCGCGCGCCCCGTGCCCAGCCTGTCGCGCGGGGAGGCCGCGGAAACGGCGCGGCGGCTGCTCACGCCGAACACCGTCGCGCGCGTCTGGGCCGGGCGGGTCGCGGGGCTCGAACTCTAGGCGATCCCGGCCGCGTAGCCGTCGCGCTGCGGATCGGCGCCGCCTTCCAGCAGGCCGTCCCACATCGTGATCCCGTGCACGGCCGCGAAGGGATAGCTGGTGGGGTTGCGCCGCACGGCGTAGCCCATCTCCTCCAGCGCGCGCTGCGCCGCGCGCGGGATGCGGTTGGAGATGTCGATCGCGTCGCTCGTGGCGGAGAAACGCGGCGCCATCACCGCCTCCTGCATCGTCATGCCCCAGTCGATCAGGTTCACCAGAACCTGCATGGTGGAAACGGTGATCCAGGCCCCGCCCGGTGCCCCCAGCGTCGCCACCGGCGCCGCGCCGTCGAACAGGATGGCGGGCGACATGGTGGAGAAGCGCCGCTTGCCCGGCGCGATCGAACCCGCCCGCCCCGGCCGCGGGTCATAGTTGTTCATCCCCCCGTTCAGCATGAAGCCCGTGCCGGGCGGGATGACGCCCGAGGGCAGGCCCAGCGTGTGCGTCAGCGACACCACCATCCCGTCCGCATCCACGCAGGACACCGTGGTGGTGTGCTTCGCCTCAGCCCCCGCGCGGGGCAGCGACACCTTCTCGCCGGAGCGGATGCGGGCCGCGCATTCCCCGGCATAGGCGTCGGACAGCAGCATGTCCAAGGGCGGCGGGATGAAGTCGGGGTCGCCGATATGCCGGTCCTTGTCGCGCGTCGCCGTCTTCATCGCCTCCGCCATCACGCGCATGTACCCGGGCGCGTTGTGGCCGAGGGAGACGAGGTCGAAGCGCTCCAGGATGCGAAGCATCTCCGCGATCACCACGCCCCCCGCGGGCGGGGGCGGCAGCGCCACGCGAAAGCCCCGGTATTCCACGGACAGCGGCTCCCGCCAGGCCGGGGTGAAGCGCGCCAGGTCTTCCGCCGAGAGCAGGCCATCATGGGCTGTCATGTCAGCCACCACCCGGCGCGAAAGCTCCCCGGTGTAGAGGCTCTCCGCTCCCTCCCGGGAAACGTGCCGCAGGGTTTCCGCGAGGCCGGGGTTGCGCACCACCTCCCCCAGCCGCTTCGGCGCGCCGTCCGCGCCCATGTAGAGGCGCCGCCCATCCTCGGTGAAGCCGAGCTTGGCCGCGTAGGGCAGGCGGCCATAGGCCTTCTCGTCCAGGTGGAACATCGTGGCCACGTGCGGGCGCACCAGCCAGCCCTCGGTCGCAAGGCCGATCGCGGGATCGAACAGCCCCGCCCAGTCCGCGCGCCCGAAGCGCCCATGCGCCATGCCCAGCACGCGCAGGATGCCCGGCGTGGTCACCGCCCGATGGCCGATCTCGTTCACCTGGCCGCGCACCCTGTAGCCGAAGCCGTCCGGGCACTCGCCCTCGTAGAGATCGGCCCACATCTCCTCCCGGCAGGCCAGCGGCGCGGCGGACAGGCCGTCGAGCACCGCGTGCCGCCCGCTGGCCGGGTCGAACACGTGCAGCACGCCGAGGCCGCCGAGCCCGCACATCATCGGGTCCACCACCCCCTGCGCGAGGGCGCAGGCGATCACGGCGTCCAGCGCGTTGCCGCCGCGGCGCAGCACGGCCGCGCCGGCCTCCACCGCCTCGGGCTGCGGCGCGACGATCATGGCGCGGGGGCGGGGCAGGCGGCGGGCGGGTCTGGGCATCGGCGGCTCCTCTGGGCCGGGGGACCTTGCCCGCTTTCGCCGGCCCCGTCAGGCCGGGAAGGGGCGTGTCACGCCGCCCGCGGCAGCACCCGCAGCCGCCGCGCCGGCGAGAGCAGGATCACGCCCGCCTGGGCCAGGAACCCCGCCGCGGACACCAGCAGGCACGCCCCGGTCCCGTGGCGCGCGGCCAACAGCGCCCCGATCGCCGCGCCCAGCGGCCGCGCGCCGAAGGTCACGGCCATCACCGTCGCGGAAACCCGCCCCAGCATCGCGCCCGGCGTCACCGCCTGGCGCAGGGTGGTGGTGTTGATGGTCCAGAGAACCGGCCCTGCCCCGAACAGGAAGAAGGCCAGCCCCGCCAGCCCCGCCGAGGGCAGCGGAACCGTGCCCAGCATCAGCAGCGCCGCCACCGCCGCGACGCAGGGCCCGGCCGCGATCAGCGCCCCCAGCGGGAAGCGGCGAGCCAGCCAGGGCGCCGCAAGCGCCCCCGCCACCATCCCCAGGCCGTAAAGCCCCAGCGTCACGCCCACGCCGCCCGCCGAAAGCCCGAGATGGGTCACCGCATGCACCACGTAGCCGGCCTGGAGGACGAACCAGGCCGTGTTGAACACCACCGCCGTCAGCAGGATCGGCCGCAGCAGCGCGTGGGAGAGCACGAAGCCCACCCCTTCCTGCAACTCCCGCAGGGCATGGCGGCGGGGTGCCGCGTCGCGGGCGGGTTCGCGCATGCCCAGCAGCAGCGCCGCCGAGAGAAGCGACAGCCCGAAGGCCAGGGCATAGGCCGGCCCGCCCCCGGTCCAGCCGATCAGCGCCCCGCCCAGCGCGGGACCCGCCGCGAAGGCACCGCTGCGGCCCAGTTCGAGCCACCGGTTCGCCGCGGCCAGTTCCGCGCGCGGTACCAGGGCCGGCAGCAGCGCCGGCGCCGCCACGCCCTGCGCCACCGTGCCCGCCGCGCCCAGGAAGCCCAGCGCCGCCAGCGCCGGAAGGTCCAGCGCACCGCGCCAGGCCAGGAGCGGCACGGCCAGCAGCGCCACCGCCCGGAGCGCCTCCGCCCCCACCATCAGCCGCGGGCGGGACACGCGGTCCGCCAGGACCCCCGCCGGCAGGGCGAGCAGCAGGAAGGGCAGGGTCTGCGCCGCCTGCAGCCAGCCCGTTTCCGCCGCCCCGGCGCCCAGGGCCAGCACGGCGATCAGCGGCGCCGCCGCCAGCGCCATCTGTTCCGACGCCTGGGCGGCGAGGTTGGAGGCCGCGAGGCGGCGAAAGGGTGGCATGGCAGGCATTCCCGTGTTCCGCCGCCACCCTGCCCGGCCCGCTCCGGTGCCGCCCCCCGCCTGTTGCGCCGCAATGCGCCGCTTGCGGGGGAGCCCCCGCTCACGTCATGTGGGCGCGCCCTGAGCGGAAGCCGCCGACCATGCCGAACCCACCCCCCGCGGGCACCCGCATCATGCTGCTGACCGGCGCCAGCCGCGGCATCGGCCACGCGACGGTGAAGCGCTTCCAGGCCGAGGGCTGGCGCATCCTCACCGTCTCCCGCCAGCCCTTCTCGGAGGAATGCCGCTGGCCGAACGCCCGCTGGAGCCACATCCAGGCCGACCTGTCCGACCCCGCCCAGGTCACCGCCCTGGTGGAGGTCGTGCGGGGGCGCCTGCCGGAGGGGCGGCTCCATGCCCTCGTGAACAACGCCGGCATCTCGCCGAAAGGGGAGGGGGGCTCGCGCCTCGGCGCCCTCGGCTCCGACCAGTCGGTGTGGTCCTCGGTGTTCAACGTGAACCTGTTCTCCACCGCCGCCCTGGCGCGCGGGTTGTTCGCGGAGCTGAGCGCGGGGCAGGGCAGCATCGTCAACGTCACCTCCATCGCGGGTTCGCGCGTGCACCCCTTTGCCGGCACCGCCTATGCCTGCTCCAAGGCCGCGCTCGCCGCGCTGACGCGGGAGATGGCGCATGAGTTCGGCGCCCACGGCATCCGCGTGAACGCCATCGCCCCCGGCGAGATCGACACCTCCATCCTGTCTCCCGGCACGGAGGAGATCGTGCAGCGCGACATCCCCATGCGCCGGCTCGGCAGCGCGGAGGAGGTGGCGGAAACCATCCTGTTCCTCTGCTCCGGGGCGTCCTCCTACGTGAACGGGGCGGAAATCCACATCAACGGCGGCCAGCACGTCTGAACCCCGCCAGGATTCATTAAAAGTTAATTGTTCCGCCTGAGCTTCACCCGGCAGCGATCGAGCCGAGCGAAGTCAATGAACCTCATCCGAAACCTGAAGATCTCCAGCAAGCTGCTGGTCGCCCTCGCGCTCATGGGCGTCTCGGCACTGGGCACGGCTTGGTACGGGGCGAGCAAGCTGCGCGAAACCGATCACCGCTACGGCAGCCTGGTCGAAGGCGAGGCGCACGCGGCCCTGTGGCTCTCGCGCGCCAACACGGCCTTTCTCGACGCGACGCGCATCATGAGCTTCGCCGTGCTGGAGGACGACCCCGCCCGCATCCAGGCGGCCTTCACGGAACTCGCCTCCGCCCGGCGCACCTTTGATGACCGGCTCTCGAAGGCCGAGCAGGCCCTGCCGGGCCTGGCCGCCGATCTCGCCGGCTTCCGCACCGAGTTGCAGCGCGCGCGGAGCTTCACCGACGCTATCCGCCAGGCCGCCCTCGCGAACCGCGACGACGAGGCGAAGAGGGCGCTGATCGACCTCTACAGCCCGGCCCAGATCGCGGCGCGCTCCATTCTCATCGCCAAGCTGGACCAGCTGACCGAACGGCTGGAGAAAACGGTGGAGGCGGAGCACCAGGCCAGCGACGCGGCCTTCCGCAACCTCCTGGTCGCCTCGGTGCTCGGCATCGTGCTCCCGATGGTGCTGGCCCTGCTCATCATGCGGGTGGGGGTGTCGCGCCCGATCGCGCAGATCGCCCTGCGCATGCGCGAGCTGGCCGCCGGGGACAAGACCTCCCCCATCCCCGGCTCGGGCCGGCGCGACGAGGTGGGTGGCATGGCCGAGGCCGTCGAGGGCTTCCGCCTGGCCGCGCTGGAACAGGATCGCCTTGCATCCCTCGCCGCGGCGGAGTCGGCGGCGAAGGCGGCGCGCGGTGCGCGTGTGGAGGCTTTGGTACGCGGCTTCGAGGAGGAGGCGGCGGCGGTGCTGCGTGGCGTGGCCTCGGCGGCGGTGGAGCTGGACGCGACGGCGGGCGAGCTGGCCGGC
>Ga0210040_10006460_pt1 | contig 14579 bp, 8 predicted proteins | sample CryGeyCG12114_NA_FD_185462 | JGI IMG/M metagenome (GOLD analysis project Ga0210040, IMG submission 185462) | Groundwater microbial communities from aquifer - Crystal Geyser CG19_WC_8/21/14_NA (SPAdes) (version 2) | ecosystem: Environmental > Aquatic > Deep subsurface > Groundwater | place: USA... | reverse complement strand
CACTACCACACGGTTCGTTTGTTGCCCAAACTTTCAAAATAATATTTCAATTTCTCTCATCTGTTCTCTACTTCCCAATTCAACACACAAAGTTTCGCATCTAGCCCCAAAGATTTGCAAAAAACACACATATCTCTTCTAATACAGCTACCTGACCCCTTTAAATCTATACGCATCCAATTATATACATGTACTGTACAAAAGTTTTGCCTTTCCACTCAAATTAGCCACCTATTCACAACATACAATACAATTATTGCACATACTCCACTAACTAACTAACTGACTAGCTGTAGGATGAAAAAAAATGAATCCGCTTTTCACCCTATATTTAAAAATTCACCGTGCTCATTGTGCCCAATTGGCAGCTGGAAAAAAAAAACACATGCATCCATACACACACAGTATAATATAACAACATGCCAGTATTTGTTCACTCTCACAATGAGACACTACTATATTCACTCGGCTCTATTATATATTGTTCCAAAGGTATCTCTCCCAAAAAATTATGTGCCGACCCACCTTGGATGATATGCGTGACATGCAATCCAATATGTGCCCGTAGATGAGCTCCATTGTCACCAGTAACTACCGATGAGCCAAATATACGCCACCATTATTCAGTATCAGTGTTCTTCCCTATTAATTCTTCTTGTCACTCTGAGGAATAAAACTAAAAATAAAAGCCCTTGCCAAAATACCCACACCCCTAACCAATCTACCGAACCAACATGACCAGCTTAATCCACACAATAATACATACAACGTACCAGTTTATAGTTTACACAATTCAATTTTTAAATGTGCTCAAAGGGACCAGGACATCTATTTTTTTTTTGCTGATCATATGAAATATCTTATTACTAACTACTATAGCTTGTCGAGTGCTCAACTTTTATCCCTTTCCCCTTTAGTCTGGTCGTTTTAATAGCTACGTGTCACTCCATAAGCCTTTTTATGATTACGAAAAGCTTAGCCGTGTTCTCATTCTCTGTGTAGATAAAGAATGCATTTTGGATCCAAATCATGTTTAATATTTAATTGCACAAGCACTATGGCACACACCGCCACATTATTAGTTCCCTTTATCTGGCCAACAACAAATTCACAAGAATAATGGATTCCCAAAGTAGTGAACACAATATGGTTTCATTTGAAAGGTCCCTTCTCAAATTTCTGTACATCCAGTGCCTATTTACTTCATCAACTATTCTCTTGCAGTATTCATAGTTCCAATCGGCTAACTTGCATTGAACCAACCTTAAAGCTTATTGGTCCCGCAAACCTAATTCCTGAAAATCATTATATGCTACATTCGACACACTTTCAAAATATAGTATTCATTGCTTTCCTCTAATCCATGGACTTGTCCAACTTAAAGAGTCAGTTTTCACCCCATAGTTTTCACCTCACACTGGAAATGAACATTAAAAATCTCTTTTGTATCACATTTGCCCCCTCATCCAATTTATTATTACTATGAATAACCCGATGATCTTTTTTATAGCTACTACACATAGCTATTGTCCCCAAACTTACTAACTAACTAACTAACTACATTACCACTATATAATTTCCTTTTTCCTAGAGTACACAACAAAACAGTCAAACAATCGAATTGATTACGAACAAACGACTATATTTGTACCAACACTCTGTACAAAGAATTACAATTGCACACACCTCATTTTCCCTGTCAATTCATCATAATCAGTTTATTTTCCAGTACACTCATCCCAACCCCCCCCCCCATCCGCTTGCATGCAAATCCATTCAATTTCCCTTTACCCCAAGGCACGGGAAAAAACGAGCTTTCAATACATTTTAATAATCATCATAATCATAATAACAATAAAATCAACACGCATAATCATTGTAACCCAACAAATACTATATTCTTCCAGCTCAGTCTGGTACTACACAAAATGAATTCCTATCCGTCCTTGCATATATAATAACATGTAGAACACAAAAATATATGCACGCACGGCGGCATCTCCACAATAGTTCGAATAAATAACCGTATTGTGGAAAACATGCCCAAACAAAACCATCATGGTCCATTGTTCCCCCCCATATAAAGCTCCGCTATACCATTTTACATAAATAACTTTTTGGGGACTTCAACAACAATTCATTCACTCAGTCAGTCACATAGTACATTCTCATACACACGGGAGGGAAAACTTTTGTGCATATGCTTTCATCATTATTATCATGACGCGGAATTCAATAAACCTTGTAGCATGCAAATCCATTGGTTTGTGTCAAAATAACTGAAAAAAGAAGCGATTATTTACTACGACTACCAAAACTTGGTTAGTCTACTTTATTCCCTCTGAGATGAATGAATCAAATCAATTGGAGCTGTCAACAACTACACAATCTCCTTTTATTCAAATGCGGTTTTCATCAGTTGAAAACAATTTCACAAAGGCTAAAAGCCAGCATAGGATACACACAGCTTTTTGCATTTAAAAATCCAAAACCTAAACTATAAAACTCCTGACTCATTTCGCAAACCCTAAAAGTTTTCAACTATGCTCATACAAAACGAACGACTATAGACAGTAGAGACTACCATAAACACTATAGTCGAATAGCTGACCACAAAATTCATCAAAATACATATCCATACTCAAAATGTAACGCTATATAGGAGTCCTCATGTCATATGCTACTACGAACTAACTAACTAACTAAACTCTTCCCATTTTACCCCAGCACAACATTAAAAATCAAACGGACCACAAAAACACATTGATAAGTGCAAAGCTCTATATCACAAAAAAACATCTCATATCAAAAATATGCGTATCACAAAAAACCTCCTAAAATCCTATAAAATCGCCCATGCCTGGTAAAATTTCACCTGCAAACTACAATGTGGTTAAAAAACGTAAAAAAAACCTAGCACGGCTGTATAAATCTAGACACAAACCAACTAAACTCTGTGGCTACACATTTTGCGGTTCATTTATAACATCTAAATCGTGTTGCACATGTAATACGAATACCACACGGCACATTTTATGCATGATAGCACTCAAAACATGATTCCTTCCTATAGCAAAGGCACGAAATGGAAAAGGCAAAAGTTCGTGACAATTTTTTTTCCTATGTCATGTCCATACCTGACAAACTACGTAACTAACTAACTCAACTGTATAATATTCTAGTCAGTCAGTCATCCGCCCATTTGTATACTACAAACTACAAAAGGGACAAGAGATGAATAAAAAAAATGCGTCACATTATCATGGACACTTGTTTCGTGTTTTTCTTTTCACAATCATTATTATCTGCCATTCTCTAACTATTCTAATCTAATGCCATGCTCTATTTTATACAGAACTGATGGGATTGTCATGTTGCTCTTTTCACGAGAGCACAATCAAATCACTTTGTTCCAAATTAGAGAAACATGCAAATCCTCGTGAGCCCAACAATACATCCAAGAATGGACCACCAGACTATCCTATGGCAATTAAATCCTGCTTAATTGGTACATATCAGTTAGCTCACGCTTTTAATTGTGCAACTAAATTCCCAGACGTTGATTCATATTGTGAAACCAAATAGATTCCAATGATAAGTACACTACTCACTCATTCTTTATTCTCTATATTAAATACATATAGTTCCTAGAATCCGTTTTGACCAAATTAATAAATTCTCAGAAAATATGACAAACTTTCCAGTGTAAATACAATCTGTTCTTCTTTCAATATAATCAAATCCACAGATTTTTATTCATTCGCAAATACAAACTCATTGTAGTCACCATAATAAAGCAGACATTGAATTTTTGATACAACAATGACGACTTCTGTAACTAAACACACTCTGTTTCCTCAAATGTTACATTTCTTTATAGGTTCCCACTACTAACTATACATGAAACCACAGGGATTTCCATTCAATTTACATTATTACTATATGTACGCACTAAACGACAGTTGTTTTTCTCTTGTATCCCCAGAAAAAACAATCCTCCTATTCCTTCTGTTTCCTACTATGAGTCTCTCTACCGCGAGCCAGGCAAACAATCTGGCATATGACATTCAAATGGAGTCGGGAAGCCAAATATTTGTCCTTTCATACACACATTATATTTGCATGATTGTCTGTACAATTGTTCATGCATGCGGAGCATACAGTATCCACAAATTACTTGTACAATGCATTATTAATGATCCCACTGTGTGCATATAATTATTATGTTTCAATCACTATTTTTTATTCTCACATTCGTCATATCATTCAAATCTCTTCCAGTTTTTAAACGTTCTGAATTGCCACACTACATAACCAACTAACTATTGTAACCCTAACAAGATAAACTGTCGATAGATCTAAAAAAACTCCATATGGATGATTAGCATTGTATAATATAACATGAGTTTTGGGCATGTCATCTTTAGTTATTCAGCAAAACAATGGATATTGGAAAAATGTCACAGGATGCGACCTTGTACAATTTAATTTACATTCATGCAACTATGAATCTAAAATATTCAGCTCACATTCCGTCAGGAATTGAGTGGCATTCGGTCATAACAAGTGAAAAGATTATTCACTATAGCTAACATTACTAGATTCCATTCATTAAAAAAACTATAGACAGAAACCTTTTGCAACACTAGGATGACAAAACTGATTTCATTGCTGCTTGTGCAAACGAACTAATAAAGTCCCATTGAAAGAAGAAAACAATTTTAACCTGCTCTTATTAATGGTTGCTCAGTTGCTCTTTTTTCTTCCTGCATAAAAACTGACTTCACAATGAGAGCAAACAAACTCGGTTTACATTCTTTACATAACACCTTTTGGCATACAACAAACCAAAATGAGCTTCACATACATTATCCCTATACCCTTGGCATTCATTTCTGAACAATTTAGTTGGACACAAAGGTATTCATCGATTAGAGAATTTCAGAAAGAAAAGTCAGCCCGTTCACCATAGGTGTATTATCTTCAATTTCAACTCAACAATGGTAATAATCATAATCCTTCTCATTCCCTTTATTTTTTCACCTGAACCCAACACAAGGGGAAAAGAAGAACCCAAGCCATTCCAAAACATACCTAGCCCAGCAGGCAGACACTGTGTGAAAAAAATATCACCTCAAAAAATATTATTAAATAGCTGATTTTTTTCCCCTGCATGAGGGAAAATGCAAAGGACAATCCATAATGCGGATGATAAACAGTCCACGTTTTGTGCACACCTTAACTAACTATAAGCTATGGAGTGAAATTTTTTTCTCTATCCACCTAGTTTATACACAGCATTTGTAGACTACAAACAGCAGCAGTGCTGTACACACACACACACACATACTATGTGCTGACAAAGGAATTTCCTCCTGAGGCAATCTAACTATATGAACAAGGACCATGCTGCAAGGACAGGAAAACAAAACCCGAAAAGCCAAACGGTAGCTTGGAATTCCAACAGGGGAGCCAAGCTGGCTGGTCCAGTCAAAAGTCAAATCATCATATTACTACAGGTAAGCAAGCACACCATAGTATAATGCTCCTCAAAGGCTTATCAAGTCTCTCAGTGGATACACAGCTAGTTTTATTATTATTATCATTACCCTATGCTGTGATGTGAGTACACTCACCAACTAACTAACTAACTAACTAACTATAGTCAAAAACTCTCAGCTGCTTAATACCCTTGGTAAATCCCTATCACAAGTTTGAGATTGCTACCATGTGTGCAGAGAAATGAATTCATCATCATGGCATTATTGCTGTGATTATATGAAAATTACCTTTATATCTTAAGAATACCTGGTCATAAGAATCCAAATGCCATTGTTATTTATTGAATAAAGAAATAACATATACGTAGCTAGTTAGTATTCTTTTGGCCATCTCATTATAACTATATACTACGTACAAGAGCCTTTGCAATGCTACCTTGGGTTCATAAACACACGGTGTGAAAAAATTCGAGTCATGCTGAGAACTTCTCAATACAAATAATGAAAGCACACAACACAAGGATTTTTGTGGATCCCTTCTTTGAAAAACAAGGGGGAAATATATATGTCCAACTAACTATAACGATAACCTTTGGATCCCAACGTTCTTCCATTCTGTTTGTACAGCGCTTGTCAATTATAATGCGAGTGAATTTTCTCAATGAAATTTCTGACTGACTGGTCTGTGACCAGAGCCAAATGCATAAGGCATAGGGAGTGGTGTGAAATCTACAACTACCATGTCATACACTATTATAGTGAGTTCAACCAGTTCTTTCAAAAACTACATGATGATACGCATTGCAATCTCCGCAGGACACAGAACAACATGCAAAATATGTATGGTTCATCATGAACGAACCAACTAATATAACTAACTATGATACCCTATGTCTGTTGTTAATGATTTCCAATAGTAATAATAATATGCGTGGTCGTCACCGTACACCGATTTCAAACTTTTCATTCATTTTATACTCTGCATATTGCAAATAACACTACTTCTAAACTAGATATACTAGATTGTAAAGATTGTAGTGTCTGCAAATTTTTAGGAACTAGCCAACTATATAAGAAAGTGGCTATAAGTAGGAGTATACATCTCATGACTTGGAATATAAATCACCTTTAGTAACTTATAGCATGCAGCAAAAATATATTATTCATTATTTCGTATATTAAAAACATTTGCATAAACTTGTGCTTGTGGCGTCACATGGCAAGTTTCACATTACCCTTATATTCAAACTATCTGCGTAGGCACAAGTACGATGTTCATTACTTCACACACGTTGATTTGTGAACAATCATTTTTGCTTGCCTATAAATGCAAAAGTAAATTGCATTCTAAAACGCAATTTTTTCATATTTGAAGTTGAACAAAAAAGTATAGCACAAGTACAAAACGCCAAAACGGAATAATGCAAAAACACAAATATGCAATTTTTGAGCCACTCCACAGCTGCATAATATATGCTATTTACACCAAATCAAAAGTGTATTCTTACCTCTCAAAGCATCCATAGGAACTGAAGGATACGGGAACGAATACGGATAGCCCTCCTTCTTCAAAGTCTTGGGTTTCCTCCTGGGCCTATATTTGTAGTCCGGATGATCCTTCATATGCTGAGCTCTAAGCCTCTTGGCCTCATCAATAAACGGCCGTTTCTCATCCTCCGTCAACAACTTCCACTCCGAACCCAATCGCTTACTAATCTCAGAATTATGCATTTTAGGATTCTCCTGTGCAATCTTCCGTCTTTGCATCCGCGACCACACCATGAATGCATTCATCGGACGTTTTATATGATCGTCAGAGCCACCACTCGAGTTGGATCCGCCCATGGATCCCATCCCCAATGGAGATCCTTCCTTCTTCAACTGGCCCCCATTCTTACTGTTGCCCCCATGTTGATGATGGTGCATGATGGAAGACTGGGGACTCATGAGTCCCGAAGATGACCCAGAAGAGGATCCCGTACTTGGTGGGGTCAAATGAGACGAGCCACCATGATGATGATGGTGATGATGGGATTGTTGCTGCTGTTGCAAATGATGGTGGAGACCACCGATCCCTGGGTGATGAGCCATCAAGGAGCTTGGAGGACCTAGTCCATGTGTCGCAGCTAAGGACATGAGTGGAGTGGTTCCTCCAGCCGAAAGCCCATGGGAAATACGTGATGAGAAATCGTGACCTAGACGGCTGTTATAAGCAGAGAGGTTGTCATCTCCCATCTTGTTCTGTGTAATAAAAGAGTATTAGTTATATAGTGTCTGAGAGATTTGTTTGCTAGCTGTAATCTGCTTGGGGAGTTGGCGGACGGAAAAGTCTACTAGTTTGTTAAGTTAAGTCGTGGGGTATAGGAGCAGATTGAATTAATTCTCCTGATTGTTTGGACAAGGCAAGTTAGAAGTGACTGGGAATTGGATGCTTGTTGTAAACACAGACAGACAGAGAGTGAAAGAGAAATTGCAGGCGGCATTTGGTTTCTTTTGTTTGCCACTAGGTGTGTGGATTTAATATTTGTAGAGAGCAGAGCTGGTCTTTGATTTCCTGATTCAACTTCAAAGTTGGTTAGTAAGTTAGGGAAAGCTGTATTTGCAACGAGATTCGGAGTCAGGAGGACTTTGTAAATGCTCTGTTTTACATGTCCTATCTTTTTAATATGGGGTGTTTAGTGCAAGAGTAGAGACGGATACAAAAAAGTGTGATATATTAACTTCAAGTAAATGTGTGAAATTTTTGTTAGCTATTGCATGTAACTAACTAAATGAAATATCACTGTTTGAAACAAGAAAAGCATTTTGGGTTTAAATAATAACAAACTCTTGGATTCTAGTTACTCAAAAATTAAAGTCTATTACAGTCTAGAGATCATATAGTTTCCACCAGATAAATCTAGTTTAATGGTCCAGTCTAGACGTAATGATTAAAAAAATTTTGGAACACGTTTTGTTTAAATTACTTGGCTTCCTAAATGTTTATTATGACTAGTCTAGTATGGAAGTCTATCTGATTACAAAACTAATTGAAACAAAATAACTAACTTCATAAAAAAGCATTATTAAACCCTTACCTGATTTGCAACTTATCGGTCTTGAAATCCGAAAAAAATCCCACTCAACTCACTTACGCGTATTTTTTCACAAAAAAAAACACGCAAATTACACGCACACTTTTCACACAACACAATAATTCTATCGTCACACGAAAAGTATATAGGTAACCAATCCTTGAATTCACAAAAAAAAAACGACGATTCACTTCACCCCAAAATCAACCGTTCCTTATGAAATTTACACACAAATCCAAAATTATTTCAACTAACAATACAAACCTTATCTTTGAAATTTCACTTGGTTATCCAACAATCAAATATGTGTCTGTAACCAACCAACAAACTAGTATAGCTCGCAATAATACTGACTGACAACAATACAGGGAGTAGTCACAAAAACACGGCTGGGTCAGAGATTTGTCAAACATGAACTGAACAGGTCGACGGTGAGAAAACATGTGTATAGTCACTCACAGTAAGTTAGTCAGTAAGTAAGTAGTAGGGATATGTACAGCCCCTGTTACACACGACGCTACTACCATGCATGCAGCATTGCCAGCATAAAAGCTACACACACCGTTTTCTAACTAACTAACTACACAAAATGGGTATTCGTTTTAATTCCAGCCCTGGGTCGGTTTCCCTATGATGATCATATGATATGCAGTTTGTAAAAGTAAGTAAGTAAGTATAATGTACAAGAAACTTTGGGAGAGATTTAGGAAACGAACCATACATTTATCATCTATGAAGGCACTGCATGTTTGTGGACTCAAATGGTTAGGTAGGTAGGTAGATATGAGCTAACTAACTAGCTAACAAAATCTGTAGGTACAGGTACGTTTTAGGTACCGGCAGAAGATAAATGATACAATTTTAGGCTATACTTTATGGTTATACTAGCTATGGTTAGATGAACTATAGCAGTTAGGAAGTAAGTTACTAAAGTATTATTATTGTCATTATTTGCACATAGAGGGTTTTATGAGCATTGTGAGGTGAGTTGGTTAGCAAAAAGTTGGATTCTCATGTCAGGTTAAATGGTATTAAATGTATATTTTGCATAAGTTGGTTAGTTTTGGCAATGTGATGATATGAGCACAATAGAATTTTCTGTGTTCTGCTTACTTGATTCTCGTGTTAGAGACATTTTAAGTAAGGATGTAATTAGGTTATGAAAATTGTACTTTCTGTCGCATTTGATTACTAACTAACAAGCCAGCTAACTTGATATGCATGAATTTTTGTATATTATGTAATGAATTTTTCTAGCCCTGTTTTCACGGTAGAAATGGCAGAGAAAAAGAAAACGACTATGTGCTACGTACTATTGTTTTCATTAGGGAGAACAAAAGGGTCGAACAGAGGGAGTAGTTTCATAGAGCATTTATGATATGCTCCAACTTTTGTAGTAGTAGTTAGTTAGTTAGAACAGTTTTTGGCTCTGGGCAATAATATATTGTGCATGCGAGTGTGCTGCTGCTGCTACAAGAGTGTTGAGCCAGGCCCCCAACTTTTCCGTGGAAGCCAATAGCTTCTCCTCCAGATTACTAAAGGCGTTCTCTCCCATTGTACTAGAAGAAGAGATTGGCCCTGTGTGCATTAGATGCTATGTCTATGTGTGTGATGTGAGTTAGTTCCATATACTGAATCATCAGCACAGATTTCATTTGTACACGGTCCGTAGATTGTGCAAAAACAGTGTGTAGTCGGAACTCACTTGTTAAACAGCAGCAGGTTTATATCCATATAAGGACTCCAGGATTTCATGCTGGACAACATGGAATAAAAAAATGTATGCATGTAGTTATTCAGCATTAAACTTATATAATGCATACAATTTTTATGTTTTGTTACTAAAAAGCAGTTTCGAATTAGTTTTAGAGCATGAAAAAACAGATCAGATTTTATTTAGGGAAAAATTGAGGATTTGATGAAGCATAAACACAAAATAATCCTTGCTTGTTAGCATTAGCTATAACACAGCATTCAATAGCAAAATTATGAAACATTCCAATTCATTTTTTTAGTATTCTTGAAAAAGTGTACGGTAACAGTGGCAATGCCAGGACCCCGCTAACGCCTGCCATAGCGGGCAAGATTTTTTAGAAAAAACACTAGCGTCGCCATTCGTAGAGATTCAAAAACAAAAATTGTCATCCAATCAACCACCTAATATTTAAATTATTCCCATTCTCATTCAATTAAGTGTCTAATAAGTCATTCAGCTGTACTACACAAAAAATAAGAAAACTGTTGAAAAGCACTATTGTCCTTGCACTGTATATTTTTTAAAGCCAGTTCAAACAAAAATGTTATGTAAGCTGCTACCATACTCACATTGTTGCTACTTTTTTCTTATCGTCTCCTTGTTTGTTCATCACTCACTTACTTACTAACTTACTTACTACTTGATACACAAGATCTCCTTTTACATTTCTAGCTCCCTATTTTGCATCATACTTACTATGCATAATATATGCTCAACCGTATAATATTATGAGAAAAGTATAGTGTTGTAGTTTAGCGTACTACTGCTAGTACCAACCAAAGTATATCATACCAGTGAAGCAAAATAATGATAAGATGAGAGAGAGAGGAGTCTCATTCTTTTCTCAACCCTTTTTTTCGCATTTATCCAATCTAGTGTGTCTTCCTCCATTCTTCTTGGCAGACTCCATTCTCCACCATATATGGGTGCTTCTAACTCTAACTCTTCTCCTTTTCTTTTTTCCGTCTCTTCTGGCCCATTGTTTCCTTCTGTTGAGTTTGGAACACAAGTTTTCTGTTTTTTCCTACTCTTTGTGTTGCAGAAAGGACTCTGAGACTATATAATGTACTTTTGTGTACACTCACATATGGCATCACTTTTGCAAATTAGAGCTAAAGTTTTTGTTCACTTTTGGGATTTTATGAATAGAATAATCTCCTTTATTGTGACTTGCATTAATTTTGTTGGGACTACATGTTGAAGAGGGATCCTTTATAGAGCTAGATTGAAGATCTATTTTCAAAAAATTATTGAAAAGCACGGACTGACTGAGTGACTGAGTTTGAATGCATGCAGTAGTAAGAATTGAAAACAAATGTAATGGACCTCACAATGAGAGTATGTTTAGTCTCAGAGCCATTGTGTATAGATTTTTCATGGTCACTACATGTGTAATATTAATGTTGGCATTTAATAGCTTTAGAGGAAGTTTCAAGTATTCTGTTGCTAATACTGAAATAGAAATTATAAAGATTAGATAAGAACGAATGCACCTAACTAAATAACAATGTAACAATCGGGCAGTCAAAATGGAGTGACTTTCCAATAATGGACACAACAATGTAAGAATAGTAGTAATAATAATGCATAATGCTAACCAAATAACAACATGAGGAGAAAGAAAGGACTTGATCCATTTCTTTGGATTGAAGTTTAAAAAAATGTAAACCCTTTCTTCCTATTCATCCTTTATTTTCCAGCTTTTCAGTCTTATTCAACTTTTGACGGGACATCAAACCCAGTTAGATTTTTTCATGTTATGTGCTCTCAAAGATAGTTTAGAGAACCACCCCCTTCATAAAAATATTCTCATTGTTAATTCTCTAAGTGCCTTAAAAATGTTACTCTCCATTATGATTAGGCTTGTCTCCCATAATACTCGTATAATAATAATCATCATGGTCGTTATTATTATACCTTCTTGAATCCTTTATGTGACCTGTCTACTTGCATTTTCCTTCAGACTTAGCTCTGTGTAACTTGTATTTTAATACAATTGCTTTATATTGGGCACCACGTCTCATTCGTTAGTTAGTTGTTGTTGTTAGTATGCACGTACCAAAAGTACACATTAAATTAGAACCAGCGTCATGTGCAACATGAGATGAGATGAGTTAAAAAAAAGGCAGGTATAATACAAATGCATATGAGATGAGCTTTAGCGTATGAACTAAATTTAAACTAGCGGAAACAGCAGGATAATCTGGCATGCATAGAAATAGAAAACCACGTGTAAATTATTAGTATTTGTTACTATTAATTAGTATTTGTTTGAAATATAATATAGAATGTTTCAAGCAAATTTGAAAAAATATTGCACAACATACCATAAGAAATCTATTTAGAAAGCATGCATTCAAATCAAACAGAAAATAGCCTTTGTAGGACTTTTAATCCATTTAAAAAAATTTTTTGAACGCATAAATACGTTAAATATAAATTAGTTGTGTGTTCTGAGCATATCTTATAAACCTTCTGGTACAACTTGGCTGAGCCCGGTACAGGAGTTATATCAAACATTTGTTATTGAAATAGCTTCGCAGTTAACATGAAAACTCCACATGTTTATTTAAACTTAAGTTAAAATTTAACGAACGTCGGGATTTTAGTGTTTTATGACTTAAACTAACGGTTGTAGTGTTTAACATCACTGATACGATTTGTAGACATAGATCTCCAGTAATTAAGTGACCATGGGCACCTGAATATTTTTAGTACAGTAGCTTCTCAGTTAACATGTAAACTCCACATGCTTTATTTAAACCTAAGGTAAAATTTAACGAACGTTGGGATTTTGGTGTTTTATGACTTGAACTAATGCTTGTTGTGTTTAACATCACTTATAGGATTTGTAGACATGGATCTCCAGCAGTTAAGTGACCATGGGCACTTGAATATTTTTGAATATGTAGCATCACATAACACACGTGAGCTACACGTTTGTTTAAACCGATTTATGTAATTTTTGGTTTCGGTGCCCAATGATTCAACTAATGTTTTTCTTTCTTTGAACTCGTTTAAAAAAAATCCTATTCGTTCAGTACATTCAGAAATTCCGTATTTGGTTACCTAGTGTACGGCTATATGATTAGTTAAGTTAAGTCATTTTAGGTGGATTTACCATAATATCAGTGTTAAGCTCTTTTTGTTTGATATCGGCATATAAACAACTATAAAAATGAGTTCGGGCGGGCCATCGTTCAAATTATCACCATGAACACCGTTTATTCGCATAAAAACACCTTAGGCATTTTCCAATGGCACTCATTTGCAATCCCCTTTCCTACTTTTGCGTAATCTCAAGGTATGCAAAATTTGAAGTCAATCGGTTGATGTGTTCGAAAGTTATCGTGGATACACCAAAAAAAATAGGCACGATTGCATAAGCCCTGTACCGGGCTAAAAATGTGAGGTCTATAAAATGAAACGACCATTACAGGTAGTACACTACATGGACAAGATGAAAATACCAAGTTGACATAATGGCGCTTTATATGGTGGCAATGCCATAGGGTTCACCTAATCTAATTCACCCATTGTGTCCAGTCCCACTCCTTGTTCCCCTTTCCACATGATGATGATAAAGTTCCATTCCGTGGACCATACCATAGTGTTATGGATACGAGAAGAATAAAGCATGAAATCTGTGTGAATGTCATGTACATAATACAGGATTAGATCCACTCTTGAAACTAATGGAGAGGACAAAACTAATATAAGAATATGAATACTAACTAATAATATTCTACATTCAGTCAGTACATATGTACTTTCATGTATATGATATGATAATACTCGCAAGGTATAAAAAAGTAGCTCCCACAAATTTTTGTCCGTATGTATATCATGGGTCACCATATGTATATCCAGCCTCCAAGATAATATTTTGTAAACCAAGTAATGATATAGCAAAAGATTCCATAAAAGACACGGATAAATTCAATTGACCCACCTAACCCTATTGTCCACTCTTGACACAATCATATACCAAGGATTATTAGCTAGTAGTACTGAATAGCCCGTTTTGTTCACCCTTTACATTATGAAACCAATATGAAGATGATTTGCTCCTATTCACATTTGTAGCGCTCTAACTTTATTAGCTAGAGCTACACACACAAGCAATAGTAACTAGTCTGGCTTTCCCCTTTCATTGAAACTTGACTTTTTTTATATCAGTACTTCCTCGCTTTCTGGTCGCTTCATTTGACCCACGAAATTACATTATACAAGTCAAAGTCCAGTCAC